>WLWD01001268.1_pt1 | contig 167512 bp, 101 predicted proteins | sample 6712731 | NCBI WGS metagenome assembly WLWD01 (sample SAMN12718690, study PRJNA576275) | sponge metagenome | isolation source: marine sponge | host: Mycale hentscheli | place: New Zealand: South Island, Marlborough, Capsize Point | collected 2014-11-01
TGTTGGTTTTTTTTTTTTGGTTTTTTTTTTTTTTTTTTTCTTCTTGCAATTTATTCATTTAATACTACCATTATGCTTTACTTTTGTTTAGAGTTTGTATCAATGTGCTTGGACAAGGTGAGAAACCGCCCTTTTCACTTGCCATGAGTCATCCAGTGCATGCTATTTCTCTGTCCGAGAAGATTGCTGTTGAGTATAACAATAGCCTCATTTTGGTAATATCAAATGATCATGATATTGAGGATTTTTTACAACTTGTATCTGATTCAGAGGTAAGCAAACAAGTGACTCATACATTTAAATAGTAACCCTCAAATGATGTGTGTTAAATTTTTTGAGAGGCAGTATAACCCTTGCATGTCGCATGCAAGTTGTAGATAGTGAAGTAGTACGTAGGGAATAGTATATCTGGATTTATATTGCAGGAGTATTTTTTAGAATCGAACTTCAGTAGGTGCAACATTTTTGAAATTTTCTTGTTTCCATGGAATATTTCGTGCCACATGTCACCATAAAGGTCGTAATAATTTTTCAGGACGTAAGAAAATCCCTGTATAGTACTTTAAGTACCAAAAACAGTGTTGGCAATTGTGAGATAAATTCCAATCACCTTTTAGACAGCTCACCAGTGAAATCTCAAGTTTTATTGCAATTTCTGTTGTTAAATACCAAAAACAGTGTCATAGCTAAACATTGACTAGCCTTAAGCCGCTGCATTAAAATTCACATTAACCATGTGTCTTTTTTCTCCCCTCTTGGTACTCAAGCCATATAGTTACTGTTGCGCATGGCTGTATTTGTGCGAGTTATGTTAGCATTATATTAGCTATGGCCAATGTCAACTAGGATAAGTGGATGAAGGAAACAAATGTCCTTAGCAATATTTAGGTTGGAAATTTTGTGTGTGCGGTATGCCCAACACAGAAGGATAGTTTGTATGCACTTGGGAACTCATATCATCAATAGTAAGTGAAATCTTTGACTCTGCATGAAATGAAGATAATGATCATTATCATGAGTGTTAGCCTCATAAATGAAACTTGCCTGTCACTAATTACATTTACAATATATAATGCCAAAGGAGCTAGTCAAACAAAGTAATTCGTTTCTAGACAACACCAAATTTTTTGTTCAGAATTTAGTTACTTATCCACTAATGATGGATGCAGGAAAATTCAGAGGTGGTGTCGGGAACAAGTGGATATGGCAATCAACAGTACACAGGTAAAACTGATTTGATATACTTTTTTTGGTGTAATGTGTTAATATCTCCTGGCTCTCTTAGTTTAGATAAAATGTAGCTACTTACTACATTTTAGCCCTTTAACAGCCGAATATATCGCTGAGAATTAAATTCGCAATTACACACGAGTACTCCGGAATTGTTTACAAGAAATTGAGACTATAGGACTCACGACTTGAACGCCTGAATCCTTTCTTGTTTGGAGGTGACACACTTCAGAGTAGTAGATGGCAACAAAGTATTGACAAATTGAAGCTGAAATTTATTAGTCTCATTTTCTCACAAGTTCAGGTTAAAATTTTTCTTTAGGTGTTGCAGGTAGAAAGAACTGTGAGGAAACAAGTCCGCATCTTGATGCAATATTAAGTTGGTCTTTCTGTAGTTGGGGTAGATCTTGAAAATTATGCAATATCCGTTTGTGTGAACAACAAGGCTGTAAAAATTGCCTTTTTCTATCTTGATCTCTTTCAGATCATTAAATTTTTCATCGTGGGAGAAAACAGGTCCACGTTCTCCAAATAAAAAAAATCTAATTTAGATTAATGTCGTTTATTTTTTATACATAAAGTCGGCATTCTACTTCCTATTAAAAGAATATATTGAACCTATATGGGAAGGTTATATTAGTTTGTTTGTTTTTTTGACTAAGAATTTTCAGGGCACTGAGCGCCCAAATTTTTTTGTTGCCTACTGACTTCAAATACTCAGAATAGAGAGTCCCACTGCATTTTGGAAGAATGTGGATAAAGTTTTTCCTACCGGAATTTTTGTTGGTCTGTAGAGAGCGAGACTGTAGCATAGCAGTACGCCTTAACAGTATAAATACAGAATTGGAGTGTTGTTTGCCGGCTGGTTGTCGTAGCTCAGTGGCATAGCGCTTTTCGCTAAATATTTTTTAATTCTATATTGTTTAAAACACCTGTGAAAGAGAGAATACATCTAATTTCCTTTTTTTTAGCTAAAAATTATTGTTCAATTGGCTACATTGTAGAATGGGGACTAATAGTCAGCTCAGTAAATAGCCCATTACCGGTAGTCTGCCACCAATTTTCTTTGCAATAGCTTCCTGCAGGTAAATTTTGTGCTAAAATTGAGCAGGTCAGGACAGATTTGACACTGCAATAAATAAAGTAGCATGAATGAACGCTGTCTGCTGCAACCTATGTAATTTTGGTTCTAGACCTAATTGATTTCTTAAAATTATGCTTAAATCATGCATTCAGATACTGAATTTGTTAAAGATGCATGAATTGTAACAACATAAACCTAAAATGCTTGACATCTGACCAACCATTTGTTAATACTAGTGTCTGGGAACTCCCAGACATAACAAGATCAAGAAGACAAGTCCAAAGAAACAGAACATTCCTACGAACACATTTGTCACACTCATTTCATTAACACTATTAACACTTATGCATTTCTCTCACTTCTCCCTCTAAGTCTTAATTATATTCATACTATCTTAATTATATTCATACTAACCCACAGTCACCTCGCTCATCCACTACGTATTATAAGCCGCATGCCGAGTTCTATGAAATTGTTGTTCACCTCTGTCTACTTTAGGACATACAAATTCTTAGAGTTGTGCGCGCTTTTGCCTGGTCATTCAAGACTGCAAGCTGCGAGGCCAGCGGTTGCGAGTGATTTCTAGGTTGCGCTTGACAAGTGAGCTACCTGGTCCTTCCACAGTGTGAGAAGGCCATTTGCACGTGACTCTCAAGCATACACGCCCACAACTGGCCCCGAGAATCACGTTCATTTGGTTCTTCGAGCCTGTGACGAACTGGCACTACTGCCTGACCTCTGTACTCACCTCGATTGATCGTTCGCTGTTTCGAGTTCAGTCCTTGTCGTACTAGCTAGGCTGTTCTTGTCGATTCGTGATATCTCCATCTCTTCACGTCACCTCGACTCATCATGACTACACCTCCGGAGGACGACTCACTTCGTGCGAACATCGCACATCTACGACGCCAACGCGCATACAAGCGTGGACTGGTAACTAAAGTACAGGGCAAGTTCAAGTCACTGGTCGACAGCCATCTAGATGACTGGGACCCCATCACAATCGACGACCTTACAGATGAACTTTCTTCAGCAGTCTCTGCACATGAGCGTCTTCAATCGCAGATCGATGAACTCCTTTTCGACGACGCCACTGCGTATGATCTCGAACAAGCCGAGTCAGACAAACACAACGATCTTCATACCGGCCTTCGCCTCAACCTTCGACGTATCAAACTACAGCAGACACTGTGGAACGACAGCCACAGTCTCGTGGACGACATGGAACGCCTTGCAGCCACAGCTGACAAGACCACGTCCCGCTTCAGCTCCAAACTCGACGTCTTCTCGACCAACTGCAGACCTCTCGTCAACTCTGCACCGTCTCTACACTCTCACCCAGCTATTAAGGAGAGAATTCAAACTCTACGTAAAGCCATCAACGACTTCACTGAGATCGCCGCCGCGGCCACTTCAACTTCATCTTCTCCTTCGACGACCTCCACCGGGGATACTCACAAGGATCGTCCAAGGATGGCTCCCCTCAACCTTGACATCCCTAAGTTCTCGGGTGACCCGCTCCAATGGGAAGCCTTTGAGCTTGGCCTCCTGTCTCTCCTCAAACATCGTGCTGAGGGTTTCAGTGAGGCCGACAAGTTTGCGATTGTGAGGCAAGCCATTGTACCATCGCAGGGCAAGTCGCTGATCGCAGACTTGTTAAAACAGGGAGCATCCATCAATAAGTTGCTGGATGACCTCAGACGCATGTTCGGGAGACCACAATTAGTGATACCGATCTTAGTCCAGAAGGTCACAGAACCACCACGGGCAGATCAATCTGTATCATCCCTTCGCAAGTTTAAAGTATCAGTCTTGGACAATTACAGAGCACTCAACAATCATGTCAAGGGAGACCTCGGTCTCTTCATGCCCCACTTCCTGAGGCCCTTCTTAGATGGGAAGCTCAGGGAGGACTGGGAAAGACTTCTCTTCGAGAAGTATCCTTCGCCTACCATGACGGACTTCACTGAGTTCATTGAGCAACATCTCCTCTGGGCTGACACCCAATCTCTATCTACTCCATCTACTACGTCTGCTACTTTATCTTCGTCTACATCGTTCAATCCTACGTATACACCTACGTCTCCACGGAAGAAACCTCCTACGATGCCTGCCAAGTGCGCTTCATGCGGTGAAGCGCACTGGCTGGGCAGGTGCTCGGTCTTCGCGGCCTTGAGCACGGAGGAACGCAACAAGCTGGTCAGGGAGAAACGGCTCTGTCTGAACTGTCTCTCCCCAGCCCACGCCGTTCGGAGTTGCACAAACCGCCACTCATGTCGGCATTGCAACTTGAGGCATCACTCACTGCTACACAAGGAGCAGCGAACAAACGGCAGTTCCTCTACTACAACCACGACAACTACGCCTGCCTCTATGGCTGTGGTCAACCAACCTACAGAGATCCCAGCTTCTCCACAAGACTCTAGTTCTGGGAACTTCATATGTACTGTCACCGCTAAGCTTCAGCACGAAGGCAACATCGTCAAGGCCCGATTGCTACTCGACCACGGAAGCGGGGGCACCTTCATGTCAGAAGAACTGGCATCCTCACTCAAGCTCAAACGGATTCCCCAGGACAGAGTCTTCGAGGGATTCGGACAAGGAACCATACGATCAAAGCACAAGGTCTACACAAAACTACATTCTACAGTCTCAAGTTTCTCTTCGTCCACCATCGAGTTCTCAGTGATCCCACATGCTCTGAAGTCTACACCACCAGCTGACCGTGACGTGGTCCTGGACTTGGCCGCACAAAATGGTCTGGGCCTATCCGACCCGCAGATGGGAGGCTGTGTGGACATCCTGCTAGGTCAGGAACACCCATGGGACCTATGCGGGGAGGTCACGAAAACGGACAGACACCGCTTCATTTCGACACACTTCGGCTACGGAGTCATCGGACCTCTGTCGGGGAGTACACGCGTCCTCTCCATAATCACACCTGCTACTCAACTTGATGAAGATTTGGGGAGGCTCTGGGCCATGGACAAGGTCCCAGAGGCCTCACCACTCAGCGCGGACGACCAAGCGGCAGTGGACCACTTCCATGCCAACGTCCAGCTACAGGACGGCAGAGTCACAGTAGCTCTGCCACGCAAGGACAACCCTCCACCAATCGGGAACTCACGTAAACAGGCAATGTCAAGGCTCTTCTCCAACGAGAAGTCACTCTCCACCAAACACAAGCTGGAACCCTTCAACGCGGCGCTTCGGGAATACATTGACCTGGGGCACGCGCACATCATACCAGAACAAGAACTTAAACTCAACGAGGACTGCTACTACATGCCAGTACATGGAGTTTTCAAAGAATCCTCCAGTACCACCAAGACGAGACCAGTATTTGACGCCTCTGCCAAGACCACCAACGGACATTCGCTGAATGACACACTACGTGTGGGTCCCAACCTGTACCCACCCTTGGCAGACGTACTTGTCAAATTTCGCAAACACGCAGTAGGGATCTCCGCGGACATCAGCAAGATGTTCCGGGAGATCCTACTTCACAAGGATCATCAAGACTTACACCGTTTCCTTCTGCGCCAACCGACAGGACACATTGTGGACTGCAGAATGGAACGGGTGACTTTCGGCGTGGCCTCGTCACCCTTCCTGGCTACGCAGACACTTCGCTACTTGGCAGATCAATTTCAAGACATATACCCACGAGCTTCAGCAGCGATCTCCACAGAATTCTACGTTAATGACTTCGTCTCTGGCGCGGATTCTATTGAGACAGCTACACAAATCAGAATCGAGTTGTGCAGTCTTCTTGTGAGGGCAGGCATGGTGCTAAGGAAAGGGAGATCTAACTCTTTGGACTTTCTTGACCTCGCACCTGCTAGTCTACGCGATGAGGATAGCACGACTCTTCGCCTCGCGGAGTCACCCAAAGCGCTAGGCATACATTGGGACACTCAGAACGATGTCCTACACATCGCTGTTCCAGACATCATCAACGACAAGAAGATCACTAAACGTTCAATTGCATCTATATCCGCGGGAGTCTTCGACATTCTGGGACTCTTCGCGCCCGTCACCATCGTTGCAAGATCCATCCTCCAGGAAACATGGAAATTGAACTTACCTTGGGACGACGAAGTTCCTCAAGATCTGCAAGACATGTGGGACGCCTGGGTCAAAGACTTGCCCAAGGTCCTAGATCATCCCATTCCAAGAAGGATCACATCTCCAACTAGACAATCCAACTTCACTTCCCTACACGGCTTTGCGGACGCCTCTACTAAAGCTTATGGCGCCGCAGTATACATGAGATCAGTTCAGACAGAAGGCTCAGTTCACACGTCACTGGTGACCGCGAAAGCTCGCGTGTTACCAGTGAAACACACGACAATCCCGAAAGCTGAGTTACTCGGAGCCCATCTACTGGCCAAGCTACTGGCTCACACAGGGACCATTCTGGACATCTCTAAGGACAACCTACACGCATGGACAGATAGCCAAATTGTGCTACATTGGCTTTCCAAGGAAGCAACACAACACAAGGATCGATTCGTGGCTAACAGAGTGCAGAGTGTACAGGATCTACTACCATTCACCACCTGGCGACACGTTCCCACGGATCAAAACCCAGCCGACCTAGCAAGCCGGGGAGTTGCGGCATCCGATCTGATAGCCTCCACATTGTGGTGGTCAGGTCCACCGTGGCTTTCCAGGCCTCCGGATGCTTGGCCGGTGACAACCATCAATAGACCCAAAGAAGCAGTACAAATACTAACCATCTCAGTATCACTCAACATGGATTCCTCGCAAGTGAGATTTCTGAACTCCCTGTGGTGCAAGTTTTCATCATTCTTCGCCCTGACGCGAGTCTTCGCATGGATTCTCAGATTTTTCAACCGGACAAAGTTCAAGAAGAAACAAGGTTCTACACACCTATCATCTCAGGAAATTCATCAAGCTGCCAAGAAGATATTTTTACTCTCTCAACAATGCGTCTTCCCGGAGGTCTTTGCAGCAGTCAAGGAAGACAGAGTCCTCCCGAAAAGTCACTCTCTACACAAGATGTTACCTACAACTCAAGACGGACTTCTGTATCTGAAGAGCAGGGTTCGCAACACCTTCACTCCTTCTCTACCGAAACTTCTTCTACCACTCCATCCCAAATCCAAGCTCACACGACTATGGATCTACTCTCTTCATCAGACTCATCTTCACCCCGGAGTCTCCGCTCTACAGTCCATCATCTCTGCCACTCATTACATCCCAGGACTCAGGAACTTGTTGAAACATGTCAGCAGGTCTTGCATGAGATGTCAATGGGCTTACGCCAAGCCTGTGTCACACCAACTCGGACTTTTACCAGCGGTCAGGACGAAGCCCTCTCTACCTTTTGAGAAGACAGGGATTGACTTTGCGGGACCGTTTACCATTAGAAGAGGATATACAAGGAAACCGACGTTTGACAAGTGTTATGCAGCTGTATTTGTGTGCATGTGTACCAAGGCCGTGCACCTCGATGTGTGTGCTTCCCTCTCCACGGAGGACTTCCGGGCGACCTTACACAGGTTCGTCGCACGAAGGGGCTGCCCTACAGATATCTACAGTGACAATGGCAGCAACTTTATAGGTGCCCGGGAGGAGATCCGGGAGTTGGAAGCACTCCTCGGCTCTACTGAAGGCAAGAAGATGACATCTACATTCACCCAGGAGAAAGGTATCAAGTGGCACAACATTCCCCCCAGAGCGCCGCATTTTGGAGGCCTCTGGGAGGATGCCGTACGTACGATGAAACTACTACTTCGAAAGAATTTACAACCTCACCCACTACGTTACGACGAGTTATACACATTACTCACCGAAGCCGAGTCAACTCCAGGCCCATCACCACACTGACAGAAGAAGAAACTCAGCAAGGAAGTTATCTCACAGCGGGGCATTTCCTCATCGGGAGACCTATGAGAGCCCTGCCCACTTCAACTCCTCCTACAGCCAAGACTACCGACCTCAGACGCTGGCGCCTAGTAAGCAAACTCAAGAGCGAGCTATGGCAGTCATGGATTCAGCAATACCTACGTACACAACAAGAAAGAAGTCGATGGATCAAGCCTCACCAACCGTTACAAACTGGAGATCTTGTCTTTCTCAAAGACGAGGTCTTGAAGACAAGAGCATGGCCACTAGCTAGAGTGGTTGAAACGTACTCAGGAGACGACGGCCAAGTGCGAGCAGTCAAGATACGCTGCAAGGGCAAGGACTACCACAGAGCCGCACAAATGTGCATCCCGTTTGTTCCAGATGACGCATCTCCAGGCTGGCCCGGGAGTCTGTCTGGGAACTCCCAGACATAACAAGATCAAGAAGACAAGTCCAAAGAAACAGAACATTCCTACGAACACATTTGTCACACTCATTTCATTAACACTATTAACACTTATGCATTTCTCTCACTTCTCCCTCTAAGTCTTAATTATATTCATACTATCTTAATTATATTCATACTAACCCACAGTCACTTCGCTCATCCACTACGTATTATAAGCCGCATGCCGAGTTCTATGAAATTGTTGTTCACCTCTGTCTACTTTAGGACATACAAATTCTTAGAGTTGTGCGCGCTTTTGCCTGGTCATTCAAGACTGCAAGCTGCGAGGCCAGCGGTTGCGAGTGATTTCTAGGTTGCGCTTGACAAGTGAGCTACCTGGTCCTTCCACAGTGTGAGAAGGCCATTTGCACGTGACTCTCAAGCATACACGCCCACAACTGGCCCCGAGAATCACGTTCAACTAGCACTTTATCCCATAGTGTACACGGATTTTTTTGGTTATATGTGTGCATGTTAGAATTGTTGTAGATGTTGCAGTCAGACTCGCCTATTTGCGTTCTATCAATTCTCAAGAGGGATTAGCACACACGATTAATCGAAAAAATATACTCAAGGATGTCATTGGGCTCTATCGTGACAGTAATATTATAAATGAATATCCTATAGTAATTAAATTTGTGGGAAAAATTGGAATTGATGCTGGGGGCATTCAACGTGACATGTTCAGTTCTTTTTGGACAGAAACTTACTCAGAGTTATTCGAAGGTCAAAACATACTAATTCCTATGATTCACCCTCAGACTGAGTTGTCATATTTACCGATTATTGGGAAAATAATTTCTCTTTGTTACTTGATCTCTGGGATTTTTCCAGTACGAATAGCTCAACACTTGTTACAATTTTGCTTGGTCCTAGTTCATCATGTACGGCCGAAATGCTGCTCGATTCGTTTTTGGACTACGTGAGCTCTGTTGAAAGAAGCACGTTGCAAAGGGCATTGTCTTGTCGGCATACTTTCTCTCCTGAACTAGCTGATAAAATCATGTTTACACTTTCAAGATTTAATTGTCGAATGGAGCAATTTGATTCTTCAAATAGCTCGGTATGAGTTTGTGACCAAGCCAGCTGCTGGTATAGAAATGATACACTCTGGAATTCCGCTTTGTCATAAATCGTTTTGGGAAGCCCTTTCATCTCAAGATATTTTAAAAATTTACAAAAATCTGACTGTAAGCCCTGAAAAAATTGCTTCCTTGCTGAGCCGATCAGAATTTAATTCACCTCAAGAAGAAAGAATTTATGAATATTTAAGGCAGATGGTGGAAAATATGACCGAGGAGCTATCTCTATTTATGAGATTTGTTACAGGCAGCTTGGTTTGTGCTACCGATAACATCAGTCTACAATTCAACAAAGTTACTGGACTTGGAAGAATACCTGTAGCCCATACTTGCAGCTGCACTTTGGAACTATCTACGGAGTATTTGAATTATGACGATTTCACTGCTGATTTCAAGGGGATTTTTTCCCAAGTTAATGAAGAGTTTACTTGGCAGATGAATTTTCTTTAATTTTTCTAGTACTCTCAGTTGTCATACTTCGGGACGTCTATTGAAACCCGTTTTTTTTTATGAATACAAGGCTATGAAAGATTTTGATACCAATGGGTAGTGCTTTAGTTTGTTTCTACTAATTAGTTGGAGAAGGTGTGGTCTCAATGGTTAGATAAAGTGTATATGTCCATTGATACTTCATTCGGGGGAAAAAGTCTTGTCCTGATTCAACTTCTGTATCTGTGGTTAAACTTTAGACATCTGTTATTTTCAGTGCTAAGTTTAAAGTACTTCAAACAAATAAGTGTATTTCTCATAGCGTAATGTTTATTGTGAGGTCGTAGAGGTTCATGTATGAACTTGAGAAAATTGCAATATTAGTGAAAATGAAAGGACTAATATGTAGCACCTGTAAGACTTGATAATGTAGTCTAGCAAGCCAGGCCATGCACTAAAGTATTAGCTAACTTAACTCAATAAATTGTTCTATTGTAATATGCTTGCATGTCGGCAGCGATGTGTTCATGAATAATTCATGAACTTGATGGTACAGCGTAGTATTCACCTGAATGAGTACAGCATCGTCACTTCAGTAGAATATAAACTTGTGGAATAGGTAGGGTACAGTAGGTTTGAGATAGTAGGCTTGGGTACAGAAGAGAAGGCTACTAGGAATTGTTACTGGGGGGGGGGGAGTTGGTTTAAAAGAAAGAAGAACTAAGATAGGGGACAATAGTTTCGCAAATGTAGCAATCATGATAAAAGGACAGAGTTAGAAGCAGCAGAGATAGACAAAGGAAGAGAAGGGACTCCATGACTCGACAAGGAATAGGAAAGGATCATGAAAAGCTGAGGTACTTTAGGGAAAAAAGAGCAGAAGAGGGAAACTGATGTAACTTACTAATATTGATAAAAGGAAAGTTCATGCTACTGCATTCTTACTTTGCATTATGTCAAGCACCACTGTGGTGGGGTAGTTGCTAGTTTCTAGAATAATAGGTAGCCAAAAGAATTGACAAAACCTACACAATTGCGGCGAACTCTTGAATTGATCCAAATTTAGAGTTAAACCAGCTTATAGTAACTTTCAAGTAACTTAGAGGTCTGAAGTCAGAACCATGTAGCTAAGTGTGTGGTTTGACCTTGAGTATTTGTCTGATAATCATTCACAACTAGAACCATAGCTACCTTGAAGACTCTTCAACTGTCTAAGTACAATTTTTGCTGAACTTTGGAACATATTGTTTGACTGTGCCAGTATTTTTAAAATAGCTAATGTTAATTCCAAGAGCTCTTAGCTAATTAAATAGATTTTTATCTTTTCCGAAAAAAGAATATGAGTTTTCAAAAAAATAAAAAGTCTGCTAAAAATAAGAATAGAATAGAGATGAGGAGTAAGGAATAATTTAGCAAGGCCAGTTTGTTAAAAAAAAATGTATAGCTGGCTAGGGGGTTTAGTTAGCTAGCTATGTAGCTAACAACTCAAAAATGAAAGAAACCTTTTTGTGGCTATTACTAATACTACTTAGCTAATTCGTAGCAACTTAAAACTTACTTGGTATCAAAATAAGGCTAAGCTTATTCCGTAACAAAATAAGGCTTATTCCGTAACAAAATAAGGCTTATTCCGTAACAAAATTAAGGCTTATTTTGTAACAAAATAAGGCTTATTCCGTAACAAAATAAGGCTTATTCCGTAACAAAATAAGGCTTATTTTGTAACAAAATAAGGCTTATTCCGTAACAAAATAAGGCTTATTCCGTAACAAAATAAGGCTTATTCCGTAACAAAATAAGGCTTATTTTGTAACAAAATAAGGCTTATTTTGTAACAAAATAAGGCTTATTTTGTATCAAAATAAGGCTAAGCTTATTCCGTAACAAAATAAGGCTTATTCCGTAACAAAATTAAGGCTTATTTTGTAACAAAATAAGGCTTATTCCGTAACAAAATTAAGGCTTATTTTGTAACAAAATAAGGCTTATTCCGTAACAAACTAAGGCTTATTCCGTAAAAAACTAAGGCTTATTCCGTAACAAAATAAGGCTTAGTTCGTAACAAAACTAAGGCTTATTCCGTAACAAAATAAGACTTATTCCGTAACAAAATAAGGCTTATTCCGTAACAAAATAAGGCTTATTCCGTAACAAAATAAGGCTTATTCCGTAACAAAATAAGGCGTATTCCGTAACAAAATAAGGCTTATTCCGTAACATAATAAGGCTTATTTTGCTGCCAAATAAGGCTTATTATTTTGGTAGCTAAATAAGGCTTATTTGGTATAGTACAGCAAATATGTGCAACGATTGTGCTTTTCACGATAAAAGCATGAAACTTCGTACAGTGCTAAAGCAATATATAAAAAAGATTTTTGGCTATAGGGGCATCGCAGATGTGTCCTGTAAGAAAAATGGCTACCGTTTTTCAAAATGGCCGATCAATAGTTATTGTCAATGCAATGCAGTATAGGAATATGATGACACTGATTGTAAACTAATAATTGTGAAGGTAAATATGCTACAAAGTCATCATGAAATGGAATAGAAACTTAGTCAGTGCAATTGCCACCACAAAAGCAAAGTGATGTGCATGGTAGAGCAGCTTTCTTGCACTTGCAGCGACCTCTGCAACTCTTCTTGCAGCTACATTTTATCAGCTCCCTACAGGCTTGTGCAGCTTCCGGCAATGTTGTCCAGTGTGCTTCCCAGCCAACATCAGTTTTCTTCCATCCCCATTCATTTGGTGATGGAAGTTCTGGGACCTTGATTACCATCTGCAGTAGCCAGCCTGGTAAGCAGCTCTCTTGATGTGCTGGGTTAGTGCAGCCTGTGTAGGTGGCAAACATTCCATTGCCCTCCCTTTCTGGGTGAATAGTTCTTTCCTAGACTCATTTACACACTCCTGGCTACTGGAACGGTCATACATCAATATTACGAATCGCTCAAGTGGCCCAATCCATTACTGGATGGTTTGTAGAGTTGGTCTAGCTTCCAAGGCAGAGAATGCTGGAGTCACCTCATTATATGTATTCCAGGTGTCCCATGCAGTTATCTTGCCTTTGCCTCTGAAGAAAGAAACCGTGTCGCATCCAGTGAAGGCATGAAACATTGGCAATGCTATGCACTTCTCAGGACCAAGTACTGCGGCTATTTCATGTGCTGCAAAGAACCGAAAAATTTTCCCGACACCAAAGGCAATCCACAATTCAGCAAGGTTAAGCCGTTGAGCTGATGTAACTGCTAAAACTACAACATCAGTGTCTACTGTGCGCATTGACACTTTGTTGTGTCCATCTCGCACAGCATCTTCCAGGTGAAGGAACATGTGGGTGTCAGCCTCCTCATGGGTACATGGAGCTAGAGACGAGGTATCTTGCTGATTCTTACAAATCACATTGACATGATGTGTGGAGATAACCTGCTTGCTAGTATCGATGCTGACTGCCACTGTAGCCAAGTAGGAGAACAACTCAGATTTGTTGTCTGCAATTTGGTGAAATGCCGACCAATTTCCAGGTACTGCACTTGATGATTCAACACGTCTCCTCACCCCCTTTCCCCTCTTGCTTCGAGTACCAGCCTTCAAGCTATCAGATATATACTCATCCCAGACAATGTCTAGTCTGGTCACATACTGAAGTTGTGATGTGATGTACAGCAAAAAAATGTCAGTTGCGTAGTCCTGGAATGTTTTGGCAGTACGAGGTGGTAGCATGTTGACAATTGCAGCACCATCAAGAATGGCGCATGTAACTTCTCCAGTGGGACTATGAGGGACATTGACAGGTACAAGGTCTTGTAGGCAGGTTAACAAATCTGACTTTGTTCCTCCTCTCAAATCACCCATCTGAGAAAGTGATGGTGGACAAGGCTGATTTTCATGCTGAAAGAACTAGCAAAGGTCACCGTCACGAACTTGAGAGGCCATATATAGCCTGGAAAAGAGAGAACAATTGCTCTTCAAGCTTGAAATCTGCTGCTGTTTGCTTGAATTTCCCTTGACTGGAGGCCGACTGAACAAATGCAAGTTGTTGCGTTTGATCGTATCCGAAATTGGTGTTCTCTGGTTGACCAGTCTCTCATCCACATATGCCTCATATTGTTCAAGCCCAATTTGCTGCATAGTGTCTGCCACTGCTGCATCTGCAATATTCCTGCTATCCAGCACAAGAAGATCATTGCTGTCCTCAGTGAATGGATTCCCCATATCTTCCATTGCCACACTCAGTGCTTTCACATCTCGTGCAAAAGCTGATTGAGTGTGCTTTTTCTGCTCGTGGTGACGGCAATCACTGTCCTGCTTCTCTGTCATCGAACTCTCAAACTCTCCAATCAAACGAGCCATCTCGGGACCCGACACCATCCAACGTCGTAGAGCTGATGGGTTTTCAGTCAGGCCTACAGCTCCACCATCTCCTTTCACTGATGCATTGTTCTGCTCATGAGCATGGTCAATTGCAATTGCAGAAAATGCATGTTTTGACTTCTTCACGGTGAAATTCCCCTTCATAAACTCTTCATAGATGTTGGGATGGCACTCTTTCAGTGAAACCATATCACGCAAGTGAACTGGCACCCATCTGGAGTAATGGGTATGGTCTAATGCAAAGAACCATGGAACAATCTTTGTCAGGGACTCAAATGTAGAGTTGAAAGCTTCCCTCTCGTATGGCTCTCACATAAACCATCAGAGCCAGTTCCAACTGCAGAATAATGCTCCAGAATTTGAAATGGGGACATGCAGCAGCCCTATCCGTGCGCCACTTTTCCATTGACTTCACCTCACTTCCAGTTTCTTCTCTGTACGTAGTATATGCCTTCTGCAGGAGTAGATAGAGACTACCAGCTGTGACTTGATGGACCCGTTGGGTACGTGTCACATGTGCTGCTTTCAAGAACGAATCTGCTGTTCCGGGTCCTGCAACACCAGACTGAGTGAGTGCTCCTGTCCAACCACTCTTTTCCAAAAGATCTCCAAGTACCTTGAGAGTTGCCATCTCAATGTGTAATCCGCCAAACATGATTACAAATTTTTTTCACCGTGGCTTTCAGGCCAAGTCCACTGAATCTGCTTTGCAGGCTTTCAGGCCAAGTCCACTGAATCTGCTTTGCAAGTGAATACAGTGGCTGATCGCATGCAAGAACTGGAATCTGACCAGGGTTCAAGATTTCAACTGCCGTCTTCACAATGTTCATGGAGTGACGGATCATGGCTACTGACTTAGTTTGGTCATGGAAGAGAGGTAGCATGGAAATGAGAGAAACTTCACTGTCATCAGGTGGTGCTACTTGCTGAGTAGCATGATAAGCAGCCCAGGAGATCATCTGATTATCAGACAAGACGTCCTTGTCTGTGTCAAGAACTTGTTTCAGATGCTCCAGCCATCTGCAATATACAAGGCTAGTAAATTTACCATGGATCAATGAGTGAACCAATTAAGTTAAACCAACCTATATTCCTCTTCTACTGCCTGAGATACGATCTGACAATCAGGTTTGCTTGGGCCTGTTAGCTGGGGTACAGGTGGATCTTTTTTGATGAGAGTAGCAGGAGGGATGTTGGTATAGGATTCGGGCAGACATGCAATGGGCCCCTTGGTAGCAGTATCACTGGGAGTCACAACAACCTGACGAACTCCAGTATTGTCTTTGTTTGGATGCTGAAACAAAGACTGTGCAGTTCCATGGAATGCATCGTGAACAGAAGTGGAGCTGGGGTTGTGATCTATGTTGTCAACTGCAGCAGTTGTGAAGAGGCCAGATTTAAGCTCAGGAGGACAGACAGCATTTGCTACATGGTAGTGATGACATATTTTGTTGCCTAGCTCAGTTGAAATATCCACACACGGCTGTATGAGATACTCAAACCCAGCTGGTACATAATGTCCACTAGTTCACGCTTGCGAGTCTTGGTGTGAAGCATCACACCTAGATAGATAGGAACAGGAGTTTCTCTTTCCCGGCTATGTTTGACTGTACTTGAAACACGATTCTTCTGGGATCGCACCAAACTGTTGTGCATCAGTAACTGTAAAATGGTCAGAACTGGCTGGGATAATGTGGTTGAACTTGACTGTACTTCAATGTTTGGTCCAAACAAAACCATAGCAACTAGAGATAAGAGAGAGGTAGGGATGGATTTTTCCTGGCACTTCATTTCAAATGAACCATTGAATTGGTTTTTGAACTTGAACATGTCTCTTCTTACTATTTTAGCAGCCCTGGCAAGATGAAAGGCATCATTGTCAGCATCATGCTCACAAGCCTTTCTCAGTGCAGATCCAATATCTTTGTTAGAAATGAGGACTACTTCTCGTCCTTGCTTGTGAGCTTCCATGTCAGGAAGTATCCCAGTAGTCTGTCTTTCAACTTGGTAGAGTGAATTCGTCCAGTTACATTAGTTCCTAGCTGTTTTAGCCTTGTGCTGTAGAGGTTCACCAGATCTTTGAGTTTGAAGACAGGTGCAATAACATCATCTGTGCAAGCATCTTCAATGTATGACACCAGTTCAGCATGCTATACCATGGTTCACATCATCAGCATCAAAATCTTCACTTTTTTTCCTTTCAGAATCCCTTGTTCTGTTGTACAATGACACCAGACACTGTACGTGATACTGGGCATCTTGCGCAATCAGGTCACCTGAGCTCAGTTTGGCAAGCAGTTGCTCGTCCTGTAGTTTGATGGCACATTGTGTCACCTTGATGTCTACTCCAAATGTTGATGCTTTGCTTAAGGACCTTCCAGCAGGTGCATGCTTACCACAAAAGAAACATGTCTCAATGGACGTACGTATATCTTCTGAACACCTACGACTAAACCTCATACAGCCTTCCACAACATCATCATCTACAGGTCTCTTTTTTTTTTCTGCTCGTCGCAGCTCGGTTTTATTGTACCGAAGTCTACACGAAGCATGCCACCTGGCCTTTTGCTTCTTTAGTGTAGCCTCAATGCCCTCACCGTCATCAAGCCGTGATAAGTTTAATGTCCTTGGCAAGCAACCTATGGCACCAAAACCCTTCAAAAGATCTGCAATTGTTGAGTAGCCTGCCCCCTGTGTGCCACGACGGGACTCAGCTGGACATTGAAGAGTCTCTGTTGAATCTTCTTGGCACAGAAAGCATTTACTCCAGTCAGTTACCACAATTTGCGCTGAACCCTGTGACTTCAGAGTATCTACCACCTTATAGATCTTTGCCATTACCACTCTAAGAGAGGATAAGTATGAAATAGCTATTGGGTTTACTTATTTGCTTACTTTCAAAGACACCTTTCTCTTGCTATATAGATAGCTACTCCATGCAGCTGGTACCATGAGGCAGAATCACATGACTATAGTCTCAGGAATGTTGATGTTCCTACTAATTATACTTCATGTACGTGATAATTATGCCTCATGTAGGTGAAAATTAAGTCTATGTCACAAGATTGTACCCCCTATTTACATGTGCTGAGCATTTTGTGCAGTGAAGTCTGTTTCAAGAAACAATACTGAAGGTTCACTCAATCGTTTGCGGCCATTTTGAAAAATGCGCTGCCATTTTTGTTGCCGATCAAATTAGTGATGCCCCTATAGCCAATAATGTTTTTAAAGGCATACTCTGACTGTGCACAAAATTTCATGCTTTTATCCCAAAAGGCACAATTCATCTAAATACTGCACATATTTGCTGTACTATTCCAGATACTGACAAATCTAAGCATCATCACAAGTCAAGTCATTTGTAGCTTCTTTGATCAACGAACTAGCTGATGCTGGTTCTCTAGTGGCCAAACTTTCTCCTGGACAAGGGAACCATTCTCGGCATAAACGAGCAATTCATCGTCTCGAATATTACAACAGTGGAAGGAAAATCAGAAGCATCAACTGGCTGATAAATACTGTGTGAATGCAATGTTGCACTTTGTTTTACACGTCAAAGAAATTGTTTTGCTGCATGGCACTCATAATTCTGTGATGCTGTTCAAAAACATTTACTCTATGAACTGGCTTTTCATATCATACATGCCTTCATATTCAATAAACTAAGTTTATACATACATTACACATTATAGAAATTAAATTATGGCATCATTTCTCTGATACATATCAAAAGAAAATGTGCGTGAAACCCTAACGCAAGACAAAAAATTTTAATTTACAATTAGGAGCGAAATTTGTGGTCAGTACATAAAAATTTTGAGTAGTCTATACAACTTTGGTATTCATCATTTTCCTCTAAAGAAATAGTTATAATAGTATTTTGTCATGAAATGTTGGGAATTGAATCAAAATCGTATCAAATATGATCAAAACTGTAATTAAATAATTTTTAATTACAAATATGAGCAAAATTTGTGGTCAAACATTAGGATACTAGATCTGGGCTTTCCATTCATTGGAAATACAACAAACATTATTACCAGACAATTTCATCAGTGCACTTTCCACAATCTGTTTAGCTCATTCCCACTAACAACTATTTTCAAGAATCAACAGCTAGCCTCAATACCAATAGTTATGCATTCAATCTAATCCCTAGGCTTCACCCTGTGAACAGTCCCCGCTTTATTTTTTAGCTCGCCTCCAAACAACAGCAATTGTTTAAGGGTGCAGTACCACTTGAAACCGCAGCGCTAAACCGCAGATGGAGGAGTTATGCTATGTATTTATTTCTCGTTGTCTGTTCAATGTACGCTTACTTTGTTGTTGCAGTTGAAACAGACAGCTCTTATAAACCAACAAGTTTCAAGAAAAAAGACCGACCAGGAACTGAGAAACAACGGTACAAACCTTAAGGCTATTCAGCGATATTCAGGGGCGACCGTTGCAGTTACGAAGTAGATTTTTTTCCCCAGCGGTAGCCTAGGGGCTTCCCCACAACTTAACAACGCCGTATTTTTGATATTAGTATTTGTTTTCCATTTTTTAAATTATTTTTATATATATTTTTTTGTATCCTATTTAAAAGAAAAAACTCGTTGTTTTTTTTTAGATGTGGAGTGTACCCCGTGTACAAAATATTGAGTTCATTCTGGTCATCCAGAACTTCTGAATATCGATTTTTAGGTACAAAGCTAACTGTTGATTCGTATTCATTTGATTCTTCAACTCCGCCCCCCAACTCTGAGCGCGCAATTTATTGTGGGCAAAATTCCGGGTGGTGGCGGCTCTAATTAAAACTGGTAAGCAAACACAAAAGAAGAGTTACTGTGCGAGTGAGCCCTGCGGGGATGAGTACAAGACTTCTGGAATGTACTGGAGGGTCCTAGACAATGAAGAAGCGGCGGCGTATTAATGGGGCCTGGAGTCACTCGTTTAGAATAGATATATCACGGCTCACAGCTGCGACTTGGAAGGAAGCATCTGCTTTGGTGTCTTTGGAGAGCTTGATAGAAGGTTGGTGTAGCGGGTAGAAGTTAGAAGCAGTTTCAGTGTGTTAACTTCAACTTCTCAGGAATTTTTGGTGCTATTTGTTAAAAGAAAATGTGAATTATTACTTAGATTGACTAATGTTATTTTCTTTCTACAATAATATATATTTATCAATTAGGCTGTTTATTATCAATTATTATTTTATTGATTTATTTAAAATAAGACCAGAATCAAATTTTAGATCATAGTACTTTGTCTGATCTACCGCAACAGGAGGAAAGGTGCTGGCATGCTCTTCATAGAAATAGATGAGCTCCGATTATGAGACGGCACAACTCCTTGGTTCTAGGGTACAACTGGCAGGTTCACAACAAAAGTGCAGAGCAGAAGACATGGCTTCCTTGTTCTCCAGAGGAGAGAATAGTAGACCTTCGGCTCTCCTAAGAAGTCATGCCTCCTGAAGGGAAGAATACTACATACATCCTGGTTATTTAGAAGAGAGGACATGGCACTCCAGTAGAGCGGTCAATGAGAAGGCACAGCTCCTTGGATCCCCTTGATAGTATTGCATACTTCAGAACCTTTGATTTGTTCATTTCATACTGTATTTGATTATGGCCCTGCTACTATGGAGTTATGATTTATAATATTGTTTAGTAATATTTTTTAGAAAGTGAACAAATATTAATTATCTGCACTGCTGCTTCTGCCCTACAGTGCTGGTAGTCTTTGAGGTGAAAGCTCTTTGTGGTAAATTGTCTGGTACAGTTAATTGGTACGTGTTCAAATTGTGCGTACAATAGTCAGTACTGCACCCTTAAACCCTGAAAATTAGCAATACCAAATCAAGGAATAAATTACTTATTCTACTTATTTGCAAACTACATTCTCATACCACTATAAGCCACAAAAATTCATCTCACCTATTACTCTCACAACTACCACTATACTTTACTCCAAAATGCTTATACTTACTTTTCTCCATAAATGGACTTCCCACCTGTACCATTTCCTTTGGTAAAGTCACCTCCCTGGCACATGAAACTAGGAATTACTCGATGAAAGCTGGAGCCTTTGTATCCAAATCCTTTCTCCCCTGTGCAGAGAGCCCTAAAGTTCTCTGAAAAAAAAAAAAAGCTTTACTAACAAACTTATTTATAAAAAATAAAATAAATAAATAAAAAGGGACAAAAATAACTTGCCAGCGGTCTTGGGCACAACGTCACCTCGAAGCTACACAACAAAGACAGGAATTAGCCAGCACCAATGAATAGCGACGATTTACCACGGCAAGGCTCACCTCCATAACTATTTTTCCTATGTTGGTGCCGCCGGCAGTCATATCAAAAAATACTCTCTGGCGACTCATTTTCTTGACTATACAGGGGCAGTATACTAAACTTCACAATAACGGTGACTCGAGACGTTCTTCCGTACACTTACTTCTTGTCAACGAACGATAAAATGGAGGCTTAATCGCACTAGGAGCATGCGCAGTTGTCCACGTGGAAGCGAATAATAGGTGTGGCTTGCTAAGAAACCGGAATTATTGGGCGATAGTTTTATTTAACCGTCCGGAAGAAATAAAATAATACAGTTCTATTTCTTTTTATTTATTTATATTTTTTTTCTTCGGTGCAGTAAAATAGTGAGTGTGTACTGAAGTTAGTGAAAAGTCATCAAACTTGTTCAGCGAATTTTTCTAAGAGTCAACTACTATCACAGTGACAGAGCGGCTTGAGGGAAAGTGGCAAGTAAGCTTGGAAGGTTCTTTTAGTAGATTTTAGATATCCAACTGAGGCTTGGTTAGTTGTTGAGTACGACTTAAATTTGAAGTGGTACGTAAGAAGTCCAATATCATACGGGAAAAGATTAAACTCTACCAGACAATTGATTTTATTCATCTGTGGCTTAGAATAAGTTTCATAACTAGGATGTGTTCATTAGGATTGAAGACATAACAAGTAGGAATAATTCATAGTGACCCAGTGAGAGCAAATTATTTTTGTTATCATTGATAAACGAGATACTATGCAATATAGGCTTGTTATTTAGTTTAGATCATGTACAGATTGTGCAAGTTGTAATCTCTTTATAACTATAAAGGAGTAATGTGGGGTTGTAAGTACTGATAGAAATAAATTATCTTTGATAAGTAGTGGTAAATGGTAGGGCTGTATGAGAGTAGGTAGAAATAGGATACAATCAATCAGACAGGTAAAGAATGGCAGCAAAATTTGAGAGGTGTTGTGGGACATGTAGAATAAGAATATGTGGCATGAGTATTTTATGGAGCAACTTCGGACAAGTTATGAGGATTTGTAAATAGCGATCCAAGAGAGATAATTTTTAAAAACTTTATGTACCCTGTTACCTTTTTTCCACTGCAGTAGCAGAGGACTCATTTTACATTGTTTTCTACAAAGAAGCTTGGATTAGTGGTACTTTACAAATTTAATTAGGACGAATGTGTGGTACCGACAGCTACCGAATATTATCTGCTCATCCATAGACATTATGCTTAATTGATTAGCTTATAATGGAACTAAAAATTTTATTTAAAAATCAAGACAAATCACTCCCTGCTGAAACCCTCCATTAGTATAAATTTGAGGTGTGAACATCAGCAGTTGTTTTATTCTCTCTTATCTGTCTTTACGTTGAATGGGAACATGACGAAATGCCAGACAGGATATCTAAAAATGTACCTAAGTAATATTTATTAAGTATGATTGTTTTTCTTTGTGATACCTGTTTGGAGTTTTATCTGTCCAATATGCTAAATTAATATATAAAGCATCTATAGGAGTTACATGTTTGACTGACATAGAATAGTTAGATTGATGTAAACTTCTCTTTAAGTTAAATAGTGACCTTGTTATTGAGTGTGATCAGTAGCAGTACAAGGCCATAGCATTTTAACAATGTATATACAGCAGCATTTAGGATTGATGTCGTTGGCATTTGGAACCATCAATTCCCCCCAACACCATACTCCTCAACTCAGTCCTCGAATGTCTGGAGGAGGTGGAATTTCCCAAGACTGGCTAAAAGCCTGGAAGGCTTGGGCTGCAACAAGAAAGCGAGGCAAAATGGCGCAATTCATTGTTCAAAAGTTGGAAGAAAATGTGAGTACTACATAGTACATACATGTACTATTGGCCACGCTCCATTAATTATTCTTATTTATCTGAACTCTCCTCATTCAGGATGTATTATAGTTTTGTCAGAGAATGGGTTAGCATTGTCTATTTAGGGTGGGATCTTACTGAACAAAGACTACTTGTCATCATGCTTACCCAACTAAAAGGTTCGGGATTCATTTACACAGCATCCGGTCGAGGTCACAAAGGAACGCTTCAGTTTCTTCTTTATGACGCTTTATTTACTATCCTTAGAACCATTTGCAGATGTCCTCACTGGTTCTTTTACGGCATGTAGTGTTTTAGTAGTGCAACAAGTCTAATGATCAATGGTTTATAAAATACATACTTGGTCTTTTTTTTTCTTTTCTTTTTTACAACCATTTTATTGCGCTGGTAGTTTCTAAATACAAGGTAGATCTGTTTTGTAATTTAGTCTGCATGCACTATACCTAATTTATAAAGATATACGAGTTTTTAATTATGAGGTTACCAAGTTTTTTGTACCTATTTTCATTTATTTGTGGAATTCACGGATCCAGTGATTGTTGAGTTCGTAATGTGTTAATAGGGAAAGAGGAACATTTTTTTTCCTGGCGCACTGACAATATATGCACTATTAATTTGCACACTGTGCTTTTTCTGAATGCCTCAGTCATTACAGACTTTGATTCGCTGCAGCTAACCATCACACACACACACACACACACACACACACCCCCCCCTCCCATTACTAGTGGCATTATTGATAATTGTTACAGTATCATTTCAGCCCCAAAAGGAAACTAAATGTGTAAGCTGTGTGCTCTCAGTGAACTTTGAAACATATGCTATTGCTTTCTTGGTTCAGACCCATTTTAGTAGTTACTTATAGAGTCAACGAAAGAGCTTGGTTCCAGTACTATAGCTTGGTTTTCCTTCCAATTTTTTATTATACATTTTTTATTTAATTTCTAAAGAAGTGACTATCATTGCAAATTATGGGTACTAAAATAGCTTAATATCGAAAGATACTGATCAGGATTTTATACTGAAAGTTTTGCTTGGGGTGGGAGATACCGCATGTACTTAGCCACACCCATTTTAACCCACGCTATGAGAATGTATACTTTACACTAATCAGTGTTATTTGGTCACATGCATGATTTTATAATCTTATGACTCATAGAATTTTGTAGGCTAATGAACTTCCAAAATTCTGGGGAGGAGGGACGATTTTGAGGTGTTCCTCATCCCCTCTTTATGAAACCCTGCTGACGTAGACACGGATATTTTAATTCAAAAATGATTCAAAGCACGTTGTAGAAAGTACTTAATGTATGAACAATGTTAAGCTGAAAGCATAACATCACATTGCTGGTATTCAAAATTACGCATTCTAAATAAAGCATTGATATTTTTCAGGATCAGATCTTGATTGATAGGTCTATTATTGTGTTAACACCTAAAACAATACAGGGTTGCCTGGAGAGGGTTAGCTATACTGTTGCAGGATCATACGTATTTGAAATACTCTCAGTACAATAGCATTGAATAAGGGACAACAAAAAAAGTAACGGAAACTAGAAAAAATGTTCCGTGTATCCTACTAACCCTCAGCCTTTTTTAATTGTCATCAACTGGCTCATTTATTTTGTATGTTACCATACATAAAAATATTGAAATAACTGTAGTAGTTGTCTAAATGATTTGTGCTAAGTTTAAAAAAAGAGTAATATCAAAGAGTGTTTAAAAACAACTCTATTCCCTTGTACGTAGTTTAGCATTGGTTGTAGCTCATTCAGTACCCATCCATCTCTTTTACAAGTGTAAACTCTGCATGAGTGGTGATTTACTTATGCTAGACAGTAGTCTATACTTTCTCAAGCATAATATGGTGTTACATTGTCTTGTCTTCATTGGTGCAGTCTTTTCACATGTAAAGACTGATAACCATTTAAACCTCATAGATAAAATTGTTAACAAACAATTTTCATTGCGCAATTGATAATGGTATGGTATTACATGTACTACTCAATTACCAAGTTCTGGGCAGTCATAAAAACTAGAATTTCTAATAACCCATTTGAATGATAAATATACGCCATAGAAAATATAAATTTCATTTGGTGTTTCAATTTTACTTGGCCAAGAAAGTAAATAAATCTATGGTTTTTGCAGCAAAGTAAAACGATTTCTCAATCTTTCACAGGTGTGTTGCAATACTGTATTTTTACAGTGGGACTTTAGGCTAGATTTTTTGATTTTTTTATTTATTTTGCCAAATATGGCTATGATTACAGTGGATTTTGCATGAAACGTATAAAGGTCCAATAAACCAGCTTTTCACACTTAAACTGAGCATGAGGTAGGTTGAAAATGCCACAATGTGCATCTGTACTATGCATGCACAATTGAAGGTGTCAAATGTGGTATTAAATTGACAGTGAGACAGGTGTTTTCTTGTACAATATGATGAACTTAACAGTGCGGCTGGAGTTACTTGATATAGTAAGTGGTGTAAAAGATAGTAATGCTTACGTCAACTCCTTTTATCACACCAGTGAATAAGATCTAAAAAGTCTAAAAGCTAATCATGACATACATATTGCACAACTTTGATGCAAGTTTATAAGCAATATTACATGTTAAATGTTTTGGTTATTAATTAAAGATCTATACATTCAACATTGATTGATCGCATCGCTATCTAACCTCTGGATAATTACTGTTACATACTATTTCCTGTATTCATTTTTTTTTTTCTTTTTTTTTTTTTCCAAGTGAGTGTTAAAGCTAGCATGCTCAGTGATCATCATAGAAAATTATTCATATGCTTACCAATACAACTATGTTTAGCCATGTCCAGTCCCATGATGAAGAATTACAATATTTATACTTAACAAAGAACCACATCGTGATGGAACTATGACATATGTCAGTAGCATATAAGGGCCTAAGAAATGTTTTTTTATTACAATATTTTTTGCTTTTTAACATTTATATAATGCCGACTAATTAAAATTTAGGTTGCTTCACAAACATGTAGTAGATGAGGAATGATTGTAATTTAACAATTTGGTTGAACGCTTTTGGTGTATTAGTAACAACTGGTGATATACACTCAGTAACAATAAAGCCTAATAGTGCAAAAAGCTCCTAGTATGCTGCTTATGCATGCATACATACATACATGCCTGCATACAGCGTATACAAACATACATTACATTGTAACAGGTGGGGTTTCTCTTAAATAATCTAAAACTACAAGAAAGGAACTAATAGCAAATTTTCTCGTTCTAGCAGCCAATATTATATTAAAACTTAACTACTAAATTAGACTTGTGTTAGGACACCTGGTTGTTGCTTGGTGAGAGTACATGATATGGGCCGGAGGGACTTACTTAAACATGGTACTTTTCAATGGCCATGTGGTGATAACTTAATTACACTCAGCTGATGTACTTTTTAGCTAATTAAAGTGAGACTAGGGCTAAATGTTAGTATAGTAACATTATTCTTGTTGCCAGCCAGGTCAAGTTATGTTAAAACTATTTATTGTTAGAACATAGCTAGTCATGTGCGAGCAATCTGATTGGTTCGTTATGTGAATCTATTCAAGTAGTTTCATTCTCTGCAGCGTTTAGAAATTGAGTAAATCAGGCGCTTTGCTACAGCTGGGAAACTTTCCTGAAGCCCATAATGGAAGGGTTCACGAGGTTTTCCAAAAAAGATATTTGGAATAATGGCCTGAGTAAATTTGTCTTGCCACTTTGTGATCTTTATATCATTCTGTAGCACAGAGAATGCTCTACAACGTATAACTCTTCTTTTTTTATTACTATCGTGTGGGTCCTAACAGCTACACTCTGTGAGACCAGACCAATCATTGACTTCAAATTGATTACAAATAAGAAAGTTACTGCAAGGATACTAAGCATGTGTATTAGTGAATGTACAAAAGCTATATGAACTAATGGAGTTTTACAGATTCATAGTAGCCCATGCAGGGACGTAGGAAAATGATTGAAATAGAGGGCCTACCGCACTTGAGGCAAGACCACACCCATTAACAATATTAGTCCATAACTTTGAATTTATAATAAATAAAAATGTTTCACTACTCTTTAGTATTTCTCAAGCCCTGACTGGTCCACCAGGAAACTTTTTAATTCAGCAGTAATCTCTCTGCATGAATTCCATAAAGTTTGCTGAGCACAACTGGCAGCTAGTTTCCCTCTGCTGCTAGCCATGTGGCTGGTGTAAAAATTAACAATTAGTGGCCAGGTTCCATTGAGTGTAGCTGTTAGGCCTTATGTTCGTAAATTATTAGACAGTACACTAAGATATTGTAAAGCATTCATTGTGCTACAGAATGGTATAGAAAATGTGTATGTGTGGGAAGAAAAAATTATGCCCAAATTTACTACGACCATTATTCCAAAACCTTTTTGGAAGACTTCATGAAACACTTCCATTATGGACTCCAAGAAAGTATCCCATACCTGACTTGTATTGTTAGAATGGAGAAGTTAAAGTGTTCAAAATCCACCCACACCTTGCAAAAGGAGGTATACAATAACATGGTTATAAAATTGTCCAGTGGAATGTACTCTATGTAGCACTTTCCGTATCTGCAATAATTGGACTGCTGGCTTTGGCCATATGGCCACGTCGAGTGCACATAAAAAAATGCCATATTTTTGTGATAAGTTTTTGCCGATTTTTTTATTATTAAACGTTGTTGAGTGTAGAGCAAAAAAAAACCCTACAATATGTGGCAGTGAACCATATACTAACTTCATTTATTAGAAATTATAATCGCTGATCTACTATAAGATGTGAGCACCAATATGTTAGTGTGCTTACCATGAATGGGAAAACTTAGTGTCTTTTTTTTCCCCAATGTTGATGTCCTTTTGAACAGAACTTAGTGTTTAGTAGTTTAAACTTAAACTTTAGAGCAGTTATTATTCCATACATACATATAGAATTTTGTGATAATTGAGACGGGGGCAATGTCAGATTATACAGTAGAAACATTTTGCCAGAGTATTAAGTATCGTCTATTTTATTGTTGTGAAAATCATTAATTTTAGAAACAAGCAAGGTGGCTCAACATTAGTGCTGGAAAATTTGAGTTGACAGAATGGCATAACATTGCAGAGGAATGGTTCAAAGAAAAGCCTCGCAGTTCAGATCAGGTAAGTGCAGATCTTAGCACATGTATAACTAAGTAAATTTTTACTCACATGTGCAACATGCATGCTATCGTGAAATGTGCACTGTCTGCATTTCTCTTTCCGTAATCTAAAAGGATCATGCAATTTTTTTATCAAATTGTATGCTTGATATCACGTTTATGCTATTTTAGATCGTGTTGTTATATACATAGTTGCCAAGTGTTTTAAATTGGCTAGTGTGCAGTAACACTTGCCTCTAGTCAGATAAAATTTTAATTGTCCCAATGTTGAACTCTATTTGTGGCTACTTTTTTTTCTTTCTCAGCTGTTGTTTTAACTATTACTTAGATCATGTTGCTATATTTTAGCTTTTTTTCCTTCTAAGTTAACAGTTCTCCCAAGGCTAGTTCTCGGAAACTCTACAGGAAGGTTGTTTGAAATCTCGACTGAAGTTTGCACTCACCTCACTGAAATAGTCACTAGATACAGTCATAGCTAAAAATGAGATAGTGTCTAAGGTACACTAGGAGACAAAATAAAGTTCCGAATTCCGTTCAATAGTACGGCCGTAAAACGGTAGTTTTTTTACCATAGTTTTTATCGTTGCGTGTACCGTTTTGACTAAACGGCCGACACCATTTACTAAACCGGTAAAAAAACAGTTAAGCTTTTCCGTCGATTCACAGATATTTTCTAGCTAGAAACTCTTCCATAGCTATAGCAGCAAGCTAAGGCCTTGTATTGACCATTAAATGCTACGGGGATAGTGCAAAAAAGATTGTACAGATCTAATTGATTTATTGCACTCAGCCCTGGGCCTGTCGTGCAATAAATCTGATTAGAAACTAAGCGCTGATGCTTCAACTATTATAAAATATGCTGTTGACAGATACAATGGATACAATGATCCTAATACCTAAACCAGTCTATTAATCTGGAATAGCTTTTTTGTCCCTAACCTAGCTAAGCCAAGAAGCACTGAGAATTCACCCTCGAGGTATGTACTTTATTAACCATCAGCGTTCATGCGTGAGAGGACATCCTGCCTGTCACGCTCTAAATTTAATGACAATACAGTTAATTTAGATGTGAACTTACTCAGAACAACTGTTTAAGACGTTTTATTATACTACTTTTTTATCTTAGGGATGAATTTTAAGAAAACGCAAAGCTATTAGCTCCATGTTCGTAGGTACTAGCTTTGGTGTTAATTCCCCCAGTCATCATGTTGTAATCGCGTGAGCAAATAATTTTTTTCTGGAGGTATGCAATAGTTTTGATTTATCCAGAGAAGTTAAATAAGTGCATAAATTGGAGTTGCATGTTGAAGCAGTCGGTGAATGTCTCTCTTGCATCTTACAGAAGACAGCATCTGCGGTTTTCATTGCACAGCTGTATTAATACCTGATTGGTCTGAGAAATGATATGTATGTAAGAGCTAGCAAATGTATAGCGCTGAGGATTCACATGTTTGTTGTTCATTTTTACAGTGTGTGTTGTCATTGTGAATTGCACAATTAACTTTTGTGGTGAAGTACTTGGTGCAAGTGATTGTGGTTTGTGTTTTGTTTTTAGGTAGATGCTCCGTGCATGCTTCGTAAAGGCCTTCCACGTGCTTTTCCAGGCTTAGATGAGGTCAAGACTGAGAGTGTGAAGGAGGGGACCCAATACAGAAGCAGAGTATTTCAGGCACCTCAGCCACTTGTACAAGGTATCATGCTTAACTTTGTCTCATGTGTAACATTTATAATTGGATAACCGGGATGGTTGTTTCGTAGTAATATTGTTGTTGTTGTTTTTAACCACAAAAAAGTTACTTCTGTATTTGAGATCCTTTACCAGGTTGATTAAAAACTCAGCCTATTTTTCAAGAGCTACTGATACTTCATAAATAACTTATGTATAACTAGAGAAGCTATCATTACTCAAGGAAAATCTAGATAAGAAAAGTATTTTGGTGTAATTATCTAAAATTATATAGTTCATGTACGTAGTTCCGATGTCATCCTTAACTTCATGAATAGGAGCTTTAACATAATACATTATAGTTGTGTTTTTTTTGTTGTTGCTGCAACTGATCGGGTAACTCACTCACCCTTGCATAAGTATATATATAATATTTATGAGTCGAGAGTGATGTGGTGAAGACTAGTTTTCATGAGTCTCAGGCAAGTGAAGTGTCTTTCCATATCTCATAGAGTGTAATAAGTGGTTTATTTTACCCTAGATATCTTAAGCTGCAGTATCCCTTCGTCAATGTCTACTAGTTCTACAGCCTCCACCATTTGAAAGTTTGCTATTAACTACTTGCATGTCCTGAGGTTTACAAACATACACATTTCAACGTAGATAAACAACAGAGCTTATAGTCGACAGCTATTAACTATTGATGTAGTATAGCTATTAAATGTAAACCACTGTGTGCTTCTAAAGGAAAAAAGTTTAAGAGAAGCTAAAGCATTACTTCACAATTTTTCGAGCTGAAAAGTAAAGAATTGTTAGCTTTGAGTACTATCTATTTGTGGTAACAAGAGCTAAATTAGTATGTACAAACTTCAGAAGAGCAAAGTATTATGGGATTTTATTTCTTCTTTGATTCATGTATTCAGGGTGAGGGGTGGTGAGGAGATATTATATTTTACATTGCTTTGAGTTTGTGATGTAATGTTTACAGAGGTGCAGCTGTATGTTAATAAACCATCCATGGCAGGTGGAGGTGGTTATACTTCTAATGGTTCCATGAATGTAAGTCTTGAAATTCACACCAAATTCTTTTCAGGTTTATTTTATACTTGCAGGAGTGTTGTTTTTGTGTGTAATTCAATAAGTTCCTGAAAGCTTAGTTTTTTGTTTGTTTTGTTTGTCTAATCAAGCTCTGTGCATCATCACGATATTATTATATTATTAAAATTATTAATAGTGGGTATAAACCATAAAACATGTAGGTATCTGAAACAATTTTAAGCCTTCTTTTCTTTTTTCTTATTTTTTTTCTATGATCAATGGTGCTAATTTTGTTTTGTTGTTAGTTGTAGTTTTCCTGACTTTATTTCTCTGTTTTACTGTGCCATTTAGCCCTACTTCAATTCAATGGGGCAGAAAGAAGGACAAGGTAAGAATAGTGCTTGTATAGCAGGAGTATGGTCTTTAGGGATGTAGGGAGGAGATTTGGATTAAATATTTGTTAATAACTCATAAGATTATATTGTATTACATAGCCATTGCGACTGTCATGTTGTTCTAATTAATTCTACTAATTATGTTTTCATTGGCAATTTTGAATTCATTTGACTATTCAGTAGTGGCTTACAACTCGTTCGTTTGTAGCTAGATACACTGTACATATTTAGATATTAATATCTTGTGCTGTAATGTATTGAGGGGAAGCATGATTGTATTAACTCTCTCACTCTCTAATCTCTTCAGGAAAAATTACTTATGTATGGTGGTTGATTAGGTATTCAAGTTAAATTATTTCTAATAGCCTGCTGTGCTTTGTTTTGTTTATTTGTATTATTAATTTTGTGTGTATGTGTGTTTGATATCATAGGCAATTTTATTCCTAGTGGTGGGTTTGTATCAATCAACCAGACACAGAACATTATGAGTTCTCAAACCTCGTCTCACTATCATGGGACTTCACCAAATTATGGATCACCACACACAACATCCTTCCAGCACATGAGTCCATCTCAAATGAAAGTTAATTCTTCTATGGTAGGCAGTAAAGTGATGAGCCAAGGTTATGCCCATTCTCATACTAGCTATGGTGAGATGTCACCTGGCGGGAACACAGATGGAAGCACTGTCAAAGTAGAAGAACGCTCTCCTTATAGTGTGCAAAATAGCAGTCCATATAGTAAGTTCAATTTGTACATGTTATATAAAGTTATTTAAGAATCTTCAGTTTTGTTATGCTAAGTTGTAATGCTATTATGCTGCATTAGTTTTGTCTTCATTCATAATAATGAGCCTTTGTATTTAAACTAGTGGTATGTTTCAGGATTATTAGTTTCATCCATATTTCTCACTATAGAAGAGAGCTTACACAAGCAGATGGAAGTTATACAAAAAAAAATTATTTAGAAAAAATTCTATAGTGTTCCACCTTCAGTTTTATTAAAAGTTCCTGTGTAGTCTTTTGCAGCACTTTTTAAGTTGATCCTGTTCACCATCTAGCTGCATGCTAAACCAACTTGTATTTTCCTTTTTACCTCCATGCTGATGAGAAGTAGTTATAAGGAATATTTGTTGTCCACTAAGATATATTAATTTCTGCAGTTGAAAACTTAAAAAAAATTGTAGGTCTACCCTACAACATGCTATTTTTCAAAGCTCTAGTTTTTACCCGATGCTTGTTATATTCATTACTCTATAACATGCACTACTGATATGCCACACTAATACAGTACGTATATGTGTACATGTACATACATTAAATATACCATTTCCTCAACTTGTATGCATCTTGGTTCACTAGCTATAAATGTTATCTTATCTGTAATTCTTTAATTTAACATTTTTAATATGATAATTTTTCTGTATTAAACACTATGTTTTGATATTATATATTTCTCCACAAGCGTATTTTCTTACAGTATTGAACGCTCTAACGTGCCTGTGTGTAGTTCCAGATGGCTAAAGTTTTAAAATTATGGCAGAGTTACCTCTGAACGTTTTTTTTTTATATATCCAAGTTATAATAAACAAATTATTACACTCATCATACAATATGGGGGTGACATTTCACTCCCACACTAGTATTTTCACTCGTATTTGGCTTATAAAAATACTTGTGCGTGCTCGCGAAATATCTCCCCATATTGTACGCTGATTCGTGCAATAAGTATTTATATATGTAGAATATATATATATATATATATATATATATGTACCATGTGTTATCCCTAGAGAATTTTAGTTGTGGCCATACAAATTTTCTTTTTGCTCTTCGTGCATCAGCAAGTGAATAATTTGATAGTGTTATATTTATATAATATATATGAACATAATTGTACCGCAGACATTCTAATTGAAGTCATGTTATATGATTTACACGTAGGTATAGTTGACCCAAACAGTCCTCCTATGTCTGAATCCACATACTCCAATTACAGCGATGGAGGAGGGCTATATAATGGTCACCAAAACTCAAGCCCAGTCTGCATTAAATCTGAAGGACAAGGTAAAATTCATATAAACGTGTGGTATATTTATAAATGCAGACCAATTATTTTTAGTTGACTTAGAAGGCCCAGGCTGGCACATGCTATCTCAAGCATGTACATACATACATACAGTATGTAATTGTTTGCCTGATTAATTAGTTACTGGAGTAGCTTATATTCTGCTTACACTGTATGAGACATTTCCCTCATTGCCTTTTACAGTACTTGGCCCTTCAAATTCACTTGACTAGTTATATTTTGTACACACTTACAAATAGATCCTAACTGTGGATTCTACTTGTTAGTCTAATTCTAGGGAATTCCTCAAACACTGTGGTCTGTGGTGAGCAGCAAAATTGGAAGCGGGATAATCGGGATTAGCCGATCCCCTCTTAACGTTTTGCACTCTATTCCTTTTCAAAATGAAATCATGATAGCCAGAAAAAGGTGTACAGAATTTAATGCAGTAAATTTTTTTATTGATCATCACGGTTAATTAAATTAAAAAAAGAACATTTTTGAAAAATATAGTGGACAATAATATTTATATTAGGAATGCCTATTTTATAACATTATCATTTTAGCATGCAAAGAACAGATTTATTGACTTGTTTTCCAGAAAGTTGATCAAAAAACAGAATTAAACCCATTAAGACATACGCTGTATGTACCACACACTTTATTGGGAGCAAAATATCTCTTACCAAAAAAAAAGTTGGTTGCAATTTGCCATTGATTGGAAATACAGAGAAACAGTAATAGTAATTAAACAGTAGAATGCAGGAGTTTCTATTGTAGCTGATCTGAATTTACAATGGTTACCACAGCGACAATGATACTGACTTTAGGTCGTCCAACTTTCCCCTTATTTTTGCTGAGAAGATAAACTATCTGTTTGAACAGTCATTTGAAGGTGTTCATGCCAAATGGTGCGAATTGTTTTGAAATTATCACTAGGCCAGTCGGAGTAAAAACCTTGATCCATAACTTAGCACAATGCTGGTTGGAGAGGTCTTAGGTAAATCTTTTCTTCCATGAACTCCTTCTTTTAGTAGAAACCCATTTGCTACATAATGAATTCTGCAGGCAGACATTCCACTAGGCTGTGGTTTGAGAGCAGCTGTGGTGGTACTTCACTTAAGTGTGCATAAGTTGGTATTATTTACAAAACGATTCTCTATCACAGTACAAAGCCATTGTTCAATAGGTACCAACTGTGAGAATATTCAAATTGACAGATGTAATATTTAGCATGTGATGGTTTTCCTGTATTTCACTGTAGAACGTAAAACTTTGTGGTAACTTAAGTACTTGTCTTGTTTGTCCACACACCCCCATTGATTTGGTATGTTCAAAGAGCATTTGTGGGCAAGGGGCTACTTGGAAACACATGAACCTTTACGTGAGCTCACGCCAAATACAGTGAGTGGTATTACTTTTATGTGCTCAATAGTAGTACCCTGTTTCACAATGTCCATGCTTATCTATCTATATGGTTTCTCACACCAAAAGTGCCTAAAAGATGGTGAGCTGCAACAAAAACATGAGAAGATCTTTGCTGAAGCCTAGGCTAATACAATAAACCATTTATGCATAGGTTGGAGGAAAAAAATGTCCTGCTTCAGTGCACTGGAAGGAAGTATTCTGTCTACTGCTTCTTCGTAAAAAAAAAAAAAACGGCTCAAACAAAGATAATGGAATATGGTCATAATTATTAGGTAATTGTGGACCACTCTCTCTTTCTCATCAGCAATCTATCTTTGTCTCTTTCAAAATAATATTTACAGGTCGCTGGTAACTTACAGACTTCTGGGTCAAGCTTGCTTTCCCATCGTAATGACTCCTGTCTCCTCTCGAACCTTGAGCTCTTCCAGATCCTCTAGCACAACCATTATGACCACGTCCTCTAACTGTAGGAATTAAGAACACTTTCCACAGAACTATCACTGTCAGATGAAAGTATAGCTCCACTGAAAACTGATGGAGTTTCTCCCCTTGATAAACAGGTATCTATGTCGGAGACTTATCATTCCTGCTGGAGATATCTGAAACTACTGCTACTTTTCTTGTAAAAGCAGCATCTTGATTAGTACTCTCACTGCTGCTGTCTTCGGTGTAAGCAATCGTCATTTTTCTCAGGCTCCTCCAAATAGCCACAAAGGATTGATCATTCTGACTTCTTTGGTTGCTTACCTGTTAGCCATATTGGTATGAAAAATACTGGGGGGAAAGTACCTTTAAAAGTGTAATTACCAAGTTGGAATGGTCTAATGCAAACGAGTATGGTAGCCCTGTGACATATGGGAAATAAGTTATTTTTGCAGCAGGTATTAGTCTTACTATTTAACTTTTTGCCTGGAGAGAATCTTATATAGAGTTATTTCTTTTCTAATATGGAAGTACCTTAAAGCACATCGGCCAGTATCCTGGAAGCTCATAACCAATGTATTTGTGTCAACTGTATATACAAATTTACTTAGAAAATTTTTTTCTGTCTACTTACATTTTAATAGATCAAAGTTTTACTTCTTAATTGATTAAGTTATGACTAGCATGTTCAGATACTTTCTTGCCTCCTCTTTCTACTATCTTGGTGTTGTTTCAGTTTCTTCTTGAAGCTTCACCTATATGTCCAATTTTCAACAGCTACGTGTATATGGCATATTATACACTAAGTGTACTTCAAATTCTATAATGCCACATAAGATATAGTTACAAGTATTTTAATGAATTTGGGCTCTTCAAATGCTTGGAAATGTTTACGTAGACATTACTGTATCTACGCAAGTGGCAAGAGAAACTTATTCCATCCCTTTAAAGAAACTTTTGGTTTGTGATATTTAAAGTTCCAGTTTCTCTACCTTCTTTTATTTGTTAAGATGATTGGCTAATGCATAAAATTATGTTTAAAGCTATGTATGTATGTTTATTTGCAGTTTTTGATGGTTATGACCAAATGACTGACTCTAGTCCTTATTCAGTCAACGGTGCTGGAGGATTGTCACCGGCTACTGCTTTCTCACAGAGCCATCTTGAGGTATAGTTGAAAGTGAAAGTAAACACAAATACATGATGTATTTTTATACTGTCTAGTATCACATTCATAGTCCTAGGTTGCACTACACAAACAAATTAAAGGAGGTTAGTAGCAAATTTTCAGTTTTATTTGCGCTTACCTATTACAAGTATGACTGTTTCAGCTCACTTTGCAGTGGCCTTTATCAAAACAAAAACAATGACATAGATGCTCGGGTAACTAGTGAAATAGTTTTGGTGAAAGTTCCGAATATGTTTAAAGTGATAACTGTCCATACTTTTTTAAGTTTGAAAAATTCCAATTCTTAATAGTTCAGCTTGTAATTGATTTAACAATGGGTCTGCAATGTTGCTGAGACAGCAGATATTCATTAGTATATATTTTACATAAATGTTAGGTTCCTACTGCGGATGGTGTACTGGGTGGACCAGATTGGGGTGGAGTAGGAGATATGGGTGTGACTGGACTAACTCCGGTATCATCTCCACATTATTCTCCGGAGCCAAACAACTTCCAAGCAGTTACCTCCAATCCATTAGATATTGATCTGGTTAGTCATGGGACGTGTGCAATTTTTTTAAACTTTGGGTTTAATATTCAAATTGCCCTTTTTGTGAGAAAAAAGGATTATGAGAAAACTTAGTTTTCGATTTCAGTGTAGGAAGGAACTGTGAGAAGGAAACAGAAACCTATTGAAATTGGTCAGTTTTTAGGCATTACTTGTATAGTAATCCTAAGTATGTAACCAGAAAGCTATGGCGCTACAACTTACTTATCTCAACATTGATGTGTTTTATGTGCCATGATTGAGTAGATATAAGTTAAAGTGAGTTGAAGCACACCACTAAAGTTTCACTTGGATACAATTGATCAGCTTCCTGAAAATAACCTTTATCTTGCTCTGATAAATTAATTGATATCTTATTATATTTTATTTTTTGTTCATACATATTTTAATTTTACAAGAAAGTGATATACTAGTTGCAGAAAACTGCTTTTTTTTTCTTTCTTTTTTTTCCTTCTTATATTTTTCTCTACTTTATAATAGAAAGTTTGTTATGCTAATGAAAATAAGATTGCTTAAAATTATACCGCCCACCTGCAATATGTAGCAATTGTATTGCTATAAAGAATCAAACTCTAAAATACCCGAACTTAGTGCACCATTAAGAGTGCCCGATTTAAATAATGATTAAACTGTCAGTAAAATTGAATTAACAAAGCTACTACTGGTGGTCGAAGGTGTGCATCAAATACTATTTAGTTTGTTATAATGCTGCACACTTAAATTACTATACAATGAGTCTTCCAATATTCTTCTTCATTCGTGTCATGAGAGATTTAATTAAGAATATCCTAACATTGAAATAGGCTTCCTTGAGTACCATACTTGAAAATGTTTGTTGGAAACTATCACTTGAGGTGTTTATTGAAGACTGTCAGTTGCCTGGCTTATTGCCAGCTCATCACATTCCTGTCATAGTTAAGTTGTTATTACTAGTATTAACACTTGTCGCCAGAACATATTTTGTCAAAGGATTTGAGGAGGAATGGAAACTATAGCTGTGTTTTTGTACTTTAATGCTTGTGTGTGCTAGACTTTTTAAGTAGACGTGTGTTATACTTCTTGAATTTATAAATGGATTGTTGTAGTTAGCTTGATATGTTTCTATTTGTTGAAAAAAGAAAGGATGGGAGTAAGAAACACATTATTCCCTGAAGCCAGTTTACCGTGACACTCAAATTACTATGACATGCCTTTTGTTAATTTTTTTTTTTTTTTTTTTTTTTTTTACTACTGGGCACATGCTTCGCTATTATACACTTTTTTGTAAATTAAATTTCAGTTTTATTTTTTTTAAATAACAACAACAACTTTAATTATTAACCCTTAGCAGACAATAGTCACAAATTTGTGACAGGCGTTACGTACCACACGTACAGGAGTCACAAATCGGTGACTACACGCGTACATTAGAATACGATTGTCAGGAATTCGTGACTAGCTTGTTCAAGCTATATTTTTCTACTAACTTTTCGCGTTACGTGCACACAATACCTGTAGCTTCTACTAACGAAAGGAGCAAGATTGTTGTGTACTTATCTGCTGAGAACTGTAATAATTGAGGATGATAGCAGCAGTAACAACTGTTGTGATAGTTTGACAGGTGAAAGTGATTATGGATTCAAAGGTCACAACAACAGTGAATCATTTCAAGAAATAATGAATTCAGTGTGAGGGGTGCATTCCAGTAAGTATTGGCAGTCCAGGTAATGGGTGTGGCTAGACACTCGAAATCGACACCCATCAAGCCAGAGTTGTGGAATGAGCACTTGAAGACCAACACAATAGCTGTGATGAAGGCAGAGGTAGAAACAGAGGAGTGGAACATGCAGGTCAATGAGTATCACCAGAATATGCTAAAAATGACGAGTGAAAAAGTGACTAAGGTAAATTAGAGCTTTGACATAGTACATACACTATCTAATCCTTGGAAAAAACTAGATTAGCCATTGCTTCGGTAGCTAAATATATTCACATGAATAGCTATCGAACTAAACTGGTCAAATACAATCCATGCTAAATTCTTGCCTAGACTCGTGCTAAAAATATTCTACTAACGCATTATATCTACTAGCCTACAGGTATGATGCTAGAGGCATAAAACTATACTAGCACTCGCCGTTTTTCTTACTCCATGCCACGTGCTCCACTGGTAAATGTCGCCTCTGCGAATGAATTATTTTTACGTGTGCACATATTTACAAATAAATTAGCCCGTCAACATTCGTCCACTCAGGGTTAATATTTTAGTTTGTACCCTATCTTATTCACTATTTTTTTGCATGGTTTCACTGTCAGCTAGTACGCACAAGTAAGGGGATTGTAATAAATTATTATTTTATATACAATATTATAGCTTGTGCACTATACTGTTTGCCTGCTTTTAGTAATGACCTACTTTCTAGAGCAGTATGTGCTCTGCCAGTTAAATATTCATTGAGCTGTTGGAATAAAGGGTAGTCTTGGAGGTGTCAATACTTCAACTGTTCAGGTTGCTGCTGGGTTTTGGTACAAAGAAAACTGAACTTGAAATTATAGGCTATCACTTATATGTATGTACATACATATATAAGTACTTAGCATGGGATGTACATTCTGCTTGTTTCTGTCTGGTTATGTGTATCTAATAAATGTTAGTTACATACACACAATAAAAATAAACTTAAGAGATATTAACATGTGCTAAAGCTAAGAATGTGACTAGTGTGTGTATTTGATTTGTACATGTTGAAATCAATGTGTTGGGGGACTTTCGTTTGATCTATGAAGTGTTTATTTTCAGTTCCACTTTGTAGATCAATCATAAACTGTATTGGTGTGTGTTTGTAGAGTGTCTGTGTTGATTAAATGAAGTCCTTATGACATTTACTTTGTAAAGGTGTTAGTGGATTTATAGAAATTGTTAACATACAGCATTGCTTAAAAACTATAATCATTGATGTTGATTTTCTATACTTTTTGACCATGAAGATTTGCTTGTGTATCATATACATAATTCTTTTCTTACTAATCTGCAAGTTCTGGGTTTGATTAGCTATCAATACAAGTAGTGAGTTACCCTTTCACAAGTATTGATTAAATAGTGATTCAAACAGTCTGAATTCTGCAGTTATTTGTTTTATCCTGTATGAATTCTCTATTTTACACCCCAACTAACTGACAAGTTAGTGTGATTATTGTATGTATGTATGTAGGTACATATAATAAATGCACCAGAAAATAAGTCCAAACACTAATTTTAATCACATGTCAAGCTGAAAATTTTAATTCTCTCTTATCATGGACACCTTGGGACCGAAGGGTGGCCATATCTGATAATGGTTCCTAACTCAGAACACAATGTATTTTGATATTCAATCGCATGTATAGTATGTTGTATGAATATGTAATGCCAAGTTTATGTTTAGCTAATTTATTTATTTTGATAGCTACACAATATGATAGTAAATTATTCTGCTTCATATTTTTGGATTGTCTTCTTGCTGCTTTGTCTTGCCACTTTTTCATCCACATAAGAATATGCTCCAGTCTGCTCCAACTTTCAAAGGAAAATCTATTTATAGTAGCCTACATGTATGTCAGACATATCTACAACAACTACTACTACTGCCTTTCCTGTAGTCATTTTCTCTTAAATTAGGTACTGGTAGGTTTCAGCCAGTTGCCTACTGGATTAAGCCACAACTCCTGGTTATTTACCTTAATGCGCTTATGCAGATGGTAAGGGTCAATGTAGGGTCAATGTAGTAAGGGTAGTCAGTGTAGAGTAGCCTATCGTATCCTTTTGAGAGACAGGGGCTTCCAGATGAGAGATGGAAGGTTGAGTGTTTTTCCAGAGTTCTCATCAAAAGTACATTCACCAAAGCATTTATTTATACAACCTAACTATGTTGTTGTTTTTAGTGTTTTTGTTATGCTATAAATTTAATCCATAAGGTTTACAAGCATAATCTTCAGTTCAGTCCTCCTTACAGTATCAGAATGCTTTGCTCTATGTGCACCAAAGTGTTTAGTCATTCACATAGTTAGTCATGTTTGTTGCCATGGTGTCTCGGCTCTAAGCAAAGGATAGTTGCCAAACTTATGGATTTACACAAACACCAAATATGTGTGGTGTAGATAACAATTAGGATGAAAGTTTCCTGTCACTTGCTTACAAATAGAGAGTAATATTGAACTTTCTGATATGATTTAGTCTGTTCCCTAAGTTTATGGTCATTTAGTTGTGTATAATTGGGATACTCATATCCAATAAGGGGAGGGGGGGATAAGCTTTTGCTTTTATACACATATGTATGTTATGCTACACCCCCCCTTGTTGCTGATGCTTTTTTCTGCAGCCCCATAGGGAAATTAATGGTGTACTTTCAAGTTAGCATTTTTTTAATGTCATTTTAGACTAGTGGATCCATGGTATCTCCTGGACTGATTCCTCCTCATCCTCCTCCTATCCAGCAACCTCAACCTCAAGGTAAAAGATATCCAGCAAGCTCATGTATTAAGTTTGTCTCCGGTTTGTTTAGCATTTTTATATTATAATAATATATGATTGTGGTAGTTCTATACTCTTTATTCTATTTATATGTTGTAAAATTCTAAGACATCGGGGGGGGGGGGGGGGGAGTATGAGGGAAGCATCAGCAAACACAGCTAAGTGATCAACTACTGAAGGTGTTACATGCTGAAGAGTTGTTTGTTTGTTTTTTGTCTGTATAGTTTTAGTACAATACTAGTGGTTTCTATGACATTAAAAACACCTTTGCCAAAATATTGGTCACTAAGCCAGGCATGATGTCTAGTCTTTTAGACTTACCTCTAATTAGTGTAGTATTGCAGATTTCAGTTATCATTTATCTTCCTAAAATGCTAATTCTTTGCAGTAAAACATTTTTAATTGTTGTTTAGACATTGAAACCTCTTTACTAAATTCAGTAATGCAAGATGCCGCCAGAGTTGGAGCACTTGATATATTATTTACACACAAATAGCGAGTGAGAAAGCTAAGCCCCTAACAACAACCACAGCATATCCCAAATAAAACAGCAACATTTTCTGATGCTTACCTACAGATGGTGGTTTTGGCTCTTCAAAGTGATCGACCCACATTTTTCTACATTTCAATATTGATCATGTCACTAAATTGGTAGATGAAATGACATTCGCTCGCTACATTACACTCTTAGAGTGTACCATAGCTTATTACTGCATACATTAATACTTAATATGTATATACTTACGTACATGCATGCATACATCAATACAAATACATATACATACATACATACATACTAACACACACTTACATGAACTAATGTGAAGTTGTACATGTTCTCTCTTCAATTAACCCTATGCATTAGAATGGTAGTGCCTAATAAGATGGATTTCTCAAACAAAAACAAAACAGCTTGTAATAGCTACTCTGGAGCAGCCATCAATATATTTATGGGAAGAGAGTCACAGTATTAGTATGGTGTGTGACAGGGACACTTGGCTCAGGCTTGGCGAGTAATATTAAACGTATTCATATGTGCCGGCTGAAGTCATGTGTAACTTGATCTACCCACAAGCCAATATTCACAGTTCCAATTGGCTGCCCTTACGCTATAATAGAAACCCTTAGTGTGCACTGTGAGTTTTGGCTTACTCTAGTTGCAGTTCCAATAATGAATAAGCTGTGTGTGTTCATAAGCATGCAACAACAACAGCTGGTTCAGTTAACCAGAACTATCAGTTAGCTGTAGTAGCAGAAGTGTTTCTGTCCTGCTGAAGCTTAAGAGAGTTTTTTCTGTACAGATAGTGTCTCTTAGCACTAGAACTACTTGTTTATTTGTACTTGTCATGGGTTTTTCAGCTTTCTTGGATGTCAAGCCTTATCCAGACAAGAGTCCTCTGGAGGTAAGTGAAACTGTTAAGGGGGTTCACTTGATGTGTGTAGAAAATGACCATAGTGCTTAGTAAGGCCTAGGTAAGTAGAGCTATGTTCACTTCAGACCTGAGTATTCATACTGTGAATGCAAGTTAGTGTGTGTGTTTTGTGTTCAATAGTCCACAACCTAGCTCTCTGAAATATCACATTAAAGATTTAAGACTATATATACAGCACAGCTTCTCTCTAAAGCTGTTCTTTGGTGCAATGACTTTAACTAGTGTCTAGTTGTGTCAAACAAGCTTTGTAGGAAGACAGTAGTTAGTAGGTGCTCTTGCCATGTGATTTGAGCTGTTTGACTCCTTATATACCACTAGATAAGAAACTACCGCATTTAGTTTCTTTTAATAGTAAGTATGTTTGAAAGTTTTACTAAATAATGTTTTGATAGGGTGGTGGACGGCTTGCTTTATTGTTTGGAGGAGAGCTTCCACAAGGTCCCAAATGGTTGAGTTTTATATCTCAGCAAAGGCCTGAGTATATACACCAAGTGCAAGCATATGAAGAAAATGTCATGGCCCTTTCAACCATCATCCCAAGTAAGTTTTTGGAACATTTATTTTTTTGGTGGCACAATAAGCTGTTGTTATAGTTAATAACAATGTAGGCAATGTGGATACCCAAAGTGTTCCGGGAGAAAAAAAAAGCCAGTGTGCTGTGGCAGTGTATTGCAATCAGACATTTATTGAAATCTGTTGTCACACAAAAGAACTGCTGGGTATAGACTTAGCACTACTACATTCAATCCTCATAACACTTACAATAATGGCTTCATGACTAAAGAGGATATTCAACAGACAATAGATACATCACTAAGAAAATGGACACATGTCAGCTATTGTCTTAATCCCTGTTAAATGATCCATGCACTTAGACAGACAAAGCCAGTATTGTAATTTTCTTGAAGCTAAAGGCTACTCAGTCTTTGTACCTACAAATTGTGGAAACTTAGTAATCTGGAATTCTTGATCTCTGCTTTGCTTAGTTGAGTTTTAGTATTCGAGTAACTCATAGCTTATTACTTTAATACTTTGAAGCACATGTAATTCTTTTCTTATACTGACTATATGATGCATGTATGTAGACAAGCATAAGAGGACACTTAGGTGGTGTTTACATGGACTTGCTTGTTTCTTATGAACCAACAGAAGCTTTAGATTAGTTTGGTTTCACGGTATTTCATGTACCGACACTGAAAGTGTTATGAAGGACTCCACAATCTTTCTTGTACCTTATTGGCAACCTCTGTTTTCAGTGTGTTGGGGTACATCTGTAATGGTACTGATTACAGTAAATTAGGTTTCCATAACTATAGTTAAGGAATAGATTTTTACCTACTGATTGTTTATGTATGAGTAAATTATGTGGAATATCAAATACTGTTTTTAGAGCATGATATACCAGAAACTATGACACTTCAAGTAATTGTTCATGGTCAAGTTGTGGCTCAAACTAACTTCACATACTATGCCAGTGCTCAGTACAACAGTGACATGCTCTTCCATTATTTGGTGCAAAATTTTCCTGGATACTTCCCTGAAGTTGGTATGGACGGTGGAATGGGAGGAACCACCAATGGAGGTGGAGGAGATGTATTTTCTGGTGGAGGATACTATGGCAATGTACCATCTACTTCTTTTCATCTTCTTTTGGGTTCCTGTAGACTAGGCATTGAAGAACTAGTTCTAGCCACTCTTCAACTTCCTAGCATGAAGGCAATAAGCTCTGATCAAGTAAGAAGCGCTATTACCTACCCATCATGTAATGCAAGTATATATTTTATTGTTGTTGATTAGCTGCGTAAGGCTCATCGTTTGTGTGAGGAACACTCTCACTCCAAGTTAGCAGAAGTGATGCAAGGACTTGTAGAAATCTCTGAGATAACTTCACGAGGTGATGAAGATAGTGAGGATGAAGAGAGTGTGGCTTCTGTTGTTACTTCTGAAGAAGGGCAGAAATTTTTATCTCAGCTTAATATTTCTGACTCTCCTGAAAGTAAGTATGCATATATTTTTTGGTATACAATAAGGATCACATAACATGATCAAAGCAATTTTTGTATTTATAGCTGGAGGAATGTCCATTATATCTCGTCTTGTCCAAATCCACAAAATGGACAAAAGATCAAAATTGGAAGAGGAGAGAGAACAACAGGTTCCTTCTAGTCCTACCATTTTGCCAGCAAGTCCAGTTCCTGAAAACATGGAGAAAAGCACTTCATCATCACACCTTTCTGAAATTGCTGCAAGTGATGTTGGAGAAATAGAAGAAGATATTCCCAGACAGCGTAGAAGAAGTTCAAGTAATCGGCTTCAGCGCCAGGAGAAGTCAGTTCGTGAAGGTAGGACATGACTTGTATTAAGCTGTAGTGTAATGGAACAAATTTATATTGTAGCTAAGGTTGTAAGAGTTCACTATCTCATGCTTTAGACCAGCCACAGTGTTGTTTCCTTTTAAGGTTGTCATATACAAACTTAGGAACCATACGGGTGCATAGGACAACTGACAGCTTCCTTGCTTGGTGCAGATTGTTATCATACTTTCTCATGAAATAAGATAGGAGCACTGTACGAATACAACTTTTCTAATATGTGTATGTACTGCCCAAAAATCTTGTATAGTATGTTTTAAAGTGATTATTTACATATGTGTGTATGTACAATGTATGTACATATGTATTGACTTACAGATGATGACTTGCCTCCACCTATAAGTCAACATAGTCGCCAGTCAATTGCTGAAAAGGATGACCATCTACCACCATTACGCCCTGTACCTCCATCATCTCGCCGAATGCAGAAGCGCCCCTTAATTTCAACACATTCAGATGCAGCAGATTCTGCTGTTTCCATGGTGGGTCAGTGTAGTGGATTGGAATGTTGTCATTAGTATGGTTTCTAAGGCAGTTGGAGAAGTCTGTCTAGAAATGTTGCTATGTGTTGTGCATAGATAGAGTTGTGTTTACTTGGAGTGTGTAGTTTCCTGTAGTGTAAGTCATGTTATTTTCCAACTCGTGAGACTAAAGTGTATTATGGTCACAGTAGCCATAGGTTAAATCCTCATGGTGTGTTTGTACAAGTTTATTCACAGTAAGGTTTAATTAATGATGTTGTGTAGTCTTTTGATCGTGAACATGGAGACTATGAGCAAGAGGTAGCAAGGCGTTCTAGTGCTAGCATTGCTCTTTTGGGCTTGTATTCCCTCAACATGTCCAGCATGGATGGCTCTGCAGTTACTATCAAAATAGAACCAGAAGCTGGATATACATGTGAGTGTATATATACTACTGTGTAAGTTCTAAATTGTGTGCACAAACACAAGCAAATTTGAAATGTGGGCATTATTGAATTTTGTTGTTAATTTGTTGTTTGTTTTACTTTATTTGTTGATTTGTTGATAAATTCTTGCTGGCTTACACTGCTGCCTCAAGGTCAAACATCACAATATACTTAGTTCTCTCAACACCGAATTAATACACTAATCACATGACTTGTGAATTTTATTTCAGAATTCATAGCATATATATGACTTGGTAATTACATATATGTTGCATGTGTGTCTGTGTTTGTTTGCAGTTGCCAACTCCCTTCAGTATGAGTGCATTTATCAAGTGACTGATGATTACCCTTCACAAAGTGATGCAACAAGTGTCATTTTTAAGGCTGGGGATAAAATCATTCAGGTAATCATAAAATCATGTGGATTACATAATTAGAAAAAACACATGGATACTTTTCCATTCCTTCACACAACCTTGTGGAATTTTGTAGTGTGTTACTTCCATGTATGGGGCTGCAACACCCATGAATATTTTGGTGATATTTAGATTCTGCCATATGAGATTTCCCTTTATTGCAAAACAATATACTATTATACTGTGTGTTACCTATAAATAGATTGGTGATACTCTAGTTCGGGATAAAGGACCTGATGATTTTGCTGGACTTCTTCAAGAAGCAGTAAGTGGAACAACTGTTCGTATTGTTCCACGAGTATCTCCACCTCCTTCAACAACTTCTATTAATTCTTCACTTGGTTACGGCTCTCTGGATGCACCTAGGCTAAAGCAAACTGATCAGCAAGTTATAGACTCTATCACAATGAAAGTTTCCAACCTTCTGAGCATGAAAGGAACTGGGTAATGATGTTAATTATAAGAAATCTAGTGAAAGTTTTTATTTGCTAATTTGCACCATTTATTTTGTATAGTTGTCTTGGTTGTATTGTTTTATTCCAGTATTTAAAAGGTTTTGTTTTAACCATGTATAATTCTCTATTCTGTGAATTAGGTTCAAACGTACACTAACTCTTCCATTTGTTGTGGCTGACAAAGGATTTGGCTTTAAAATGATTGGTGGCAATGCTGTTGGCCTGTTTGTTTCTGAGGCGAAGAGAAAAGAACTTCAAGTTGGAGATCAAATTCTTGAAATTGCTGGTCACAGTGCTCTCCAGATGAGCCATTATGAAGCTACTGAATTAATCACTCAAGCTAAAGACACCCTCCAACTCAAAGTTACTCAGAATGTTGCAAGTAAGATTAATGTGCTATTGTAGTCCTGCTGGCTTTATGCACAGTTTAAAGTTAATGTAAACTTAAGAACAAACATGTGGAATATTATCTCGAAGCTGATCAGAGTGATCATTTACACAGAATATGTCTTGTTGATACTTTACACTTTCATACAACATTACTCATAGGTTCATTGATGTTTATTTTAGCTCATTGCTTTGGTCTGTTTAATGTTCATAAGTATTTTCGTGCATTTTTAAATGTTATTTTGATGTTTTGTTGTTGTTGCTGTGTGTAGAGTTTAAATCTATAAGAGATCAGTTTGAATATGAGTCCTTTTATATCCGCTGTCATGTGGATCATGCACCATCAGACTCAAAAGATATGACATTGAGTAAGGGTTCTCTGGTTCGTGTTGTCAATTCATCTCTCTACCCGAATTCTTGGCTAGCATGGAGTGTGGATGATAATACAGGAATTGACATGGAACTTCGACGAATTCCAAGTCCTGCTAAGTACGTGCCGTGCCTATTTGATGGTGAACAGAATATTGTGTGAACTGGTTAGGTAGCATAATAATAATTTACAAGTATGCTCTCTATTAAATAGCTATACACAAGCATTGGAAGACATGGATGTTAATGTAGCCAATGATGTTTTGTTTGTTTATTAAGTTGGTTGTTGATTTGTAGAGTGTATTATTACCCTTAAATCATAGGATTTGATTGCTATGTGTACTGTAGGGCATACCAGCAGTTTGGAAAACATGTCTACCAGCCAGTGGAGGGTCCTAGTCAGGACATTATGATCTCCTAAGTACAGACTCACACTCATCATTTTGCCACCTAAACAGTTCTCATCACACAGTTAATTAGCAAAATCCATATCCAGTTTTGTATTTTTTTAATTCAATTTTTTTTAACTTGTATTTGTTGTATCACCCATTGTGATAGTTGTAATGATATACATTAAAAGGGATGAATGGGAGGAACTTGCAGTGCTGGTCTAAACTTACTCGTAGCAAGATGCTGGTTGCAGCTATAAATTCATACTTGAGATTAAATAGCTGCTATTAATTAGCTGCAACATAGTCGTAGAAGTTTGATGAAAATATTGATAAAGCTATGTCTTACCTACTTGAAATGTATCTAGGTTAGCTCCCTAAGCATTTGTGATTACGTATATTATAAGGCGAAGCTCGCTCGCCATTTAATTGACATTCCAATGAGCCCCACCCCTCGGTTGTGCAGGCGGTTGGGTTTTGAAGATGGAAATCTTGATTGGTGTAATTACCCTACTTGTCGCTGTCTCAGCGCTGCAAATTGGAGGCGAGTTGAATATAACTAGAACGGCAATATCTATTCCCTTATGTTCGTATCTCACTTAACGTAGAACTTGATATAATTCATACATTTTTGTGTGCCGAATCCTTCCAGGTGGTGAGGTATGCTAAATAGGTTATGCACTAAACTCTGCCAGATGCTGAAATGAGACTAAAGCCTATGCCAAAAACTTCATCAGCTGTGCACTATTATGCATAGAATAGCTACATCTGTATTAAAACATACACAGGCATAGTTTAGATGGCCTATTGTACATAGCTACCTACTGCATTTCATTTTTGTTGTCTTCTCAAAGAATTCCAGGGTAGTACATCAAACACAACATAAGAATTATGCTAATTAGTTACTAATAAATGGTGCCTGTGTAAGCCCACTCCTTCATGAATACAAAATGAGAATGCAATAATCTCATGTAAACTTTTTAAGTTCAGCAAGTTTTGTAACTACAATAGCAATATTATAGCTAAGTGATGACATTGCTAAGTCCATAGCTATGCTACTTTGATTAGGCCAAGAGAAGTTATAGTCATTCCTCCCTCTCTGACAGCTGAAGCAAGCCAAATGAGAGATGGGTCATGATTGGCAGTTACAAATTAGCACAGTGATTTACATTATTTTATGCAGCAACATCTTTGTTTTTCATTAGTGTTGTTTAGTTTTGCTATTTTGCCCATTAGTCAGTTTTTATTAGTTGTTGAAGCTTCCTTATGACCATTAGTTAGTTCTTACTAGTTTTTGAACTATTATTAATAGTTTAGTCTTAGTTTAATTATTTTTAAACATTTTCAATTAGATTTGGTAGTTTTAATGATTTTTTAAAAGTATTTGTGCTAAACTCAGTTCATGAATTGAAACATTGTTAAACGTTCATAGCTAAGTATTTTCGTGCATTTTTTTAATGTTATTTTGATGTTTTATTGTTGTTACTGTGTGTAGAGTTTAAATCTGTAAGAGATCAGTTTGAATGCGAGTCCTTTTATATCTGCTGTCATGCTTAAAACTAATCTTTGATTTGTTATAATGGAGCACTTTTAAGTGCTGTTTGAAATTAGTGGGGGGTTTCCAGAAATCGACTTCACACAAGCAGATTCCCTCTTGTCACATCCCACACTTAATCCCACACATGACTCCTTCTTTCCTGTGGCTGAAGGCTGACTATGAGCTGGGCTGCTTGTCACACAGCAAACTGATAACTCACTTATGGTCTCCAGAATGTGACAGGAAGTTAAATTGATAGTTGGTATATAGGTCTAGGCTGTGGATTGCTATCTAGGGATGTCCACATTATGCCGGCATAATTTTTGGAATAATAAGTAGACAAAAGTATACAGCTTTATCCAGCCTAATGTTCATTTTCTAGCATAATCTAACCAAAATATTAGTTTTAGATATATTTATTTGAAAGACTGCTGAGGCAACAGCTACAGTGGTTCCTGAACAGTTGCAACTACAACAACATATGAGAGTAACACTATTTATTAATTTTTACACAGCTATTTACAAACTTTTTATATAATGTTTGATTGTACTATTAGTTATTGTGATTCGTATAATAATATTGCACTGGCGTAACTTAGGGAAAAATAATTTAGCAAAATTATTTGCAGCAAGACCAAAATTATTTCAAGAGCGGATTTTAAATATATAGTTTCATTTTAGTTGGGCCTACTATTAAGCTTATTCATTTTAGTTTTAGTTAACAATAACAACACTATTTTTTCATGCAGCAAGAACTGATACAATTCAGTTAGACAAGGTAGCTCAAGAGTTCATTAAAAAAACAAAAACAATACACAATTTAACCTCACCAACAACAACAACAAGCAAACAAATAACAATAATAATAATAGTGAAAGAATTAAGAGCCAGTGCTGCCCTGTAAACTTTGTCTCATCCATCTCTGTTCAAATATAATGACCCTGTAGTATTGATGTTCAAATACGATGACCCTGTATTGATGTTCAAATATAATGACCCTGTATTGATGTTCAAATACGATGACCCTGTATTGATGTTGAAGTATTTTCATGTGCATTAAATACGCTTTACAAGAATAAAATTGTATCAATAAATTGTAAATATAATTTAATTAACAGATTAAATTTACAACAAATTTATATGTCTGTCTACCACAATTCACACAAATCATTTTTTCAGATTCTACAATGGAAACTGGAGGGTCTGCCGAGTCTATAGACAATATAACATCTGCTACTGGTGAGTACATGTATTGTCATGTAGTACTAGAGATCATTCAAAGTGCAGTCTTTTAATGTGGCAAAATCAGATTTAGAAGCTGTACAATATGAAAACTTAGCTGAATTTGAATTGCAACAGAAAAATAAACATATTTTGCTATCCTGAATACTCAAACAAATTTGCTTAAATTGGAAAAATACAATTATAGCGTGCGCTCGCCTATTACCGCCAACCGCCGCAGCCCCCCCATTATCGCCAAATGCTTTTTATTGCTTAGCAACACAATGGAGAGGCGCTGGCTCATCACCATTACATCATACTAATCACGTGCTTCAATATTTGCACCGCTTGCATTGTGTTGCGCCTTGGGAGAAGACGAGGTGAAGCCGAGTTTGTGGGCCTTAAGTTTTTCTTGTGTACTAAGTTCGGGCGACGGACGTTAGCGGAGTTTGTGTTCTACTGCTGTATATCAAAGTAAGTTCATAGGGAAGTAGGCATTGATAGGTAACTCTGTGCAGTAATTTGGCAAGTTTGTACTTTGTGTTTGTCTAGAAAAATGGTGATGAGTTAGCTTGGTTTGAAATGTTGTGGTTAGCAGGTTGGTCAGATAACTAAACACAGTGCTGGTTCTAGCTTTCTGGTGCTTAGCTATTAATTTGCATATTTTTTTTTACACTTCCAATTCACGCAGTAGTAGTGACAGTGAGGACAGTGGAATCACCTGTGGTCTCTGTGGAGAAAGGGAGCCTCCTAATCATCATGGAAAAATTGTTTTCTGGATTGACTGTGATAAGTGTGGGGAATGGTTCCACACATCTTGTTCAAAATCATCTAAAAAATATATATGTTCAACCTGTAAATAGTTTTGTAGCACTTTCTCATTTTATTTGTTCTTCTAATATTATGTTAATACCATACAATTGCTTTTGCAATTTAAATAATTGAAATTAAAGGTAAAAATAACTGGTGGCGATAATACCCGAGCTCTCCCTATTATCGCCAGTACCGACCAAGCGGTACAAAATTAACTCTACAGATCGGTAAGGTAAAGCTACGGTGCTATACCACTAATACCGGAAGCCCACGTAGTGGGACTTTCCCTAAAGCCTATTTATAGCCGTTGAATCGGTAGGCTGTGGCTGCAAACGTCTCGCAAGTGGCGATAATAGGCGAGCGCACGCTACTGTATCTATGTAGCACCAAAGGTGCAACCTCAGTGGCACTATACACTAACTAGGTATTACAAAATCATCTCAGACCAAAATAATAACATAGTGACTATTCTAATCAATATAGCTCAAGCAATGAAAATGGCAGATGTAAATGCTGTCTTCATAAGAGAAAAAGAAAAACAGGCCAGAAACACTCAACAGCATGACCATAGCAAAGGGTGCAACTGGTGCGACTTGGGCCACACCCACCTTTTTTGCCACGCTAATTTATTGTTCATCGCATGTCCAAAGGCAATTGCTAAGGGGCGTGGTGAGGTAAGGGTCATCTACCAGTGGCCATGTGTAGCCTGGTTGTATGGCTTCCATAGAGCTGAGCAACCCAATCATGTATGTTCCAGAGATGTTCCTAATAAATCTCATCAACCAAGTTTGTAATTTAAATTTAGGAAAGAACTTCTGCACATACTAAAAAAAAAGCAAGAATAGATGTGTTAGATTTAAAATGTATAGTTCTAAATGCAATATCGATGCATTAGAAAGTAGCAGCATTCTTTATTTCAAATATCATTGTATTATTGTGCTAAGAAGTAAATCATATTCATGCAGCTATGTATGAATTATCATTACAGTATTGTTATATTGGCTACACTCATATTATCTTAGCCACACCCATTTCTGGCCATACCACCCTAAAATTGCTTGCTACAGGCCTGCTCACTGGTATATATTTTCAACACTTCCAGGCTTTGTTAAATTTCCAGTATACAGCAAAACCACTGTGGGCAGCAAGAAAATCCTTTCTCATTTAATTAAAATGTGACAATAGGGGGTGTTACCCACAAATGCTAGTATGTATCTATGCAGAGCTGACAGCTTTGCATTTTCTCAAAAATCAGAAAAATTATCACAAAGGTCTTAAATTGTAGTTCTGAGAATGAATTTCATGGAACTGGGAAATTCCGCTGAAAATGTCATACCTAAATTAATGGTTAATCATTGGTAAACTCCAAGATCAGAGCATAACAGACATACAAACAGACAGAACTGGACAAGTTGGGCATTGGGAACATTATGCTCAACTAATTTTAATAACTATTCTTGCAGTACACTATAATAATCATAAAATATGAAAGTCCAATGATTTTATGTGTCCTGTAATCTAGTACAATCCTTTAAGAGACATAGTAACTATGCAAGTATTTAGCTATAAACATATTCCTAAACCCTGCTCATTTTACTGCCTTGAAATCTGTTTGCATATTCTCAACTTACTACCCTCCGTAATATGAGAAGTGAATCTTGTTTGTTAGCTCTATGAAGGTTTATGTTTTTCTTGCATCACCTGCTAAGCAACAAGAATTAAGGGTCATACAGTGTATGTTCAGTGTTTGAATCTCTATTATAATAGGATTCAAACATATTTCATTATGTTTTTTTTATTTAGGTGCTGATGGATCAGGATTTCCTACAGAGGATACGTGTGAGTGAATGTAATGCTATCATAATAAGAATTGTAAAAGTGAACTAAACTTACAAATTGTAAAATTAGTATTTCAACACTTACAGTACAACAGTCATATTTTATAGGCAGTTACAGTATTGAATAGTTGACTCAAACATAACTCTAAAAAAATTTCTGGTAGTTTAAAATAGTAGTTGGAAAAAAATATTTACAGTTGTTGCGACAAACACGCTTTGTTCAACTTAAATTTGAAATACTAACAAGAGTTATATAACAATAGCAAAATTTTCTCGTTATAACAGCCAAAATTAAAACTTAAACCCGACATTTTGACTTCTTGCTGAAGTCTTCTTCAGGGGTCAACTGAGGTCGAACACAATGTAAACAGCAATATTTCTGGAGGGTATGCTTTTTGTTTGTTATATCCTGGAGGATGATTCGCATGCAGCATGGACAGCCAGCATCCTGAAAGCTCTAAACCTATGTCTCTGTTAAACTTGTTGTTGTCAGGTGTCATCTGTATGTGTAGAGCTTCCTATCTCTTTAACTCACAATTCTTACTGGCTCTGTCTAGAACTCTTACCTCTTCTCATTTAATGGGGTGATGCTGCTGCCAAGCATGTTCAGCAATGGCTTATATATAAATGTGTTATATATTATATAATGTTTTGACTTTAAATTAATTAGGCAATAGCTATATATGGGTCCATGCGGCATAGCACTACTTTTTTGATGACCACATGTTTTAATGCAGTGCAGGCTGGCCTTGAGGTAGACTAAACATTCAAATATCAACCAGCCATTTGAAATGATGTTACATGAATTATATGCCGTTAGTCAAACATTTTCATTACTCGTACTATTCATCTGAATACCACAGTTTAATATCATCCATTTAATAATATGCACAACAATGATGACTGGCGAATGTGGTTGTATTCATGAATAATTCATGAGCTTAAACGGTTTGGCGAAGCATCATACTTGGTGGGTAAAGTGTCATCATGAAGGTGATGAATTGAAACTAAAGGGCTGGTGGAATTGTTGAGGGAAGGTGGCGTAGGTTTTAAACGGAAAGCGAAAATATGAAACAGAAGGCAAAAAGGTAATTAATTGTAACTAAAAAGTGGGTGGAATCAGTGAAGCATTTCATAAAGATAGGTGATAGTATGTAAGAGAATTAATGCAAAAGTTTCGCAAAACCCAAGACCACATCATGATAGAAGGACAGAGAGACTCAGAACCAGGAGAGATAGATGGAAGAGAAGAGACTCCATGACTCCAGAAGAAAGAGAGCTGAAGAAAGGAAGAGTGGGATAAGAAAAGTTGAGATGGTTCAGGAAAAAAGAGAGCATGTGAGGAAACTGATGTAACCTTAACCAAGTGGTAAAGAATGATAACAATGAATAAAATAACTTGTGCTACTGCATTCTTACTTTGCAATATGTCAAGCGCGACTGCGTGGTGGGATACTTGCGAGTAAATTAATATTTTCAGAACAACATTAATATAATAACAAGCTACTCAGTTTACAATAGTATGCCATCATTTTAAAGCCTAAGTATCTTTTTGGAACAGTTCTTCAATGTCCATACTAGCTATTACCATAAGTTTTCTCACTCTGAAAGTGCACTGTACAAGGTAAAAGTAAGTGAAAGTAGCTTTATGTGCTTCTTGGCTCTTCAAAGTCTGTATCAGTAACATTTTGTAGTATTACATATTTGTGGTGGCATCAAGCTCGAGCTTCTTGCCACATTATGATTTTCACTGATCTTCTATCCTGTTTACTCCAACTGTTTGAATAAAATGCCAAAGTTAAAATGGTAGTTGCAAAAAGTTATAGCTAGTAGTCTTGGATTGTTCAAAACTGTTAGGTTTTTTTAATTAAAAAAATTTGCTAGATGAGAAAAAAATAGTATATACTATTTTTTTTCTCATCTAGCGAATACGTTTGAGCCATTTTTCTGTTTGTTTCCTTAATTAAGTCATCATACTGGGTTTTTGTAGGTCTTTCAACCCTTCAATGTATTCTCTACAGTCCATGGAAACAAATTTTGAGTTTTCAATTCTCAACTGGTGATCTTGGAACTGTTTGTGCATAGCTACTTCATTGTAGTTGTCTAAATTCCTTTTAAGTTCTTGCTTTATATTTAGTCGAGCTGTATCCAAGAACTTTTTTTTTTTTTCTCTAGTTCAGTTTGCATATTCTCAGAATTTGCTGAAATATCATAGGCTTCTTTGATTGTGTCAACTTTGTCAGGATTTTAAGGATTCAGTATATTTTACCCAAATCTGACTCTGCCATTATGACAACAGTGTGTGATTGTGATAATTACATTAGCTGAGTCGTGTTGGGGTAGAGTATCATCAGTACCTTTGCTGAGTCGGGTTGGTAAAGTATCATCAGTAACACCGACAGTTGTTCAAGCAGGATGTAACTAAACCCAATGGCAGAGGATAATAACAATGGCTTTATAGTATCAAATTCCTAATTCACAAAAATTAGTACATCAAGAGCCATCGAGTGGTGGGGATACTTGCTAACAACATGCTTGTCTGTCAGTAACAACAACAATGAGTGTGTGTATCGTTGAATAATTCATCAGCTAAGCTACAGATTAAATGAGAAAAGCATCAAAGTGGGAAAGCATCATCACATTCAGTGGAAGGCGATTAAGGAGCGATAGGGAAGGTGAAAAGCTGGTAGGTGAAAATTGGAATTGAAGCTAAAGTTTCAAAATAAAAAAGGCAAAAGCATATATCCATAATCATGGATGCAAGGACAGATAGACTGGGAACAGGAGAAATAGATAAAAGAAAGAGCTGAAGAGAGAAAAGGGAAAAAAATAAGAAAAGAGATGAAGGCCCAGGAAGAAATGAATTGCAAGTAGCTATGTGTGTATTTATGAGCAACAAAAAGTGAGTTAAAAGCGGACTGATATAACTAAATCAAGTGGCATGGGATATCAGCAGTGGATAAAAATACTTTTATACTACTGCATTGCTAATTTGCAAAAGTGCTTACATCACACATTGCTGTGTTGTGGGATACTTGCTAGTTTCTAGCTAATAATAACCCAACTTTTTATATTGAAAAATGTATATTTTTAACAGTTACAAATATTGTGGAGATTGGATGGGAAAGTGATGTATACAGAGTTTCTGAACATGATCACTTATTGCTGGTCTGTGCCACTCTATTTAGTGGGAATATATCTGGAAATATATCACTAAATGCTTATTATGATTCAGGAAATGCAACTGGTATGTTAATAACAATGACAGGGATACTTGTATATATATATCATAATGACACAACATGGTGCAAGTTTTTCTCAGTTTTTTAATATATGCTTAATTAAAACTTAAACCCAATGTTTCGAATTCTTGCCAAAGTCCTCCTCAGGGATCAATGAGGTCGAATTCTCTGTAGTAACATGAGGAAATAACTGCTATTATTCAGCCGAGAATGACTTGAATCATGAGCAATAGCATTACCATACATCAGATCAAAATTTCACTATATGATTGCCTGGTAGTTGCATTTTTTTGTAGCTCAAAATTTAAAATCACACGACCTATACTTCCATCCTATAACTTTGAATTAATTTTAGTAAATGTAAATATTGTTGTCATTTAATCTAACTGTAATGGTTCAATAGAACAAAAACTCAACTTTCATACATTCTTTTGACACAAGACTCTTATTACTGTCTAGATAGATTCTTACAATAATATTACCATGGTTAGACCTAGTCAATGCAGCACTATATAATAATTACTGAAACATGTAATGACTTGGTATGACTGTTATCTCTAACGATCTTATATGGGCATATTTATTTTCTAATACAGTACACGACTAGCTAATGCTAGTTGTGAAGAATAGCTAACGAAAATGTTGACTTTAAAAATCTAAGCTGCAAACATACTATAAAAAGAAAGTCCGGAGACTACTTACTAAACATTACAGGCACTTCAGCTATTTTGGAATGAAATGGGCTTTATTGAGTGAATATTTAGTGTCAATTGTTTATTTCTTTCACATGACTAATTACAGTCTGTACAAGTTGAAATTACACCAAAGTAATCTTGAGTATTTGAACTGCATATTCTATTTTTGTGCTTGCAAATGAATATCACATGGCAAGAAATTCAAACACTTTACTTTACTTTGCAGAGGGAGATGACTATTTACTTGCAAATGGGACCACATTTATTTTTACGATTAATGATTCATCGATTTGTCTAAATATAATAATATTGGACGACTTCTTACTGGAAGGGGATGAAGTGTTTAACCTAATATTATATACCTCAGATGACATCATTTTAGTAATACCAGCAATTACTACCATCATAATAATAGATGATGAAGAAAAACGTAAGTTTTGCATACCATTTAAAGTAGTAATCTTCTAAGAATTAGTTTGAAAATAAATGATATGATTGATGTGCATTTGTTTTACAGTACCTCCTTCCAGCTTACTTGGTCCAGTACTTTTGGGTCAGCCTTTCTTTGGCAATATTGTGTCGGCATATTGTGTATCTCATTTGCCTGTCATGTATATGCTTATTTACAACGCAACCAACTTGTTGCTTCAAGTTAACATTAAACTTTCATATATTGCTGATTCAGGAGAGGTCAGAACAGACACGTTGGACTCTGAACCCATCTCAGTGAACAGGTCCAACTCTCAAAATAATTTTACAATCAGTCTTCCACCAATTGCTGGTGTAATAAATGTTACATGTGTAAGTCGTCTGAGGCCAGCAGATATGAACACTAGGTTTATTTCAAGTGATCAAGTTGAATCGAATTTACACATAAATCCCACAGGTGAGAATATTGTGATGTAGTACATCCTCATTACTTCTAAAAGTATAAAAAACTATACTTTATATATGTTTTGCATTTCTACAACTTTTAATTGTTTAATGTGCTGGTGTGCTTTTTGCAGATCCTCCAATAAGTTTAATCGTGTCTCCCAATCAAGCTAGAGTCCTTGATATCTCTCCATACAATAACTACACATTAGTGTGTAATGCTTCTATGCCGGCTAATCTCTCTTTGCTCAATATCACTATTCGTTGGGTAAATGAAACACTTGGATTACCACTTGTTCAAAATTCTTCGATATCTATAACAAATTTCCCACCTTATAGAGTGGGTAACAAGTTTATTTTTTCCAGTGTTCTGTCGGTTACAGAGTTTTTTGCGGGACAAACACGTAGAATATGCAGAGCTCAAGTCAATATTGTTGAGGTGGTTGATGGAGCCGTGCTATCTAGCAGGCCAGTAACTGCATTGTATTCAGAATCACTTATCACAATTGCTGGTAAGAGCAGTTTGTCTTTATATCTGATAAAATTGGGAACTAGAAATGTTGTGCAGTTGTCAGTTATGCCAGTAATATCATTGTGTGTGTAATAGCTATAAACATGTAAAGCAAAAACCAATCAGTGGTCATCTTTACTATGAATTCAATTCTTATAGAATAATTGTCTGTCTGTTAAAATAGGACTAACATTGCCTATACGTGCCAATTTCCCAAACGTTCGTGCAATATCAACTACATGGGCTCTAATACAGTTTGCTGTTTCTTTTATTTCTTATACTCCGGAAAAATATAGAGTAAAATACAATATTATTAATGAGGAGGAACAGTTATTTTCACCTATGTTCAGTGAAATTCTGGAAGGAAGTCAAAATATAACTTCACAAAATTCTTATGTTATTTCTTTGCCAACTCTGGAGCTTGGTACATCATATAATTACACGATAGCTTCTACTAATGATAATTTCAGTACAATAGTATACTCATCTCCTCAGGTATTTAGCACACTACAGGCAGGTATGTTATTGTAAGAAGTATCAATACACTTTAAACGATAATATAAGTGAGAAAATTGACAACTTTGGTTTTGATTAAAAAAATTCTTACAGTTAGGATTCGTAAATAAAATTGATGTAGTATTCTCTGGTAATCACTTTTAGATACATATTCTGTCATGGATGAGATAATAACTGTCCCAACTGGAGCAATAGTTACTGCTACCCTGGAAGTGCAATCATCGCGTCTGTCCTTCAATAATATTTACTGGTACTCACTCACTAATACTGTTTTACCTGCTACCTTGTCTAAGTCAATGTTCAATGAAACTACAAATATTGCTGAAGTTCCCCTCTTCACAGCAGACCTTAGTAGGTCGGGAAGATATATTCTTTGTGTGAGAAATGAGATGGATTTATGTGGAGAGCCAATAAATGTGACTGTAACAGGTATGTAGTATATAGCTATCACTATTGTGTGACAAGCACAATATGTAATGAGAAAATAAGATGACTGTTGCAGCTAAAATGTTTTCAAAATTTTTTACTATTTTTTTAGTTCCTACTCTAAACATATCTACTGATCTCCTGGTCCTCCAATACAGGGAGACTACACTGATATCTGATACAGATCCAATAATATTCTGTACTCCATCAGATATTAGAGCTCCAATTAGGTGGCGTGGGTTAAATACTTCTTTTCCATTTCTTCCTTTTGATCTTCAAGCAACACTTACAGAAATGGGCCAAATTTTAATATTGCCACAGAGATATGAAATAAGACCTCCAGATTACTCTATTTTACTAGTGTGTGACCTACAAGGTGATGATGTGCAGGGTGCAGAAATATCTCCACAAATAATTCGAGTTCAATATCTGCAAAGTAAGCAACAGTTGTATGCATGTACATAAGTAGAGGTTATATATTATAGATATATTATTGTATTTATTATTTGTGCCCTATGTGTACATATAATATCAAATTTGTTGATTTTAGTGCTTTCCTCATTCTTAGATATATTCTTTATCTTAATCAGTAGTTATTTAAACTCTTTTACTGCCCTACTCAAATGCTTCCATACTCATGCAGTTTTCCTATCTTCTCTTTCCAAACCTCATTCAGTTTCTTCCAGTTATTCCCGGTCTCTTCCAGTTCCCCAGGCTCCTTATTCACTGATAGTCTCACCTAGTCTTTTTACAGTTAGAAACAATAACCTTAATTTTTAAAGGTCCTAATATTTTATTTTTAGAACTAATATTGTAAAGTACTGCAGCATCATAGAGACATTCTATGCCACTAATTCAGCGTCACTTACTTACTTGAACATTAAAATTTAACATCGTACATGAAGGGAAAATATTTCTATTTGTATGCTATTGCATGATATATTCATTTTAGTTCATGATCTCAATTAAACTGTTCTGTATCTTAGTTATTGTTGTTTTTATGGAAGTTGCTATTTCATGTAGGCCCAGTTGCTATACTGTATCAAGATCGTGAAATTCAAGCTCCAAATAGTGTCATCAATTACTTACAAATTATACCAGATGCAATGCAAGCTGTACTCTTGCTAGAGTGTGTTAGTACCTATCCACATAACAATTTGAGATGGAGAATTGACAACTCTCTGTATGCAAATGAGTCAATAGAACTGTCAAGTAGTGGCACAGTTAATGTGACTTATTCTGATATTGGAACTCAGCAGAGATTGGTAACATTATCAATTCCTTCATTTACAAATGACAATATTGGGAAGTATTACTGCACATCTGAACAAACTAATTATTCTTCTGCTTCGGTTTTTGTCACTACAAAAGATCCACTGTTTGAGCTTATCTCTCCAGAAGCAGAATATTACCCACTGGGAGCTCAAGTTAGCACTCTTACAGTGCAATATGGTGACATGTCTGTGGGTTACATGCAACAAGGTCACGGGTTCAACTTTTCACTTACCTTCTTACCTTGTGTAGAAGGTTTGCCAAATAATGTTCTAATACCTCATAGTATCACTTTGAGAAATCAGTCACGAATTATTTTTCATTTTCAAGCAGGGAGCATGGACAGCGGGGAGTATTTATGGAATGGTAATTTTTTATTAATGTAACTTTAATTTGAACTGGAATGTAACTTTAAATTGTAGCCAATTGGTATTAAAAGTAATCATATCATTTTCCAATTCTCACTTCCAATATAAAATAGTGTAATATATTATACGAACTAAACTGGTTTAATCTTTTGTATTTTATACACAACATAATACGTATACATGTATATGACATTGGAGGATATAAATTATTGGTTTCTATATCTATATATGCAGCTACTCATATTGATAGTGGTTCAAGATTTTTACTCTCTAAAAATATCTCAATTACGGTGCCAATATTTGTGGAATATGACACTTTGGTGTTTGCACAGCCAAGAGTAAATGTCACTCTAAGATGTGTGCCAAATGATACCAGATCTCAAGTGGTATGGAGCATGTGAGTATTATATTTATTCTTGTTTTAGTGATCTCATCAGAAATGTTCTTTATCTTTACCTTTTGTATTAGACCCAGTTACGAAATTTCAGACTTAAGAGTATTCCCTTTTAGTTATATTTTATCTCCTCCTGGATTGGATCATTTTGTTACGTTTAATACTTCCATTCTGTTTGGTTCTTCTCCTAATCTGGACGGTCGAATTCAACCCAATATAAGAATTGGTTGTGGTTTTGTAAATGGGAATGTGCACCGGTCATTAATTACTCACTGGACATCACTCTATCTACAAGGAGGTAAGAAAAGTTGAATTCCTGTAACTGGTAATAATTGGCGAGCGAGACACTTACAGGGGTAACACAATTGAAAATCGGGGATGTTTGTTTATTTATTTGTATATATGTATGGATGTATGTATGTCATTTTGTACTTTGACCCTTGCATTTTTGTGTTAGTTATGTGGTCGACCCCGTCCCAAATTGCACTAAACAGAATCCTCTGGTTTATTGATCAGTACCCGTATCACCCTAGAAATTGAATTGTTTACCGTTTTGAATTCTTTTGCGGGTGCAGTTAAAACTTGAAAACTTAAGGGACTTCCATTTCTATTCGAGTTAGTGGCAGTGGTAAGTCAATCGCTCTTTGTCATGGTTATAAGCCGTGCGCAACAGTATTTACTTGAAAATACATTGTCCACTAAACTACTGCGAAGATAAGACTGTTTAGGTGCATGTCCAGTTGTGTCAAAGCATTGTGTGTTACGACCACTACTTAGCTAAAGAATATCACAAAGAAAACTTTTAAATAACGTGTATTGTTTTGTTGTTGTTTTTTTCCTTCAATTCAAGCAGTTGCAGAGAGTTGTTAATATGGCACTGAAATTCCTTTACCGTGTATGCGAAATTTAAAAACTGGACCTTATTTTCAGTAGCTTCAGTGTTAGAAGTCAAAATCATTCATATAAAAATAGTATAGGCTTTAGGCTCGCTCGCCATTTGTGCTCAAGCACATCACTAGTTTATAAAGAAGAGAGCAATAATATCGAAATGGTGAAGTCAATAATACTCAGGTGTAAACAAATGCTTTTGTTTATATTATTGCAATTTTGTTGTTCCACTCTCAAACACCCATAATAAAACCAATTTATTATGTCAATTTATAATCTGCTCATATAGACAACATAGAAGTTCAAAATATATTAAGAAGGGGAGTATCAGTGCAAAATAATTCAGTGATAAATCAATTTGATTTTGAAAGTCGTAAACGCAGAGAAAGTGATCAAGACAATGTTTATGAATCTGTACAAGATGAAGATCGTATTTTTGGACAATTACAGTTGGAGTGCCATGGTGTACAAGGAGATCATGAAGTATCTTGGTATACTGATAATTCTATAGTGGGTTTAATCAATGGCTCAGTAAATTGTGATGGGGATAGATTCAACAGGCAGGAGATCACTTCAAACTATTCTTCAAGGTAAACCAATTGTGTTGTTGTTTTGTGCTTATAATTTTGAAAATTGTATATATTGCAATTTTATTTTACTAACATGTAGATTGATACTTCAGAATTTGAACTCTCGTGTGAGTGGCAACTACACCTGCAGATCATCAATTAGTAATACAATTTTCTCCATAGAAATAATTAGTAAGTTTTAATGCAAAGAAACGTTCAAACAATAATAGTCTGTATGTCTTCTACACTTCCTAACTATAAAAACAGCAACGCTATCTATTGTAAGCAAGTATAAAGGGAATAGTATCTGAGTATTAGTTAATTCAGCGAAGCGAGCGGAGCTGACTCTCTAATGAGTTCGCGATATATATATATATTTAGGTCTAGAAATTGTTTTTGTTCTTGCGTGGGCGTACGTGTGTACCTTTTCTCCTACGCGCTTGCGCGGGCCGGGTAACCTTCTTAGCAACATTTTGTTTTGTTTACCCGCCGTACGAAGTAGCAATGCCCAGTAGACAAAGGTTAGAAACGCTCGGTCAAGAGCTTTGAGGGCGTTAGAAACTCCTGAAGAAAAATTAGTAAGGAGAGCGATAAGGAGTGAAAAAGACAGGGCAAGGAGGAGGAGAGCTAAAACGAAACAGAAACAGATAGCAAAGTAAAGAATCTGACAGTATTTTGTAGCCACACCAAGCATGCATGGAATAGCTGCAATTACAGGGAACATGCATCGCTCGCTTCGCTATTTTGTGCTATTAGAGCACATCACTAGTATTTTTCAGATTTATATGCTGTATACTGGAAACATACAGTGTGAGTCTAGTAAGTAGATAGAACATAAATAATGCTGCCATATGTGTTGGACCTTTAGTTGAGAATCTTATTAAATATAGATGGTGAAGTATTCATGGCCAAATTAAAAAAACAATTACCTGTCACTGATTCTAGTTTATGCAGAAATCTTATTAGCTATAACTTAATAAGGAAGAGAATTTCTTTAAATTTAATTCGCTATTCTAATTTCTCATTCATAGGCCTAAATAACTTATAATTAATCAAATAAAATGTGAGTAAGACAGTATGAAGCAGGCCCGTCTCTGCCATTAAAAAAAGGGTCAGACCAGGAAGTGGGTGTGGTTTCATCAAAAGTGGTGTGACAAATTAAAAAGTGGGTGTAGCTTAAGCAGTATGCAAAAGTTAAATATATAAAAAAAATTTATAGCTGTTTGAAATGTTAAAAATACTTAACAATACACTTACAAAAGTAGCCTCATTTTTTTTGGCAGCAACATGATTTAATTTCACAGCTTTTAATTAAGCAGAGAAAAAAATGTACGCAATCTTCAGCTTCATTGTAGTGAAGCCAAGTCCACCGATCAAACCAACTAGCTTGAAAACTACGTTCCAAAATTGTCTTCTTCCCAAACTTTCTTTTCGGGAAGTTAAAGGACAACGGCTGATGCGGAGATTCCGGTAAATTATCGAGAAGATTCTTCTCGCGACTTATAGTCGATGAAGCCGTATCATTTAAATATCAAGACACTCCCGGTGGAAAGACTAGCGACACTTTACCACCAGAAGGAGATAAGTTTTTTTTCCTACCTTTACCCGGTAACTTATTAAATGTACACGCCCACCTTTTTCAAAAAAAGGTTCGACCAAGGTCGGACTGGTCGGACCATCTACTACGGCCCTGTGAAGGGCACATGTCACAACTGCCTTATATATTTGGTAATAAACTTGCAATATATAGTCCTATTTTAAGCACTGTCCTGTTATTAGTATTACTTCTTAAAAATATTTTAAAATTTAACTCAATAATTAACTATTGTATGTCCATACAATATTAATAAGCCTATAGAAGGCATGCATTTCTATTCTTTTTAAACGTGAAATAATTTCTAAACATTATTTTGTATCAGAGTACCTGTCTGGCTGATAATGTTGAATTTACTTGTGGTAATTAGGGGGAAATGGTAACCAAGTAGATGTAGGTGTTATCTAATAATATTTTGATGTATTTATTAAAGTATTTATTGAAGTTATTTAATGTACGTTTATAATTGTAGCTACTAATCCTTATATACGGAGATTGAGTCCAGCAGTTGTATCAGTTGATGCTGGAGATACAGTAGTACTCGGGTTTAGAATTGTTGTAAATAGTTATGGAGGTGTACAAAGTAATAGAGAAATTGGAATCTTATTCAACAGCAGTACTGGTGTCCGTACTCGACGTTTATTTCAGTCCAACTCAAGTCAACCATATAATTATTACAGAATCATTACTTCTGCTACAGAATCAGACGGTGGAATTTATACTGCAATGGTTTTCAGTAAGTGTAATTACATGTATTAAAGTGCTACAGGTATTATTTAATGCATGAATAGGTATAATACAAGATATAATCTGGTGTTATATCGTTATTTAGATGAATTTTGCAATTTTGAAATACCAGACAATTGTGAATCTACCACAGAAAGTATTATTCTTATTGTTACAAGTAAGTTTAGATTATTATTGGAATAAAGTAGATTTTTTTATGCTTTGCCTAATATTGATTCAGTCATTCTCGGCTGAAATGATTATGATAATAGGTATTAAAAGAACGCTACTAGTGGTATTAAAATTTATTAAACATCAATGAAAGCAGTAGAAATCATTTCCCTTTAGAGTTTATAAAACAAATGAGGATTACAGTCTATATTATAATGTTTTTGTTTATATGCACTTTATACTTGAATTACATGTTACATCTCTCACTCAATACATCGCAGAACACTAACCTAGTAGCGAAGAGAACATGGTATCAGAAATGGGATGGCATAACAAATTACACTCCTGGGTAACTCATATTTCAAGACAGCTCATTGGAGAAGAATGGAGACATATGATACTATTATTTTTAGTGAAATAAAAAACTTATGCCTATTAAAAAAAAATCGTTTAGAGCTATCCAATTAGTAGATTAAAGCCGTAAGATATTATTTAAAAAAATACTTTTTATTGACACACATAAATATATTCATTGTTTGCATAAGTGTACATGTCAATGTTCTTAATAATGTACAGGTTATTGTGATCAACAAGTAGCAAATGGATTCTTATGGCCAAGAACAATACAAGGAAACACTGTCACATCTTCTTGTGAATTAGCTGGAAATTCGTTCCGTCCAGAGACAAGAGCAACTCGGATGTGCTTGATTGGAGGTGTTTGGAATGAGCCTGATCTGAGTTCTTGTACTCTGAAGCAAGATACAGGCTCATTTTTATTAATATGGTTTGTATTGAATATAGAAAATATTCCAGATGAGCAGGAGTCAAAACTATTGGAAGAAATGGTGAGACTTTTTGATGACAGGGTAAAAATCGATAAACCAAAGCATTTCATTTAGTGGAGTATGGGGACGGGGTCAACCACCAATTTAGTGAACACAACAGTGCGAGAGTCAAAGTATAAAATGACTGACATACGTATGTCCACACACACATATATAAACAAATATCCCCAATTCTCAATTTGTTACCCTTGTAAGTGTCTTGCTCGCTTCACTTGTTCGCCAATTGTAAATCCATATAATTTATTGGTATCATACTAACTAGATTTGGGAGTCTATGGTTATAGAAAACAAAATTGGTTGGTGATGTTTGATCATACAGTCAATTATTGTTGACTGCTTTAAAGTAATACTAAATATTGCCTGATATTATTAGCTGCATACTCCATCTTCATGAAATACAAAGACAAGTAATTATGTGCAGTCACATTAAAACTAGTAAAGTATGTGAGCTCACTTTCACATTTTCACAGACAGAATTATATTCTGATAAAGACCCACAACTTAACTATGAATATGAAAACGATGAAACATATTCTCAACTGAGATGGTTATTTTTTTTTTTGAGATTACCATTTTTTTTTTTCAAATATATATTTTATTAAATTTTTTTATTCAAGTATACTAGGAAATATATGCACAAAACTACAACAACAGGTGATATATAAAAGAAGCGGTGTTGTAGTATTAAGACAATTTTTTTGAAAAGCTTATGTTTTGATTCATATTTTGTTGAGTGGGACTCTTTAAAATTACACCAGCAAAATGTAAAAGCTCAAGCATATTTTTTCTGTGTGTGTGTGTTTGTTTTCAGCTTAAGCAAGACTTGGAACTATTTAATCTATCAGTTAGCACAGTAAGACTACAATCTGCTGTCATAGCCAGTGTCTCTTTATCATTTGAAGTCACTTTGTCATCTTCTTTGCAAGACCAAAATGAAGGTGTTGCTGCCTACATGAACTATCTCAATAATGTATTTGAGAACTTCACAGGAGCAGATGTGCAGCAAGATAATCGTGGTTTAATTGGAGTATCTAGAACGGGTACATTGAACATCATCTAAACAAAAATTCCCATGTATTAATGGTGTATCCATATTTTTCTAGATACATGTCCCTGTCTGGGGGTAACTGCAAGTTCTTCCAATAGCTCAATTATAGAATTATGTGGTGGAGCACCGTCCAGTCCTTGCAACTGTAACAGCTCTTCATGTCAGGTATTTCTAATGTGCTGCACAAATATGGTTTTTATTAAAAGAAAAAATAAGGATTTAGTGCATTTTGAGTAACCTTTGTTGATTGTATTTCTCCCATTCTCATGAGACTCTGTGACTTAGGCTATAAATATTATGACTTAATCTCTAACTAACATTATGGCATAAGATAATGTAATTTTATATATAGTATAATTTATCATTAAATCACGACAACTTTGAATGCATGATAGCACATAATTAATAATTTATTGATATATTTAATCAGTTAAAGAAGCTAGGCATTTTTATGCCACAATAAGTTTATCCTATATATTATGTACCTATTAAATGAGTTGAAAAAAACTAAATAATTTTTTTAAATATCAAAGTATCCTAAAAATGATAATATGCTAACTAATTGCAACTTAACAAAAACTGCTAGCTAAATCTAAATTTTATGCAAAAAAAATCACTTCATATAGCGACAACAATTACCAAAAAGTTGATCTCTAAGTTCATAACTAAATAAATTTATTGCAGTTGTTATTATGCTTATCATAATTATTATTATTAATATCTTTTTTTCTTCTTAATTTAGTGCATGTCACCTTTTGTTGGCGATGGAGAATTCTGTACTTTGGATACAGATGACGATTCTTTTCCTGATATTCCTCTTCAGTCTCCAACTTGTACTAACCCAGCTACTTCTAATACTAATTTCTGCTCTCAAGTAATAATAACAAACAATGATGATGATGATAATAATATTAATAATAATAATAATAATAATAATAATAATAACTATATTAATATAAGTGCCCAGTCATAAGCTAATAGTTTACAATTGGGTTAGATTATAAATATTATGATTTTTAACCTCTAACTAATATTGAGGCATAACATTATATAATTTTATATTTAAACCTAAAGTGTCTTTCTTGGAAAAATGTTGTATAGGACAATTGTAGGGACATTTCAAATCAAGATCAAAACCCAATGGCTTGTGAATCTTTAGAAGCTCTTCATACTAGTAAGTTTCCTTAAAATGACATTCTTTAGAAACAAACATTTTCACCATTCTAGACTGCAATGCAACAAAAAGAATCTAGTAGACATTCAGAAAATGTCACTTCACACTCAAAAAATGTGAAACTGTCTGATTACCAATTAAAGTTTTGTAAAATCATGCATTCCAAATCCTTTCAGTGGACCAAATTTACTCGTGTTGAAATGAATGAAAGTGCATCTTTCATAGACACAAGTGTTGTAATGGCTGCTTAGCTAAAAGTAATTGAATTGGTAATATTTTAACCTAAGCAAAAATTGGCTCTGTACTGTATGCCTAATGCAATATCTAGACTTTTCAAATGTTACATGAAGTGTTTTGTGTTCATTATGGATCTAGCTAGCCCTTGTGAAACCCTATGAGCTAGTTTTTTAACTTTATATCTTAGTATTCTTTAGCTATGCACAATAACTGATGCTCAGAAGTATTAAATTGTTCCAAGCTACAGCATGTTTAATATACTAGTAGCAATAAACATTAAAATGTAAAAATTGGGGATTTAGGGTGGCCCAAAAAACTCGAAGCTCTACAAAGTATAGAAACAAAAAGGTCACCAGCCCTCATTGCTTTATTATAAAGGAGTTAAAGACCATTACTTTTACAATGTGCTATAAATACTAAAGTATTGTTAAACAAGACAGTAATCTAGGAATATACAGTAATCTAGGAATATACAGTAATCTAGGAATATATAATCATCACATGGGGCAAGTAATATTGCTTGTTTCAATATCTTTTTAGAGCTTGTTAGTTCCATATTTTTTTGGACAATCCTTACTCCCCAATTTTTACATTTTAATGTTTCTTATTACCAGTTCTAATTTTATTATAGCAAATATATTTCTCGTTCTAATAGCCAATATTATGTTAATTACCAAAAAAGGTAATTAACATAATATTGGCTGTTAAAACAACAAAGTTTTGCTATAATATAAAATTTTCAGCCGAAAATGATAGAACCATCATTAAAAGTTCCATTTATTTTTGTAGACTTACCAACTGTTGAAACCACAGTGCCATCAAAACCAAGACACAGGAATTATCTGTGTCAACATAGTAAATTAGTCATTGCCAACAAATTCAATTTTATGTAGTCTTGCCTGATGCTTGTTAACTAGAGTAGCCAATCAACTTCCAATAAGCACCAACAGTATTAACTTGTTTATGTGAAGAATTATTTTTGAGAAGTTCTATTTATTTATTTTTCCCTTCACAACACAGAGGAATACATTTTTTTGATGGGTACGGGCAATTTCACCCAATTGGCGCAGGAAAATAAAAAATGTGGCAATGATGGAAACATTGCAGAGATGGCCTTGGTTAGACAGTTTGTTAGTATTCAAGAAATAATTTTGTAATAACTAGTTAAGTGTACTATATAATATACCAGGCTCCAAAGTTGACAAAGAAATAACACAAGAATTTTGTGAAGTTTTATTTTTGACTTGCTTCCAGAACTTCACTGACCATAAATGAAAATAACTGTTCCTCCTCATTATAGTGAGGCTTATGATTTGCACCTGTGCTGGAGGCAGATAATGCAAATTTCTCACATATACTATGTACAAGCACGTGTTCTGACTTACTTGTTCAATGAAAAATTGTTCCACCAGATCTGATATATCAGTAGTAGTAACACAAAACTACAACAAAAAAACTGACATATATTATTTCATGAAAAAAAAACAACGATATAAGATGTGTACATGTAACCAATAGACATTAATAACTATTATTACTGTTAAATTTTTTATTTAGGTGTATGTAAATTTTGTGGGCAAATTTTAGTGGGTGCAGTTAGGCCATTCAGTTTAATTTTGCTTCTTAAAGCCCTATAGTATACTAGACCACTCAAAGTTTCACACTTTAATCACTGTATTTAGGAAATCTTTCTACTTTTTAATAGATAATCCAGAATTTGATGGTTGCCTGCTTGAAATTGACTCAACTTGGCAAGTACAGTGGTCAAATACTCCAAGAGGTGCTACTTCCACTCAGCAGTGTCCTGGGGGCCTAGAATCATCTGGTATGTATTGAAAAGTCATTTTGCTTTAAAACTAGTGATGTGCTACAGCACAAATGGCAAGTGAACTGGTTGGACTGAAATTCAAATTTGAATGCGAGCGGATATTTCTTTGTTAGTTGATTGTTTTTGTTTAATTTATTATGTACGTTATTCTTTAGCTCTTGTACACACATATATACACTTGATAACTGAATATGCCGGCACAAAAACTTACATTATGTTCTCATTGTGACTTGACTATTGGACAATCGGTTTTCTAAGGAGTAAGCAATCATATTTTCTAGACATGCATGTAAGGATCGCTGAACCAAATGGTTCTACTTATCCAGCTGCGCCTTTCCAAATGCTCAGTTCAAAATGCTCTATTGTACCAGAGCTCTAGTGATAAAGCATTGTATTAGTCTCTTAGTGACTTGACTATTGGAAAATGGATTTTGAAGAAAGAATAAATCTGTTACATAAGGCATATAGCTGACAAACAACACATTAACCAAGGTAACTGACCACCACCAACTAATAGAATAGAAAATGAATCTCGCTAAGTTTGTAAGGCCTAACTGTGAACATCTGTCCTGTCTCAGCTCTTTATCTTTATCTTTTCTTTTTTTTTTGGCTTTATTTTGAAGTATTTTCTCTTACATTTCTTTTACCCACGCTAATGTTTACGTTTTTAAGTAGCCTCCAGGGGTGGACACGCATTGACCTCTTTGAACTTTGCCATATATATACATCAAATCTCAATTGAGACTCGTTAGTGAGAGTCTCGCTTTGCTCACCCAATTGTATCTATCTCAAAATTATTGTTCATCATTAAGCAAAAATGCAAAAACAATACACAGCACCCTATCTAGATCCATGACTTTCATTATCATACCAACATAGCCAATAAATTGACTCTATGTTAAAAAAAAATACTTTCAGTTAATTTTTTTTTCTTCTTTGATAAATAGCTTCAAAACATTTTCATTCTGTTCACGTTTCAAGCAACATCTCAGCAGGCAGCTCTGCACCAAATAAGCATACTGATACAGAATTCCCTATTTTATAATAATAGGCTTGTTTGTAAGTAACAATAGTGCACATATTCATGCTTTAGTCATTAAAATTGATTTACATTGGAAAAACAATAGTAACAAGAGACCAGAAGGAATAAGGCACTCTAGATATACAGCGAACCGATGCTAGAAACTTCTGTGAGAACTTCAGCTTTGTTTTAAATGTAGCATTTAGAATTTGCAAAACTCAGTACAATCACTGTAAATGTATAGTTTCTTTGAATTTACATCGAAATTTAGCAGGCTCTGTGCACATAAACAAAATTTATAATTATTTTTTATTTTTACACGCTAAAAAGTATTGAGTAAAATATAGTCCATAATTTTTCCTAAAATACGAGTTATAAATGAAGCACCAATGGTGTGACCATCAGCGTTATTCTAAACCAAAAGAATAATTTATTCTTCATGATTCTATCCAGTCATTTCTTCTATTATCTTTTTAGACAATGCTACATTCTTGTTGCCATATTACAAAAAACCCTTCAATCTAGCTATTAAATGTTTATTTAAAACTTGTACATAAATAATATACATATTATTATCTATATGTATCCACCATTAAAGTTTGATTCTAGAGTCCTACAAGTATTTATGTAAAAAAGTGAAACCTAACTTGGACCTTGGCAAATAAAATGATGTAGCACTTACACAACTCAGTTTTTTTCATGTTATTAATAATACTACTTGTATTCTATAGTATGTACTGTAACTTCATATTTTCAAGTGATGATTTCATGGATAATTTAAAATGTTCTGGAAATATAACTACATAAAAATACTCCAGTCTCCAATATAATTTCTTTGCACTCTATTCTATTAATTATTTGACTGTAGGTAAAGCTTCTCGTGACTGCAATTCATCTGGTGTTTGGCAAGAACCAAATATTTTATCATGTGAATCAATCCAGTTTGCACTGATTCGAGCACAGGTAATATGTTGCCATGAAATTGGTGCATGTGGATTATTCAATATAAGAGCACATGAATTTCTATTGAGCTGCGGATATACATAGTTGTTGTTGTTTTTTTTGTTCTTGTTGTTTTGTTTGTTTTATCCACAAAATAAGTAAAAAGAGTTTCTGGGAGGGCCAATGAGCATAAAAAAATATTGTGTGCCTAATGTTTAGCCATTGTACTTTGTGATAACCTTGACGATGACAACTACATTTTCTCCACCTCTCCATAAAGTAGGTGGGGAGCAGTGTACTAGTAATTGAAAAATAGTAAGAAGGTAGATTTAAGGTTCCCCAAGAAAACATGGGAACTACATAGGTTCTAATCATCCCGGGATGTCCGGGACAATCCCGGATTTGTTAAATTTGTCCCGGGTCACAGAAAGTCTCCCTATTTGTCCCAGAAAATATCACATAGATTGCTAATCAGTAAGGTCTTGCTACTGGACCGTCAAACAACAAGGTTGTTGGTTTGGGAGTGATCGCTGTACTCCGAAGCCTAATATAGCGAGAATATGCCACTTTGACAGAAACTGGCTTCAATTTGGGAGGGTAACTTGCTAGTAAATAAAGAAAAACTGTTCTTTGTTACTAACCTAACAAGAACTGAACAGTTATTAGTTTGTTAATGCAATAAATGGAAATGACTGGTGGTAGTGTCATGAACACTGCTAACTCCAAGGTGCAGAATAGTTGTAGAGAAACTCCAGCTAACAACAGAAAGTATAATACATACATTCTTATAATTTTTTCTCTATATCATCACTCATTGACATTCAGTCAAATAATTGATTACAATTTGTGACACCTGGTGGGTGTGGTTACTAAAATAGTTGTGGGTATATGGCTAATATATATTAAACAGTGGTGGTGTGGCACCTGAAGCTCCTCTGGAAAAGTTGGATAGCCTTGGAATAAGTGGGAAAGTCACAATTTGCTCTACAAATAAGGAAGCAAGAATAAGATCACTTGCCCCAAGTGTTCTAGCAATATCTCAAAATTATTGTTCATCATTAATTAAAAAAGGCAAAAACAATACACAGCACCTAGCTAGATCCGACTTTCATTATCATACCAGCATAGCATATAGTAACTTTCTTTGTCCCCATACTTTCTGGGGCAACCCTAACTAAATATCATTTCATTTTTTTAAGACTTGTCTTTATAAGGAGAAAAATCCAACATTACTGCTTTCAATTACAGTACAATGTCATGTTTTCTATTTAATGCACATCAAAAAAGCCTAGCTTGTCGAAAGTGGTACGTGAGCATTTGCCAAACTATTTAATTGTATCCACTTAGCCACCACTTCTCGTAGTGTTATTGCATCTGCTAAGACTGAAGATATATCTATGGAAATATTCAATATTTTTTTAATTTTTTTGTTCCTTGCATTATATAGCTTGAACTTGTGTGCACAGCACTATACTTCAGCTAATAAACTTGTAATTTTTTGTGTGTGTTATAGCTAGTTGTCTAAATCCAGATTTACATGAGAGGAGTGAATATTTATTGTCCTTATGGGCAAAGGGTTATAACAGCAAATAGAGAGTATACTATCACACTTAATGATAATAGTTTGTTTTCTCATACTCAATTATGTCAATATTGATAAGAATTTCTTTGACAATTGCATTGATTTTTCATGTTAATTTTAGGCAAATGAAGCATTTTCATCTAATGATCCACAAGTTTTAATATCTCAAGTTGGTATTATTACTGAAGAATTAATTAGAGCCACAGCAGCACCTACCACAAATGCAGTAACTTCTTCCTTATTACCACTTGATATCCAAACAACTGTAAACCTATTAACTGATATTGTGTTTATTGTCGAAAATTACAATGTTTCTTCCAGAACTACACAGGTAATTTTGTTATTTTAAGCCAGCTATAATTAAATTTGGCTGAGTTAGCTATATATATCTTCAATTTTTCAAACATTCAAATAAATATCAGTGAGACAGATTCCAGCTTACAGCAAGCACATAGCTACATAAACACTATTTTAAAAGACATATTCTTCCAATTTACCACTTGTAGCTCTCAGCTTTAATAATTTCTTGTTGTATTTTTATAGAATGTTATCAATATTTTCAATAACATTTTGGATATCAATCATACTGTCGGATGGGACACTTTAGGAACGGTATGCCAATTGAGAAAATTATCATTGCCTAAACAAATGATAACTATGTTAGCAATATATTTCATTTTGTGACTTAATAATAATAATCCGGAAGTGAAACATAGCAATCCACGAAATGAGGGGAAAATATAGTTTTAACCCTCCACAATTATTATTAATTATTGAATTCAATCTAGTTTAACCTTAAGTTGATTACTAATGGAAGTTACAGCTCCATTTTCAAATATTTAGTCGTTTCTCAAGAGATGAGAAACGATTGTCAAATGTTTTATTCGCAATTGTATTATATAAATTTAATAATAACGTTTTTGTTTTAGGCAAAGTCACTCAATGGCAGTGAGCTTTTGCTTTATAATGCTGAACGATACAGCATGATCCTGGCCAAGTCGCAATTTAATGAGGGCGTTCCAGTCCGCCTTTCTAGACCAAATATAGGTAAGAAATATATATTTGTACCATGGTTCATTCAAATTGTCCCATCAGATTTGCTTGATTTGTGGTGGACATATTTTATACCCACCTCTTAGAAAGTAAAAAGTGGATTGTCCAATCAAATTTATACATTTGATATAGCATATAGCCATGATACAAGTCTGTTACACCACTCTAATCGATCTATACTGCATTAAAACTCTACTTTCACCTTTGGCCCTCGGTCTTATAATACCCTTACAGACCTCAACCTTGTGATGTAGCCTATACAAATTTCATTGTATTAATCTTTGCACGAGAAAAATGTACAGCATTTTCCATAGAACTTTAAAGATACAATTGTGATGAGATGTACGACTCTTTTATTGTTATTGTAGCAATTTCAGCTAATGTATTCAATTCATCACAAGTGGACCAGCAGAGTCTAAAGTTTCCTGTACCAGATGATATTTTAAATTTTACGATACAATATATTCCTGTGATTTCAAATGTTCCTATGGAAGTTATTAATAGAATAGAGAAGTTGGACAAATCTAGTGAGTTAGTTAAAGTAATAAAATGTAGACAAGTCACTGAATGCAATTTGTACTATTAAGTAGTGTACACTACTGTTCATACTTAGTAGATACATGATACATGAACATTATAATCATTGTTTTATCGATACATACTTTAGGACAGATACAAAATATGTAAATTTATCTTCAGTAAAATTTTGGAAAATGTTGTACAAAACAAATATATATATACTTTTTAATATGGTTTCCTTAGGGCACCAATGATTCTAGATAAGGGAAGTTTTATCTATTAGGCAAGCAAAGTGAGCCCCTTACAAATAAGTCTCAATTGAGATTTTAGTGTATATAAAGCAAAGTTCAAAGAGGTCAATGCACATCCAGGTAAATAATTAATTTCCAGATTCTGTTTAAGCTAGCTGCCTTAAAGTGAGCACTGTTAAATGCTCTATTGTACCAGAGCTCTAATAGCAAGCATTAAAAATTTTTCTCTTAGTGACATGATTATTATGGACAATATATTTTCAAGTAAGATCAATTCTGTTGCATATGGCGTATAGCTATGACAAACAGGATAACTTGCCACTGCCACTAATTTGAATAGAAGATGGACTCCACTAAGCTTGTAAGACATATCTATGAATGTCTCTCCTCTTCTTTCTCCGTAGCTCTTTGCCTCTTTTTTTTTGGGGGGGGGGTGGGAACTTTTCTCTGGTTTTTAAATTTCTAGCACCCTATGCTTAAAATCTAGATAAAAGTGTTATTTCAACATTTGCTTTTTACTGAATAGAGTGTGTGTCTCTGATGTGAATTGATTGCTCTGATACATAATAATAATATATATATAATATTATTGAAAAGAAAAAATGTTTTGATACTCTTCTCAAAAATGTCTTGCTGAACATTAACATTAGTGTACCACCCTCTTTTCAAAAAATACAATCAAATTATCCAGAATTTTTTTGAACATTCCAGGATAGTTGGCAACAAATTGTGATCAGTGACTATATCATATGGCAATTTTATCTTAGTTGCATGACTTACAAATTATTTGTTGTCACTGTCTTGCATACTTTCTTACTTCCACTATTATATATATATATATATATTGTGTTATATATATACATATTGCTGCATGTATTAATAAATAATGTAGGCATTCCTGTATCTCATATTCTATTCATGAATTTGGATAACTATCTCCAATCTTCCACTTTTGATTCTGAGGCCATTAATGTAGCATCAGTTATATATTCTATTCAAGTTGGAGATAATTCAAATGTTTCACAATTGTTAAATGTATATCCCCTCAGCCTGGACTTCACATTTGACCAAGTAAGAATACACTCAAGTTTATTAATATTATATGAAAAAATTTCAATTATATTATATTTTACACATTCATTTTAAAAAATTATATGCAACTTTTACAGTATCAGAGTGCAGGTTCTTACAATTGTGTTTTCTGGGAGTTCTCAGAGCCGTAAGTATTAATAAAAATAGAAAATGATTTTAATAGTAACAGCTGTGATTTTTGGTATTATTTTTTTCTTTTCAATTTTTTTTGTGTAGAATTGGAAATGGAGGATTTGTTACAGATGGAGTGAGGACACAAAGTAACTTTACACAAAATAATTTGACTACCGTTAATTGCCTTAGCAATCACTTAACAAGTTTTGCAGTATTAGTCGATGTTGCTGGAGTGGTAAGTAATTGTGACATTAATATATTCAAGAAGCTTTTAGATTTTTGCTCTTTCATTTAACTATTACATAGATACCATCTACAAATGAACGACTTGGACTTCAGATTGTTTCATACATAGGATGTGCTGTATCTATCATTTGTTTGACATTATCTGTCATATTTTTCATTTCTCTAAGGTGGGTTGTTTTGAAAATGAGCAATACGATCAAATAACAGTTATGCTATATAAGATAATTGTTTAGTATTAACTCAGGTATTTTTTATCAATACACATAAATAATATTGAATAAGTACTATTATAAATTACGCATTGTTAAATTATATGGTGCTATGTAGTAAAATAAAAATAAGTGATTTATATACCTGAATGTTCATTTCAAAATGATCATGATACACATTTTGTATTATATAATCTACAGCAATTTCTCTTTCACTATTATGCCCAACATGCTTACATGCTAAGTCTTTAGTGCTACTGGAATTTTTTTGTGACTGTTGAGAAAATATATTGTGCAATATTTACTAAAAGTATAAATATGCTAGTATGTTTACTTTGATAAGTACAGTCAACACGAATATTTAGAAAACTGCTAAGTGGAACATCAACTTGCACATAATAGGGAAGTGTTTAACATTTATTGTACTTGGTGAGTGAGGAATCAGTAATGAATATTGCATTAGTTGAAGTAAAATAATAGAATATTTATGTTTATAATGTAATTAAATACCGTTGCTATATTGTTGTCAGGTGTAATAACTTGGCAAGTGTGCAATAACACTTGCCTCAAACTGTGTATTTTAACTGCCCCAGGGTTGAACTCAGGCGCTCACAAAACCTACTATGTCTTCACTGAAATAGTCACTAGACACGGCCATAGCTAAACAAAGGACAGTTTGTAAGGTAACTGCGAGTGGCAACGGTATTTAAAATAGTTAAAGCATGCGCATTAGTTTCTAGTAGATTTATCGCACTCAGCCCTCGGGCTGTCGTGCAATAAATCGACTAGAAACTAAGAGCTCATGCTTTAACTATTACATATCATTCTAATCATATGCAGTATATATTTTTTTAAACTTTTTAAAATGCCTTATTTTATGCTCATTTACAGAAAAAAGCTTTTGGATTCTATAAACTACTTCATCCATCTTAACCTATCTATTACTTTGTTGATTGCATTGATTGTATTTGCTCTGGGAATAGAGCTTGGAACATATAACAAGGTATACTCTCAGCATAATAATAATTATAGCAATATTTTTTGTGTATTAACAGCCAAATTCAAACCTATTGATATATTTTTGGTTCTGAATACAAAGTAATACATGTATTGCTATAATTTTAATATTTACTAGTGCTGATGTGATAGTGTGTATACTAACAAAATTATATTTTTAGGGAAGCTGTTTATTTGTTGCACTGCTATTGCATTACCTTTTTCTCTCGGCATTTTGCTGGATGTTGAATGAAGGAATAGTTTTATATTTTCTTCTTGTTGACATATTTAACAAAAAAGGAAACAAGTGGTGGATTTATGTGCTAATTGGATATGGTAAGGAATCATTCTCAAATTTGATGTAACTTAATTAGGTAAATTTAATTGCTCTACATATAGTTGCTCCAATACCAATAGTAATCATCAGTGTTGCATCTCGATACGATTATTATGGAGTAACCGACCAAGACGGACAACTCATTTTGTAAGTTCAGGTAGCGTAGCTAATTAATTCAATAAGTGTTGGATACTACAGCATATTGTTGAAAACAATTTTATAGACGATGAAAGTGAGTATTTTTGAAATTGAGTGGAAAAGATAATTGAATTGTTTAGGAAAAAATTAATTGTAATTTTATGGGTCATATTTTACACAATATGCTGCAGTGGTGTGTACAATTATAATAAAATGCTACTTTTATTGCACAGTTGCTGGTTATCTGTTGAACAAGGAACAATATATGCCTTTGTTGCTCCTATGATAGCCATTATAATTGTAAGTATTGCTCTTGGTACATTGATAATGTTGTGTAAAATCCCCCTTCCAAAATATTGATTTAATGATCTAAGTTGTGTTATTGTCTTGCAGATTAATATTATCTTCCTTGTACTGGGATTGCATAGTTTATACAAGAATAGAAGAAGAGGAGGAAGCTATAGTAAAAGCAAAAATAACACTATTGAAAGAGTGAAGTAAGTGATCATATGTGTCTTATACCATTATATGCAGTGTATATTAAAAATATTCTTACTGTTGCCTCATATTTTTTTATTTGTTTAGATCACTCTTTCTGGCTTCAATTGTACTAGTTCCTCTCCTGGGACTGACATGGGCATTCGGAATTCTCTCTGTAAATGCCAATGCAACTGTTTTTGCTTGGCTTTTCACTATCTTAAACTCTTTTCAGGTGATGTATATTTTTACAAGTACACTTCCAAAATTTTTGAACACTTGTCTTTATTGTACCACACTACGTATTACTCATTTTTAGAGGATACACAAGTAGGAATTAGTTCTCCTTTAAAAGTCATATTGCTAACATTAATTATTGATGTATGTATGTATGTTTAATTGACAGGGCTTGGCAATATTCTTCTTTCACGTCATAAGGAATGAAAGAGTAAGTTTATCTCTAAAACAAATTTCAAGGTATATTACAATAAAAGTATTCTCATTTCGCACTAATCGTATGATCATATTTAATTAGCAACATAAAATACATTAACTTATTTTAGGGATCAACTCTATGTATGTAGATTTGGAGTAAGCTTGTGGGTCCTTGCCGAAAATCTAAAAAACATGTTACGTCAGGAGCGAAATGGGTATGCTTTTAACATTGCTTGGGGTATGCTTTTATCATTGCTTGTTATTATCTGATGAAATATGTCTTGGGTGGCTGAGAAGTATAAAAACGGTCTGGTATTATTAATAATCACAATTGTTAATGAAATACTAAATAATATTTGTGTCCCACAATAAAATTGTGATTGTTTAGCAGCACATCAAAGTCTAAATATAATCTCATTTAGCTTGAATTTGTACACCCATGACTATGCATTGCTTCACTTCAATTGCTTGTCAAATAATGAGTGGTTGAATTCACATGAGCAATCCATTTTACTTCTCCCTAACCACTTCCTAAGAGTGCTTTTGTCTAAGACAAAGATACGACTACCATTACAGTTTTCTAAATAAATAATGTAATAAAACTTATAAACGATATAGATGTTTGTGATGAGCCTTTTATTTTTAAATAAAATCTCATATTAGTATTTAATGCAGTATTAAAACACATGTTTACAGTACTCAAAGACAGGGTCCACTGCTAAAGGTACTTACTACAAGTCTCATGGTGCACATTCAGGTAGGCAAAAAGTTAAATAATGTCAAGTATCGTGACATGTTATATATGTGCAGGTTATAGGCTGTCATCGGTTAGCGGAGATACTATGAAAAAGAGTAATTCTAACAGTCTTATTAATGATGGTGAAATTAAAATGGATCTTAGTTCTACTGAGAATACACTTCCTATAGCAAGTGAATCACCTTCTGAAGTGGAACTACCACAGAACACTCAAGAAGTGGAAGAAGACAGCAATGTAGATATTAAAAAAAATGACAAGAGCATTGTTGACACATCTGATAATTCTGCTAGTAAAGATGCAGTTGTGATCGTAAACAAAGAGACTGATACAGCTAGCATGACTTCCACTAGTGACAGTGAAGACTATAGCATTAGTAAACTGTAGATCTCCATAAGATTTTGTATTTTGGGTGAATTTTTGTGTACAATTTAACAGAATTAAATGTTATCATCAATTGTATGTGTGGGATCAGGCTCTTTTAGCTTGTATCATTTAAGTGGAATTGCAAGAACTGCATAAAATGTCATCCTTGACTTTTACTTGAAATTGATGCATCCACTTCTTAAAGCGCTGTACTTCATTAGTATTGTGCCCAGTGAAATTTGAGCTATTTACTTGTACAAGTGCATTGAGATACATTAATTACTGTAATATAAAACAGTAACCCCTGAAAATGTCAATTCAACTAACTATTGGAGTCTGAAGAGCTTGTGAGTCAACATGAATGTATTTTTGTGTTGGTGCACAAGTGACAAACTTTTCAAACACTAGCCAAGTAAAATTTGCTCCAAAAGTATCATTACCATCAGATTTTCAAAACTTTAATTTTGATTGTTGGTACTCATGTAACAGTTACCATACTCTACTCCAAACATGCTACTATCGGTGTGTAAACTTGCCAATAGTGATTGTGTACACTGTTACTAGGCACATGTAATAAAACAATGGAAAGTCACACTAACCAAAATTGGGGGAGGGGAGGGTTGGAGCTGATCCTCTGTATACAGCACATCAGGCTTTCGAGACATATCCTAGTTTCACTTCAACTAGACAGAAAACTACTGATCACAGTTGGATATAACAGTAGAATATTGGCAAAAATTATTAAATTGTTCTTGACAGGGCAGTGGAATTCTATTTGTTATGGAGCGACTTGATACGAACCATCCCTATGTAAGTGATGTACAATAGCAAATCAGGGTGAAGATTTCATAAAGGGCCAAATGAGCTCACAAGGAGGTTAATATGACCACTATTAATCATATGTGAAAACTGGCAAGCAGAGGTGTCTTCTCACTGTTTCTTATAATTGCAATTAAGGTCGGATACTGAGTAAGTATTGGTACTGTTATATTGTACCCTGTTTACAACTTGAAAAGTGTGTTTCAGTTGATTGCACATTTAAAATAGCAAAGAGATGTTCTGATGTGGTTTTCTCATCAAGATGTCCATTATGTATATTTAAAACTTTGCTAATTATGCTTGAAATTTAATGCAAAATTCTCTTCAGATTTTATTATGTAATGATTTACAAGGCACTATGTATTTCGTATCAGTTTATCCACTGTTCTAAAAGGTAATTATGGTATTAGATAGTTAAACCATGGCAACTCTTGGGATTATTGCTAGATAAACACCCTCTTCCTTAGGATGAATGTGAATAATGTATACAGATACCAGTGTTTCTTTCTTTCTTTTTAATTTTTTTTATTTCGGTTGAAAATCCAATCAATATGATAAAACATAATTAGTTTAACTATGACTTATGAGATGTGTTTTGCAATGTTTTCTCAAATGACTGCTCTGAATAAATGATTTATCACAATGTGCACATTTGTAAGGGCGGTCCCCAGTATGAATTCTCAAATGGCGTTGCAAATTGTTGACCCTACCGAAGCTTTTACCACAGTACTCACATTTATGCGGTTTAACAGTTGAGTGAGTAACCAGATGCTGTTGCAGATTACTACGACTCCTGAAGGCTTTACCACAGTGTTCACAACTATAGGGACGATCTCCAGAATGAATCCTCATGTGACGCTGTAAGTTGCTGGAGCGTGTGAAATTTTTTCCACAAATTGAACATTGGTTTTGCCCATTGGAATGAGATCTGAGGTGGAGATGAAATGCTTTTTTCTGACTGAACTGTTTGTCACAGTGGTCACATGAATACTCCCGGTCAGCCCGTCCCCACACATCTCCCTGACTGAAGCTGTTGCCACAGTTTTTGCAGGTTAACTCCTCTTCATGCATATCCAAACCTGCTTTATAACGGCAATAATGGTCAACATGTTCAGCACAGTATGGGCATACAAAAGTCAGAGGTTCAGTTTGGTCTATTTTTTCTTGTTTACAGTGTTGTTGTGACCTTTTCTTGATTGGAGTACCATGATCTGGAGTTGCGGAGTGATGACGAACAACTGACTCAAGGTCTTTTATTTGTTCATGAATACTGACAACTTGAGTACTTTCATTGGATGATGATTTGCAGGAAAAAGAACAACTAGTATTCCTGAGATGAATGTGTAGAGATTTTTTAGCTTTGAAATATTCACCACATCCTTGGCAATAAAATTTTGCAGAGCCTATTACAACACAGAAATATTAGCTAATTACACATATAACTTCCAAATATCACACCACTACAAACCAAATGTTACCAAAAAATCCATCCCTGAACATTTCACCTAAAGCAGTATATTAGTGGCTTTAAATATTGGGGCAGTATATTTGTGGCTATAAAATATTGGGGCAGTATATTTGTGGCTTTAAACATTGGGTTATATCATTACATCTTATAACCAAAATGGCAGAATTATTATTATCAAAAAATATAATGCTAGACTAAAAAAATTGTTAGTTCCACTCCCTAACAGTGCAGCCAGAAGATTGTCTCGTATCAAATCATCGCGACCCTAAACAGCAGATCTCAAAAATGGCATATTAATAACCTAAATAGCATTTAACCCTAAAAATGCTTGAAAATTATCAGACTATAACTATTGGGAGTTTGGACTACATGTATATTTTTATAATGCCAATTTACATTTATTAGTATTACTGTCTTGTATGCTAAGTCATTCTATATTTTGATGGCAGAGTATTTCCAACAACTGTCCAGAGTTGGACCAGTAAGCTTGCTAGCAAGTTGGTGAGTGAGTGAGACAATTTCAGGAATAGGTTAGACAAATACATAAATATTATCTGAAGCAATTGTTGATTGTAGAATACTTGGATGTAATTGCTACAGCTGGAAATAACTATGTACAATTCGTGCCAAATAAAAATTAATTGAATATAGGATGCTAAATTCTCAGAAAATCTATTATCAGTATAGCTTGTATTCTAGCTTGAAATTGTGCCAACATGACCAAGTTATGGCCTCACCCCTATTCTATTTAAATAATTTAATAACATATCTCTAATCTACTTACTTTCATTAAGCAATGCCACACCATGGCATCTAGCATAGTCCTCCTGGTACCATACTAGTAATTCTGATTTTGGAGAAATATTTTCTAGAGTTTGAAAATAAATGTTTCCATGACACTGATAAGCGACAACATTTTGTTCACCCTCATAGCGAGCACACTTAACATATCTCATCCAATTAGAATGAGAAGGGTCTTCTCCATCTATGACATACTTCCTTTTTCCTTCGATTTCAAGCTACATTACACACAATGCATTTTGAGCATTATTCTTTGAACAGTGTATATGATCACATGTTCACAGAACATGCTGAAGCAGTACTTTCACAGAATATTTTTCCTACATTCTTCTTAACTTTTCACTTTTCCTATTTCCCTTATATGATAGCTTTTAATTATCATTCAATGCTATTTAATGCCCTTTAGTTATGCAATTTTGTTAGTTTACCTAAATCATTCAAACACAAAGGACTTCTAAACTACAATCTAAATAATTCAACTATCCACATATGTGCATTATAACAACAGCATGCACATGACTGTATGTACCTCCCAGGCATATGATAAATTGTTGGTAGGACCCAATTCTTCCACTGGTATTCTACGACCATCATAAGGGCCCATCCTCACACCTTTACCAATGAACACTGTGGAAAATACACCAAACGGATCACCAGGAATGCCAGAAGAGTGCAGAGTGAATTGAGCAGGAATAGGAAGGGGAGTGTACTCCAAAGAACCACTATCATAACCAGCTCCAAGATCTAACTCCACAAAGGGGCCATGATTAGAACAATTTCCACTAATGCGGTCGTGATACACAATGTCACATTCATCACCACGTTCATCTGAATGACAAACAAACAAGCAAACAAAAACACTGTAAATTATGCCTCACCGGACTACTGTAGTTAAAAGTGTACGTAGTACTATGAATGACAAAATTGTGTTGACCAGTCTTAATGCAAGAGTTCTAATTATTTAGGAGAAAATTTATTTTGTAATAATTAATAGTCCACACTTGCGACAGAAAAAAAAAAAAATATTACAATGAGCCATAAATATTTCCTTCAGGTACAACATACGTACATGTCATACTTAAGAACTTGATGCTACTGCACTGTTTTAGTGCACTTTGGATACAAAGAAAATGGTTAAGAGCATTTTCTGTTGTTTTTTATGTAACTAAACTAGCCTGGCTCATCAACAATTTGCACGTTCTAGGTAATAAATTATTTTATGTAAAAGGTACAACACTTTAGACTTGATTCAAGTTCATTCAGTAAGATGTCTTATTAGAGTCAAACTAAAAACATTCCATTATTGCTAGAAATGCCGTAGCTATATATACATACAATGTACATATGTACGTATGCACGTGTACACACATATATATATATATATCAGAGAGTGCAGTAGCAGTCTCTATTTAGGGTTGACTACCCCTTTCTCATAGGGGTAATGCAAAATTCACTTCACATTACATCTGGTTTCAGTCAACAATAATTCAAAAACAGTGATAAGTTGTCTTTTGGAGTCTCTAATGATGATATACATATTCCATTTCTAATCCACAGAGTGCCAAAAAAACAAAAACAAAAAAAAAAACCACCCTACAAGTTAAAAAAATTCAAAAAATTCAAATTTCTCCATATCATCAACTTCTTCTTCACCTTGAATCAGCCTAGAGGAAAACTGTAAACATTTCTGGGGCTAAATCAGTAACGATTTTTCCAATGTAGGTCCATGACTCTTCTTTTTTCTTCCTCTTTAACATACATTGTTTCATAAAGAAGCATCCTAGCCTTTCGAATTTTGATGCCATTTTGAGCAGCTCATGTACCGCTGAACGGGTGCCATGCCTTTTTCATTATCGCTGATGTGTTAGTTGGTATTACAGGGGAAAAAAAAAGAGTATGTGAATCGCTACGTAATCTTTGCGGCAGTTGTTGGAGAAAATAGTAACTGCTTGGCATAGATCACTTTAGAAGTAAATGTTTAGTAATTGTTTCAGAAGCTGTTGTGGATAAAGGCAATATGAATGTTGAAAAGTGGGCAGTTGAAACTAAGATGTTGTAGTAAAGCATAGAATGAAACTTGAAAGACATACAAAAATGAATAGTCATGGCAAAGATTGTAAAAACATGTGGGAAAGTAGTTGTTAAAAACATCCAAAGAGAGAATAGTGATTCTACAACCCTAAATCACTGCCTTAAATTAATAAAAAGAAAAAAAAGGAAAAAAAGAAGAAAAAAAGAAAAGAAAAAAAAAAAAAGAAAAAAAGAAGAAGAAACATTGACAACTTTCAGAACTTTTGAAGTTGACAAATGGCAAGTTCTGAACTTTTAAAGTCAACTAAGGCAAATTCTGAACTTTTGAAGTTGACCAATGGCAAGGCAGTGATTTAGGGTTGTAGAATAAAAAATACTCAATTTGGGCAAGTTTTTGTAATGCTCATCTTTGGAAATAATGGCTATAAAATTCCTTGTTTCCATATTATTTCTTGAGCAACCATTATTTCAACATTTATTATATGTGACAGTCTATGGGAAAAGGGGGCACTTCACTTAAACCCCAAAAATTGAGTTTTTTATGCTAATAAAAAGCTACAATTTATCTCAACTTAGTGCTAAAATACTGGAGGGTAAAACCTTCGACGCGCAGAGAAACTGGCAGTTGAACTGGGCTGTATTCAGCAAAGCAATTGAACTAGAAATCGAGAAAACATAAATTGAATTTCCACTTCTGGTATAATTAATGTTTCCGTATACTTAACGGCGTACTCCGCATACGCAATTAAATCGTACAGCCGCTTTTTAACGGCGACTAACGAAGTTTGCGTAGAGTTCTTTTTAGCTTTCAGAGCGTCTCACAGCCTGACTTGTCGGAATCCTTCGTTACTCTACTCCATGTAGTGGTAAACTTTCAACCTGAGGTAAGCTGTAGATTGCATGCACTATTCTCAAAACTATGCCGTTTTATTTTTAGCTGCTTGTTTGAAACTCCGCCCATTCCCCGTTTATTGTACTTCGAGAACGAGAGAGAATAAAAAGTAGCTTGTCTTTCCACGGCACGCTTGGGGTCTTTTAAGTTGTTTCGGCATTTGAAATTTGGCGTAGACTTAGAGTAAAGGTCACTAAAACTAATTCTGCAAAAAACAAAAACAGGAGAAAGAAAGAAAGAATTTTTCCTATGACTTACTTCTGGAGCCTATATCTCAATTTCAATTTTTGCGTGAAGTGCCCCCTTTTCCCATAGACTGTCACATATAATATGAATTTTTTTTTTACAACTGATATATACATATATATAAATAGTACTTATTACATGAGTCAGAGTGTGATATGGTGAATATTTCAAAGAGCAGGCTAATTTATTTTCACATAGTGAAAATAAAGCCTGAGAACGAAATATCTAGCCATATCACTCTGACAAGTGTAACAAGTGGTTTATTCCACACTAGATATCTTCACTACTGTATAGTTTGTACCAGGATAGGTAACTCACTGTGTTAAAAATGGTTCTAGGGGCTCCACACACCCCCAGCTGATATTTTAGCAGCTGCTGTTCTAACCAGGTTGAGTAGGCTACACCAGAGGAAGGTAGCTGAAAAAACCTGGGATAAGTGGCTAGTTAGGCTGGTTGCTATAACTACTAGGGTAATGAGCTTGAGCAATACACTGGTTATGTATACCTAAAGATATCATTGTGAAGATACAGTAGGAGATAAAATAAAGTTCTGAATTCCATTCTGTAGTTATCTTTACCATAGTTTTTACCTTTGCATTCCGTACTGTTTTGATTAAACTGGTCGACACCTTTTATTAAAATGGTAAAAAAACTGTTAAGTTTTTCCGTCTATTCACAGATATTTTCTAGCTAGAAACTCTTCCATAGCTATATCAGCAAGCTAAGGCCTTGTATCGACCATTAAACGCTATGGGGGGATAGTGCAAAACAAAAATATAACTTGCTTCAATAAAGCCGCAGACAGAAGTTAGGAAGACTGGCATGGAGCTAAACCGAGGTCCACACTTTGTATGTAGGTCTTCTGTTAGCTACTGATGGACCTCCATCATTACTACCAGTTTTCAGGGTTTTTACAGCTACCTTTACTCTAGCGGAGCCTACCCAGCTAGGTTAGGGCAGCTGCTAAATATATGCTGGGGGTGTGGGGAGCCCCTAGCCGAGTTTTACACCAGAGTGTTACCAACAAACTACTTCAGTGAAGATATCAACTGTGGAATACACCACTAATTACATCAGAGTGATGGCTAGATAACTCTCAGGCTTTATTTTCACTCTGGCTCAAATAAATTAGCCTGCTCATGAAACATTTCACCATATCATACTCTGACTCATATAATAAGTACTATACATGTATATATATATATATATATATATATATAGTGATGTGCTTGAGCACAAATGGCCAGTGAGCCTGCCCTAGTTAGGTTATATTAAACTATTTACCACTGGTGTCACCTGGTTCTGCCTCCCTTGTTTTGGAGAATGCTCTGTAAGATTCTGTCAAACGTAAATTATTCATTGACAAGGTATAATTAGCTAATGGGTATGATTGATGAGTATTTATCATGCTTTCATCAATTTTACATCATTTATTTACTAATATGTCAATTTTTTTATTAAGTACATTTAAACACATTAAACCCCACCCAATATTGTAGGCGTGGCAAATGTGACCGCTTGATTGGCCACTTTAAAATTGCTTTCTACACCCATGTATTGTTACATAATATACTTTAGCTTAGTTCATGCAAAAAGTAAATAGTAGTTCACCATTAATATATACAGAATTACTCTCTTACCTCAATTTCAGGAATAGTGATACTTCTGTAGTATCCAATTTAAGCCATTCTGACTACCTCAATTACTAGTAACTGGTGAACAAGCTCACAGCTCTACCAAAAAAAACATAGCCAGAGTTATTTTTGTAATTTTAGCTAACAAAATATGGAACTATGTACTTACCTCAGCTTCTCCCAAGTAATGGTGGCTTCCTTGGTTTTAATATTTAGCCACTCTTGCTACCAGTGGTACTTGACAACCAATGGGCAGCATTTAGCAGCCCCAAAAAACGAGGTTTTTCAAATTACGTTTGGTAAAGGGTTTCAATGCCATAGTAACTGTTCGCAGAAACTTTTTGGGACTTGAAAAACAAGCGCTTCGAGAATTATCTCACAATTTGGAGCCCAAGTTTAAAATAAGACTTGCTTAAAGCTGTAGTATCAGAAGAAAGTGGGGTCAAGCCTAAAAAGCTGTGTTTTTAGGGGGAAAAAAAGGGCACCCACGCGCACATTTAAAGGGCATATGTACCATCCATACATACATATATATATGGTGTGCTTGAGCACAAATGGCAAGCGAGCCTTAAACTACACTATTGTTAAACGATTGATTTTAACAACTAACATTCAAACCACTAAAATAAAGTCGAGTTGTTAAATTACGCTTATGCGGTAAAGGGGATTCAATGTCATAGTAACTGCTCCCCTCAACTGTTTGAATTGAAAAAGAAGCAACAAAATCAAGTCACGTTATTTAAAAATTTCTTTGTGATATTCTTAATAATAGTTGTAACACACAATACTTTCACACAACTGAACATACCTAGCAAGACTCGTCTAGTGGACAATGAATTTTCAAGTAAATACTGTTTAATAAGGCTTATAACTGTGACAAATAGCGTATTAACTTAGAAATGGAGCTCCCATAAGTTTTTGAGTTTTAACTGCACCCGCAAAACAATTCAAAGCGGTAAACAATTCAATTTCTAAGGTGATATGGGTAACGATCGTTAAACCGGAGGATTCTGTTTAGTGAAGTTTGGGACAGGGTTGAACACGGAGCGAACACAAAAATATGCGAGGGTCAAAGTACAAAATGACTTACGTACATCCAAACATATATTTGACAGGCTATAGGAAAACAGACCACTTCACTCAAAAATTGAAAAATGAGTTATTATTATTTTTGAAAAGTACAAAAAAATTTCCATTTAAATGGTCCTTAAATCATATTCTAAATCACTTCTTAGGGCGAGTTATGAACGCCAGAAGAGGATAGCCCAAGTAAGCGTTATTGGAGAAAACGGCACTTTAAAATTTTGAGGTAGGTTTCCGTATTCTAAAGTTATCTCCGCATCACCTAGTAGTTTCACGCGAACTGCCACGTGGTGCCCAAGGGCGTGGTATCTTAGCTGCTTCGTTAATTGCCAAGTAACTGGGAATTACCCTCACAGGTAAGGGAAATACCCGCGGGTACGCGTTAACTTTCCCGGTAGTTACGCCGTAAACTGAAAGATACTAAAAAGGTTTGTGAACTTCAGCGGTGCGCAGGCTTTGAAGATAACTGTATTGGGAGCTGAAACTTGGTACAAGCGTAAGTTAAGATCTATAAATACTGATACTAAAAAAAAAAAAAGAAAAACACAAAACTTGACTTGAACCGCTTTATGGGTCTGTATCTTGAAATGATTTTGTGCGCGAAGTGGTCTGTTTTCCTACAGCCTGTCTTATATAAATAAACAAACATCCCCGATTTTCAATTGTGTTACCCCTGAGAGTGTCTCGCTCACTCCGCTCGCTCGCCAATAACATATACCCAATTTTGCATTATCCACCCCTAATACAGTCTTGCTCGCTTCGCTCGCTCGCCAACAATATATAACTAGTGCGTTTTGTATATGTAAGGAGGAAACTATGGTTGTGAATGCATTAAGTAGAAATCAGAAGTTGAGTTCAACGTATCATAATACACATTGGTGGTTAAAAATGTAGTATAGTGAATCATAATAGATATAAAAGAGATTGTGTTGTAATGCAATGAAAGTCACTGACAAATTAATACTTTTCATTGAAAAAAATCACAAAACAGTTATAATTGAGGAAAAAAACTGAGTGGCAGTTAATCTCTGTCTATGGTTATGAAAGGAACGCATCATCTGTTGGCACAAAGTCCCAGTACATCTGCTGAAGATGTTCAGCTTGGTATCAGACAGTCTTGACTTTATGTAAAGCAACATGGCTGTCAGAATTTTCACTGCTACAATTACTGATTTTGTGTCATATTATTTCTATTTCTAGTCAGAGAGAGAATTTTACATCAGCATTGCACATGGAATCTTCTGAGTCTCGTTAGTTATAATGTTCTGTATGATTTACAAATGCAATGACTATTAGTTAAATGCAGTATTTATGGAACCATTTTCTCTCATATGTGGAGACTGTGTTATACCTAGAGGTAATATTGACAATGTATTTCACACCACTACATACATAATTAACTCTTTAAAAAAAAAGTGGTATAGGCAGCAACTCTACAATGAATCCCTGAAGGTAATAGATTTGAAAGCTAGCAAATGGAGTACATTTGCATCATAAGTGAAGGGACAAACTTAAAAATCTATACATGTACAGCCACATTCATTTATTTATCAAGAAACAAAATCAATAGTGATAGGAGAATAAAGATAATTCTACAAGTGTGGAGGGTTCAAGACTCAAATCTCATTATTCATACAAACGTCAAGGACAATCACTATCACGATCTGGAACAGTTCTGAAAGAGTGACTTCACCTCTGCAATACTGACCGCCTTACTAGCAGATATGTTCTAGTGATTTAGCAGTGGCAGAGTGGTATTTATTAATAGCAATGACTTTTGCTTATAACTTAACAGTTATTGATGATTACGGTGAAGCACTCCAGTGGCCTGGTGCATTTCAAGTCAAGAAGACTAGGGCATTTTGCTAAGCTTTATCAAAGAATTAAGAAAAGAGTTGGAAACTTAGCGCCATACGGTGCTTATGGCAGTGAAAGGGTTAAGCAACCATTTTCAAGGATGAAGCTGTGCCTAAATCTTATGATACTGTGGATAAGGTCCACTATGAAATTTTTTCCAGAATTGTATCTCTGACTGACTAAATTAAAGTAACTTGCTGGTTATATGTCATTGATTATCCAATATAATATTCCTATTTTTTGTTTAAAGGTTGCTCTGACGTAGTACTTCCTGTAGGTTGATTTCATGTCAAATCAACCAGGGGGTAGAACCACCCCATCATAGACTGGTCTAATTTTAGTGTGCAATGACAGTATCATGTATGAAAATGAAACACCTGAATTTTTTTTGTCACTTCAAATACGTTCTCAAGTTATTGGATTCTAAAAATCCATGCTCATTGCCCTAATAAGACATGTCATGCCCCCTTTTGAACCCTTTCCTTCTTAATATCTCATGAACTACACATGGGGAAAATCTGAAAATTTGGACACTGGTATTATCAATGATGTAGATTATTATTAAATTATAGTCATGTACTTGGCTCTAATAAATTCAAAATGAACTTAAAAATAAATTTTAAGGGTGTACCCCACATTCACCCCCCACAAAAACTACTTCTGTCAACTCCTATAGTACACAACTACAGGATGTAAAGTTGCCTGTGATGTATCCCAATGAAAACCCTGTACTGTATCCTGGCAAGTTCTCAGCAAAGTCTAAAAGAACAACAGCCTCTTTACCAACAGGAATGTTTTTCTTTAACTCTTTCAAATACTGAGCTTGTGCTTTGGCAGTATAATGTTGGCTGGTACAGAATTCACATTTCTGTATAAGCTCATGAATATATTCAGATACTGTTATTGTTAAATAACAGAGCTTGGAGGCCATCTTGACTCCACTGTTTGAACAGTACAACACCATCAGAATCCATGTCTGCATTCTTAAAGGCAGTCTCTATATAGGACCAATAGAGTGGACTTAGTGGACACAACCAATTTTAATATCATCATGTCGCTTTAAGTACAACTCCCTCAAATTTACCAGTGAATTCCGATTCTGCACATGGCTCTTACCATTACATATTATCATGTGATTTCTCAGGAATAGGGTGAAACACACCTGTGATTTTTTGATATTTTAGAGATTGATTGAATAACATATAAAAATTGTAGGCTGATAGAGATAGAAAATATTCCACCAGTGATGTGCCATTGGGTGATTGCTGCGCCTGCGCTAAATATTCTGAGGTTGTGTTCTGGTACAGTGTCCTGCATACTGTGGGCACCATATCAGATAACATCTACCACATTCCTCTAGAGCAGCCAAGGTGTATGATTGTCCCTAGACCTTTTCGCCAGACTACACCTGGGCCTGATCCATACTTTTTAAAGCAGTTTTACGAGCTTAATACTCAGCAATACGATTTTTACGACTTTCTGAAGACTTCATGGCATTCTCTGGCTTTAGTATTAACCTTGTCTTGGTAGAAAAAAATAGCCACAAGACCATTTCAACTTTCCAACATGCATGCTACACAAACACTTAGGGCACATTTTTTGGAGAGCAAGCATAGTTACAGTTGATTAAAGAAGTGCACCTCCAGCAGCAGAGACTTCCCAACACCCAGACAAAAGAAGTTGAGCACTAGGAACGCAAGCAACAAATCTGAACCGGGCACAGTAAAATTGTATGCTCATGTGAGCATGCGTGATTCTAAAAGGCAACTAAATGATTAAATGGGCATGGCAATATAGCAGCACTCACGTAGTCTGCCTTTTCTCTTGTTTTCTCAAAAACTAAGCTGAAATTCATGTAAATCATCATCTAGTTGGAGTTCCTCTTCTCTCAAGGCATAAAAGTCTGCTGTCTTTGAGATCCGCTGTTGACAGAGTGAATGAATGAATGACAAACAGACTACTATAACCCTCTCGCGAATGCGCGCTGAGGGTTAATAACAGAATACATTATAATTTTGGTCCGAGAATTGATTTTGTTAGAGCTATCCAGTGTATAGTAGTACTGAGGCTTCACACCTCTGCTCACTAAGGAGACTACATATTTACGTTACTTGATAGGGAGTGGGAGAACAGAACTTTCAGGAAATAGATGGGTTCGTAACTCTGATTTTTCTGTAACTTTGAAGGCTCAACTTGTAATTAAAAATTTCAGTATTTGTTTTTATTCTTATATAATAAAATTACTGTAGAAAAAAATGTTCATGCTGGTTTGTTAAGTAGTCACAAACTTCGTTACCTCCTACCTGAAAGTCTTCAAATCAGAAATGGTGTTTCAACATTTTTTCTGCTATCCGTGGTAAATTTGGGTAGATCTCTTCAGAGTGACAGACTTTAGAGTTATAGACTTTAGAGTTACATAGGTACTGGTACTGAGATAAATTACATTAAATGTAATCGACAGGGAATTTCTGAGGCTCGATAAGAATCGTTAAAACTAGCAGGGTGCCCGATAGTTATGCATTCTAGAAAGAACCATAGTACGCAACAAAATGTATTATTGTTGTACATACGTACGTACATAGACATTAACCAGCCTTACTTATACATCTAACTTACATTTAGTGTTATTTGGATTTTGTTCCAACTTCATCATGCATGAAACTCCTCGGTGCTCTAAGTTGTACTGATTCCTATGAACAACCATAAACAATATAGCACAGTCATCATCCTTACATTAAGCAAATAGACACATGATGACTATTACAATACGCTCTCATTGATTGACTTATTATCGTCACGCTTCATTTAAGTGGATGCTTCAAGTTAAGGTAATATGTGATATAAATTTATGACCTATTTCTCTTGAATCAATGGGCCACATTTACTGTATACAGATGACATGAATTTCACCACAAAAATTATACATGTAGCCACAGCAACAAAACACTTTTAACTTCTCTAAACCTCAAAAAATGTTAAAATACAGTGATCAGCAGAAAACTACCAAAATTTTAAAAGTTCGTAGCTTTTATACATTGGCTAAATAATTAATAGTTAGTATTTCAATTACAACACCAACAAAATTAAGAAATAACAAAAAATAACTACAACAGCAAACTAAATGGCTACAATTAAATTCATAGTCAAATTCTATGGAGTGATAAATTTTAATGGAGAGCTACTTACTCACTTTAATTGATAAAACATTATCAGTCATTGACACAAAAAGGGGTACACTGGGATTCCCCCCTCACAAGCTAAGTTTCCTATTATTCCATCCCCCCCCCCCTTCACCCCATGAAGCTTACATCAATACAAGTCACCATCTCATACACAAAGATACTTAAACATGACTCATGCAACAATTTCAATTTTTTTTTGTTACAGTGTACCTATAAACATGTATACGTAATATCTCAAAGTAACACTGATGTTTATTCCACTTAGCCAAACTTCCTTGATTTACTCTCACAATACATAAAAAAGCGGATAAAACTTACCTCCAGCTTTCCAGGACTGACAGTCTTTGAATATTTACCATGTTCAGTGATTGACTCTTGTCTTGAGCCATGTGATTGTGCTGGGCACTCTCCTTCTCTAGGTTCATGTGTAGTGGTTGTACCACACAATGACCTAACTCTGCTTCTCTGTTAGGCAGAGCACATGTACCGATAACATGACTCTCAGCCAGACCTAAAGGCAGTGCTGTTTTACATAATAATTAATTATAGACAACCACGCAGAAATAAAATTAAAAAAGGGTTCAAATTTACCACATTTATACTCTCAATTAAATTGTAATTAAATTTCCAGTAATTTAGTTGTAATTTGAAGTTTAAATTTGTGTGCTCTTTCTGATAGCATGCTGAAATCAAAGTGTGTTTACATGCTGAAGAAAACGAGTTAGATTCATACAGGATTATAACCTATATGTGGTGGCTAGCTAGCGAAGTTAAGCAATACATTATCAGAGATGTTCAACAGCAGATTGTATTATTATATGCTTTAAGCAGTTGAAAATACTTGTATAAACTTAAGTTTAAGCGTTTAGGTCTAACCCAAGGCTTTCTAGCTCTGCAAAGTCTCAATCTTTGCCTAGTGGCGATCAAATATATATCATAATGGTGCACTACCAGTGTGCATGTGTACATCCATACATGTACATAGGGGGATGGGTGATACTTACAAATGAAAAGATTGCAATAAAACTATAATTATATTGAAAAATAGACTATTTATTTCCTATTTAGAAAGCTAGCTCTCTAGGAAATTCGTAACAGCCTCAGTGAAGTAGTTCGCTTTTTGCATGCCGTCGATCAGCTGGTCACTTCTTCAAAGACGGGCCTACCACTTTTCAAGCTTTAGAATTTCTGAGGCAATCATGTAAAGTAAATGCTCAAGGTACTATGTTTAGAAGCCACTTCCGAGAACAACTACAGCAAACAGCTGTCTCATTCACGTATATATCAATAACTCCACACAAGGTTTCTGCTGCCTGGCTTCTTGTATAACCGCTATGGGACTAGAAATTGCTGAATTAACTAAGCGTACATGTCAGTGATGTTTAAAATAGTTTAGCACGCAAAATATTCCATATAAAATTTCGAATAAAGAATGCATACATTCAATTTCATGGGTAATGGTCACACCAGATAAGAGAAAATGAGTGTATGAACACTGACCACAAGCTCATCACCATCTCCCACCCTCTCTGTAGCAGTAAATGGTAGTTTTAACATAAATATTAGATGCCCCTTACTTACTTGGTTGGGACATTACTGCTCAATAAATGGTCAGCTGATGTACAAGTCTGTATACAAAACAGTCAGATAACACACCAATACACAAAATTAATGCCAAGGCATCCCTTTATTCCGCTGAAAAAATCTCCACCCCCCTCACCAATTAGGTCAGATATTAATATTACCCCATAGAGGCCATTGAACTAAGTGTAAGTCACACTACAAAATCACTCACACTCACGACAATCACTCACACTCACGACGATCACTCACACTCACGACGATCACTCACGCAGCAGTTTTACACCGTTTTCAATCAATTGATAAGTAGCAACTTTCTAGCTGGGTAAAAGAGTTCCAGAAACTAATAGTTCTATTAAAAGCTCACTAAATATTTGATTATGTATCGACCATTTCCAGGACTTAACGGCGAGTAAGTAGTGTCCGGTTCGTGCGATGATGAACTAATCGGGTCCGGAAAAGGGGTTTCACGTGAGCTTGTGAGCCAGATATTAAAAAAAAAAGGGGGGGTTACGGGTTGGGCCCCCATGGGTGCCGAAAGTATGTAATTCGTAATAGACTGGTCCCTTGAAAAGAAATTCCCTGAATGTCTTAAATATTCTTTCACTTCATCTTAGTTCCAATTTTTAGTTTGCAGTTTGCAGGGTAATTTGTTGTGGTAATGTTGACAATATTAAAGCGATGACCTCTGAAAGGCATACTTCTTTGAAGTCACTTATTGGTTCGACCATTTCTCTTCAACAATTAATTAAGATGATGACAACAATAACTTTGTCATCGTCATTTAAAATTTGTGAATGGTATTTGTATGAACTAATAGCCCAAGTTATGGTCTACTGTCTATATTATTATCATTTAACCTATAACAAATTGAGATTGAATTGACACTGGTGAACAAAACATGTCATCAGGTGAAGAGGATAAGTGTGATGACAACAGAGGTCAATGACTCGTGTTATGATGTTTGTGTCGCTCAGTTGTGACAAACTGATTATTAGTTTGGTCCTTTTCAATCCTTGTTGACTTGGTGTACGAGAATCCTCCCCTAGCAGGCTAAACTGCACCTGACAATTACGGTATATATAGTTGTGTGTTTTCGTTGTCATGTGTGTCGGTGTACAGTAACTGGCTGTAAGGCACTCACTACACGTGCTCAGTTTTATTTTCTAATTGTGTGTCACCATAGGGGTGGATGAGTACTTAAGCTAGTGGCAACTGGTCACTGACTGCTGGGATAGCTAGGGTAGCAGTAAGTGGGAGATGTTGGGATTTTGGCAGCAGCATGACTCGGTCGTCAAGAGCATCAAAGACAGTAATTATTTTTGCAAATGCATTCAAGCCGGAATAAGCAATCAAGCCGGAATAAGTCTCTAGCATCTCATTCCCCCAATAAGAAGGCAGGAAACACTCAGGCCATGAATTGCTGAAGTGTCTGTCATTCTTGGCTGCAACCGGGGAGTTCAGAGTGGAGGCAGTCCATATTCTGGGCCTGAATGACTCCATGATGATGCTCTGTTTTATATCTTGGTATGCTACCACTTCTGGAAGTAAAGGTTCTGGGAGGTTAGCTACTAAGGGTTCTAGGAGATCTCATAAGGGTTCTGGAAATATGTCCGGGGTTCTAAAGGAAGTGGTACTAAAAGGCCAAGTTCTGCATCGAGTTCTAGTTGGAAAGGGTGGCTTCAGCAATTTTGAAAAACAGAAATTTTTGAGAAGATTACACACATATATATAATAGTTAAATTTCCTATTTATAAAATTGGTGTACTAAACTTGTATGCAGAGAAACTGCAAAATCTGTCTACACTGGCACGAGAAGCTGGAGTGGAACTAGACCAGCACATGCCCAGTCTCTTCTGCAAACAGTTGTGGTATCAGTATCACCTTTCATGGCAGATCCCACACTTCCAGTATCTTCTCTGGCTTTCTCAGCTTCCTGAGCACAATCAGACATACATGGCATTTACTTGCAGCTAGATTTGACCACAGTAAAAATACTAACCTCTTGCAAGAAAGGTTATAGTGTATAGTATTGTACGGGGAAAATATATTTACAATATGTCGCTCTATATTGGGGAGCTAAAAAATAGTTTGTTACACATGTTGTTGTTCCTAAAAGGATAGTGCAAGTTCCTTCTTATTATTCAAATGTTACTCTCCACTTAGGAAGTAGGTAATGCTTACGAGAATTTACAAGAGTTCTACATCAATTTCATCAACTAGATCTGGTGCACCGTGACCTTCAACTGCCAAATGTATATTTCAGTGAAAATTATGGAGTGGTCTTATCAATGGGACTCCTGCCAGCTCATTACATAAAGTTTTGAAGGTATTGAAGACATATAATATTCCTGAAGTGTGAAAACTTATTTTATAACCTACAACTTCCATGAAGCCAAAAAACTTGACTACATGAGAATTGGTTGATTGATTGCATATAGCTATAATACTTATTACATGAGCCAGAGTGTGATATGGTGAATTATTTCATGAGCAGGCTAATTTATTTTCATGAGCCAAAGGCTAGTGCAAATAAAGCCTGAGAGTGAAATATCTAGCCATATCACACTGACAGAGTGTAATAAGTGGTTTATTCCACACTAGATATCTTCACTAATTTTTTTTTTTTTTTTTTTTTTTTTTTTTTTTTTTGTAACTCAGGGTGTAAAGTTAGCTAAAACTCACTAAGGGCTCCCCACAGCCCCAGCTGATATTATAGCAGCTGCTCTAACCTGGCTGGGTAGGCTCCACTAGAGTAAAGGTAGCTGTAAAAACCCAGAAAATTTGAAAGCCCACACTCATTTTTGAATACTTACAAGGACTTCTTCAGCTACACAAATCTATATTTAAGAACAAAATCTCTCACCAATTTTGATATTAACTTGTGATTTATACCCAGCCAGGTTAGAGCAGTTGCTCTGGTAATGAGCTTGCTCAGTACAGCCATGAGATAATGCCATGAGATATCATGGGATATCTCACGGGTCAAGTACCTAAAAATATCATTGTGAAGATATCTAGGGTGGAATAAATATATATAATACTGAACAACAACAAAATTAGCATGAAAGAACTTGGGATGAAGAACCACATAAATCACAAGTTAATATCAAAATTAGTGAGAGATTTTGTTCTTCAATATAGATTTGTGTAGCTGAAGAAGTCCTTGTAAGTATTCAAAAATGAGTGTGGGCTTTCAAAGTTAAGGTGAAGTGCTAATGTACAATTTGCATGTTATCATGTTCCTTGAAATACTGCTTAGTGCTTAAGAGATACTTATCATGCACTGACTTTATGGGCTTAAGCACAAGCACAAGTGATGTATTTACCAAAGTGTGAAAGCACCATCAAGCACTTCAAAGAAGTGCTTAAAGTACTTATAAGCACAAGCACTAAGTGTTTGAACCCATGCCTGATATATATATATATATAGGGAAAGTTGCTGCTAGAAGCAGTATAGCAAGAATAGTGAAGGCCTATATGAGAGGATTATTTTTCGACGAGAAATTAATACTTTAGCACACAAATTCCATGGGACGCGAAAACGCGTCAATTAAGAAAAATCGATAACCGCGAAGGACGCGAAAATGCGTCAAAAAAGCGTCTTCGCGTCCATTTCGCCCTACAGCTTTGTGGAGTCAAGGACGCCACCAATCACAATTGCAGACGATTCTATATTGTTGTAAGTATATTTTAGGCTTATAAAATACATAGACTGCCATAAGAAAATGTTGAGTAAATTTTGTCACAACAATAAGACTTCTTTCTGATAAAGTATAAATTGAAAATATAATTCATAAAATAATAAAGGTAACAGAATAATTTTTTAGAACCCAATATTACTTTAGCTATAACTGCTCATGATAAAACAAGTAGAAAGCTATCTTGGCAAGTGGAACACTGGCACTTCAGCATCCTAGTGATGAAGACGTTATTCTTGACCTGGCACAGCATGGCAGTGACAAGGATGGCAGTGACCAGAATGGCAGTAACTCTGATGGTAGTGACGAGGAGTTTGATGACAGCAAGAATGACTTCAGTACTGATGGGTGTAGTGACTGCAGCAGTCACTAGATGGTCAAGGACTCTGACGAGAGAACGGAATTGATGATTCTGAAAGGTAGCGATTTCTACAGGAATTTTAACCACATTCTTTATAACAATAAGTAAAAATAAATATTGTTATACAACAGGTGAGACTGCAGGGAGCCCTCTGACATATACTTCTATTATGCTATGACCAGTTGCACTTGATAGTAAGATCACTAACTATTCTGTCAACAATGCAGTCTACCAGCACATCAAAAGTAAAGACACCTTGGAGTACCAAACTGAATACACTATAATATTCTATCATTTATTTGTGATGTACCTGTTTTCATGCACAAAAGCCATAAAAAGCTTCTCTGTTCACAAAATTTATAACAGATTGCTCAGTTCAAAATAAAACACACCCTAAATAAATATCAACAAATTCTTCCTGAATGTAAGACAGATGCGTGCAAAAACACCTTCTCTTACCTCTATGATCAAGTAGCAAACTGCTTCAGCCATGAAACCATACTTCCAACCTTACTAGTGTGCTTACTAGAGCCTCAGTGTGATGCCATAAAAGTTTTTGCCAAACGGTGCGAGTACTTCGTTATTTTTAAGTCGGGAACGGCTCCTTAGCGTCGAATTTATGCTTTCCCAATAGCCTAGAGCGTACTCTATCGTTCGATAATACTGTCCCCGAGGCAATCTTCAAACGTTCGTCTTCTTTCTCTCGCTTAGTGCCACCCTCCCACCAAGCATTCAATCCTCTGTGTCTCGCGTGCGCCCGTGACCGCATTACGTAAGGCGCAATTAAAATTTTTATTCGCGCGTAATCGGTTAAAGTACTTATAAGCACAAGCACTAAGTGTTTGAACCCATGCCTGATATATATATATATATAGGGAAAGTTGCTGCTAGAAGCAGTATAGCAAGAATAGTGAAGGCCTATATGAGAGGATTATTTTTCGACGAGAAATTAATACTTTAGCACACAAATTCCATGCTTCAAAAGTTCACATGGGATGTCAAAAGAGAAAATAAAACTTCATGCTCCAAAATTATTAATCCTGTTTCAAGCTATAGCCATGACATAACAAAATAATGAATGTAAAAGAAATATTTTTGGAATATGTGTGTCTATTTTGTTGAAGCACAGGCTGTCTAGAATAAGTTAAGTGCAGAAGTTTATTGCTGGGCATGCATCAAAACAAGTATGTCATGTTCAATTATTTATATTTTTCTTTATATCGTTATGGTACACATTAAAATGTAACAATTAGATGAATATTTGTACATCATTATAGTTTTGTGCGACTAAAAGCTAAACACAACTATGTCTTATACCAGTGTTCTTAGTCTGATTGAACAAATGGGTTCCAGTTATGACTCCACTCATCTGAATTTGGTAGTGCGGATGAAATTTAAATTGTGGATGATCAAAAATTTCTACACTTTGCTTCACTGGAATTATCATCTAACCACATGGCACATCCACCATATTGCATTGTTAGTGATACCATAGGTAAATATGTTAAGCCTAGATTTGAACTATAGTGGTAACAGGCAGTTACATTATTTTTGTTATTTTGCATCTTTGAATCGTATTTGTTGATGAGTTATCTGTACCACCTCTCCAGTCAAGCCATCAAATACTACTTCTCTAAATGTTGTATGTTCTCTTCTACCCTCTAGTGAAGATGACACAATAATTAAAAAGAAAATGATAACTTTGGTGTCCAGAATTTAAAAAATGAAAATGAAATGAGGAAATGGTTGAAATAATGGAGCACGGTCACAATTATGTACTGTCAAGGCACCATAGCAATTGTGATGAAACTGTATCTATACGACAGGAACTCATATCCTATACTGTTTGGAGGAGATCAGGTGACTGCAAGTCATGCCAAGTTTGCCAAATTAACAAAAGTTAATTCTTGTGATCCTTATAAAGATTTGATAGACTTCAGGGAAGCGATGGAGAGAGAATATTGAAATGTTGGCGTTACAGTCTTCAAATGTTTTGGAATAGTGTAGTAACAGAACTAATTATGCTAATGAAGTCTTCAGAATGCTCAGCATGGTGATAAACTTCAACTGCACTGAAAGAATAAAAGGCTACACTATTTTAGGCTATAACTGGGTATCAGTACAACAGTAAGTAAAGAATTTTAGGTGTTCATTTTACAAGCGTTGTTGTGAAATCTGAGAATTGACATACAATTATTTTAAAAATACTGGCTACCTAGATGGATAAAACAACGTATATTCCTGTTTTGATTGAACTTGTCGAGTATCCTACACTATCTGACTAAAATATGCACTATGGTAATACTTTTGGCTTACAATATCAACTACATACCAAGGTTATCCTTATATATAAATAATCGTTAAGTCAATCAAATTGATATAATGAAATATAAAAATGATTAATCGGTGAAAATTCATGGCTTTTTTATGAAGTGTAAGTCATAGTGAAGTTATTAAAATTTTAACTGTGATTGGTCTGCCAATTTTCTTAAAATTTGAATACCTGTATAAATAATAAAACAGTAGTAAAATAGTATTACTGCAAGTTATAATCAGCTATGACAACAATACCTTTCTTTGGAGATTTTAGATATTTTATTGTCCACTCTCCAAGTAACATGTTGTAATATTTCTATAACACAAAACATTTACAAAAACTGAATTTTTTTCTTCAAGAATTAAACTAAACACCAATGCATTTATGAAAACATCACCTTCTATATTGTTTTGCCTGTAGACTCTATCTTATTTTAGCTGAAGTGTCTCCATTATTGCCTAATGCAATACCTATACTGTCACTTATCAACCCTCAGCGTGCATGCGCAAAAAATTTACAGTTCTCAGTTTGTCAGTCAGTCATTCTGTCACACAACAAAAAGGGAATCTCAAAGATGGCAGCCCTGAAGATGAAAACAAGCATCAAAATGATGCACTGGACATTTTAAGTCCCTTTAATGCGCCTGAATTTTTCGTTTGGACTTTTTTGTTTTTCCTTCAGAAAAAAGCTAGTTATTTTTAGACCATATGATTGTTGTTGGCAATGCCCCTATAGTCATGCCATATTCACATGAGCAAATAATTTCTTGCCACTTGTGGTAGTTTTGCATTACACTATATTCTCAGCAGTTTACCAGAGTGCTTGGATCTGTTGGAACTACTGGTGAGGTGAGTATCAATTGTATGTTAATCTTAGTCCTCAGTGTGGCATTCAACTTGATTTGTCTGAACTCTTTTTGCACAGCCACACCAATTACTTCCAGTTACCTCCATTCCCCTTTCATTTACAGTCTCGCGTAGTCTGTAGTATCTACTCGATCACAATAGAGAGGGTGAATAGGAACCTGAGCCATTTATTGTTCCTCTCCTACTATAGTCGCTGAACTATCATTGTTGCACAGTTCTCTAACCTGATTCATTCTCAGAGTCTGGACTATTCTTTGGGCTATGATTCAAGAATCATATTGTAATTACTTTTGTCATAATTAATTCTATGTCCACTGATATTCACATAGTTTTACACAATAACTTATTTTAAAATAAACTTCTCAAATGATTAGATGGGTGTGGTTATCGCTTTAAGAAACCCTTCTTTTGAAGTCTCTATATCTGCCACTGTGTCCTGCTGAGGAGTAGTGAGATAGGCGAGTACTCTTTTCCTAACTCAGTTAAGTAAATGAATTTCTCTGACGACAGACACACAGTGTTAATTTTGTACAGAGTGAGAGGTACAGGGCAAGACCTAGGGGGAAAAAACAGAAAGGAGGGGATATGTATTCTTGAAATTTCATGAGATAAGCAGAGTATGTAAAGCTTTGTCGTTATACCTAAATGGGGAAGAGTATGTTAAGTTCTACCCAGTAGTTGACAAAAAACAGGCAGAGATACGTCTCGAAGTTGAATTCAAACCTACTACCCTCACGTTTGCTGTTATGCACACTTACCATTAAACAATTCAGAACTTTCAGCTCAATGACTGTTAGAGTATCTTATTAACCTATTGTACACTGTCGATCATCATCTTCTGACATAATTATAGCTATAGGTGCTGAGGGCAACACTGTCCATTACTGTGGTTGAGTTGCAGCTAATGTAGGGTCCCTTGTTAGGAGCCCAAAATGTTGTCAAGCATTAAAGTAAATTTCTTTGATTATAAATACTGATATAATTTCTTCAATCTGAAAACTAGAGATGCTATTTTTTCCAATTGAGAATAAGTAAATAACAGTGTTCAATGCTAAACCCATATGATGTTCACTTAACCAGGTTCTAAATCAAGTAAATGCATCTCATGCTAAAATAGACAATTAATTTGAGTTGTAATAGCTAAAACTTCTGATGACACAACATATTTTTGGTTGCTATAAAGGCTTTAGCATACTCTGATGTTCATTCCACCTTTTATCTTTGTTATAGGCAGGCAGGGATGTCGGAACTGCTGTGGCAAGTGTGACCATGGCTACACTAATGTTTTAACAGAAAAAGGGGCATGTCTCTAAGCTTATCTACTCTTACCAGATCTCAGTCATAGTCAAAATGGCTTCTGCGGGGATTAAATAGCCAACATCAAGCATTTTGGAAGATACCCTGGAAACTCTACTCCAGCCTGATCTTTCCTTTAGTTTTTCCAAAGCTATCTTTCAGATAAACAAACATAATTCAGAGGTCCTTCCAGCATTCTTGGTTGCATAGTGGCCATTTTTGCACTACAAGGAGTCTAATAATATAGTACTTTTTTTGGCCACATTCTTAGAAATGTTTAAAGAAAACAAAGCTAAGACTGCCACAAAAGGAGACTGCATTGTGAGCACTAATTATATTTGTTTCAAATTTTTTTTAATGTTTTTGTCATTGTGTTACTTGTTTTGTATGTCCAAGTAGCTATGTTTGCTACATAGTAGGCACTCCACATGATATATACTTAAAATTTAATAAATAATTTATTTGATGTTAACATACTGATTATTTATAAATATCATTTGCATTGAAATATATTCGCTTGAACTAGATTGTTTGGTGCTTCATGTGCACAAGGACTTGAGAAACGAACCTCTATATTGTCTATCAAATTCATTGATATAATGAATGAATGGGCGTGGTTAGGTGGGTGTGTTTTAATGGCTGCACCAATTAAATTTGGCTTCCTACTCCTCTAGCAATAGTAATTTGTACTCATTTAAACTTGCAAATATTTGGTGCCTCAATTCACAAATGATAGCAGGGGATATTGTACATATTTAATAATCAATACCCTAATTTTTAACAAGACAATTGCAAATCACAGAAGAGAATTCATGCATGAATTTTAAGGATTGCTATATCAAAAGAGCTGATATCAATAGTAAAGCCTATACTTTAGCAGAATAAATACTTAAATTTTTTTATTTATTTGCTTTTGAACTGATTTAATTAGGTATATACTGTAAAAAAATATATAAAATTAATATATCAGTTAAAAATATTAAACGTATCAAATTCTCTATGCTCTGCCTAAAAATGCTACTTAATTAAAGTGTCCAACAACTTACTTCATTTTCAAATAATCTTCTATAATATTCATATTTTGGAGTAGGAAAAGCACGTTCAAATGATCCACATCTAGACAGCTGGGAGAAAAATGATAAAAAGTGTGCTCAAATTGTACTAATGTAGTTTATTGTAGTTGAATGTAGTTAATGTAGATGTACCCCATGCAAAGCAGCAGCACATGAACACAAGTATCTTAGTCCTGACAGTTGGCAGCTACTGATACCCACAGTTTCAACATCCCCATTTCAAACCACCTAATTGAGATAATAGCTAGAAATACTCCATCCATTTTGTTGGATATGACTTCAGCTGAGGGGGACTCTGGCAATACATTTAGCTTCCATTTCTATTAATATATTTATAAACTTATAATTGGCGAATGAGACAGTATTTGGGGTGGATAATAGAAAATTGGATATATTATGCATGTATGGGTGGTATGTATGCCCTTAAAATGTGCATGCAGGTTCCTTTTTTCTCCTAAAACACAGCTTTTTTTTTACTTGACCCCAGTTTCTCCTGATACTATAGCATTAAGCAAGTTTTACTTTAAACTTAGATGTGCTGACTTATAATCCTTATTATCATCTCTCTCTAGTTCCTGATTATCTAAAATAGTTCCTTCATTGCTATCAAATATATACTTGTCTCTATATAGCTATAAAGTGCTAATGCATTACGTGGATGCAATTCAAAACATATACAATAGGTGTACCTCATCTTCTGTTATCATTAGCACACGAAGATCATCACTTGTTAGATAATCACATATTTGTTTTCGATCATCCTGAAAACAGATATATTATCAGTGGAAGTAAAAAAAAATGTCTCAAATTTACCTGATGTAGTCCCCTTTGAAGAAACTTAGCATGCTATAAAATATTAAGAACATTACCATAAATTACCTAGACAATCTTTAAAAGGATGACAACATTTTACCTACATGTTTGAATTGATAGATTGAGTAACAGTTTCTCAAATAAATTTAGGTATAAGACCAATAATGGAAAGTTACTGACCTTCATTTTATCAGCTGTAGTTAGTGAAGGTGCCCGATGAACGCTTCTGCAACATTAACACATGTATTAATTTACAGAGTTGAGTTAAATGCAAGACAAAGATAAAAGTCTTATAAGCTTTACAAAATTAAAAACATTGTTCCATGCCCACAATATCTTAGGTGGGGCCTTTGGGTGCTTTTTGATACTAAAATTAGCTTCGCTTTCATACAAGGACCCATGATTAAAATTTTTAAATAAAGAAAAACAACACAAATTAAGCAAAGTAAATCTATGCCAATTTTTATGAACTAATGTTAATTTTATATTGAATAAACATTGGAGCATTCTTTATTGCAATAAGCCAAAAGAACTGATTATAATTGATTCTATGTAATAATATACTTGAGTGTCAGTAATGATGACGGCAGTGGGTATCATGGGTAATAGCTTAGCTGGGTTGGTAGAGCATTGCTATGATCTGAATGGGCAAAGCATCATCACATTCATAGAATGCTTGTAGCTAAAGACCAGGTTTAGTCCATAACCATGGATAGAGAGATAGCAGGAAAACTCAAATCATTGAAGCAGAAAGAGATGGGGACAGAGAAAGGAACAGAGATAGACAAAGGAGGATGATAAAAAAGAGATGAGATGGCTCAGGAAGAAAGAGAGCAGGAGAGAAAGGATAAAATAAGAGCTAAGATAGCTGAAAAAGAAAGACAGTAAGAGAGAAAATGAGAACAATAAAAAAGGCAGCATGAGAAAGAGAGGTTGAGAAGGGAAATATTTGATGAAGAAGAAAGGGAAAATGTGAGGGTAAGGCAGAATCAAGAACTGTAAGTTTCAGTTGCCAATATTTTCAGCTCCGTGGAGGACAAGTAACAGTGTGAGAAAGCATCAGAGGGGAGCATTTGGGCAGATGATGTCAATGTATGAACATTGTCAAGCACTCTGATTCCCAATGAACTCCTCAACTTCTATCAGTCAGTACATCAAGCGCCACTGTGTAGCAGGTACTTGCTATTGGTAATGACTTAGCTAGAATTGATAGAAGCCTGCAACTCCTAAATGCAGCAGATTCACAATAATTATTTAGAATATTTATTTGGCTATAGATTCTTTGTAACTTACTACTTTTCTGACTTTGTGTACTATTTTGTACAGTAAAATTTGGGAACGATAACATTCATAGCTATAGCAACAAATAGATATGATTAGTACTCATGCACAACTGACATTGAGTTATATTTCATTGTGTCATATTTTATGAAAATTTTAATGAAGATGTTAATTAGTACATCTTAATAATCAACATTATACATATGACTTACATGCCATTAAGAGTCTCTCTTGTGTGAAGTTTAAAAGATGCAATATTAAAGATATCTCTGACTAGTCTTCCCTTAATATTAACATCTAATGGAGAGTTAGAGTGTAAACTAGGAGAGATGTTCACTTCCAACACCCATGGCTTTAAGTGACGATCGAGCAATATATCAAAACCAAACAACTCGTGCACACATGAACTGAAGCACAATAGAATAGGAAATTAGTATTATAACAAAAGACATTTAAAAAAAAGTTGATTACTGACCTGTTCTTTACATAGGCTCTAACACAGAAGGAAACATAGTCCTCTGAACTATATTAAGACAATTTTATTATTTAATTTCAAGAAAAAAATGCACATAGTACAACTTACCAAATCATGGTTTTAACAATGACATCTTTAATAGATTCCCAAACAACATCTGTGTCAATGCCCAATTCAGAATTCATATATCTCCATAAAGCAATTAGTCCCCACTTGTGGCCTTGACATACATTTTCATCTGTGTTGGCTGTAAACTCTGGATTGCGCTTATTAATGCTATAACAACATTAGAATTCAAAATAAATATTTTCTAAAGTGTGAAAAATATTTAAAAAATGTTTTCACATGCTACAAAATGATTTGACAACTTGCTATCACAATGTAAAAGAAATGATTAAAGTTTTTTGCACATATTGATTTTATTTTAATTATTTGATTTAGTGTTAGAATTGTACACATCCACTATGCAGATGTCATCATCATTGAGTAGTAAAGATACCTATCGGGGAATAAACAACAATAAACATGTTAGTTCTAGGTAGATGCAAAAGCAAATGGCAAAATTATGATATATGTATGTTAGCTGTTAGCTGTGCTGCTATTTTTTTGAGTTTCCTGATCAGAAAATTATAGCCATTGATAGAGTGCCCTGGTCCCTATTCATTCTTGAATCCAGCATTTTAAAACCTTAATATCCTTCCAATTATTGTCGTAACCTGCCTTTAACTAAATGGAGTATGCAACTTGTGCCATAGTTCTGGACTATAGGAAACACATAAGAACTAACTTTTTAATGGACAGTTCACTTGTTCACTTCCGTAGGAGGTGTGTAAAAAAATATATTCACCATGAATTGAGCAATCTGACTGGACAGTTTGAACAGATCCTGGTACAAGTATAGGTTTCACCTTAAAGTGGAGGTCGGTATACACCATGGTACAAACATAAATATACATAAATTGCATATAGGGTAACTCAAAATATGTATTTATTATTCAGATACTGAAAAGTTTGAGCCTTTGCCTCCTCAAAAATTGCCAATCATTATTTGTTTGGACCCTGCATAATTGAAGTGCCTTTCTATGTTATATCTTACCTGTAGTTTGTAAGATGCATAAATTTATTGGAAATGTGACGCGTGGCTGTTGAATATCTGTAAAAAGATATACATAAAAGATTGATGCTAAAATACTCGTAATTAGAAACCATTAAATTTTGATACACAATTGTGGATCTAGATTTTAAAAGTACCAGAAAACATATTTAGGAGGAAGTATATTCACCATACAGCTACACTTCCTCCATAACAGGTTAACAGTGACATCTATGTATTTAGAGACTGTCAAAGACGTATCTCTTTAATCTTGGCAGTTAGCTTAAGCTCCCTCTATTCTGCCCAGTGGACTTAAATGTATGAGTCTCATGTAAGGCCCAGTTCACAATAACAATATCACTGCTTAGAAAAAGCTAGTCATTCTCTCACCACCAATAGTTTACTACCAGTGTACAGGAGTTATCTTGAGGCTACCTATCACCAAATAGAATCCTATTTTCAGCCACTATATCCAAGATCCAAACCCAAAGTCTGCCTACTTACACCAAAATTTTTATTTTCACCCACTGTAACTTAAACATTTCATGAATTTCAAAATTATTTCTTACTGGGTATAATCAGTGCCGCCACCAGGGATAATGTTTGTTGAAATGATGTAGGTGTATAATTGTTATTTAAAAACACAAATACACACTGTACACTATTATTATAACAAAATCCAACGACTTGACAACGCTGGCTCCTTTTTATAGGTAGCCAGCACTGCCGTCGGCAAATATTTAACAACCAATGAAAATAAAGATATTAATGATACATAATTTAAAGTTCGTGAGTTTATGTTCGATACTGAAGTTTGTCGTGAAATAGTACTTTGCGCATGCCTGTAAATATGAGTACGTGGGCCCAACATCTCCCCCTTTCTAGTTAACGTCTGTCCTCGGACGTTCTTCAGAATTTTCTTTTATAGAGCTCTTCCAAGCTTGTCTAGACATGCCATCTGCATTGCCATTACTTCTGCCTGGTCTATATTTTATAGTGAAATCTAGTCCCTGCAATCTTAATGCCCACCTACACAATCGCTTGTTTGCAAATGTAGCTGATCTCAAATATTCCAAAGCTCTATGATCTGTTTGAATTGTGAATTGGTGACCATCCAAATATATTTCAAAATGTTTTACACTTTCCACCACTGCAAGACATTCCAACTCAGTAGCAGAATATCTGGTTTCTGCAGCTCTCAGCTGACGAGAATAAAATGCCACTGGCAATTCCTGCTCATTCCTGCAAACACTTAAACAACTTCCAATACCATCACAAGAAGCATCTGTTTGTAATAAGTAATGATCATCAGATTTTGGTATATGTAACATACATGATTTGCACAAAACAGTACATAAATGATCAAAACACTTACGTCTCTCCTCAGTCCACTCTACTGTCAGGGGTGCTTCCTTCCTTGTAGCATCGTGAAGTAACTTTGCACAATCAGCAAATCGTTCGATAAATCGTCTATAATAGCTTGCAAGACCTAGAAATGATCTCAACTGTACCTTTGTTTCTGGAAGTTTATAATTTCTTAATGCTTGTATTTTTGCTTCTGGAACTTCCACTTGACCATTACCAACCAGATGACCCAAATACTCCAGCTTAGATTTCGCCCACAGACACTTGGATGGCTTGGCTGTCAGCCCAGCTTGCTGCAAAGCATTCACTACAGCTGAAATGTGATGTTGGTGATCCTTCCAAGATTGAGAATATATGAGAATATCATCAATATAGGGTGAAGCAAACTCAATCTGCTTAACTAACACCACTTCCATCAGCCTTTGAAAAGTTGTCGGTGCATTCCTTAATCCAAATGGCATCCTTGTAAAGTGAAACTTCCCAAATGGTGTAATAAATGCTGTCTTCTCTCTGGCTGACAAGGTCAATGGAACCTGATAGAAACCTTTGCTTAAGTCCATCTTGGAAAGAAATACTGAGTCTCCAACTTGGCATATCAAATCTTCAATTTTGGGCATAAAGTATGGATCAGGCACGGTTACAGAATTTAACTTACGATAATCTACACACACTCGAATAGATCCATCTGGTTTCACAATAGGCACTATGGGAAATGACCATGGACTAGTAGAAGATACAATAATTCCCATCTCTTGTAAAATATTAATCTCCTTCTTCACTCCTTCTCTTTTGGCTTGTGATAAAGCATATGGTGGTATTCTTATTGGCTTTGTATTCCCTGTATCTATGTCATGACTGCATACATTGGTCAAACCTGGATCATTAGTGAAAACAGTTGACATCGACTCCAAGAAATGGTTGAGTTCCTTCTGTTGTACTGGATCCAACTGATCGCCTCTTAGCAATGGAGTAAGTTCATCCTCATCAGGGTCTTCTGCTATTACCATCACTCTCAATACTTTAGTTTCAGCTTGTTTGTATGGCTTAATATGGTTGACATGAACAACTCGTTTCTTCTTTCTGGTTCCTCCAGGAAATCCAAGTTCAACATTAACTCTGCTAACTTTTCTAAGAACTTCAAAAGGACCCTTCCAGGCTGTGTCTAATTTCCCTAACATTCCTGGAGAACGAAGCAAAACCATATCTCCTTCATTAATTTGTCTTACTTGAGTTTTCTTGTCATGTTGTTGCTTGGCTTTGGCTTGTGCCATCAATCCATTATCATACATTATATCTTTAATCTTTTCCAATCTATTGTTAAGTTCCTCCATCCATTTAGTCACATTGAAAGACTTCTTTTCAATCGACATCCATCCTTCCACCACCAGATCCACTGGTGAACGCATATTAACTCCGTGTAAAATTTCGAATGGAGAGTAACCAGTAGAACGATTTGGAACAGCTCTAATAGCATACAGACAAAACTTAATTTGATCTGGCCAATCCAATTTGCTGTCTATTGCTTTCCTCAACATGGGCACTAAAGTTCCATGAAAACGTTCCACACATCCATTAGACTCTGGATGATAAGATGAGGTATGGATCTTGTCAATTTTTAACTTTTGACAAAGCTCAGTCATCACTCTGCCAGTAAGATTTGATCCTTGATCTGACAATATCTGCCTTGGCAGTCCGTGACGAGCAAACACCTCAAGTAGTCCTTCAGCTACTTCTGTTGCACTAGCAATCTTCAATGGCAAAGCCTCTGGATACCGTGATGCTAAATCAATGACAGTCAGAAGATACTTGTAACCTGCCTTTGATCTCTGGAATGGTCCCACTAAATCTATAGCAATTTTTTCAAAAGGCACTGTCATTACAGGAATCTCCTCCATTGGAGCTCTAGGTGCTCTAGCTCTGGCTTCTTTCTGACAGATGTCACAACGAGTGCACCACTCCACAATATCTTTGTGAATACCAGGCCAAGTTACAATTCTCTTCAGCACTGCTCTAATCTTTTTGGTCGAAAGATGGCCATTATGGTCATGAGCAAGCTGCAACAATTGTTGTCTGTGACCTGCAGGCACTACTAATTGCTGATAAGATTCTTCAAGGTCATTGCATACTGTTTTCTTGAGAATTCCATTGTCCCAATAAAAACCATCTTTATCTTCATCAGCTTTTTTTTTTCCACTCTTGCAAAGTAATATCTGCTTTTGTATCTTCTGCGAACTTTTCCCTGTCTGATTCTCCTGGCATAGCAATTGGACATTCCAAAAGCAAATCATTTTGCTCCATTGAAGATTTGTTTATCTGATCATTGTTTTGTATTGATTCAATAGCAATTTCTTCTGGCTTCTTTGGTTGCAATCCATCATTTTTCTCTACCATTTTATCATCAATTTCTTTCTTTTCTTCTGCTGCTGCTTGAGCTCTGGTTATATTCACTACCGCTGATTGAATGTCTCCTTGTGATGATAAGTTGATGAGATCTTTTAATTCTGGACTGCTAAGTTTGACACTTAGTAAAACTCCGGCTGCCGTTGGATCATTTGGGATGACAGCTGCTGTTCGTACTAGCTTTAAGTGACCAATCACTATTTCTACTTCAGCCATCGGCCTACGTGTACCTTGAGCATTGTCAAACCCTCCAACAATCTTGTATTCTCCAGTCAATTGGTGATCATCTACAAAGTCACTCTGTATAACAGTTACATCAGCTCCTGTATCAACACAGACATCAGTTTCTTGTCCATTAACCATACCTCGAACAATATTGTTACCGTCTAGTCTTCGACTAGATGGTGGTACAGTAACTCTGTTATTTCTTTCCTTTGTGATCTGAGTTCCTCTTTGACTTTTATCTGGACAGTCATATGATTTGTGTCCAGATTTGTTGCAATGATAGCATACAATTCCCTGGGTATGTTTTCTTTCATTCGAATCCCATTCATTTGTCCTTGTGGATGTACTTGAAGCTGTTGTGTTCACAGTTGTCTTTCGATCATTGTTATATGCCGGGTTTACCTGCTTTCTGGGCTTGTACTTTATTGCTTTGCCGTGTGCCTCTTCATAATTTCTGAGCACATCAATGAGTTGGAAGCAATCTTGAGGGTCAAATCTTTTGACATAGGCAACACACTCTGAAGTGTAGCAGTTGAGTATGTGAAGCTTGAGCATCTTCCACCTAAACTGTGCTAAGTCTAACCCTGTCCACAGCCGTGTAAGAATAGTTGTTGACTTTTGTACTACTTCTTCTGGAGAAGAATTAAAATGTGTGAAACAGTCCCAGAACTGGTGAACATAATGCTCATGACTTAAGCCTACTGCAGCTAATAAAGCATTTTTTGTGGCTTGGTAAGACTTTTTCACGTCTTCAGGAATAGAATGCGTGAAAACTTGTGCTGGTCGACCAGAAAGTACTTTAGTTAGATATTCTACCCATTGATTATTTGGTGTGTCTTCTTTCTCCAAAATTGTTTCCAGACGTATAAGAAATGAATCTAGCTGGTCTCTATCAGTAAATTTTGGCAAAGAATTAGCAATAAGTATTTTTTTGTTTCTTTTGAGCTCTGCCTCTCGATATGTTTCATTTCTTTCTTCCTGAGCAGTAAAGAGTTTCTCCCATCTCTGTTCCTGCTCTTTATGGTCCTTCTCTTCTTTGTCACGCCTCGCTTTGTCCTCTTCAGCTCGGTTTATTTCTTTTTGCATTAATAAACTCATCATTTTCGTTAGTGCTTCTAGCGTATCTATAGTTTCATCCTTTTCTCGATTCCCTTCGCGATACTTGGTAGCCTCTGCCCCCGGTATAACTTCGTCTTCCGCCGTTCTGCAATCGAGTAGCTCAAGGGCATCGTCGTCTTGGTCGTTAGACACAATTGTGTCCGTTTCGAAATTCGAAATTGTCGTAGTCAAATTCGAAATAGCAGTTTTCTTGCGTCGTTTCGACCTTTTGGACATATTGGCACCCTCTGACGTGAGCTTCCTGAGGGAGATCTACACACACACACACACACACAAAAAAAAAAATAATAATAATAATATAGGTGAAGCACAAAATAAGATTGAAATAAAGCAGTTTTGTGACAAACAGTATACAGTTTCCTTTTTGTTGTAGTTAACTGTTGGATTCTCTGTACCACCACTGTCCGCTGTCCTGTTCTGTCACCGTTTCCTGTTGAGTCAATGGCTCAGTTATCCGCAGAATTAGGGCCCCTCGACTTCTTAAAATTAATTGTCGTCCAATTTCAATTTGTGAATTTGTCTGCAGAGACTTATTCTTCTCGATGGCTGATCTGTCCAAGACCGCTGCCACCAAATGTTGGGCCACAAGAATGACTTTCCCTTATCCTCGTAGTCCAACTGGTAGTGCCGCCACCAGGGATAATGTTTGTTGAAATGATGTAGGTGTATAATTGTTATTTAAAAACACAAATACACACTGTACACTATTATTATAACAAAATCCAACGACTTGACAACGCTGGCTCCTTTTTATAGGTAGCCAGCACTGCCGTCGGCAAATATTTAACAACCAATGAAAATAAAGATATTAATGATACATAATTTAAAGTTCGTGAGTTTATGTTCGATACTGAAGTTTGTCGTGAAATAGTACTTTGCGCATGCCTGTAAATATGAGTACGTGGGCCCAACAATAATCAGACTGCATATTTGATGACTACATGAAACATAAGTGTTGTAATGCTAACTTGCCCTTCAATGAAACTTTATAAAAGTCTACAGTATTGAAATACCATAAAATTAAATTTAAAAAAACAAACTTTTGCCTTACAATGGTATAACTATCTTTTTTTTTTTTTTTCAAAAGTGACCATAGTGCTGAATAATTCAATTGCTATTTTCTTGGTACAACAAGCTCCACAAAATGTTTATAATTAAATCCTTACTTGCCAGTGGCGAAGCGGGCAAGGCCCTCTCTGTAAATATATATTCTTAGAGGATCATAAGATGTTACATACACATATACTCTAAGGTCAAACTTCATCCCATTGATCAGGTATGGATTACTTATGTACCTGGGAATTCAACATATAAATAATAGCAAGTTTTACAGTTTAAATTGCTATTACAATACCTCTGGACAATCACCGGCTTCTTCTTAGGTATTTGTACCCAGCGGTTGATCACTTTAATTCCTATTCCACGTGCTGAAGCAGGCTGTACAAATAAGAAAGAGTAAGCTTGTAATACAAAAATGTGATTACATGTACCACCTTAATTTATACAACACATCTTCACTTAATAATATTTATGCCACAACATATTACAGAACTCTTTCATAATACTGTTGTATAAAACCACTTTTTTGGATCCAAAAAAGTGCTGCAAATGTAGAAATTACTTGGTGGTAGATACGTTTGTCATATTTGAGTCTGAGTACTATATTTGAATAGAAAAATCACTTTGTAAAGAGCTAATTGCACGCATAGAGTACTAGTCCCAACTTGTAATACTACCACACATTACATCACTTACTATATACATGTACACAATACAATTGTTCTTTATTAGCAAGTAATAGCACAAGTAACCTGTGCTATTCTCCTCATGCTATTTCAATCATGCTCGTGCTATTAATCCAAATAGCTGCTATTACTCGTACTAATATTTCCTTATAAGAAAACTGTGATTGTAAAATGTAACATATAGATTGCTATCAACATACACAAATAAAATCTTGAGTGAACATTTCATAAAAAGCCTAAAGTATACTCATATTATGACTTTACTTTGTCCCATGTTTTTTCAATTTTTTTCCTATTTTAGTGGTATACCATCCTTTCGGCTTCAACTTCCTTTTTACTTTAAAATTAATTTTTTTTATAAAATTAAACTAATAAACTTAAAATAAATGTTTCCTCTGAACTTGCAACCTTGTTACGGCAATTACTTTGTTATTACTCTTATGTGAATGAGTTGCTGTACAACTAAAATTATTATATTATACTCACAAATTTTGGTCAATTCCTTACCGGTTTGACGATCCACTTTTGTTTACTATTTTCCTCCCATACTTTCTGAAGTGCAAGCACATCATTTGGAAGAACATAAGTTTGAGGAAAAAAGTCGCAGTCTTTTTTGCCACACCTTCCAGCCATTTTTGATAAGTTTCTCCATAGCCTATCTTTTCGCCCTATCTGAAAAGTGCCTGGAAAGTGATTGACCTATAAAAATTGGTTACACTATTACAAAGTACAATGAAAATAAATATTACTTGTAAAACAACCTTAGATAACACAATTATCCTGCAGTTTTTTTGTATATTTAACCTGAATTCTAAATTGTAACACATTTTAGTAATGTTCAGGTGATCATTACAAAGTTTTTAGCACAGATATATTCTTCTGGTTGACTTTTATTGCAGAATAAAAGAATTATTTATATAAAAAAACTCATTTCATTGGCTACAATGCTTTAGCTTTAGTTAATCACTACCACTATTATACTACTACTAGTACTGTACATAAAATATTTGGCAAGTGAATACAATATAATGAGATACTATAGGAGGTTTTACATAGTCAAACCAATTGTTCAAATATATATATATATATAATACTTATTACATGAGTCATAAATATTCATGGAGCAGGCTAATTTATTTTCAAGAGCCAGAGTGGAGAAAGTGTTTAACTTGACAGGGGTTGCAATAACTACTAGGGTAACGACTTTTGCAATACAGCTTGAAATAACAAGGTGAAATATTGTGAGTTATTTCAGGGTCATGTACCTAAAAATATCATTGTGAAGATATCTAGGGTGGAATAAATATTTGTTACATGCTAGATATCTTCATAATGTTATTTTTAGGTATGAGACCACTGTATTGAGCATGCTCTTTACCTTCGAATAAGCCAGCCTAGCTTGTTAGTGTTCCAGCATAGTCATAGCTACCTTATACCCTAGTGAAACTTATAACTAGGTTAGAGCAGTTGCTACAATATTAGCTGGGGGTGTATGGAACCTCTAGAGAGATTCACAGCCAACTGAACTTTATTTCACATTGTCAATATGATTGCAGGGAGTTTTCTACCCACCTAAATGGGCATATCCATTAGTCATATTAACCCATAATAGCTAAATGTATGTCAGTCTATCATAAGCAAATCAAAAAGATCCCAGATATGATGGATTGGCTCATGTCGTAACAATTTGGGCACACACACACACACACAAAAAAATATATATATATATACATACATATAATATATATCTATTTATTGCAGCTTTGATATTTTTACTTGAATATTTCCGCATCACGCGAGCGTTCTGTATTCTCCCATATTGTACGGTTTATATTGTACGCTCCTTGTAGCGCACGCGTAGCGAGTAAAATCAATGAAAATTGTATTGTAACCGGTTGAGAAAAATTTCAAAGAAGCAATAAATCACTTATCACACTCGTCGTACAATATGGGAATGATATTTTACTCTCACGCCACATTTTCACGCGCCTTTGGCTCGTGAAAATATTTTGCGTGCTCGTAAAATATTTTCCCATATTGTACTCTGACTCGTGCTATAAGTATTATATATATACATATATATATATATATATATATATATATATATAGAAGGGAAATTCATAAACTAGTCCCCCTAATATTGTAATCCATTTCTTCCCCTGGTATATGTTCAGTCTTTAGCCATCATCCTCCACAACAAGCAAACAAACAGTTTTAATGATATTACACAATATGCATGCTCAGTTAGATATACATCAGGTTGGCGTTGGCAGTTGATGATCACCTTGTCAGTGTCACCGATGTTTATTTTATGTTAACAATTAACTTAGTACCACTTTCTCTTTAACTTGCATAGCTAGCTAACTCTTTCAATCTATTCATCTTCCATTAATTCTTTCTACTAATACTTGTTTGAAGGCATTTCAGTGAAGACTCACTATCAAATCTATTTATGGAATCACCTCACTCTTGGCAAAATTAGATCTACTTAGCAGCACTCCCTGCCATACACCAGACACAGCATTTGTGTCTGAATAGTAGGTAGAGCTTAGTTCTAATTAGACTAGCCTTGCACACATACACTGACATTTACTGCTCAGGATAAACAAAATAGTGCTGGTATCGATTCGTAACTCCATATAATCTGTGAGAGTGGAAGTGGAAATCATACAATAATATCATAGTTATGTTGTTGTTTGTGGAAAATAATTAGTTTTGAATACAAATCTATCTGTAGTTGTAAAAAAATAACATTACTATGAATCCTAACTAGGCAGAGTTGCTTGGGATTTGTGGTTAAGCACACCACTAGTTATTACTACTATTGCATTATATTTTGTAGATAAACATTTTTCTATAAGTTGATCACATTGCAACATATACAGATTTGATTTACAGTTCATAGCTAACTTACTTTTTGGTAGTCCTTGAGTGTTTTGAAAGAGTCTACTCTCATATGTTTTCCCCAATAAACAGTCCATAAATTGCCACCTGATTCAATACAAGTAATCCATGTTTGGTAAATGTAGTTATTATTGTCATCATTAAAACTACTGACCTGAACATTTGGTATAACCCACTCTAGCCAAACAAGATTTTACTACATTAGGAGTGAGAGGACTATTCTTGTACTTCAGGAGACGCTGCTCTTGACTTAAAAGAGGAATATCTGTGAATTATGCAAATAGATATCGTAATAATTTTAATAGTATGGTGTGTAAATTTCCCATTAAAAAATGTATGGGGAAAATCGCTGTTAAATTGAAATCACATGGGGAAAGTGGAATAGCATGGAAATTAAATGAAATATCACTGTTGCTAAGTGAAGGGTAAGTGTGCCTGCATAAAGCTCTAGCCTTGGAAACGTACAGTTCAAGTAGTTTCTAGTTGAAGACTATGCCATCATTTAGCGCATACATTCTACCAGTATTAGACAGAATTTTTTGGACAGATTAGGAGGAGCATTAGGTTGAAAACAAAGTTCTAGAGAAAGCTGAAATCCTGAAATACAGAGATAGTGAGTAAACAATATAGTCTACATGTAGCTACAGTGCAAAAAAAAAAAAAAGCTGGCCTACTATTAGCAAGTGATAGCATGGGTAACCTATGCTATTCGGGGATCAATAGCACTCATAATGCAATTGAAATAGCACTAGGCGAAGCTGAGTGCTACTGTATTTCAATCATATTACTCATGCTATTAATCCTGAATAGCACAGTAATCCATGCTATTACTAATACAAATTTAATGTTTGTTATATTTATATAACATGAAATACAATACAATTGTAATGGTGATGGCAGTTAAAGTGGTACGAAAATGTCAGTAAATATCATGGTTTACTTAACAAGAGTGTTGCAAAGGGCTGCATAAAAGTATTAGGTGATCATTTCAGTTTTTTTATCTGGAAACTTCCAGTTTTTACTATGAGAGGTCAGACTGAGTTCTTGCCACTGGAACATTCCATTGTGGCCAAGTGCACACCTCTTTCACCACTTATTAGTGGATATTTGCAATGATAATCTCACTCCGGTTCAACAATAACACAACTCCATGAAGTCATTACTCAACATATGACACAGCATAAAAATTTAATGGGTGCATTTTTTGATCCAAAAATTCCCTTAACTGAAGTGCCCATGGCAACACAATTTCTACTCTTACTCTATAGGGACCCCTTTGCAAGGTCAACTTGTTAGACTCTTACCATTACCTCCAGATTATCTGCATAGGAAAACATAGTAAGGGTCTAAAGTGGTGACACTATTAAAATGATACACTATCTATATAATTAGGTTTAACCTGCTATACTACTACAGTAGCATGTCTAACTTAAAAGTAGAACAAATCCAAATGCAATATCATTACAATAACAAAAAAACCAACTCAAATCATGCAACAGATTGTAGTACATCCCAACTAGTGTCAAATATCTTGGTAAGAGTGACAAACGGCTCCCTTATCTGTAAATGTACTAAGTAAGTGAAGAGTAGTGGTTCCTTACAGTGAGGCCACAAAATACTGCAAGTGTGGTAGGCTCAAATGATAATTCTTTACCAACAGAATGTGTTGGCTAAGGGAAATTTAAAATTTAAGTAAACTCCCTTCACTTGTCCTTGTTCAGCAACTAATGCAAATAAGTCAGCTTTTTCTCAAAATGCCTGAAAGAGTTAATAGATCCACTTGATCTGGAACAAAAATAAAGCCAAGCAGGAGATAGCTACTTAAACTATGTGCACACACCTTACTTGTCACTCTCATAAGCTCAGTGTTTGACAGTTACAATAGTTCATCAAAAGATATGCTTACATCACCTATATAGTATGTTTGACACTACCTTGTATAATTAGCTTCCTCAGCAATGACTACATCATCAGTAATGCCCTAAAATCCTTTTGAGGACACAAAGTCAGTTGAAAAGGACACAGTTCATGAAGCCAAATATTTTCCTCAATTCATTTTAGAACAAGTTGAATTGCTTCAACATTCATATCACAGAAGGGTTGTTTTGTTTTTTTAAATCATGCATATTCATATAATGATACAGCCTCAATGATTATGCACCATGCTTTTGCACAATGATTTTGAGATGATCATTCTAGACGTAATTTTTAAGTTTATCCGATTACTGTCAGTTTTTTATCAGAATATTAGTGATAACTAATTCTGTAATTAAATATACATGAACACCTATCAAATACGTTGAAAATAGCTATGCATCATAACTAAGCATTAAAAAAAATCGATCATAAAAAGTTCAATATTCTTAATTAAGCTTTTGTAACTTACAGTTTTCATTATGGAGAGGAAAGTGAATGGATGGTGCCAAGTGTTGTGGGAAAATGCTAGGAGTTAAAGGTGGAGAACTCTCGCCACTGAATTTATTACATGGAGACGACAATTCTCGCACAGATAATGGTTGAGATTGGCATGTGTGTAAAGGTATTTGAGGAGATATGCCATCAATGTGCGGTGATGAAGTGAAACATTCTTCTTCCTGAGCTATACTATCACCTAAAAAAAAAAAAAGCCAACTAAACAAACAAAAAGTATATGGTATTATTGAAAGCTATTCATTATTGGCTTCTGACTATCTAAATGCACAGCTTACAGTCAGATGAAAGGGAAAATCCAGTCTCACTTTCAGCCAAAAGTTCTTGATCTTGTAAGTTTCTTTTGTACACAACTCTAGATTTCCATCCCTCAGGCTTTTTCATTTTTAAATTCTCTAAATCTTCCTCATATATATCATCATCAATGTCATAATCACAACTGCAATCATCTTCAAATTCTTCAGTTTGCTATTTTTTAAATGCATTCAAATTATAAAATGACATGAAACATATCTAAAAATTGTTACAATTAGTCCAATCTAATGAACAATTTATTAGTAATTATGGATAACTAATGACTACTTGAAGTAATATTATTTGCCAATTTTTAGGGCATATTATTTTTACTTGTTAGCAGCTAGGAATGTATAATAATTTATTTATATTATCTTCATTGACAATAAAATTCAGATAAGCTACTTATAAAACTTATTTTTAATTTGATCATGCAGGATACCATACATGCATACATATTATACAATACTTGAAGCTTGCAGCATATAGTAAATTGTCTTGATTCTGACAGTTGTATTATAGTTGGTTGTAATCTCAAGGTTATGCTATTTTTTAGCTGTTTTATATATGATTAGGATAATAACTGTGCAACTATAACACAACTTAAGATACAAACACTTATATTTCTGCATGCTGCATATTCTCAAGTATTGTATATATTATACTTATTACATGAGTCAGAGTGTGAAGTGGTAAACTATTTCATGAGCAGGCTAATTTATTTTCATAAGGCAAGTGAAAATAAAGCTTGAGAGTGAAATATCTTGCCACCACTCTGACAAGTGTAAATTCTACTGCTGTTTGCAGTAGGGGGTCCCCAAATCACCTGGTGCTATACTAGCAGCTGCTCTGACCCAGTTGGGTAGGCTATACCAGAGGAAGGTAGCTGTAAAAATAGTAGTAATATTGAGCATTTTGGAAGATATCTGGAAATTGTCCTTTCTTTACTATTCCAAAGCAATTTTTTTGGATAAAAAAAGTATTTCAAGGTCTTCCATCATTGTTAGTTTGCAAAGTGGCCATGTTATGCCCTACTAGGAGTCTACTAATTTAATTATTTGCCACACATACTTGATAATGTTTGCAAAAAAATAAATAAAGCTATAGATTACTGACACAAAAGGCAGATATTTGTAAGCCCTAACTATGGTAGATTCAGTTTTCTGAAGATTTTGTTTTTGTCATTGTGTGGTTTTCTTTAGATGTCCAAGTAATAATATTAGGTATATATGAACTCTACATAATATAATTATAATTGAACAAAATTATTTATTTGACATGCACCTACTTGTTGTTTATAAAATAATTGGCTTGTAATATATTAAATGGATTGTACTGAATTGTTTGGAGTGATTACAGGGACATCTTTTATTGAAAACCAGAGTATATAGACTAAAAATCTTTAGGTTCATTTGATAAAAAATAAATTTCTCTATTGCCATATTGTCCTTTCTCAAATTATTCATTTTAATGAATGAGTGGGTGCAGTTTAGTGGGTGTGGTTGTAATGGCTGCATTAATTTGATTTGGCTTCTTACTCCTCTGATTTTTGTTAAGTTGGACTAAGCAGTTTTCATTTTAGCTAAATATAACTAAAACTAAAATGTTTTCTTTAATAGTATACTACTACAAGAAAGTTCCGGATTCCTTTCCATAGTACGGTCATAAAACAGTTTTTTTTTTACCATGGCTTTTGTCATCTGCACACTGTTTTGACTAAACGGCCAACATTGTTTAATGGTTATGCTTTAAGCTGGACATAGCAGCAAAAAAATCTAAGCCCATGAAAGGCCAACAGCGAGAAAACATCAATTGTACTGTATGGTCATTGAACATACTATTCTCCTCGAAAAAACAACAACAACAACTTTGAGTTGGATGGCTTCAATCTTTTTACTCGAAAAGATCCACTTCATGAGCCTGTAAAATGTACGTTTTATTGGATAAATGATTTTGCATATGTATAATCTTTGAGAGAGGCAAACAGTAAATTGGAAAGATTAAAATGAAAATGCCGTAAAAAGGAATAGCGGTATTTTACCAAATGGCACACCATTTTTCCTCTTTTTTTAATCCTGCAGCAGTTCAACAGAATGGAATCTGGAATTTTTTGGTGCCTATTCTATAACAAATTACTACTAATAAATGAATTTCTGTAATTAAACAATTTCTGTAATTAAACAATTTCCAAAATTTTGAAACAATTAAAGTGCATTTTAGCTTACAGTGTGTATACATCAATTTCATTTCAATTACATTCACCATGTTTGTTTTGTGACTATTCTGTCCCTAAAAGCTAAATCATCAGACTTGCAGCTGCTAAAGGCTTTATCAAATTGTAGCTGTTAAAGGCTTAAGGGTGGCTGCACATAACAACACGCACCACCCGTAGATCCAGACATTAATTCCCTACCAGCCCCACCATTTGATAATATACGCAAGCAGAAACAATCGCACAGTAGTAGCAAAAGTATACTTTGCAAAGTAATGGTGTCTAATCTTCAGGTTGTCTCATAGCCGTTACAGCAACTCTCCATACGGTAGTCCTCGTCTGAGCTCATGCGGCAAGGTACGCCAGGCTGCCTCTCTTCCTGTAGAAGGTAAGTCTTGCGTAGGTATGTCCACTGATGTGAAAGTATTGTGGGTTACAGCTACTACTAAGAGAAAATGTTACTTGTTTGTTTGTTTGTTTGTTGTTGTTTTTTTTTGTTTTTTTATTCAAACGATTGCGGAGAGTGGTTACTATGGTGTTGAATCCCCTTTTCTGTATATGTGTAATTTAAAAACTCACCGTTTTTGGAGCTTCTAAGTACCCCTTGTTGGTTGTCAAGAGTCACTGGTAGTCAGAATGGCTTCTAAAGAAGCTACCACTACTTGAGAGAAGCCGGGATAAGTAGTAATTCCATATTTGTTAACTAAAATTACAAAAATAAGTCTGGCCGTTTTCCTTTTTAGCTGAGAGCTTGTTCAAGAGTTACTGGTAATAGAAGTTGTCAGAATGGCTTAAATTTGATACTATAGACATATCACTACCCAGGATATTAAGGTAAGAAAGTAATTCTGTATATATTTGCTGTAATTAATGTTTAACTGCTAAGAATCCATTTTTTTCATCATGTTATAAAAAAGTTATTCAGGCAAAATTCATCATTATAACAAAATTGTAGTTTTATGCAACATAACAAGGCAGGCCTGCTCGCCATTTGTGCTGAAGCACACCACTAGTTATATTATCTATGTAAAGAAAGCAATGAGCTTGTCAAAAAAATTGGGGGGAGAATTTTACACCAGTACTGAAGTTTGATACTACATATAATTTTTGCAATATTTCCAATTTGAGTATCATTATTTCCACATATAACAAATAACATTCACATGAATAATATTAAGAGCATGTTACATCTCACTTCACTTACTTACAATTTGTGCTATTACCCTTGATCATGATTCCTAACATTTCACACACCACTTTGACAATTTCATTCATTATAATAAACCATAAGCAAGTACTTCTATATCCAGGTAAATTATGATATAGTCAGAGGGAATTTTTTTTTAGTGTTTTGATATTATACTTACAGAAGTGGAGTCTATGCCAGATGCCTGTTGGTCTAAGTCTGTTATTACCTCCTCTTCTTCAGGACAATAAGACACAGACTCATCCAATACACTGTGTTTAGCTGAAATGACAGTCTCAGTATCTAAAAAAATTAATAAATAAATTTTTACATTACCATCATGTAATGAATTCCTCACACGTTAGGTTATTAATTTGACCAGTGTGTTTCATGTGTGCAAGCACACAATTTCAGAGATAGTTATCACTAGTTTCTTCTTCAAATGCAATTCTAGTTTAGACTGAAATTTGAATCAAAATTCTAGCAGTATACATCAAGAATTATTAATCACATGACTACAGCCTAAACTTGTATACATCATGCGCAAATCTGAGCCTAAATTCGTCCAGCACCTTATGATATACGTATTGAAACATAAACAAACACAATAAAATGAGTAGGAACTGTGATGTGCTTCAACACAAACAGCGAGCTGGTCAGACTGAAATTCAAATTTGAATGCTAGCCGCATAGTATTTATTTGCTAAAATATTTTGTTCAATTTATCAGTGTTATTCTTTAGCAATACACTACTTTTGCACACATATACACTCGTTCTCACTGGATATACCAGCACAAGACTTACATTGTATTTTCTCGTGACTTGACTAATGAACAATTGATTTTCAAGGGCTAAGCAATCAAATTTCCTAGGGTGATACGGGTAAGAATCGATAAACCAAAGAATTTTGCTTTAAGCCAACCGCCCTTCCAAAGTACACTCTATTGAAAATGCTCTATTGTGCCAGAGTTCTAAGATGAAGCACAGCATTATACTCCCTTAGTGACTTGCCTATTGGACAATGAATTTTCAAGTAAGAACAAATCTGTTATGTAAGGCATATAGCTATGAAAAACAGCGCATTCACCACTGTAACTTACCACTGGCTATAATAGAATAGAAAATGAACTCTACTAATTTTGTAAGACTAACTATGAACATCTGTCCTCTCCTGTCTTTGTGGAACTTTGCCGTTTATTATATCTGGCATTATGTATTTTCTCCTAAATTTTTCTTGAACTTGCACTTAATGTTAATGCCCTTAAATTAGCCTACAGGAGTGGAATGCATTGACCTCTTTTGAACTTTGCCATTATATATATATACCAAAATCTCAATTGAGACTTGTTAGTGACGGGTCTCACTTTGCCCACCCAAATACGTACTGTAAATCAAGCCAAAGAGTGGTAACAGGAGTTGTCTACTACTTATGCAGATAAAATTTTAAAAAATCGTTCATAAACATTATGTACAATTTACAATATATTATACGATGCATCTTGATTATCTACATTTAGTGGAATTCACTTGTGCCATTTTTTTTGCACAAGTATTATATCCTACAAAATTTTAATACTTGCATAGTATATATTGTAAAATTGTTTTGCTTACCATAATTCGACTCAGAGCCTTTCATATCTAAGCAAGGAAATGGTCTTCTTTGAGTTATCTGTTATAAGACAAAAATGTTAAATATTTTGCTATTACCTTACTGAAAGATAAATTTAAGACCAATTTTCAAGGTGATTGCTATAAAGAATCATTTCATACCCTTATACTTAATAGTTGGACCAAATGTAAAAATTAATGATGTAGAAAACTGTAACTTATTTTTTCTTGGCTCTTACTGTTATCTTAGTAAATGTTCTTGTTTCCATACCCATAGTGTCAGTATTTACCTAGTTACTTTAGCAAGATAGTGTGTCCTAAATAACAAGTTGAAATGAGTGCATTTTCAATTGTTTAAGTTTTATATGTATACATTAAATATATACATAATATACATAATTATATGTATATATACAAGAGCATGATAGTACACTCTATTTAATGAAGTCATGATTCCAAAAAATAAGCCATTTTTCCTACTTTTTTATCCCAATAGTCTAAAAAAAAACTTCAATGCCAAATATAAAAAACAAAGTTTTCCTCTAGGTTTCTCTACCATGAATTTCAGTTTTCTTCTTCACTATGCTATTCTATCTTTTAAACAAATAATATGCTTTTAATGCCATGGTATACTTTAACTCAAGTGACATGAAGAGTCATAATAAGTTTTTAACACCTTTATGTCAGCAATTTAGTCAGCAATTAAATGATTACAGCTGCAGTCTTACTTGATGTTCTTCATAGGTGGATCTACCCCTATCAGAAGAAGTTTCCTTGGATATATAGTTACTTCTAGCTTGATTATATCTACTGGGCTCTATGTCAAAGTCAAAGTATCGCAGAGGAGTCCTGGAGGCTTTACTTAATATTAATTCTCTAATCTTCTCTTCTGTGTGACCCAATAATTCCAGTTTCTGACAGGGAGATCGATGTATTTTATGAGAAGAAAATTTTACAGGTGTAAATGATTCTAGGGCGTCTTGATTTTTAAGTTGAGATGGCTGATGGTGGTAAGGAGGCAATGCATACCCATTTCCATGTAAACCAGATATTTTAGAAGGATACCTGCTGGGCAGTAGAGAATGAGATCTGGTGTATGAAGAATAAGTTAATCTGTGTGACTTATTTTCCAGTGCTCCAGTAAGGGCCATGCTAGCAAAAGATTTCCTCCGACTATCTAGAGTTGCTAAAGAAGCTTTACTCCTACAATAACTACCAAGAGGGTGAATGGGTCTCTCAGAACTGCCGGGCTCCGAGCGGTTCTTCATGAAACGATTAGTGAACATTTCTCTCTAGCACCACCAGAGCGTATCACGGTATCCAAAACCCTTAAAATTCGAATGTTAGTATCACCATTATCACCATGGCAACTACTACATCTGTACTTTATATAATGCACACCTGACACGAGAGCTGGTTTTTCTGTATCTCGTCGAGGCTGGCGCGCAGGTAGCATTTCGAAGAAAACCGGGGCATAAAGCTGTCGAGACCTAGCTTACGAGGCTGTTTCCTGGAGCTATTAATTTAGGGGTAAAACGGACACACTGGACAAAGGTAGCTAAGTACAGAACTGGAAAGTACACAAGTCTGCATAGCCAGACCGGTAATACAGACTGCAATTGTAAACATAATAACTTAGTTTGTAACTTAAAGATAATGCTTTATTTTTTAAGCTTTTCTTCACACTGGCTCAAGCAGAAATATAATCCAGGTTTACATTATTCCATGCTTTTATGTTTGCTAAATGGTAATGTTAGCCCACCAGTAAATTAACTATTGCACTAAGTTTAATTGTACTGGTCAGTTTTGCTACATACTATGCATATAGCAGAGGCCAATCAACAATGTGATGTGGAATTATATGTATGAAGCTAATACTTATTACATAGTTGAGTGTGCTATAGCGAAATATTTAAGGAGCAGTTAATTTACTTTCATGAGCCATAGGCAAGTAAAAAAAATTCTGAGATGGAAATATCTTACCAAACCATTCTTCCAAGTGTAATAGTGGTTTATTCTAAGCTATATCACTACACTAGTTTGCACAAGTGTAGATGACTGCTGCCATATTAAAGTTGCTTGTGATTTATTGTGTGTAGTAGATCAATATTGCATACTTTGTGTTGGACGTCTATTTACACCTAGTTCAGGCAATTTTATGTTAAGCTCAGATGTGATTATAAAAGACGACACCTTTAGTTAGTTCACCGAAGATTGCTGATTAAAGCCACACCTCTCTCCGACCTCTGTCCTTTCCACCCATGTAGTAAAATCCTTTTTGCTTTTGGAAAGCCTTGCAGAGCATGGATAGCTGTGATAGCTCGAGCTTCTGATGTTTAACGCCTGGAAGAACTCGGGGAAAGGAGGAAATCATTTAGATGTTGCTCAGACTTCCCATTTTAATGCTCTATTCAAAGCATGACTGACTAGGGGTTTCAGTGAAACATAGGAATGTGTTGGAAAAAATGCTGGCTTACCTGTGTAACAAGTAGCAGTATTTGGTCTAGGATTGGATGAAGAAGAAGTACTACAAGTAAAGCTGGGCAGAAACAATGGATCAGTGAAGATTTTTGAAGGATTAACGCCCTGGCAGAATTTTCAACAGGATAGGCAAAATCAAATGGTTAGATGAATTAACATTTAATAGTGCAATCTTAGGTTTTACTTTTTTCTTTTGCAGAAGATGGGGCAGGGTGGTGTGACCCAGGGCTCCTTTAGAGTTTGTATTGTAGAGATGTGTGGAACAGTCGGACCTCAGACTATTTTCCCCTCAAAACAACAATATTTTGTCATCTTTTAATCTGTTTGCAATGATAACTTTGGTATGTAATAGTAAAACCATGGCAAATTTCAGAATTGTTGCTAGATAACTGCCCTCTCCCTCGGGCTTCCCCCTCAAGATCAAGGTGGTGGTTGAGGCGAAAAATAGGTCCAACATTACAATTATAGTATCAAGTGTGTCTCATGTACTGGGAAGTAATAAACTGACAAGCGTTGTAGTGATCATGTATATATGAATGTCCACAGGAGATCAGGCATAATAGCAGGAGGGATCGTAAGTTATATACACGTGGTATAGCACAGATTACACTTACTACTTGCATAACTACCATTGCATCACAACATGGACATACTCATGCATGGTCAACCTCTAGCAAGTCAGATTTGTAAGGCCAGCCTCTCAGTTCTTGTCTGTGACTTCCACTCATAGTAATCAGACAGGGAATGTTGATTGGAAATAGTTCCCTGCTTTGGACTCCCACTAACTTGCTAAAGACTAGTTATACTACAGCTGTGGTTTAACTGATGTACATGTAGCAATGATAAGTGAGAAATGATAAAATGAGTAACAAGGTGATGTGAAAGTGATGTAACGTGTGTACTAATATGAAAGAATATGACAGAGAGCATTAGCTATGCTGTCACAATTGAAACAATACATTTTTGAGTTGTGTATGGAAAACTCTACATGTGCAACACATACACACACAGACACGTGCACAGTACTGGAGGATCTTGGCCGTGATTATTATTTTTACATTTATTATTTATATATTTATTTATTTTGTTTTACTTGTTTAGGAGTGCTTCTAATAAGACCTTAGGGACGGAAACTTAGTCAAGTATAAGTGGGCTATGAAGAACAGTAAGCGTACCCTCCAATTATCTTGCTGTTTACATTGTGTTTATTATACCATTGAGAGTTAGACCTCATTGACTCCTGAAGAATGAGAAAATATGCTATTGGTTATAATTATTTCAGCTGAGAGTGACTGAATCAGTGTTACAGTAGGTTCGATGAACAGTTCTGAATTTCTTTTGTGGAAGAACTTCAATGTATGCACTAGAGGGTTATAGTTAGTCTGTCTGTCTGTCTGTCTGTCTGTCTGTTATGCTATGATTAATGATTACTGACAATTAACTTGATTTGGGTATGAACTTACAGCAAAGATTTAAGATCTCCTTAAGCTACATTTTAATTTTCATGCTGATTTTTGAAGAAAAAAATGCTATCAGCTCCAGGTAGGTGTACTAGCTTTGTTGGTTAATACCCCCTTTTGTCACATTGTAATCATGTGGGAATATAATTTCTTGCGGTATGCAGTGGATTTGTTTTATGCGGAAAGTTAACTGAGTGCTTGAATTGGAGTTTCACGTTGAAACTATCGGTAATGCCCCTCGCATTTTTAGCTTCTCATATTAAGACACCATTCACATGTACATCTACCTTTTTTTATTGCACAGCTCTACAGATACCTAATTGGTAGGAGCGCTGAGGTTTCACACCTTTGCTGCTTAATCACTATGGCATTCTGTACAATTCAGACTACATGTCACCATATTCACATAAAATGTTATTAATTATAGTTGAGCTTTACTTTAATTCACTGCCATGTTCTTACTTGAAACTCTTCCATGGCTCTCTAGTTATAACAGCAGTTCTCACTATCTCTTATGCATGTATATAACAATAGTTTATATTAAGATCAACTATCTTTTCGATTTCTTGCCCAAGTTCTTCTGGGTACGAGGTTGAACTCTCAGAGGTGATTTTAATACATTATTGTTAGGGGATCACTGTTTATTGTATTGTGATAAAAAGAAGCTTCAGATGAGCTACTAGAAAGCCTCAAGTTTAAAGAGACCTTTGGAGCACTGGTTGTCTATGCTACATGCAAGTCACCTACAGTTATATATTATTCAGTTGATGTAGGAGAATATCACAAGTCTGTTGGCCTAGTATTTACACGAGTGCCGCAGGCATAAACGTAAATACGGCCACTCAAATGAGTGATATTCTGCAGTATTCAATGAATAATAAAATTTATTATGTACTGTAAGTGTGTGGATACCATAGTAACAAGTTTCTAGTGGAAAATAAACTCTTGTATAATCTGGCGGGATGTAATAACCCAATATGATAACTCGAACACAGGTGATATGGAAAAATATAGCCTTAAGCCACACCCTGTTTACTTTATTGCATTTCCTACATTTCTGTGGCAACAAGTATTAGGCACCATTAAGTACACAATAAATTGTCTTCTTTTTTTTTTTTAATATGGTCACCAAGAACCTTAGTAACCCCCAGAGAATTGGTCTCGTGCCAGCATGAAGTTTAGACATAGTGATAGCTAATATTTTATTGTTTCAGTAATTATTCGTGAATGTCTCTCAAAGGCTTTTGTAGTTTAAATAGTCAAAAAAATGTACCAATTATCATATATTTTTCTTTTTGTCTAATTGAAGCCATGCTAACTAAGGTTCTGATTTGTGAAAATGTTTTTGGTTGAAAATATGAAGGATACATTTTAGGATTGACAAATTTTGTATTTATTCCAAATAATGCATATCTTATAGTACAGCTTAAATTCATTGGAAAACTCCACATGATATAGTGATCATAGGGTAGTTCTGAATTGGTTCCAATCCTAAAAACTTGGTTATAAGTGGTGAATAATAGAGCAATACAAATACAGTAAAACCTCTGAGTAGTGACCACATTGGGGACAGGACTTTTGGTCTCTTCTCAGAGGTTGGTTATTTCTCGGAGGTTCTTTTGTAAATGCCATTATTTGTGATAAAGCGTTCGTAAATATTGAATTAAAATACATTCATTGTGGTTCTGAATGGTTTCCTGATGACAAGCATCTTACCAGAATTTTTTCTTCTGAAGTCTCAATTGCCTTCTTGTGACTACTGGTAGCTAACTTTACTATTTCACTGCCACATTTATCTACTTTGATAAGTATGTGCTGCCACTAGAGATGCAATTTTGTGTAAAAATTTTTTTTCCAGAATAAGGGATCGTTTGAGGCGATATTTGCAACGAACCACATCAGTTTTATTTGGTAGCAAGCCAGGTGATTTTTCCTATAAGCACTTGCTGTCCTGTGGATGTTATTTCCTTCACGATTTGTTCAGATTAATTAAAATAGAAGCATCAAACTTTCAGCGAGCATTTAGCGAAGACCTTTTGTTCCAGACAAAATTGGATACTGTAGGAGTAGTGTAGTATACTTTTTTAGCTTACACGTGACAGCAATCTCTCAAATTTTTGAGTAGGTGTAGGTCTTTAATCTCTCGGCATAGTGGGACGAATGTATTTATTTTGAACAAGATGGGACCAAGAAATTAGTCGCTGGTCGGAAATAAGAGGTGGTTGCTTCTCGGAAGTTCTAAATGCACTATATTTGTTGTAGTTGCAATCGGGAGCGCATGGTTTGGTCTCTCCAGAGAGGTCTTCTCTGAGAGGTTGTTAATAGAAGTTTTACTGTAACTGCAATAGGTATCGCAGTTGTTGAGCATTTACTGGACTTTGTGATTGCCATTTATCTACCAGAACTTTTACACATGCACACATATCTTTTTTACTAGTCTCATGATGACAAAGTGTGGAGTTTTTTACTTTCAGTTGAGGGCAATTCTGTGATAAGTAAAACCAAGGTGGGTGAAAATAGAAATCAAAATAACCAAAATTATGCTTCATTAGAAAGCTTCAAATTTGAAGTTAAAATTCCTCCAAAATTTTTCAATTCGTCTACAGTTCCCAAATTACAGCCTGTTTATGAACCCCTCTACCAGTCTTTCTAAAATATCTAGGATACAGTTTTATGTAAAGAGACCCAACTGTGAAACCTAACTGAACAGCCCCACACCTCATCCATAAGGTGGGTGGAGCTTCAAAATCGCAAAAAAAAAAAACAAAAAAAAAAACAAAAAAAAAAAAAGTTTCAACTTTTACAAATCAAGCTGTTCAACTCAGTGAAAGTCAGTGACAAAGTGTAATTTGTTTTTGTCAGGCAAATGTGTTATAATAATATTTTGAAAGATTAATTCGGACCCTCCATGAATACTAAAATATATTATGGCATATTATTATTTCATAATTGTTTTGTTTTTTTCAGAAAACACAGTCACCAAATATTATAAACTACGTTATGATTTAAGTGTAAAGACATTTTATCAAGAAAGCACTATTTCCAAGTGTGCACACAGGTTTGCTAGCCTAGGACAATAGTTGTACATAACGAGACCCAACTATAAAGCCACATTTAACAGGCCACTTTAGAGTAGGTGAATTTTTCATAATTTCACAAATGTTTATATTACACAAACCAATATGTTTTACTCTGTAAGTCATTGACATGGCTTATTTCTTTTCTGTGGAGCTAATATATCTTAATGTTTGGATGGTTAGTTCTGACAGGTCTACAACTACTTAAAATATATTAATGCATATTAGCTCATACTTGATTGTTTTCATTAACCAGTCACCAAACTTTATTAAATAACTCTCCTCGTATGCCTGTCACATTTTAATGCCTTTTTTCTTGAAGCTACAATTGATTGTTTAAATGTAAATAGAGATTATCAATTAGATCACTAATTGGTATATATAATCTTGCATCAATAGACCATTCTACCATAAATAGGAAGTGAAAATACCCCTGACAAACATATATATTTTGGTATATGTCCATCCTGTGCATCCATCACATAGTAAAAATAAGTATCATTTTAAGCTTATAATCATCAGGAGTGGTAACACATCACATTAATTTGTGTAATACATGGAAATAGCCAAAAATTTATATAGTTCCACAAGCTTGAATTAGGAGTAGACGCTAATGTGTGATGACAGATTGGAAAAATCGAATACTGTTTTGGTTGCAAAACAAACAAATCTTGGAAAATTATTGTTTAGAAGTTCTTGACTTTGATCATTCAAAATATTTTCTTCCTGGCAGTTGTCTTGTCCCCACAGGTCATAAGCACTCCTTCCTATCAAAAGACAAACAAAAAAATAACAGCTAATATTACACAGCTTCTATCGTAGGGTATTTTCGTGAATGTCTGTATACTATACCAATTGATAATAAATCTTTCTGTAAATGTTCGTAAACTATGCCAGTTGATAATAGAAACAAAAAAATCCTCTTATTTTCCTGGATGACAATATCTAGTTTGTTCGCAAATAAATTTAAAAAATTTAACTTAAATTAGTACTACATGTGGAAAAAAGCCTCACATGAGACGAACTTGGACACAAATGGAACTTAAAATGAACTATATAATTGCATTCCTGAGAGAAGACTTTATGTGTGTTGAAGTCGAGGACCAGAATTGATTCCTGTTAAATATTTCTTATTTCATATAATCTCAATCTAAAAGAAAAAACAGATTTAGGGGACTAAGTAAATAGTGGCAGCTAGCTACTAATTAAATCACAGGGGAGCAGTTTCCAGTAAACTGCAGAAAATAGACTAGTTTTCTTTTTGAAGGAGAAAGGGAGGTGGAAAAGCTTTGCCAGCAGAATCTCCACAGTACGGTAATAGTTCGGTATGGTATACATCCATAACAGACAGTTAGACTGACAAGTCTCCTTCAGTGATTGATTTTATGTTCCAGTTTAAAAATGTTGAACATCTGTCAAGTAAATATGTCCTCCAATGGACGAATTCAAGCTCGTGCCCTCTACTGTGTGCAGTAGCCCACACTAACCACCAAGCCGTCTGGAACTCACAGCTCATATTCTTAGAGTGCCTTATTAACCTATTATATCCTTTCCCCCCCCCCCCCCCAAGTCTTGCCCTTTCCATCCAACACTCTATAAAAAACTAAACACTGAGTGTTTGTATTTATGACAATGATTATTTGCTGAATTGAGTTGGGAAAGCATATTCACCTAAACAGTAGATATCCATAGTTCATCACAAATCATGAGTAGGAGAAGTAGAACACATGAGTCGAGAAAAATAGAAGCAGGTGAGAAAAGGCTAACTAGTAACCATATACACTTCAACAATGAAATGAAAGAAAAAACGTAGAACAGAGATACTGAAGAGCAGGAGAGAAAGACAAATGAGGAGAAGGAAATCCATGAGCTGAAGAGAAACCAGAAAAATAAACTTAGATGGCTCAACAGCAGGAAACTAATGGTTAAAAATACCTTATGCTATTACTGTAGACTCAGGTCATTAAGCGCTGTTCTTTTTTGTTAAGCGCCTATTTTCTTCTCAGTTAAACAAATTTTATTAAGTGCTCAAGGCTTCTCATCTACTGCTAATTGGCGAGCAGTCCCAGTTTTTAGGTTACTGCTCGCCGTTAAGCGCCCATTTCGTTATCTTTTTTAACTGCATTCCTAATTTACAAAAGTTAGTACACTGTGATGGGTACTTGCTAACATATGCATATATTATTATATATATATAACACTTAAAACAAGAGTCAGAATGTGATATGGTAAAATATTTCATGATCTGGGTGATTTATTTTCGAGCCAAAATAAATAAGCCCCAGAGAGTGAAATATCTTTGAGTGTTAGCTAATATCTTCATAAGAAGGAAGGATACTAGAATAGTTAATTTGTTGTTTTTATAGGGGCACTTTATTCTACCTCCTTCTGTACTAATTGCTACCTTTTTTTTGTTTGTGTGTGTATGTGTGATTTAGATGACTTCAGCTTCTCATCATCAAATTTTCTGTTACATAAACAAAAACTTTGTAACTCTAGCGCACTTTTTTAAAACTACACATATAATTCAGTCATTCTCGACTGAAATAATCATAATAGGAAAATTTTCTCTTTTTAACAGCCAATAATAATAATTTTAATTATAACTTAACCCGATGTTAAAAGAAGTCGAAACGTCAGGTTAGTTATAATTAAAAACATTGGCTGTTAAAATTCCTATTATTACACATATAATTCTGAATCATGATTATTTCAAAGTAGACTAGTCTTAAAAACTGTGTGTAGAATTTCATACCAGGCACCAGAGAATGACTACCAAAACAGGGGCGTAGCCAGGGATTTCTGAAGGGGGGAGGAGGGAGGAAGGTGTTGGTTCCTTTGAAGAAGAGTGACCTAGTGTGAATTAAATTACTGTAGAAGACAGCACCCTGTCTTTGTCAAGTGCTCCCTCTTTATTAAGTACTTTTTAAGCGCCCATTTACTTATCCACTTAAGCCCTTTTATTAATCACCTTGGGCATCTCAGCAATGACTATATTGTTGGCACTCAGTCCCATAATTTAGGTGCACACTTGCCAATGATAAGCCTCACCAATTGGATTAATAAGCGAGGGAACTTAACAAACGTGTCTACCAATGCTGGGCCAAAGTAAGCTCGATTGAAGTTGAGATTCAGAATTGCTGCAATTCTGAACAAAAGTCTTCACAATGTAGCGAGCCATCAGCCATAAGAAGAGTTTGACCAGGTGAAGTACTCTCTGATTTGAAAATTTTGATACACACAATATAAGTTTGGCCAATAGTATTGAAGTATTGAATAAAGAAGCTACGGTGGCAACAATGGTTGTAGAGTGTAATTATCCTTTGCAACAAAGTATAGTATCGTTGTTTACAATGCTTGCATGTATGACTTGATGGGAAAGTGCTGCAAGTATGTGATGGGTGAAAAAAATGTGTGCACCGGTATTTGCCCTGACGAACTTTATGCATATGAGCATGTCTTATCCTTGTAAAACTGTGACTATGTATGGTGTTCCAGGCAGAGTGCATAATGTGACATGCTATTACCAAATCTGTAAGATATACTAGTGCTAATTTATTGCCACTTGGCAATAAAAATTGATAAAGCTTCTAAATATGTTCCTAATAGCTAAGTACACTAATATTACATTATGTTGTTTCACTTATTCATGGCCATTGGTGTGTTTAATTTGGTACACCAACATTATGTCATTAAAATTATATACATTATTGTGGGCGCTCCCCCAACTGAATAGTGGGTCTGCCCACATTTGAACATGAACAGTGTGTATGTGTGTATCTTCGAACATTAGCAGTGTGTGTATGTGCAGTAACATTCTTACTCAAGTTAGTTCTATGTCATGCAGGTGGTGTGGTAGATGTGAACTGCTAATTAGCAGATTGTGTGTTTGTCCCCATGAGGGTTGTTTGTGGACCTCAGGAAGGTTGCATCATTTTTGTGTGAGAAATAGGTGGAGCATGGCTAACCATATAAGCCTTGCTTCACCTGATAGCAGTCAGTCAGCATCATATTGTAAGTCAGTGTTTCTTGTAAAAATTAAACTTAGTTAACCTAAGTCATCCTTCGGGAGGGACGGTTCGCCGGGTAACTAAGTCTGCTGATTCTGGTGGCAGCGCCTATCCTGCTCCAGTGCGAGTTGTCTGAGAGGAGAGACTACGGATTCTGCCCCCAGCAGCCCACAATTATCATACATATTTCTAGAGTTTTTTTTTCTTCTTCTGAATTTCATCTTTCACTCTCAAGAGTGTACCAAGAATATATCTCACACATGATCAGCACCTTTGTATATCTTGTTAACCAAGAATGTGCATGTACAGTTGTGGGACGAGTGCTTAACAGAGGGAACAACTCGGCCTTGGGGTTGCGCAGACTCTTGTCAGCTCTGGGGCAATAGTCCTGCCACCAGAGTTCTCCCTCCTAGTTGTCAGAGTTTTACGTCTAACTATTCTCGGGGTTTGAATGGGGAACTGACTGGCGCATGCGTGGTCAGGGTCTTAAAGCCAAACCCATGCATACGCACACATACAAAAAATGGGAGGGTCAACCGGACATCCGGGGCACAAATGCATAGACTAAAATTACATACACTTAATGAAACACATTCCACTCTGCTAATAATAATTAAAGATAAATGATACACATATAATGTTCTGTTCTTGCTCTTTCTTCTTCCTCTTCTTATCTCTTCCTCCTCTCGACTCTACTCTCTGTGGCCGTACCCACAACAGTGTACACATACATCCAGTGCATTTAGCAACATAGTCCAGTGTACCCAATTGCACCTAGAATATTTTCTATGCCTTCACCAGATTTAATTGGTCAATATAGTAACCAATGTGAATGTTTCTCTTAAAAATTTGTTTCATGCATGAAACTGCTCCAATGGTTCGACTTTATATTGACTAATGTTGTACATCAATTTTTTTGGATCTGACAAGAACATCATCAGTTCATGGCTAATAAAATTAGCAGTTAATTCTAGCCAAATATATTAATTATCATTCTTACCTAATAGCCCTACTTAAGCTCTGCTAAAGTGAGGAAATTAAAATGTGCCTCCATAAATAAAATACTTGGTCATCTTCATCATGATCCTACTAATAGTCCCGAACCTGCAATTTCTGTCCAATAATTTGGGGTGTATCATGATTGTGGTGGTTGAAGATGGCATGAGGGGTGAAGATAGCGTGACAGTTAGACATGGCACGAAGGTTGAAGACTGTGTCATGGTTGACGGCATGGGTGAAGATGCTATGATGGCTGAATGAGGAAGAATGGTGACTCATGTGTTTCATGTGGTGGGATCAGGTCACTGTTAGCCTAAGAGAAGCAGTTGCGCTGCCACCAGAGTTTCAGGCTAGCACCCAGCAAGCTAAGTCATACAGCAGAGCTAGGCTCTTGAATTCTCCAACCCAGGGTTTAGCTAGCAAGGCCCTAACCCCAGTTTCTCGATGTAGTCAGAGTTTTAAGGAGATCTTTCAAGTTATGCTACAAACTGAGAACTGAGAGAAAAAGGAAGTGAATGAATGAAATAGATGTAGCTAATGGTACAGAAAGTAAATGACTATTTAATTAGTTAATGTTGTTAATGTGGGGTGGTATCACACCACATTTCATCTAATGCTCTTGTGTATTCTATATAATAGATAGACAACGAAATCGAGGGATCTACCGCCCACAGAACCTTGAGGGCCGCGGGTTGTACTGTCCCGAGCGTAGCGAGGGCAGTACTAGCGTGCCCGAGGGGTTCGACGGGCGGTAGTTCCCGAGATTTCGTTGTCTATCTGTTTTAGAACGTAGCAACTATAGCCCTAGTTACCAGGTGGAAAAACATTTTTTCTATTTCTCTGCTTCTATGCTGACATTGTATGACAAGGACGGTCGGGAAATTATTGAGGAGTCCACTAAGTGCGGCAATTCCGGTTGTTTAGGCGAGCTGTGGTGCAGCGCATGGGCTATATGTAGTTCACTCGACTCTAGTAAACATGCAAAAGTGATGGAGTTCAGTCATTTGGGGCAGGAGGATCAGTATGATTATCTTTTCAGTGAGCTTAGTCAACAAGAACATTCTCGCCAAACCTGTACCTCAGAACATTCACATTTTACCTCAACTTTTACTACAAATTTTCAAAACCAGTTTAGTTCCTTGTATAGCTCCTCTCAGTTAGCTTCTGTACTACCTTCTTCCACTGAGTCAGCTCTTCCGTTCAATTCCTTACAGACAGCTCTTCCGTCTAATTCCTTACAGTCAGCTCTTCCATTTAATTCCTTACAGTCAGCTCTTCCATCTAATTGCTTAGTCAGTTCACCAGTCCAGCTCCTTACAGTCAGCTCTTCCATCTAATTCCTTACAGTCAGTTCACCAGTACAGCTCCTTACAGCCAGTTCTTCCATCTAATTCCTTACAATCAGTTCACCAGTACAGCTCCTTAAAGTCAGTTCTTCCATCTAATTCCTTACAGTCAGCTCTTCCATCTAATTCCTTACAGTCAGTTCACCAGTACAGCTCCTTACAGTCAGTTCACCAGTACAGCTCCTTACAGTCAGTTCTTCCATCTAATTCCTTACAATCAGCTCTTCCATCTAATTCCCTACAGTCAGTTCACCAGTCCAGCTCCTTACAGTCAGCTTCTTTTCAGTCTAGCCCGTCACAGTCAGGTCTCCAGTTTAGCTCCTCACAGTCAGCTCTCCAGACTATAGCTTCTGTATCAAGGTTTAGTCAACCTGTACCTGATGACGAAATTGTTAAAGCTTGTATGAAGGCCATACCAAAGAAGACTCACCAAGACACTGATTATTGTGTTAGATTATGGAATTGTTGGAGGGATAATACAAGAAAACTAGGTTTTGATGTACCACAATTAAGTGAAGTTGACAAGATTATTCAGACAGTGTTTGACCAGGTTTTGGAAGTAAGGAAGATTAACGGCAGTGAATACCCTCCAAACACACTATATCACATAGTGAACGGCATTATGCGGCATGTACGCATTTCTAACCCTGGTACTGACTTTTACAAGGATGCAGAATATTCGGGCTTCATAGCAAGCTTAAATGCAGAGATGAAGCGTCTTCAATCAAAAGGAATGGGATCTACTCAGAAGCAGGCTGAGCCCCTATCAACACAAGAGGAGGAACAGCTATGGGAAAACCAAATTCTGGGTGACCATAGCCCCCAAGCTCTCCTCAGTACAATGGTTTTTATGATTGGACTATATTTTGCACTAAGAAGTGGAGATGAACACCGTAATTTACGACGAAATCCATGCCAGATTAAAATAGTAGAACGTTCTGGTCAAAGATCATATTTGGAATATACTAAAGATATATAAAAAAATCGTCCTGGAGGCTTAAAAGAAAGAAAAATTAAACCTAAAATAGTGATCCATCATGAAAATTTGGAGAACACAGTCAGATGTTTTGTGCGTCTATTAAAAAAATATCAGTCTCTTTGTCCATCTGAGGCTCCTGATGACGCATTTTACCTTACACCACTTCAGAAGCCAAAGGAAAATTGTTGGTTTAAAAATGTTCCAATAGGGCGAAATAAACTATCCAAAGCAATTTCAAATATGTGCAAAGAATGCGGAATTAAAGGATACAAAACTAATCATTCTTTAAGAGCCACAGCAGCCTCACGTTATACTCATCTGGAGTTGACGAACAGCTTGGTATGGAGCGTACTGGACACAGAAGTGCTGAAGGCGTTCGCTCATACAAACGTACTTCAATGATGCAAAAGCAAGAAGTTTCAGACATCCTTAATACAGGCAAAAAAATTATACTATCCATGAAACCAGTGCTGTAACAAATGCAAGCAATCAATCATACCTTCAACTTTCATGACTGTAGCCAAGCATAGATTTTGTCAAACTAGGCCATCGGGATACTAAAGGCCAGAAGGGAGGATACTACTGGTAGTATCCTCCCTTCTGGCTAATACAATCCTCCCGTCTGGCATTTGTTTTTGGCTAATCAGTAATGCATGATTTTAATAATAATAAATTTCAATTCTGTTTTTTTTTTCTAATTTAATGATTTCATTTTATCAGTTATTAAATAACTATGATGTGTACTGATTATAATATAGATATAAAGATTAAGGCACATTAAATATGATGTTTACTTGACTACTTATGGAAGTTAATCAGCACAACTGTTATTTAAACATGATGTTTAGTTACATGACTACACTTATGGAAATTTATCAGCAGAACTGTTATTAAATATGATGTTTACAGGGTAGAGTGCCTGCTTCACAATACAAAAAAGGGGCCAGCTATGTTCTAATCAAATGTAATTTCAGACCTTTATTAGAAAAAAAATTGCTTGATCCATATATATATAGGTGTCTGTATAATAATACACTTGTGTGTCAGTATGACAACACTTATGTTGTGTATTCATTGAATAATTCATAATTTGAGCTGGATTGGTAAAGAATCATCTTGAACTGAATGGATAAGGCATCATCATGGCGGAAAAAAAAAGGTGATTAAAAATATAGAGAAAACTAAGCAAGTGCTTAAGATGGATATTTTGTCACTACTTTTCTATGAGTGTTGTAGCTAAAGCAGGTGAATTTAGTAAGGAACAGATGGAAATGGCCATAGCTTATGTCCACCACAATCACGGATAAAAGGACAAGGAACCTGAGAAACTGGAAGGATAGACAAAGGAGGAAAAGAGAATCAATGACTTAATAAGAGCAGCTGAGTAGAGGAAAGGAGGAGGAGGATAAGAAGAGCTGAGATGACTCGGGAAGAAAGAGAGCAGGAGAGGGAAACTAATGTCACTAAATTAAATAAAGTAGAGGATAAGAATGGATAAAGAGATCTTATGCTATTGCATGCCAAAGTAAGCACACCAAGGGCCACTGTGTGGCAGGGTACTTGCTCGTGTAAAATTGGGAGGTAATAAAGTGTGGCAGTCTATAATTTATGTCAGTATAATTGAATTAGTTTGTGTTTATATTGATGTTGTGTTGGAGTGATGGATCACCACGTCAAAGAATCTCACTTCCACCTGTTTTATGTGGGTGAGTGATGTGTTCCTTGTATTAGTCAGACTGTTAGTCGGACACTCGGAAATACTACCAAATAAAGCTTATAACTAGTACACAAAATTATAATTACAAATTAAAGAAACATATAGGTACATCAATGGGACCACAAGGACTAAATAATAGTTGGAGACTAAGATGTCTTTTATAAATAAAATAGAGTAAGACACGAGCAGGTTAATGTTGGGGAGGAGTTCAGGTTGACATATGAAGGTGAACACAAGGTCTCGGCTGGGGGGCGTGAGAATGAACTGACAATTAATGAGAAAGATGCATGATTGCATAGGTGCAATTAATGTAAAGTTCACAACAGTTTACCGTTTTCTAGGCTGGGCCTAAACATGTACATAGGTGTGACTAAAACTTTAAAAAATTTCTGGTAATATAAGTGATAATAATAGTGATTAAAAATAAGTGCTATGCAATATAAATTTTGTGTTATTACATGTATGTTATAAATAATTTGTAGTATGGTGTTATGAATTAAGATTTTGTCAAGTCCAAATTCCGGTGATGTCAGCCATTTGTTTTTCTACCGTTGCAGTATGTTCTAGCCTATAGTGCACATATACAATACTAATATAACATAGCACAAAGCTTGTATGTAGTATGCTTTTTAATCCTGTGGTATAATCAAAGCCTTTAATCCTGTAGTATAAACAAAGCCTTTAATCCTGTGGCATAATCAAAGCCTTTAATCCTGTGGTATAATCAAAGAGTGCATGAGTTGGGGGGGGGGGGGGGATGTAGAAGAGCAATAGTTTTCATAAAACATTAGGAATAACAAAAGCTAAGATATAGGCTGCCCCCTCCCCCTTAGTTAGTTACTTCATTTCAGCAAGTACTATCTACAATGTGACCCTTTCAAGCAGATTAACCTTTCTGTGAGAAAATCTGATCAGTATTTCTGAAGACTATGAATAATTAGTTCACAACTAGTCCTACAGAAAAAATAAACATTTATATTCTTGAATGTTCTTAAACAGGGCCACCTGATTAAAGGCAAAATTTTGAACACACTGGATATCGGATATGATGTGCTCATGCAATTTGCATGTGGTGTGTTTTTTAAGCATCATCGCATGGCATCATTTGTAACATAATAAAAAAATGTTTTTTGAAGATTAAACTAAATTTAATGCAACTATACAGTAGGCAAGTATAATGATGACGATAACATATAAATTATCTACAATGTGTGTCAGTAACAATGACGACGGTGACTGACAGTGTATATATTTGTGAATAATTTATGAGCTGAGGAAACTGATAAAGCAGCCTCGTTACGAGAATGGGAAAAGCATTAGTTGACAAAAAGAAAAAAGAAAGGGGAAAAAAAAAAAAAAAAAAGAGAGAGAGAAAGTATTTCATGTTGGATTCGAACCCATAACCATCAACTTCGCAAGTGCACACCAATACCATTAAACTTTCCGTCCTAACAGTTCAGTATCTTAGTAAATCCTAGAGTGCTTTATTTACTATTGTATCTGCCTTGCCCCCCCCACCCCCACACCCTTTTTTTTCCTCCTGGGTCTTGTCCTGTCCACCCCCTGCTCTACAAGAACTGAACACTGGGTGTCTGTATCAATGAATAATTCATTCGCTGAATTAAGTTGGGGAAGAGTGCTCACCTATAACAGTAACAATCATAATCCACCACATATAATGGATACAAGAAAGGCAGACAACCAGGAGAACACAAGGGTCAAGAAAAACAGAAGCAGGTGAGAAGAGGCTGACTAATGTAGCTACTTCAACGAAGAAGTGAAAGAAAAGAACAGAGATATTGAGGTGCAGGAGAGATAAACAAAGGAAGAGAAAGGAATCAATTGAAAAGAATAAGAAAATTGGTATGGTTCAGGAAGAAAGAGAGGAGAGAGAAACCATGGACAAAATAGCTTATGCTACTGCATTCCTAATTTGCAAAAGCTAGTACATCAGGCCGCACAGTGTGGCGGGGTATTTGCTAATAATAACAATAATAATAACAACAACAATAATAATGATCAGTCATTCTTGGCAGAAATTATTATAATAGCAAATTTACTCATTCTAACAGCCAATATTATGTTAATTAAAACTTAACCTGACATTTCGACTTTATGCCGAAGTCCTCTTCAGAGTTGAACCCTGAAGAGGACTTCGGCAAGATGTTGAAACGTCGGGTTAAGTCTTAATTAACACAATATTGGCTGTTAGAATGAGAAAATTTGCTATTACAACAACATTAATAATAATTAAAAATAATAACAAACATACAATATCAAAAATACGTTACAACTTACCTTTCACCAATGCTATTTGCTCTGCAACAAGCAATGAAAATTATTAATAAGAACACAAGTAAATACAGTATGTAAGTTATGAACTCACTGGTCTAGAGACTTTTCCAAAAGTTTTTCAATCTGTCGCAAATTCTAAAAAAAAAAAGAATCCTTGGTGAGTCAACCACCCCACACATGTGACCACAATTTTACTTATTAGAATTGGTGTTCGCTCATCAGCATACATATAACCATAAATAGGTTAGGAATTGCATACATAGATACTGAGCAATAAAATGTTTTGACAAAGAAGTGAGTGAGAAGCAACCATTAGAATATATCACCATTTAGCAATAATTCTCGCATTCAAAACCAATATGCAAACTAAAGAACCAAAGACACCATTTTACTATACTTGAAAGATTATTCTAACCTTAGAAATAAGACATTTACTTAATACGAAAGTGTGAATTTTAGAAAGAATTGTAGCAAATGCTAGCACGCTAGACTTTTAAAAGAGAAAACTACTAAGTGAACCTATTCACCAATAGTCTCGCGTAGCCAGACCCTTTAACAATCACTACACGGGAAAAGGGTCTGGTAGACTGACATTGAGCAGTTCTTTCAGTTCCCCTCACTAATTAGGAATACCACAAGCAATAGGTGATGAGATATCCTGTGACACAATACTGTTCAAATTATTGCATGTGTTGTATTTCCATGCATAACTCTCCAATGGTCACGTCAATACTGTTCCTTTAGATAAAACCACTATTAATACAAAGCAGAAACTTGGACTAGCCCCTCCAACAGTTGGAAGCTATCAGAAATTTCGCTAGCAGCAAGATACAGTTTTTGCTTTGCCTATCGGCCATTATAAAATGTCACAGTAATCTTATGTTTTTGACAAGCTTAAAGACGAATAATTCTAGCCAAAAATCAACATCAGTGCCATTAAATTCAAGACCAGAAGCATCTCCCAGCATAGTTCTGCATAAGCAACCTTTCTCCATGGCAATACAGACCAGCTCTGCCTACTGATCTGGGTGCCTTGAAGAAAACCAGTTAACAACTTGCTGACTAAGCAAAAACAACCTGCTCAGCGTTAGTCTGACAGATCCTTTTCCTGCATAGCAACTGGCAAAGGATCTGGCTACACGATACTAATTCACCAGCTTTAATAAAAACTATTAGTGGAGCTGCTAAGTGCTGAACTATGCCATCTTATTGCATTTTGTAATAATTATTTTGTACGCAGGCTTTATATGCCCTAATATCATTTTAAGATCAGGACCCACCCACAATTAGCATCTTGGTGACCACAAATAAAATAAAATAAAAAGTGACATTTTTCTAGTTTCTTCAAAGCAGTTGACCCTCATAAGCATGAATTTTGTCCCAAAAATCATTTTCAGATTGTATACTCCCTCCAGTTCACCCCTTTGTAACTGCAAAACCCTTTAATATTGTAAATGAAACATAATATCCTTGTTCTTTATAAATATTCTAAGCATAAATTTCCGTATTTCAAGTTTAATTGCCCCAAATGTTATCTGAGCAGGAATTGCTCCCAGATCACATATTGGTAACTATAAACTTAATTGACTTTGAAAAATTACTCATGTTAGTATTTTAATTTTTGTAAATAATTCAAACTTTATGTTTCTGTGGAGCCTTCATCAGTGACAAAAGTGAGAAAACTATAATGATACAACAACTTGAACTAGATACGTTTTTAGCTCGGGACATTTGGGAAAATTAACATAATATGAACTATAAAAATAATTAAAAATTAGTATTACTGCTGCATTTTCCCAATTACCTTGAGAAAAACTATACAGTCACCAAGTCATTGAATTTTATTAGTTTTCTCACTTTAAAGTTACTGAGGAAAGCTCCATGAAGCAAACAATTTTATACAAAAGTTAAAATACTAAAATTTGGTTTCAACTTTGATATTGTAGCCTTAGTTGTAGTTTTTCTACCAATGCATCATTTATCCTTCTATTTTTTTTAGTCTAATTCAAAATTGCAGATATCAATTTTAGTGGTGACGATTTTGGTTAGCTATTTCTTGTTATCAAGTAACTGATTAATTATTCCTGTTACCTCACTATTTAATAGCTACAAGTATGACAATATGACAATACATTTAATTTTTGTTTATTTATGTAAATTCATGAGACTAAGCATGGTTATTGTCATCTCTACAGTAATTGTGATAATATTTGAGTTTGTTTTTTAATTGTTAGCTGTAGTTTTAGTTAGGAGACATGATAACTCTTGAGGGAAGTACAATAGTACCATCATAGCTAAATATCTTTACAACAGAGCAAGAAATTTAGACAATTTAGATACTCAACTGTATCTATAATGATCATTTCCTGGTATGCTTTTGATGAGTTGGTACTTTCTATGGAGGAATAAATAGGAGGGAAAATGTATTACTATAATTTTTATGCTCACTGACCTAGCATTTACATATGTACAAGGTATAGTTGTCAAAGGAAGTGTGCACACTTCTCAACTAATAACAATCTGCAGGTTGGAAACCTTTACAGGCCACTCTTATAAACTTATCGTAAGCATTCTTAGAGTTTATTCGTTGTGGATGAGCATAACGTGTGAAAGCTGTCCTGATGTGCACTACTCTGTGTAACTGTAGTGGACAATGCCAGCTAGTGTTGTTTTAGTTAACTAAAGCTAAAACAAATTATAGGTCCTAGTTGATGTCAAATATTCTGAATAAAATTAAAAAATATTTCACAAACTTGAACAAATCCAAAAACTTTCTTAGATGTGGTATTTCAATTACGAATACCAATACTTAAGGATCACATTATTGTTAGCTAAAGTGTATATTTATAATTTTGTTTTTATATGAAAAATAGAGCATGTGTGATAGCTGTCCTGATGTGCAAAAACAGATAAACATCATTTCTTCAAATTTTTTGTCCTCTATTTGACATCTGTCAAAAATCTGCCAGGAATACATATATATTATTCATTTGATACAGGAGAATATCACGAGTCTGTTGGCTTAGTATTTACGCGAGTGCCGCAGGCACGAGCGTAAATACCGCCAATCAGACGAGTGATATTCTCGGGTATCCAATGGATAATAAATTTATTAGGTACTGCTCATGCGCGAATACCTTGGTAACATTCTATAACCTAGGGGGACGTAATAACCCAACGTAATAACTATGAACACAGGTGATATGGAAAAATATTGCCCTAAGCCACATCCTGTTTACTTTAATGCATTTTCTATGTGGCAACAGTTATCAGGCTCTGTTCAGTACCTAATAAATATATATTATTCATTTGATACAGGAGAATATCACGAGTCTGTTGGCTTAGTATTTACGCGAGTGCCGCAGGCACGAGCGTAAATACCGCCAATCAGACGAGTGATATTCTCGGGTATCCAATGGATAATAAATTTATTAGGTAATGCTCATGGCAATACCTTGGTAACAAGAAATTTACCTAGGGGGACGTAATAACCCAACGTAATAACTATGAACACAGGTGATATGGAAAAATATTGCCCTAAGCCACATCCTGTTTAGTTTAATGCATTTTCTATGTGGCAACAGTTATCAGGCTCTGTTCAGTACCTAATAAATAACCATATTGGACCTACGTAGTTCATGCCTTTATAAGCAACTCTTACAGTAGGCGCCAAAAAAAAGTTCCGAATTCCGTCCCGTAGAACGCTAGTCTTTTTACCCTAGTTTTTATCATTGCGTTCCGTACCGTTTTGATTAAACGGCCGACACCGTTTACTAAAACGGTGAAGCATTTCCGTCGATTCACAGATATTTTCTAGCTAGAAACTCTTCTTATAGCTATATCAGCAAGCTAAGGCCTTATATCGACCATTAAACGCTACGGGGATAGTGAAAAAAAGCTCGTACAAAATTTTCACTTGCTTCAATAAAGTTGCAGACCGAAATTCCGATGGGCACAGAGCTATAACGAGGTCCGCACTTCGTAGGTCTTCTGTTGGCTACCGATGGACCTCCAGTAGTAAAAAATCTAAGCCGGAGAAGGCCCTAACTTCGAGAAAACATCGATACTGTGCGGTGGTCGAACTAACAATTCTCCGCGAGACAACTTCGAATAGGACGACTTCAAATTTTTTTAACCCGAAAAGCTCCGCCTCTGGAGCCTATAAACAAAAAATCGGAACGTTTTATTGGATAAACGATTTTTTATATTTCTTTGAGCGAGACATACGGTGAACGAGAAAGATTAAAACGGTAACGCGGTCGAACGGAACGGCCGTTTTTAACAAACGGCGTACCGTTTTTCCCCCGGTTTTTTAATCGTGCAACGGCCGTTCTACGGAACGGAATTCGGAATTTTTCTGTGTCTCCTACTGTACTAGAAAATGCTCGTGTAGCATTGGTTGGGCGAGAGCCAGCGAAGTTCTGGAATGCGCGCGCGCGTTTAAACGACCACGTATTCAAAACGACGACGTATTCAAAACGACCACGTACGTATTCAAAAACGACCACGTATTCAGGATTTCCATAGACTATATCTTAGAGTTGCTCGCTCGCCAATTATACTAGTGGTGCGCTCGAATAGCGCAAATGCATGGCGAGCGAGTAAATATATGAGTATAGGTAAAGATGATTTGTGAAGGAAATCGCTAAATAATAGCAATGATTAGGCATGAAGAGTTAACAATAACAAAATTACCTGAATAAACTTAGAAAGCAGTGGCAAAGAAGAGCAGCTTGACAAAGACTTCACAATTGTTCAAGAAGAGAGTAGCTATAAACGTTTTGGTTGAAACAAAGTTGCCTAAGGCAGTGCAGCAGGATTCTCCGAGCTCGTTAATTGAAAAATACTGGTACTGTGAACACTTTACCTAACTTACGTAATTAGAAGCGCGGGCGAAATATTTTGACGTACGTATACATACCTACATATATACAGTGCTTCCAGTCTAAAGAGCAAATAACTTGAATTATTGTTATATGTTACTTTTTTCCTTTGCAGATTGAATGGATATCAAGTAGTCAGTAGTTATTTTGTCTTTTTCACTATATTGATGTATTTTCTGGTCCAAGAATATTTAGATTTGTGGTTAAGTGGTTATGTGTTGTGGTTATGCCTGCTCCAGTGTAACCAGATTCTGAACGACTCTTCACATTTGTTTAGAACAGAAAAAGAGTATTATAGTGTCTATATCCTTAAAATTTTGCAGGCATAAAGTCAAGTAATTGAAGTTTTAGTGTACCAAATTTGGTTTCAAAGCACTTTATTTTTACTAAGAAACAATTATGAAATCTCCAAAAAAAACAACTTTTGAAGGGGCAAAAGTGTTTAGAGCCAGAAAGGGACATTTCTGGCTCTATATCTTTCTATGTTTGATAGACTCTAGATAAATAATTAAAAATTACATACCTGCAATAACAAAGCACTAGGGCAAAAACTGGGCTCACAGGAATGGCATCTCTTCAGGAACTGGGGAATAAAACGGCAAGCGCTGAATAGCGATGACGTATTATGACATTTCTATCATTACGTCAAATATAAGTGACGTTTATTGTGACATTTTATGACACGCTGTAGTGAGCATGCCCGCCGTGAACGAGCTCCAATACGGCTGCTCACAGCTTAGCCAATCGGTCAGCTTTCTTGAGGAGTTAAAGCACCTTCTTGGAGAGATCGCCTGAACGTCTTTACTGAAGATAGAGCAAAGCTAAAGTTGCTTTGCTGATGCCTTTCAAACGGAAGGACCGGGACAGCAGTATAGCCCTGGCTTCAATGCTTTCGGGTCTTGCCAGGGAAGCTTCAATTCACTTATTTTCACATTTTGGACAGAATTTAGCGCCGAAAAGTGAGTCCTTATAAAGGTTGTGTTAATAGTCTAATCTTTGTACATTTGCATTTTAATAAATAGCTATTATAGGTAGCTCTCGCTATAGAACAAAAAAAAATTCTTTAAAGAAAATTCTTTAAACAACAGTTTATAATAAAAAATAAAGATAGTCATTTTGACTAGACTGGATCTACTGTAAAGTGAATAAATTTATCTTTAATAATTAAATATTCTAGTTTTTTTTACATAATTTTTGATATATGCACTGACAATTTTTGACATTGATCAAAGGAGAAGTGTGGTTGTACCTGTTTGAACCAATTATGAAATGCCTAGAAGTATATTAGTACTTCCCTATATTTCTAGTTCCCATATGTTAGTATCAGTGGTTACCCTACTATGAATTTTTCAGTGAAATCTTTTGAAATATGGTGGCTCTGAAAAGAGCCGGGAAATAATGGAAAAAAAAATCTGCAACCATTGGAGGAGCCACAGCTTCTAAGTACAATTGGTTATTCTTCGATGAGACTTGTATGCCTTCACTACGGTGTCAACTGATGCACAGGTGTGTCCATCTCGGTAGGCAGCTTCATAATCACAAGACTTTGCAAAGAAACGTCCAATCATTTCACGTGTGACACTGGAAAGTGACTCGGGAACAACTTGTCTGAGTCTTGTAATGGTTCCATTGCAATGAGCCCTTGAATACTTCTTTGCATGGCACCACACACGTTCGATTGGATTAAGCTCGCAATGAAACTTGGGTAGGTAAAGGCAGATGTGTCCCTGGCTATGAATAATCCCCTCCAATATAGTGATTCGTTCCTGAAAGTCCTACAATTAATGATAATTATAGTAAAATGTAATATTGATGAATGTATTTTTTTTCAAGCATAATTGTTATTATAGGCATTTGTGTAACTTGCCTGAAACTGGCGAAGTGCACTCTTCATCTTCTCAGCATTATGACCACGAGTGTCCACACCTCTCTCCTCCAACACTGTCTTCATTCCCTTCTGCAAGCCCTGTGCTGTAACCATCCGTTGACACTTGCCATCCCAAACTGTGTCGCGCATGAACGGTTGCTTACCCCCATCCTTCACATTCATACGGTCCACATTCAAAGCATCGTCTGGTCTCTTCATATGAGATGGCGCATTATCAAAGATAAATAGGCCTTGGCATTGTGGATACTTCTTCTCAAACAATGTTATGGCTTTGTGAGTCTGTAAATATGCAATTTAACACAGCAATTATTCATAATAATTATATTTTAATTTTGTACACACATGATTACACATTACATGTACTATTATTGATAATTTATTTTATTTTATTGTATTGTAGTACCTACATGTACTATTACATGTACTATTATTGATAATTTATTTTATTTTATTGTATTGTAGTACCTGAGAGATGAGCATATCATTTGTGAAGTAGCCTTCTGACTGGTGCTCAAGGAACAAGGTGGCCTTTTCACCATCACATTCAAGCATTCCACCTACCTCTTCAACAAAATCAGATACCATAATGGCTTGACCAAGAGATTTCTGCTTCAAGACTTGATTGGACCCATCTGTCCAGTGGAACGACTGATACGCATTAGCATAATAAGTGGTCTCATCATGGTAAATGCGTATTACTGGATGAACGGCTGGGTCAGGAGAAGGCGAATTGAAGGTCCACATACGACTGCCAAGTGACTGTAGAGTATCAAGATAAGCTTTCCTATCAGCGACCACATCCTCTCTCTCATGACCATCAAAGTATACTCCCTTTGTGTGTTGATGATAAGAAAAACCCATCTCATGCAGCCATAATGAAACAGTGGACTTGCAGACTTCAACATGATGAGTCTCTTGTAGCCAAGTGACAACATCTTGCAGGGTAAGGTTTGGACGGCCTTTCACATTGCTATTCTCCTGAACAAACTTCCTAACATCCGCTTGAAAATTTTCATCTGACATTAGAGACACTAGTTTTGGGTGTTTTCCTCTTTCAGATTCCAACTGCATGTCTAGGATCTCATCTGTAACATTTTCAAGTGAAGTAACTACACCAAAAAAATCAGCATAGATCTCTTTGGCCCAACCTCTGACTACTTGATCATTAAATCCAGTAGCAATTCCAGCCACTTCACAAGACTTCAGAATTCCCATGCCAGTAGAAATGCAAGCACCAACAACTTGTAATGCAACAGACTTCTGAGTTACAAATGTTGTATTGCGCTCAGTTCGTGCCTGTAATGTGTGCATTCCTTGTGAGATAACATGCGGTCTAGTTTTAACCAACTGACGCAATGTCACCAAATCAGGAGACTGAGTAGCTTCAGGTCTATCCCTGAGGTTGTAGTGTGGGGCCTGAGAAGAACTGGTTGAAGGAGTCTTAACTGCGTGCATTCCTCTTGGAGCCTTCACCTTCACACACTCCTTGATCTTATCTTCTGCATGGTATGTGCATGCCCTTTTGCACTTCTCTGAGGCATTGGTTACATCAGTCAACAACTGGAGCCTTCTTCTTCTTCTGGTAGCACTTGAAGCAACATAAACATCTGCCACAGAATCATCTGGGGAAGCCATAGAAGCTGCTAAGCTAAGCTAAGGCACTAATTGAATTGTAATTAGAGTAAACCACTACAACTTGCCGCGTGGTTTAGGGAAATTCCCTTTAACAGTTAGCGTGACCGCATTATTAGTAAACCACTACAGCTTGCCGCGTGGTTTAGGGATATTCCCTTTAACTGTAGCGTGAACCATTAGTACGCTACGTGACGAGTACTGGAAAAAGGTGACGTAGAATAAAATGGCGAAAAATGTATGGAATCCTATAGGAGAAGTGTGATTCATAGCCTTCTACAAGGTGAGTTTTTTGCCATGAACCTTGAAATAAAGGGGAAAGATAATGTGCCAAAGCTTGGACCATCAGAACAAGCATTTTTTTTGTAACACAAATATTTGCTCTTTAGATTGGAAGCACTGTATATATATCTGAAATCTCAATTGAACACGACTGAGAGTCAGCTTCGCTCGCTTCGCTCGCTCGCTGAACTAGAAAATGCTCGTGTAGCATTGGTTGGGCGAGCGAGGTTCTGGGGAAATGTTGACACTTTCAATTGCATTGGGGTCGTTTGATTTGAATTTGCATTGGTTTTCTTCCTGCAGGTTGCCAAATCTGAATTCACATCTCATTATTAGTAGTAGAATATGTAATGACATGTAAAGGGGAAAATGATGATTGGTAAAGGGTAAAGAATGGTACTCCTCATGATAAAGTAACAATTGGTAAAGGGTAAAGAATGGTACTCCTTCTGGAATGCGCGCGCGTTTAAACGACGACGATACGTATTCAGGATTTCCATAGACTACATCTTAGAGTTGCTCGCTCACTTCGCTCGCTCGCCAATTAGATGTATTCTCTCTCTTTCACAGGCTTTTTAAACAATACAGAATTAAAAATATTTGGTCGCCACCGGGAATCAAACCCCAGGACCGCTTAAAGGCTGAGAAAGAAATTATGAAGCGATATATGTATATTGACATATTTGTATATATGTTTATCGAAATATTTGTATTAACACACAGTTGTACTGATACTACATACATTTAATATATGGGCTTAATTAGTGCCTAAAAGTCACCAAAGGTCAAACCCAGGACGGGGACCTGATCTTAAATTATTTTAATTAGTAGTTAAATTGTGACCTTTACCAGCACGAGATTGACTCATCCTTGATGTGATGAACGGATTCAAAAGAAGCAGGGAGTATTGTATGGAAAATGTCAGATGAGAACTGAGTGCCAGATAGACAGACAGAGCAAATACCACAGCACTATAAATTCCCACCCAAGCTGCATTGGGAGAGTTGCAAAAATTTAACGAGTCAACACTGATGTATGTACCAACCTTCAGATGAGCTTTCTTATATTTTTTAGTAATTGTAGCAACAATTATATAGGTAAAGTTTTCAATGCTGTCTATGAACCAGAGCTCCCAGAAGGTATAGATGAGTTATACAATGCTTTCAAATAGACAATAGAAAATCAAATTAACAAACACTGCCTTATTCAAGTTTTATTGGTGGCTTATTACACAATTTTTGTTTTAGAACATTGTATATTAAGTTCATGAGTAAAGATAAATCCGTTTATCAAAAAAAAAAATTCTAATGACCATGCTGAATAAAACAACAACGAAAATGGTGAATTTTATTTTCAGAAAACTATCATGCATAGCTGAAACAATATGTACATATATGAGGGGGGAAAAACAATAATGAGATACCAAGGGTGCGAAACCTCAGGGCTTCTACATTGACCAATCAGGTATAAATGAAGCACCAAAGGTGCAAACCTTCAGCGCTATAAACACTACCTAGCTATTACAATATTCCAAAAGAACAAGCAATCTGTTAGCTATTTTTAATGAGATATCAAAATAGCTCGACCAATAAAAATGGTTCATGGAAACACTGTCTTCATAAGAGAAGAAGCTAAATTAGCCAGAAACACTCACCTGTATACATTTTCAAAGCGGAACTTCACTTCTTTCAACTCGTTAACTTCCCCGGAGTAACGCTTAGGAGCCTGAGCATAAAGCTAAGTACACTGCTGGCTGCAGAAATTGTTTGCTCACGTGATTATGACGTGACTCTAAGAGGCGTTGCCCATAAAAGCTGGTACCTACGCGGACTTGAAAGCTTCGCTTTTTCTCAACGAATAGCCCGAAATAAAAAAAAAGTAGCACAATAAATCTTCGTCCTGAGTAAATTCATACCTAAATCAACTGTTAATTGTCAGTAATCTCCAAAATCAGAGCGTGACAGACAGACAAACAGACAGGACGACTACTATAACCCTCTCGTGCATGCGCGCTGAGGGTTAATAAAAACTGCAATGAAAAAAGTAGATCTAAAGGCTGTCTTCATAAGAGAAGTTAAACACGCAAAGGACACTCACAGCTAGTTTCAAAGTGAAACTCCAATTTAAGCACTCAATTAACTTCTCAGCATGAAGTGACACTACTGCTTACTGCAAGAAATCATTTGCTCATGTAATTACGATGCGACAAAAGGGGGCATTACCCACTAAAGCTGGAACCTGCGCGAAGCTGATAACTTCACACATTTTCTCAAAAATCAGCCGGAAATTAAAAAGTAGGGGAAAAAAACTCTCTTACCATTAATATATTCTCCATAATTGTTCAGTTAATCACACTCATTCTTACCATTAATGTGTTCTCCATGGCCACCTCTTGTTGTGCCATTTTTTTGGCTGACTTCAGAAGAATCTAAAAATAAAAATTTTAGAAGGAGGAATAATAATAATAATAAAAAACATTAAACAAAAAATAAGAAAATTAAAGTGGAAAGAGAGCACGGAGTTTCTATTTATAATACTACAAATAAATATCATCAGTGCATTTCCATTCGACTATAAAGTGGCCAGCCAGCAGCAATCTATTATTGTTAGCACATTATTAGGAAGGTCTATTTCATTGAAATTTAATAAGTTTAACCAGGGCCAACTTAAGTTGGATATGATAGCTGCATTTCCAGTTATTTAAGCAATAGATGGATATTACATAAATACATGTATGGCCACTAAATACATAGACCTTCTTCTTAACACGTGCAAGGCCACAACTGGAACATTACCGGTATCGCATCCCAGAAAAATTTAATATTCAATGTGCTTGGGTGCTACAATTACAAAACAAAGCTTGAAAAGATAGCTATTACAGACACAAGTAACCAAATTATTCTTTTCTAATTTAGTCGGGTGAGCTGTAGTGTACTTCTGTGGTTGATCTCTAACTAGTTCTATGTATATGACTGTGTCAGTTCTGCTAAGAAATTATACGAGTATTTTTTTTTGTAAATGTTTCTTTTGATTCTTTGTGCCATTTTAACATTTTCATCCTTTTCCCCTACCACCGAGTATGTGTTTTTCCAAGTCTAAAAAGTAAAAGTCACTGTGAAGTATGGGCGAGTGAGCGAAGCAAGACATTTACAGGGGTAACACAATCGAAAATCAGGGATGTTTGTTTGTTCATATATGTTTGGACATACGTATGTCATAAAATCAGGGATGTTTGTTTGTTCATATATGTTTGGACATACGTATGTCATTTTGTACTTTGATTCTCGCACTTTTGTGTTTGCTAGGTGGTCGATCCCAACCCATACTCCACTAAACAGAATCCCTTGATTTATCAATCTTTACCCGTATAATTTAAAGAAATTGAATTGTTTACAACTTTGAATTCTGTTGCGGGTGCAGTTAAAAGTTACAAACTTACCAAAGTTCACTTTTTCATTCGAATTAGTGGTGGTGGTGGTGGTGGTGGTAAGTTTATGCGTTATTTGTCATAGTTATATGCCTATGCAACAGTGTTGTTCCTTATCAGAATATCCATTGCCCAATCAATAGTCTAAGCATGAAGGTAAGTCTTGTGTTTGTATGCTCTGTAAACATGTGTGTGTGAAAGTGTTGTGTGATACAGCTACTGCTTAGCACAACCAACGTTTTAGTAGCAAACAAATATATTAGCTGCCTTTGCACAGCTTTTTTGGCTACTACGGCAGCAACCATGTTTTAATAGGTCAGGTTCAAACCTATGCGGTAACTGCCTGTTATTGTTGTTTTGTCTTGTTTTAAGTCAAACTGTTGCGGCGATTGGCTATGGCATTGAACCCTTTACAATATGTACATAATGTTAAAAACTCGATCGTTTTTAGTCACCGGAGTGTTAGAAATAAAAAATAATCACAACACTGTGATCTTATGTAACTAACTAGCTAGGAACGCTCGCTCGCCATTTGTGCTCAAGCACACCAATAGTATAAATGCATTGTTTTTTAAGTGGAGGTTGTGGTGAAATAGTATGTGAGAGATGGATGAGAAACAGGAAATTTCCTTGCTGTCACCTAATGTAGTTACAGGCAATTGTAGTGGGCATGCTACATATTTATAACAATTTTATTGATCAACATTAAGTCTTTATTTTCAAACCCAGCCAACAGCTTATTACTGAAGTATTCATAAGGTTAACAACATTTTAAAAGCAGTTTTCGCTATATCAGGTGGATTTCTTGAAAATTGGTGTATAACCACTGCTAAAATGTATTGCAAAGCGATACTCTTTCCAGAAAAAACTTCAGCTAACAAAACTTGAACTGGCATGATCGAAATGCTATGACTGGATTAAAATTTCAGAGGATACACCGGAATATGAGTTACATCACCCCAGTTCATCTGAATTAAACCACTTCTTACCTCTCTGGAACCTGATTGCTGACAAATCTGACGGGCTACCCGTCCTGTTTCAGTGATTTCTTGCACCATTATCTGCGACAGGCGTTCTTTCGTCACTACACTAGGCTTTTCGCGAGCCGGCTTACGACCGGCCGGCAGGTTTGACATTTTTCTAGTCTATCTTAGCTGCGTATGCATTTTTCGTTCTCGACCACGCCCACCGCGATTGAAGTGAAGACGTCCCGAAGAAGTTTCTATCCCTCCTTCAACTGTCTTGGCCGTTATGTCGTCCGCAGCGGCGGGCCAGAAACTGTCCAGAGATGACTGGCGCAAGAAAAAAGAATTGGAAGAGGCCCGAAAAGCGGGTACGGCACCAGCTGAAGTAGATGAAACTGGAAAGTAAGTCTAAATTTCATTTTCTAACTGGCAGCTCGTAACAAGTTTTAAATATACCAATATTTTCTTTTAAAGGGACATCAATCCTCACATCCCCCAATATATATCTCAAGCTCCATGGTATGTCAGTTTGAATAGGTGAGTTATTCACTATTCTTTTAACCGGCACATGACATGTAATATAATAATAGACCTTCACTTTCTCATCAGCGGCCTCAGGAAGAAAAGCAGGTTAAATATGACTCTCTGGATTCTTGGTACAAAAAGGGGGTAGATTTAACCAAGCGAGCAAAAAAATTTAGAGAAGGAGCCTGCAGCAACTGCGGGGCAATGACTCACAAGAAGAAGGATTGCCTTGAGGTAACTAGTTTTGGTGAGCATAGTTAATGAAACTAAGTCTTCTAATTAGAGGTGTATAGGCATGACCGAATTGTACACGGCCATGTTCTACCAATTTGATCGCGTGTTAGGATATTGGGTGTTTACTATGTTCAGTTGTGCTGCACTTGCAGTTTTAGTGCACCAACATTACCAATGACTTGACTAATCTTTTCAACCGTCTGAAGTGAATAACTATGGGTTGTGTCTATTTAAAAGTAAGCACCGATAATTAGAGAAAGTAATTAGATGTTCATTTTCCAAGTGTGATTTGAGTTGTTCGTTTGTTTTTAAGTCACAAAAAGTAGTGGCAATGGTTACTATTGGCATGGATGACCATTTAGCATACATAATTTCAAAGATTTGTCCGTGTTTTAGTAGCTGAGGTACTGGTTATTAAGATATGTAGTCAGAATAGATACTACTGTCTAAGAATAAATTCAAGACTGACTACTGTACTCGTTAAAAATGTACTTACAATACTACTAGAGTCAAAAGGTTCCAGGTTGACTTTATCATATGCACTTCATCCATGGATAATAATGTACTGGAAATTCGGAAAGATTGCTGAAAATACCATAATTATAATGTTCTTTGAATAAACTTGACTCATAAGCTAATGCACTGCCAAATTTTAACATTGTACCATAAATCATTTCCCATGGTAAATAAATTATTCCTGATCTGTATTGAACTATTCAGTTCAGGTTTCACCATTGCTGAGTAATTGTGCATATCGCGGAGTCACTTTTTTTTCTCATTCTCATGCTAGCTTTTAGTGTGAAGTAAAACCTGCTACATACAACTTGATTAGCATACTATTCAGATAATGATAAACAGAGTACTTAAAGTAAATAATTTATATAATTATTTGTATTTCCAGTAATACAAAGAAGTATGTATTAAAGAGTACATCATTTGTACCCTCTAAATTACTGCACTATATTGGCACTGTATGATTCATCAAGAAGCAATATTACTGTTGTTCTTGGATGATTTAAAGCCATTTTGTAGAATTTTTGTACCTAAGAAGAATTTTTATACCAAGTGAACTCACTAATGCTTCTAAATTCTATACTATATTATGTTAGCATTTTGGTTTTTTTTTTTTTTTGTCAGCAGACCTAAATTATAGGACATGCTTAGATTACCACTTGTGCTGTTGACCCAAGGCTTTATCTTGTTTAGTATAGGCTTTTAATATGTACCTGGTTAATGTTCATAAAATTCCATAGCACAGGAACTCTTAACTGCACTGGTGATGCTTGATCTAAAATATAAGTCTTGATATTATTTTCTTTAATTTTGGCTGATAATGCTAGTGTAATCAGAACAATATAGTTTTACATAATAGATAGACAACAACAGCAAGGGATCTACTGCCCACCATCTTTCCATTAGAAGTGGGGCCTTTCCCCCCCCCCCCCCCCCCCCCCATAACTGTAGCTAGTGATGTCTACAAGAACGAAAAAAAGAAACTTAACATTTATTTTATTCATTATATTGTTTCTTTCTCACTTTCTCATTTTGGTGGTCTTATTTTTCGCATCTGACAGAGAACCGCATAAACAACATTCTTGCACTACTCATAACCCAAAAACGAATAAAATGCTAGAGTAGAGATGCTATTCTAGCATTTAGAATCCCTGTACACTCACCACTATGCTGAATAGAATGCCTACTTCACAATACACAAAAGGGGTCAGCTACGTAATAATTTAGAATTAGTTAATGACTATATGCGTCTACAGGAGAAGTCTTACTGAGAAAAGTATTTAGATATACTTTGAGCCAGTACCTATGTTATCTGTATCTACTTTTTCTTGTGTCTGTACTAGTCTTAAATAATTGTCTTCGAAATAGTATTCTTATTATTATTGCCATTTAAATGCTGGATATAGCACCTTATTGAGATTTACTGTAACAGTTTCAATACATTAATTGTTACATACATGATTATAGTGGTGCCATAGTAGCATCTGATGGTATTAATAGTGAGTAAATGTGTACTGCAGAAACCTCGAAAAATTGGTGCTAAATATAGTGGTAAAGATATTGCGGCAGATGAATTTGTTCAGCCAAAGTTAACATTAACCTATGATGGAAAGCGTGACCGCTGGAATGGTTACAATCCAGAAGAACATCAGGCAGTTGTGGAAGAGTTTGCAAAGGTAGAGATGGCAAAGAGGCAGCTTAAAGCAGAGCGTCTGCAGTCTGAGCTGTTGGAGGGCAAGCTATCTGAGACTTCTATGAAGGTACAACTTCAACTAGAATAGAAGATGGAAAATGTTGGGTTAAAATTAGTAACATCACAATCTTAACATATTTAAATCAATCAAGTTGGAATGAACATGTAATGTTTCATTGTGCTAACCTTTGACTATGGCTATGTAATTTAGGAGGCAGTTAATGACAGTGATGGTAGTGACTTGGATGAAGAAAAGTATGCTGATCAGGCGGACATGGCAGGAACTAAGTTTGATCCTAAGACGCGAACTACTGTACGTAATTTGAGAATTAGGGAAGACACAGCAAAATACTTGTACAATCTTGATCCAAACTCTGCGTATTATGATCCCAAAACAAGATCAATGAGAGATAATCCATTCAAGAACAAAGAATCTTCAGAGTAAGTTTATGTGCATGGTGTTTTTCTGTATTGACACAGGTTTTACCTACTCACGATTGTTAAACTAATAGGTATTTTTGTCTAGAAAACTTGATCGCTATTATGTTATAAAAAATGAATATATAAGTGTGAATATGAAATAGGATTGAGTAATAATATCTGTATATTACAACTAGTTGGCAACAACAGCTTCTGTTCTTCAAATAAATAGAAGGAAAAGATGTAAGGGTTTGCTTTCATGGCATGTTTATTTCTTTTCTTTCTTTTTTTTTCTTTTTTTTTTCGAAGTCAATCACAGTTACTATGTTATTAAATTGTATCTAAAACCAAGCAAGGTCAGCATACAGTGGAGTGTTAATTACCCGAGCTAATTAATGATTGGAACGTTCATAGAACTAAATGGTTCACTTAATTAAATTGAATGCATAACAATTAAAAATTTAAAAAATTCTTGCTGCTATATTTATTAAGGATCCAAAAGTGCATTCATTTTGGAAGCTAAAGTTGTTAACTTCACCTTGCTTTCTGAATGTCAGGGATAGTAGTCTTCCTGATAGACAGAATACTTCTCTTCTACTATTTCATCTGTAGCATCCTCACAAAAATTGCTGCTTTTCCAATAAAAAACGTGACCGAAATAGTAATAGATTGCTTGGTGCGCATATTGTCAAGTGAACCGATTGTTGTAATTAAATTACAAGTAGGCTGGGCATACATATAAATGGCCAGTATTTCCCTGTCAGGACTGTCAACTGGATATGAGGTAGACACTGTTGTGGCTGGGTTGGATGGTGATGACAGATCAGGTTGGAGAAACCGATTAAGTATTGCCGTGGTTGCAAGACAGATAAATCTTACAAAAGTTAAATGTAGTGTGAAATCTAAAGTACCCCTATGTTTCACATACATAATGGTCTGCTTTGATTTTGTAGAATCAGCCAAAATTTTGACTTCATTCAGTCCCAATATATGGATATAAATGACACTATTACATATTTCAACTGCTTTCGCTAATTTCACAGATCTGTTGCACAATATTTTAAAAATCATTTTTACTCCTACAATGTGATGTAAAGATTAGTTCATATTGCATATTTTCAATAGTAATTGCTAACTGAAAAGAAGAAGGAAAAAAACAATGCAAACCTATTATGGCATTCTCATTCCTGTAATAAGCGGGTTAATTCCCTGAAAGTGGCTGGAAATAGAAAAGAATAAGCTGTAACCACTTTAGTTCATAATTTTTCCATTTATATCATGCTCTAAAATATTAATTCATATTGATTGATGAAAATTTTCGGTCTAATTCAGATGTGTACGTCCGTCATGTACATGTCACATTTTAATAAAATATTTTAAAATATTTCTCAATTATGCAGGTTTTCAATTTGGTCGATCAACAACAACTTTGTGCATAAGAATTAGTTTAATGCTAAAAAGAACCCATGTGTTCACACCAAATCACAGACTTTTCTACATTTACATGACGGGTCTAACTTTTAACAACTCTTGTGATTACGTCCATCACACAACTTTGAAACTGTTTTATCTTTTGTGCCTGAATCACATGCATTCTGTATCAATGAATACTCCTAGTAAGACATATCACACTTAGTACTATACACTACAAATTGGAAACCAATATAATTTGAAAACTGTATGTTTGTCGCCCAGTTATGTATAAGAGTATCTACACCAATAGCAGTTTTAACTATATATATATATATATATGTATTCCACCCTAGATATCTTCACAATGATATCTTTGAGTGACCGAGCTAACTCATTTTACTTGTAGTTATAACAACCTGCCAAACTTGTCACTTTTCCTGGTTTTACAGCTACCAGCCCCTTGTGTGGGTACTCTACAGGGTGAGAGCATCAGCTGCTAAAATATCGGCTGGGGGTGTGGGTAGCCAGCCCCTCTACAACTAACTTGAGAGAGTTACCAGTCCTCTAGTACCAACTACTGCAGTGAAGATATCTAGTGCCTGATAAACCACTTATTACACTCATCTGAGTGTATGGCTAGATATTATAGTATAATAAGATAAACTAGTCTGCTCCTTGTGAAATATTTCTCTATATCACACTCTGACTCACACCATGTAATAAGTAGTACTTTTTACATGAGTCAGAGTGTGATATGGCGAAATATTTCATGAACAGGATAATTTATTTTCACAAGCCAGATGCTAGAGAAAATAAAGCTTGAGTGTGAATTATCTAGCCATATCACTCTCAAGAGTGTAATAAGTGGGTTATTCCATACTAGATATCTTCACTGAAGTAGTTTGTTGGTAACTCTTGGTGTAAAGTTGGCCGTAAAAACTATACTTGTACTGAGTGTAGTATTTATAATCTTACACAGAAAAAAAAAGGCACACCACTATGCAAGAGAGTTATTTACTTTGCGGACTCGATATAATGTCTTTCCTTTATAAGTGATCATGATTTAATTTTAATTTCGTACTGCCTTTAGTTTGTTGTACTGAAAAATGAATATACTTTAATGTTATTTGTATCAAACAAATGTTGCTGACAGTTTGAATGAAGTGTGTTGATTTGTGAGTTACCATCAGTGGAGGTAATGATTGTTTGAAGAATGTGATCAAATTGTAACCAATGAAACGGTTATAAACAGGTCCTAATTTCGGTATCATATTAAGACCATCAATAATATTATTATGTGGTGTAATATAAATTCCTAATTGACTACTTTTTAAATTAATATCACCAGCCAAAGCTTATAGCAATTACAATTATAAATAAAATTTAACCTATGTATTACCAATAGTCAGTGGACAAAGTTAATAGCATGTACTTGTAATTGTTATTGTCTTTTGGTTGATACGGTTGATTTTAAAATATATGGAATAGATTTAAAATAATATATATATATTTTTTTAATTGTATACAAAGTGTGCCAAAGCTTTAGTGGAGCTAGATTTGTGGATTTAATATTTTTTTCTAGGTTATATACTGCAGGATAATCCTGCTGTAATACATTATTATGTAGGAGAAGTTAATTGAAATATAACATTGGCATGCAAATGTAATCCATAATTATTTTCAAACCTGACCTCGTACTCTTATTTTGGGTAGATGCAATGTTTAATTAGTAGTCGTGTTTATGTCATGATGTGCTTTGTTGTTTTTGTATTTGTCATATTTTAGATTGAATTTTGCTGGAGAAAATTTTGTACGAACAACAGGAGATGTAAAAAAATTTGCTCAATCTCAAAGTTAGTTATTGTATATACAAACAGTACTGTTTTTATATTTGTATTGTGTGAGTAATTTTTTTTCTGTTTAAGCTTGCTTCATTCTCGATTGTAATTCACTGGCAATGATCACTTGCAATAATATTATGCTATTTTGGTATTTCAAAATCAAGATGAATAGCATGTAACCAAATCAATAGTCTTTTTTTGTTTGAGGAAATTAATATTGAGCTTACAATCTGTTTTTGTATGAAGTGTTCTATTTAACAAGTTAATGTATTGTTTGTATTAAAAGTGAGGAACAAAGGTGTGTGTATCAGCATGAACAATTCAAAATTATGATTTCTTTGCTCAGAAACGTTTGTATCTATATACATTGTTTATATTTTTATAATACATGTATTAATACATTGCTTTTTCTTCCATATAATGGTAATACTCTGCTGCAGCATTTTATTTTTTAAGAATTTTTTTAAGCTCTTATCATTTGTTTCATGATACTAATGGATTTCTTGCAAGATAGATTTTTTATTCTCCTTTTTTTAATTTCGTACTAATGTTTACCAAGTTTTCATTATTGGTAAACTTGAGCTAAGGCAAAATTTAGTCGACCCTTCATTTTTCAAATAAGAAAACAAAATCACAGTAAATTATGCAATATTTGATTTACCTTTTATTAGGTACATAATTTTTTTATGTTTGACTACTGCGGTTTTTGGTTTTATTCCTTATGTGTTAATTTTTATTTCCTACAGTGTTTGCTTGGGAGGCATATGAACATGGGAACGATATTCATCCTCTTGCGGATCCCACCAAGCTAGAAGTTATGCATAAAACTTTTAAAGTTAAAAAAGATGACTTTCAAGGCCAACAAAAAAAAGGTGTCCTTGAGAAATATGGAGGTGAAGAGCATCTGCAGGCTCCACCAAAACAACTCCTTTTGGCTCAAACTGAGTATTACACGGAGTACTCTCGTTCAGGAAATATTATAAGAGGCCAGGAGAGAGCTGTAGCAAGATCACGTTATGAAGAAGATGTTTATGTCAACAATCACACGGTATGTGATATGATTGTAGTAAAATTTGCAACAGTGTGAAAACAAGTTACAGAGCCAAAGAGTTTAGATTTACCAAATGCATTTAATGTACATAGCAATAAAACATGTTGTAGTCATAATATGCTGAACATATTGTTCCACAAGTATATATATATATGTACTGGATTTAAATGTGATTATATCAGATTAATAATTACTAGTGAGCTTGTTCATTTTCTTGATTGTAGCTTTTTATATGTCAATGATTTAAGTACATGGCGGTCACGTTTTACTTTAGGTCCTACATTGAGCGCATCGCGTCGCGTCACCTTACAATCTCATCGCGACGCTCGCGCGCTCAGCCCTTCAGAACGTGCTAACATGCGCCTATATGCGCAGATCACCTTGACTACTGTTGTGGTTGTTCAATATTTTTTTATTTATAACAAGGTCTAACAAACTATGCTTAAATTCAGAGATTTAGGTTTAAACTATACAAACAGTGAGCAGGCAACAATTGTCTGGTTAAAGGGAATTGGAGCATTAAAGAATAGTGCTAACTGTAATAAGTGTGGCAGTGTATGCAACTTTGTCATCAAGAAGGGGTCTTATTGCTGGAGATGCCCCAAGTCTGGATGCCAATCTGTAATTTCCATGAGAGATGGGAGGTTTTTTTCTGGTAGCCATTTGAAGCTGAATGAGATAGTGGAAGTTTCTTACTGGTGGGCTTGTGAAGCTTCAGTATCTATGGCTGTACAGCAGACTGGGCACTCCACCAAGACCATTCTTGATTGGTATAATTTCCATTGAGACATATGTGCACAGTGGTTTCTAGACCATCCAGTGCAGATTGGAGGAGTAGGAAAAGTGGTGGAAATTGATGAGTCAAAATTTGGAAAAATAAAATACAACAGAGGAAGA
>WLWD01000837.1_pt1 | contig 167368 bp, 110 predicted proteins | sample 6712731 | NCBI WGS metagenome assembly WLWD01 (sample SAMN12718690, study PRJNA576275) | sponge metagenome | isolation source: marine sponge | host: Mycale hentscheli | place: New Zealand: South Island, Marlborough, Capsize Point | collected 2014-11-01
TATAACTAGCTCTACTTAATGGTACATTCCTATAACCTGCTCTACTCTATGTAACAGTAGTGGTACATTCCTATAATTAGCTCTACTTTATGTAACAATAGTGGTACATCTCTATAATCAGCTCTACTCCATGTAACAGTAGTGGTACATTTTTATAACTAGCTCTACTTTATGCAACAGTAACTATTCGTACTCTATGTACCAGTAGTGGTACATTTTTATAACCAGCTGTATTATATGAAACAGTAGTGGTAATTTTTATAACTAGCTCAAAAGTACGTAATAGTAGTGGTACATCCCTATAACAAGCTCACTATACGTAACAGTAGTCGTTCAATTTTATAACGTGCTCTACTCTATGTATCTGCAGTGGTACATTGATATAACCGGTTTTACTCTATGTATCAGTAAAGGTACATTTCTATAACCAGCTTTACTTTATGTAATAGTAATGGTACATCCCTATAACCTTTTCTACTCTATGTAACAGTAGTGGTACATCTCTATAACTAGCTGTACTTTAAATAACACTAGTGGTACATTCCTATAACAAGCTCTACTTTATGTTACAGTAGTCGTTCATTTTTAGAACCAGTTCTACTCTATGTAACTGTAGTGGTACATTTTATAACCGGTTTTACTCTATGTAACAGTAGTGGTACATTTCTATAACCAGCTCTACTTTATGTAACAATAATAGTACATTCCTATAACCAGCTCTACTCTATGTAACAATAATGGTACATTTTTATAACCTCCTTTACTCTATGTAACAGTAGTGGTACATTTCTATAACAAGCTCTACTTTGTGTAACAGTAGCGGTACATTTTTATAATCAGCTTTACTCTATGTAACTGTAGTGGTACATTTTTATAACCAGTTTTATTCTATGTAACAGTAGTGGTACATTTCTATAACCAGCTTTACTTTATGTAACAGTAGTAGTACATTCCTATAACCACCTTTACTTTATGTAACAGTAGCGGTACATTTTTATAATCAGCTTTACTCTATGAAACAGTAGTGGTACATTTGTATAACTAGCTCTACTTAATGGTACATTTCTATAACCAGCTCTACTCTACGTAACAATAGTAGTACGTTTCTATAATCTCCTCTACTTTATGTAACAGTAGTGGTACGTTTCTATAATCTCCTCTACTTTATGTAACAGTAGTGGTACATCTCTATAACCAGCTCTACTCTATGCAACAGTAACTATTCGTACTCTATGTACCAGTAGTGGTACATTTTTATAACTAGCTGTATTATATGAAACAGTAGTGGTACATTTCTATAACAAGCTCACTTTACGTAACAGTAGTCGTTCATTTTTATAACGAGCTCTATTCTATGTAACTGTAGTGGTACATTTATATAACCAGTTTTACTCTATGTATCAGTAAAGGTACATGTCTATAACCAGCTTTACTTTATGTAACAGTAGTGGTACATTTCTATAACCTCCTCTACTCTATGTAACAGTAGTGGGACATCTCTAAAACTAGCTGTACTTTAAGTAACAGTATTGGTACATTCCTATATCCAGCTCTCTATGTAACAGTAGTGGTACATTCCTATAACAAGCTCTACTTTATGTTACAGTAGTCGTTCATTTTTATAACCAGCTCTACTCTATGTAACTGTAGTGGTACATTTTATAACCGGTTTTACTTTATGTAACAGTAGTGGTACATTTCTATAACCAGCTTTACTTTATGTAACAGTAGGAGTACATTCCTATAACCAGCTTTACTCTATGTAGCAATAGTGGTACATCTTTTTAACTAGCATTGAATATGTGGTCGACGAGGAATGCGCTTATTTAAAGATTCTACCAATCTGATTGGAGCGCCACTACTTTGGTGCCGCCGGCACAAGTCGTTGATACCAGAGCTACCAGACCCTTCCTTCCTCCTTAATCACTTGAAGTTCTCTCGTGCTGGTCTTCAGTATTTCAACACTTAAAGCCCTGCTTAACAACTATAGTTAAATGCTTGCCTTAATTCTGAGTCACATCATACTCTTGCGTAGTCAGCTTGGACTTAAGCTCCTCCTCGGTAAAGGTCCGTTTAGGAGCAGGCACTTCTCCGGCTTTGAAAATGGGAGGTCCCTCGTCCTTGCTGGAATTGGTTCCCATATCAGAGGCACTCATGTAGTAAAGTGACCCTAGCGAGGTCCTGCTGCTCAGTAAAACAAGTGCAGGAGATAGTAGAGAGGATTGTAAACTTTCAGCCCTTCTCGCAGATAGCAACAAAACAAAGGAAAGGGTCAGTTTCGGAAACACCCGGTGAGACCACATCCTCTAGCAGCCATCATTATTATTCGCGCGATATCCACCACTAACTTTAGGAAATGTCTAGCTAGCTGACGACGCTCTCGTGCCAGAATAATAAATTGTACTTTACCTAATATGAATATTTTTAACCCATGAAAGTACATTTCCAACTAGTGTACTTATTCATGAGTGTATTTATGAGAGTATCTATCTCCAATCTGAGTATTTGTGAGTAGCTATCACACCATTCAAATGCTTGGTGATCCTGCCTAGCTTTCATCAGCTCAAAGCTACTACGTAGTCTAATGAGATCTATTTAATGAGCTTACCGACACTATAGCTGTAGTTATGATGGGCTTGGCACTTAGGTACAAGTCTGTGGTTGTACGTTACTCTGTGGTGTGTGTGTGAGAGAAAAGACTTGTTAGCACATGAAGGGTAGAGTTAAAAAACAATGTCAGCAGGATACAGCACGGCCAACACTTGGAAGTCCTATTTATTGTCACTGGTAGTCAGAATGGCTTCTAATGAAGCTACCACTACTGGAGGAAAGCTGAGATAAGTAACCAAAGTTACAAAAATAACTCTGGCCTTTTCTTTTGTAGCCGAGAGCTTGTTCAAGAGTTACTGGTAATAGAAGTAGTCAGAATGGCTTAAACTTGATACTACAGTGTTATCACTACTCAGGAAATTAAGGTAAGAGAGTAGTTCTGTATTTATTTGCTATAATTAATGGTCAACTGCAGTATATATATATATATATTTTTTTTTTTTATACTTATATTTATTATTGGTTTTTGCTGGCTAGGGAAAAGATCATGCAATAACAAATAATAAATAAATAAATAAATAAATAAATAATAACATCAATAATAACAACAATAATAAAATAGTCAAACAAAACAAGTAAATAAACAATAAAAATAAAAATAAGGATTAGGTGGTGATTGTTCTCAGGACAGAGGCACAGTTCCCTTGCTGCACAGCCACTGAGAGATGCTGGAAAAGGTTCTAGCCCGTGTTATACGTACATATATATAGAATCCATTTTTTTCACCATGAAATAAAAGCATCTTCAGGTAAAATAAATCATATAACAATATTGTAGTTTTATGCAGCCTAACAAGACAGGCTTGCTCGCCATTTGTGCTCAAGCACGCCACTACTACTAAATTTATATACACTTCTAAATAGACCCACTGTTATATGTGGTATGCTACATATAAACACTTCTAAATAGAGCCACTGCTATATGTGGTATACTAAATATATAATATACATCACAAAATGAGGTAAGATATGATTTACACAAATGAAGGCCGAAGGTTCGAGGATAGTGTAACCCATACTGACCAAACATGGAGTGGTACAACTGACTTGTGACATGGCTCTAGGAAATGCACAAAAACTAATTTTGATTGGACAGATTACTTATTCACCTCCTAGGAGGTGGGTATGAAATATAATCACTGCAAATTGAGCAATCTGATTGGACAGTTTGAATGTACCGTGGTACAAGTATAAACTATGCATCCGCTAATAACTGAGGAAACAAAATATTCTTAAATATAGCTATTGGTGGGTGAATATATAGATATAAGTGGCCTATAACTTGTAGTCTGTAGTAGACTACTGTTGGATGTAGGGGAAGCTGATCGACCAGAGTACTGTGAGTTGCTGAGCCAGACTCTCAGACAACAAGACGCAGTCATCAGCAAGATAATGATAAGCCATTGGCACCATGACCACTTGGGAGGCCTACCTCTTATTTTAGGTAAATGTGAAGGTAGGCAAGTTAAAATGCTCTAGAACAGCATAGAATAGTCCAGTAACTAATCCTCTAATTTTAGTACAATTTGTTCATGGTTAAGTCAACTATTGTTTGTGAGGCCTCGTCACTGACACTCCACTGAACTTGGCGAACCAGTGGGCTTGTCTTCAACAATAACTCGGTATTACAGCTTATGCAGATTACAAGATTGCTGCATACAAAAATGTGAACGCACACAAGAAAATTGGGCACACAATGAACCTCATCAAAATACTTTTTTTTCAGTTGTACCATTGTCAGTCACCAGATATTGACCTCTCCAAGTTTTATAGCCATAGCTTCAACCGTTGCTGATGTACATGACTTAACACATACTCTAAGAAGTAAATCAACCTTCTCCCACATTTACTCGTGCCACATTGTGCCAACTCTTCCTGTTCATGGTCACAAACGATATTTCCACATACGTGTAGTGACATATTACCTTATACAAGACTTCCACTATTTCCCTGGCTGTAACTGGTTCATTGGACTGCTTCATAAACTCAACTATCTGCACATATACATAAAATACCACAAATAACTGCATCACTAAATTCACACACTTGTCACCAGCTAGTTATTATCATCTAATATTTTGTCTTATTGTTGTCAAATAAGTAAGTATACAATGTACATAATATAATATTAATTATTACACACCTGTCTCTCTCTAGTATAAACACATTAACACTACTTGCACACCTGTCTCTCTCTAGTATAAACACATTAGCACTACTTGCACACCTGTCTCTCGATTATAAACACTATCACTACTTGCACACCTGTCTCTCTCTAGTATAAACACATTAACACTACTTGCAAACCTGTCTCTCTCTAGTATAAACACATTAGCACTACTTGCACACTTGTCTCTCTCTAGTATAAACACATTAACACTACTTGCACACTTGTCTCTCTCTAGTATAAACACATTAACACTACTTGCACACCTGTCTCTCTCTAGTATAAACACATTAACACTACTTGCAAACCTGTCTCTCTCTAGTATAAACACATTAACACTACTTGCAAACCTGTCTCTCTCTAGTATAAACACATTAACACTACTTGCACACCTGTCTCTCTCTAGTATAAACACATTAGCACTATTAGCAGCCATTTTTTCTTGCAGCTTATCAGTTCTATTCCTGTGTAAGCATTTTGTTCTTAGTTTTATTAAATATTAACTCGATAACTACACGCATTACAGTGGCCACTAAACCTCCCCTGTGTGTGCATGTATGTGAACTAGAATGTGTTTGTTTTAGTATGCATAAAAATTTAATATTTCATCATATCTGTAACCCTTCAATGCATTGCTAGTTATGAGTCCTAGTCAATTGATGGGTCACTGCACACTGCCAACAAGATACTGTCAGACAAGAATGGTGGTGGATCCTGCAAAAAGATACTGTCAGACGAGAGAGGTGATGGATCATTGCTGCCAACAAGATACTGTCAGAGAAGAGAGGAGCATTACTGCCAATAGAGATAGTTAGCTACAGCTGCAGAATGCTTTGCTGTGATAATGTAAAACCCCAGAACGAAGAACAATTTGCAACCACGGCTTTAGCACACAATCAGAGGTAATTTGATAAGCAATACATTATGTATTGTTATTATTGTACATTTGAAATGGAAATTTTATGCCAAATTAATAATTTCTTTTTTTAATGAATATTAAAATTAACATTAAAATATAAACGTAAACAGAAACAAATTCCATGTCCAATTTAAATTTGAAACAATATGGGATAGATTATTTGTGACATATAAAGTATTAAATACAATAGCTACAATGAGTGTCTTCAAATATAAGTCCATGTAGTGTTGACAGAATTCAATCCACAATTCTATTAGCAACATACTTACTGGAGCTGTTGCTGCAGTTTATCTGCCACTAGTTTACAATCAACCACTTCAGACAATATTGTAACAAACTCTGTCAGAACACCGGGTGTAGAGAGCAAGACTGTACGAATACTACTCAGAAGAATTCTGGCCTTGTCTGTGTCTATCCAGTCCACTCGCTGGATGAGTTGGTCATAGGTATTATTGTGATATGAGTCCAATACTGTAGCAGTGATCAGCTACTGTCATGACACAAGGCGTCACTGAGAGGACCAAGTCAGGATACACACTCAGAAATATACTCAAGTTATTGCCACCTAATAATAAAACACTTTCAATTATTATAAATACAAACAGAACTTGACTTACTTTCAGAGATCTCTACCACAGGATCTTTCTTCTCATATTTCTAATACCAAATAAACAAGAGATAGTTATTACAAGTTAGAATACATAGTCTATTCCTGCATACCTGTCCATACCAAATGAGGTGTCTATTGGTGAGCACAACTGCTTGTGGGTTGTCTGGATTGAAGAGACATGTCATAACTTCTGGAATTCTATTTGCCTCATCGATCACTCCGAGATGACTCCCTCCTTCATGTGAACGACAGTCAAAGGCAAACTGGTAGTCCATGTAGCTGTTGTAGTTCATTCTGGAACTGGCCTTCTTTAGAGTGGCCTCTATTTCTTGATTTAGAGCAGTACATTCGTGGTGAATGGAGTCTTGGAATGTAGGATCACACGAAACTACGACTTCAAAATATTTACATCGAGATATAAATGTTACACGAATTTTTTTTTGTCCATACAGAAAGTGCGCCATGTTTTTCTTGACACCTTCTCTAATGAAAGTGAAGGACTTGTTAGATATGAAACAAGCCATTGAAGCAGAAAAGAGTCCCATAGGAGTAAACCCACTACTGAAGTACATCAAGAGAGGCTCCACCAAACATGATCTACAGGATTCTTTGTGGAATAGGTCAAGTTCCTTTGCACTAGTGTTTTCTAATACGCAAGGCATAATGTATTCTTTCTCTTCTTCTAAGACTGAGTTAGTATCAGAAGATTTGACTGACACAATCTCAGCTACAATGTGAAGATATGCTAGCAAAGCTACCAGTTGCTCTGGTGGAATCAGATCTCCTGAAATGTCAGCTGTAGCTGATATCAAATCTGTCATAGTGAATCGACCTGTCTTCCTGAATCTCTTTGCGGTGGCCTGACCTACGCTATCAAAGCTCATGGCTTTCAGAATGACACCAGTGATACTGTCATACACTACCTGGATGTCTATGATGACCAAGTCTTCCAAACCAGGCACACTGGGGAAGTGCATCAGAACACCGGCATGGTGGTGAAGAAACCACAGAGCTGCTTTGGTCTCGTAGGGTGTCATATTGAAGGCATGGGACAAGGCCAAGCAGGTCTCCAGGCTGGCTGTCCTCACTTCTCTCATGCGAAGACACAAGCTGAACAGGAGCCACACGGCTGGAATTTTTAGCTTCTTAAAGTGTTTCTCCATGGCATTCTCCAGTAGCTGATGCAAGTGATCGATCTCTTCTACTCCGCCTCCCATGTTGTCCAGAGAAACTACAAGCTTGTCTTGTGAGCAGAACTGAACTATGCCCTTCCTGTAGAAGTCAGTGTCTTCAATCACTTTTTGAAGCTGTGAATCGACTGTAGCGATGTCTTCCTCAGAAACCTTGTCTTTGTGAGTACCCACTATATACACTACTGACTTGGAGGACTCCAGTATCTCACCAATGGCTGGGTTGCCTGTTCCTGGTAGAGGTTGAAGGTGGGTGGAGGAACTGAAACAAGATATACTGGCCAGAGTACGCAAAAGCATCTCTTGCAGAGTGAACTCAGATTTCTCTGGTGCACTTGTCTCTCCTGAAGCTCTCTGATAAAAGACCCGATACTCCTCATTTAATTGGAACATGTAGTTAAAGAACAGCAAGTAGAGGCCAGGTCCTATGGTGAGTGCTGGTAGCATGTCCATCAGCTCAGGCTGACCTCCAGTGTCCTCCATCCTCAAGAAAGCTCTGAAAGAATGCCTCAAATCATCAACAAACTCTGGTTGTTGGGACACTTTCTTGAATACGGCAGCTATTTCGGAATAATCTTGTGATGTTGCCACCTCATCAGAGAGTTGGACATTTGTTGGTGAGACAGGAGAGGATTCCTTCTGTCTTGATGGCTTATTTTTGGTAGATCCTAGTAAAGTAGATTGTGGCGATTCTTCCACAGACTGCTCTGAACCACTGCCATCCTGATGGACACTTTTTGCAGTTTCTCTATTTTTATGGGAATCACTTGTACCCTCAGAAGTGGATTTGGTCTCAAAACTACTTTTGATACTGCGAAAGAGTACGGATGCTTCCTCAGTGAGATTCTGTACAATGGTCCAGTTTGCCTTCCTTTCTGTTGTAGTTGGATCAGACGAGCCTTGGACTAGCATATTGGAACACTCCACTGTGCCTGTGCTGCCATGAATCTGCTCCTCTTCTCCTGCTGACAGAAGATCTATGATCTCTTTCATAACTCGACGGCGAGTTGTACTCTTGCCTTGTCGTGGAGGACCAACAAACATCAACTTTAAAGACAGAAGCTCCAGCACATCCTTGGAAACAATGAAGTGCTTGTATGCATCTTCAATCTTGTAGTAACCTATCACAGCAAATAAATACATACTTTGGACTATAAAACTGATCCAACAAATACAAATACTGATGTCTAACAAACATATTTATAAAATCTATCAGCACCTTAAATAGACTTCATTATACAGTGTAAAAATAGTATTGCATTCATAAACATCATTAAAATGTACATGACACAAAATACTATTACACATATACTATTTCAAAAATGACTCTTACCTCTCATGAATGTGTCAATTTGCTGACTCAGCTCTGCTTGTCCAATATCTTGTAAGACGTCCAGTAGTTGTTGCCATGTTGGATGATGTAGTCTACGCCATGTGACAATAACTTGTTCTACATAATACACAGGATCTGTCTGTGGGTCAAGGTCTGGTAGTTCTACTCCAGTAGATTGTGTTAGTTGAGAGTGACTGTTGGCCAGGACAAACTCAATGTCAATGTCCATCACTGCCTCTAGTCTGGACAGGACATTGGATATGAACTGGTTGTCTGGGGAATAGGATATCACTACACAACAACAACAACAACAACAACATTATAAATATTTGTTTATCATTTATACATACAAAATCAGAGGAAAAAGACAGGGAGAAGTTAGGAAGGGAAAGGAGATGCAAAAATAAAAAAGGAGATGATAGTAGTGGGTTATTATAATCACAGGTATTACAGTCAGACTTGTTGTATACTATACACACAACTAGCTACATATTTTTTTATAGATAGAGGGGATAGGCAGAGTGCTCTAAGCTAAGCAAGCAAAAGCAGCTGAAATAAAAACAGCTGCCAGTAGAAGCAGCTGCCAGTATCACCTGCAATTTAGATATGTTGTAAATTATTTTGTTCAAACTTAATTTACCAACTAACAATAAAAAAAATTTTTAGGACATAATCTCCATAACAATAACAATAATCTATAAATGTAATTGAAAGAGACTATATTAATATGAACCTGCTGAAAAGAAACCAATATTACTGCAGGGTAGAGAATTTTGAATACACTAACCTGACAGAGTTCAGTCCAGGAGGCTTCTAGGTGGAGCTGCTATTTGAAAACACTAACCTGACAGAGTTCAGTCAGGGAGGCTTCTAGAGGAGGCTGCTATTTGAATACACTAACCTGACAGAATTCAGTCAGGGAGGCTTCTAGAGGGAGCTGCTATTTGAATACACTAACCTGACAGAGTTCAGTCAGGGAGGCTTCTAGAGGGAGCTGCTATTTGAATACACTAACCTGACAGAGTTCAGTCAGGGAGGCTTCTAGAGGGAGCTGCTATTTGAATACACTAACCTGACAGAGTTCAGTCAGGGAGGCTTCTAGAGGGAGCTGCTATTTGACATTCAGTCAGGGAGACTTCTAGAGGGAGCTGCTATCGGAATACACTAACCTGACAGAGTTCAGTCAGGAAGGCTTCTAGAGGAGGCTGCTATTTGAATACACTAACCTGACAGAGTTCAGTCAGGGAGGCTTCTAGAGGGAGCTGCTATTGGAATACACTAACCTGACAGAGTTCAGTCAGGGAGGCTTCTAGAGGGAGCTGCTATTTGAATACACTAACCTGACAGAGTTCAGTCAGGGAGGCTTCTAGAGGGAGCTGCTATTTGAATACACTAACCTGACAGAGTTCAGTCAGGGAGGCTTGTAGAGGGAGCTGCTATTTGAACACACTAACCTGGCAGAGTTCAGTCAGGGAGGCTTGTAGAGGGAGCTGCTATTTGAATACACTAACCTGACAGAGTTCAGTCAGGGAGGCTTCTAGAGGGAGCTGCTATTTGAACACACTAACCTGACAGAGTTCAGTCAGGGAGGCTTCTAGAGGGAGCTGCTATTTGAACACACTAACCTGACAGAGTTCAGTCAGGGAGGCTTCTAGAGGGAGCTGCTATTTGAATACACTAACCTGACAGAGTTCAGTCAGGGAGGCTTAGGGAGCTGCTATTTGAATACACTAACCTGACAGAGTTCAGTCAGGGAGGCTTCTAGAGGGAGCTGCTATTTGAATACACTAACCTCACAGAGTTCAGTCAGGGAGGCTTCTAGAGGGAGCTGCTATTTGAATATACTAACCTGACAGAGTTCAGTCAGGGAGGCTTAGGGAGCTGCTATTTGACTACACTAACCTGACAGAGTTCAGTCAGGGAGGCTTCTAGAGGGAGCTGCTATTTGAATACACTAACCTAACAGAGTTCAGTCAGGGAGGTTTCTAGAGGGAGCTGCTATTTGAATACACTAACCTGACAAAGTTCAGTCAGGGAGGCTTCTAGAGGGAGCTGCTATTTGAATAGAGGGAGCTGCTATTTGAATACACTAACCTGACAGAGTTCAGTCAGGGAGGCTTCTAGAGGAGGCTGCTATTTGAATACACTAACCTGACAGAGTTCCTCTATACACTCCATTTCTGTTGACCATTACTAACTGTCCAGTTGTTAATACTGCTGTATAGCTATAAATTTCATCATACTCCTTAGCTAGTCCATCTCCCTCACTAGTAGTCTCAATCCACTTCTCTGTTCTGTTGGAGTAACTGCTAACTGTAGAATATTCATCGATGCCGATTAGATTTGATAAATACGAGGCAATACCGTAGATGTCAGTAGGTGTGGTTACTGTCCTCCATATTGTTAGTGGAGTTGTCCTGCCATTACTAGCAGATGCTATGAGAGACTCTAAAGTACATATAAATAGAATCTCTCTCTTGTCATCTCCTCCTGTGATGTAGAAGTTGCCTTCATGGAATGTTGATCGCATGGCATAGCATGAAGAAGGAAGTGAGTCTGCAGTCGTCCAATGGTCGTTGAGTAGAACTTCCACTACGTCCAAGTCCTCGCCAGGTGAGCCCAACCCACCAGCCACGACCAGGACCTCTGGTGATCCTCCACTAACTGATGATGGCCAGTAGCGACGAGTAGGCATGGCACGTAGCGATGGCTTCCAGTCTAGACCAGTAGTACTAGTCAACAGAGAGTTAGTGGCACTAGTGAAGGGATGACGTCCACCAACCAATACAAACTTAGACTGGTAGGTAGTTAGGGACGAGTCTCTATATGGTGCACGAGTAGTAGTCCATGAGTGTAGGTCAGTAGAGATGTGAAGTCTGTCGTCCCAATCTAGTAGCAGTACTTTATTCTGTAGTCCTGCACATTGTACAGGCCAGACTTCCTCCCTCCATGTATGGCAGTGTTCCCAGTGAAGTGAGGCTAAAGGGTGAAGGAGATTTCTCTAAATACAAATAAACAAAATATATAAATAATAAAGAAAATAATGACAAACAAACAAACATTACACTAATTGTTTTAATTCAAGACTTTAAAAACTAACACACAAACAAATTTATACCAGACATTACATGCACCAATGTACGAAATATGCTAACACACAAACAATCTTTTCTTATACAAGCATTGCATGTGCTATATAAACACTTCATAATACAACTGGAATACAAAATAACAATATTGTTAACAACAATAAATAATGTAAACAAACACACATACATACTAATTATACACAATGTTGACTGAATAAAACATACAAACACACAAACATAAAACACTAACACCATATGTGACCGTCTACAGGAAAACCGGGCACAACGCGGCGTGCGTAAATATCGAGAAAAGATCGATCGATTTCTTTAAAATGTATTGTTTCAAGCCGACGGAAGGGAACGGTTAGGTCTATTATAGTGAGAACGACTTAAGCTACGACGATAAACCTTGGAGAGCTCAATATCTGGACGGCGACAACTCTGTAAGTGCAAAAAAAAATTTTGCGAAGGGTGCCGCGTTGTGCCCGGTTTTCCTGTAGACGGTCACATATATGACCGGCTATGAGAAAATCGACCATTTTGACAATCAATTAAAATCGCTTAAACACACAATAAAGTCAATTTACCTAATATTTATCAAAAGAGTGGATCTAGGAAAAGGGACCTTATGGAGCAAACCAAAAAAATTGAGTGTTTTATGCTAATAAAAAGCTACAATTTATCTCAACTTAGTGCTAAAATACTGGAGGGTAAAACCTTCGACGTGCAGAGAAACTGGCAGTTGAACTGGGCTGTATTCAGCAAAGCAATTGAACTAGAAATCGAGAAAACATAAATTGAATTTCCATTTCCGGTATAAGTAACATTTCCGTATACTTAACGGCGTACTCCGCATACGCAATTAAATCGTACAGCCGCTTTTTAACGGCGACTAACGAAGTTTGCGTAGAGTTCTTTTAAGCTTTCAAAGCGTCTCACAGCCTGTTTTGTCGGAATCCTTGGCTACTCTATTCGCTGTAGCGGTAAACTTTCAGCCAGAGGTAAGCTGTAGATTGCATGCAATAGTCTCAAAGCTATGCCATGTTTTTAGTTGCTTCTTTGAAACTCCGCCCATCCCCCGTTCATTGTACTTCGAGAACGAGAGAGAATAAAAAGTAGCTAGTCTTTCCACGGCACGCTTGGGGTCTTTTAAGTTGTTTCGGCATTTGAAATTTGGCGTAGACTTAGAGTAAGGGTCACTAAGACTAATTCTGCAAAAAACAAAAATAGGAGAAAGAAAGAATTTTTCCGATGACTTACTTCTGGAGCCTATATCTCAATTTCAATTTTTGCGCCGTAAGGTCCCTTTTCCCAGACCCGCTCACATATGTTTCTGGCGTTTTCTGCAACATTACTAGCAAACTACTGAAGGTTAAAATTTCGGCTGATTTGAGCTAAAGCTTCATTGATAAAAATAGGGTTCTTTCTAACGTACTAATAGCACCAGCTGCAAAATTGGAGAAAGCAAGTCGCTGTTTCTATGACGATACCCGTGGAAGCTAAAGTAAAAAATGGCCACAGGAAGAATAGCTTACAACACAAACTCTAGCTTACTCAGTATGACTAGTAGTACTAAAGCCTAAAAGCTTACCAACTTTTTTCAAGAAGTCTTGGACACGCACTAACTTTTTTTTAATCTTTCCTATTTATCTTTTGCCTCACTTCTAGAAATATAAAAATTGTTTTCCAAAATTGTATTTACACATTCAAGAGATTTTGCTTTTGGATTTAAAAATAGATTTCTTGTAGAATTGTGGTACGGCTGTCCTACGCTACCAATACTTTCTAAGAGTCAGCACCATTACTGGTTTAGATATTTTTACAGCTAGAGATTAAATTGGAAGAAGACCTACAAAATGAGGACCTGGTTAGAGTGTTGTGTCTGTTGTAACTTTAGCCAGCCTGTTTATTAAAAGCTAGTCAGTTTTTTTTTCAACAAATCTTTTTGGACGACCTCCATAGTGTAGTGTTTAATAGGCAGTACAAGGTCTCAACTTACTGATATAGCACTGGAAGAGTTTCTAACTTTTAGCACTAAATACTCAGAAAAGATCGACTCATTTTAATAGCATTTTATGTAAGCAGTACTGAAATTAATAGAATTAATAGAAACAGTAATAAAATGTTGAAAAAAAGGCTGTTTACTTCAGTTCTACGCGACATATTTTAGAAGCTTTTTAAGACGGCTACTGTGCCATATAAAATACTAACACACACACAAACATACATTCAATGATCGAAAAATAAAATTTATTTATAAAATAAATGCTTATACATAGTAAGAAAAAACAAACCCTCTCCCCCCCCAAAAAAACAACAACAACAAACAAACAAAACCAAAGAACAAAAAACAAAACAAAACAACAATAAATAACACAACAATAATAGCAAATTATATGAATCATTGAAAGAATACAACAATAACAATACAAAAGTATGTAGTGTTTGTGTGTTATAAACACACAACTTACTATATTTCTGGAACAAACTAGACTTCAATGATAGCGAGAGTAAAACAACTACCAACTATAGAGACAAAGAGAGGGAAACTCATGTCTGAGTATTCTCTCTCACAAAAAACACACTAACAACTGCAAAAAAAAGAGAGGGAAAGTCATATCTGAGCATGCTCAAAAACAAAAACAGAGGCACCAGCAACTTGAAAGAAAAAGAGAGGGAAAGTCATTTCTGAGCATGCTCAAAATAAGGCACCAGCCCACCTGGAAAAGAAAAGAGGGAAAGTCATTTCTGAGCATGCTCAAAATAAGACACCAGCACATCTGGAAAAAAGAGAGGGAAAGTCAGGTTTGAGCATGCTCAGGCACCAGCAACTTGAAAGAAAAAAAGAGGGAAAGTCATTTCTGAGCATGCTCAAAATAAGGCACCAGAAAAACTGGGGAATGCAAGAGACAGAGCAGAGGAAAACTCATGGTGTGTCAACATACCCACATATCCTGTTTCTTTAAAGTGTTTTTTTTTAAAGTGTTTCTAAAAACAGTAAACTGCTTGGCAGTCAAGTCAGAATTCAGTCAAATACTACCTCTGAAACCTGAACATCATGGACCAAACCCTCCTGCACCTCTATTAGAGCCATAATGACATTATTAGTTTTGGACATACCCCTAACATATATGTCTATGCTAGAGCATACACTAAAACTATTGTGTCACTCTGTGGTATGGTGTGTGTATATGTGTGCATGTGTGTGTAAAACAAAATATGCACAAAATTTATGAAAAAAATACCAAACTATGCTCACTCCAATTATTCATTTATCCCACACACTATGCCTCCAGGCACAGGTGCTGGCACATAGCCATCAAGTTTGCACAGTGCTATCTAAGTTGTTGTTGTTGTTTTTTAAAGCAACAACTTTTGGTTTAGTTGACTTCATTTCACTGAAGATCTAGTAATCAGTTAACACTGGTGTGGTGTGACACGCAGAGACGAAATAAAATAGCGCCGCCACCAGAGTTCGGAATGTGCAAAAGGATTTTCAGCGATCAAACCGAATTCCTTCAAACCCTCGACCCAAGCTAGAGTTTTAATTCTAAGCAGAGAGGAGTAGTTATCTCACAAGATGTCAAATAATGCTTATACAATCCGAACTGAACTTACAAGTTGGGCTGGCCAATATATATAAAACCAACCAGGAATTGTGTGTGATGAGAGCATACAAGGGTGGTGCATTAGTTAATAATCTAATATGTTCCTGAAGGTATAGTCATTGTTCTCTGTTAGTGAGCATGTGGGGAAAGGCATTTCACCACAACTGGATCTAGTAATCAAAGGAGAGGGGTGTGGCTAATGAACTATTTCTCATTTTAGAAAACAAAAAACAAAACAAACTACCACCATGTTTTTATACATGAAAAATAGTTGAGCTGGGATCACCAACTTTGATGAGGAGCCAAGGTTTACAAAGAACCCAGTTCACAGAAGCACACATGCTATATTTAAAGATACATAGGTTGATTCTCATTTTAATTCCATAAAATCTCAGCCTTAGTTAGGCCTTCTAGTACCAGAAAAGAACTGGATGACATGAGACTGGGACAGTGAGAAGTGTGGAAGACAACAATTCATACATAGCTAATTGTACAGAAACTGGTCAGACTCATGAAACAAAGAGAACAGCAACATGCACACATACACACTCCAAGTACTATATGCACACAAGCCACACAAGGTAAGGCATGCACACGCACACATGTGTGTACAGTTACAAGAGTAAACAAACAAGACTAAGTAGAACACACAAGAGTGTCTGGGGACAATACATCTGACCTGGAGTTAGTGTCTGGGGACAGTACATGACCTGACCTGACCTGGAGTTAGTGTCTGGGGGTAGTACATCTGACCTGGACATACATCTGACCTGGAGTTAGTGTCTGGGGGTAGTACATCTGACCTGGAGTTAGTAGTACATCTGGGGAGTTAGTAGTACATCTGACCTGGAGTTAGTATCTGGGGACAGTACATCTGACCTGGAGTTAGTATCTGGGGACAGTACATCTGACCTGGAGTTAGTGTCTGGGGACAGTACATCTGACCTGGAGTTAGTGTCTGGGGGTAGTACATCTGACCTGGAGTTAGTGTCTGGGGACAGTACATCTCCTGTTAGTCTGGGGAGTACATCTGACCTGGAGTTAGTGTCTGGGGACAGTACATTACCTGGAGTTAGTATCAGTACATTGCCTGGAGTTAGTTTCGGGGACCGTACATCGACCTGGAGTTGTGTCTGGGGACAGTACATTGTCCTGGTTAGTTACATCTGGGACATACTCTGACTGGAGTTAGTGTCTGGGGACAGTACATCTGACCTGGAGTCTGGGGGGGTAGTACATCTGACCTGGAGTTAGTGTCTGGGGACAGTACATCTGACCTGGAGTTAGTGTATGGGGACAGTACATCTGACCTGGAGTTAGTGTCGGGGACAGTACATCTGACTGGAGTTAGTGTCTGGGACAGTACATCTGACCTGGAGTTAGTGTCTGGGGGACAGTACATCTGACCTGGAGTTAGTGTCTGGGGACAGTACATCTGACCTGGAGTTAGTGTCTGGGGACAGTACATCTGACCTGGAGTTAGTGTCTGGGGACAGTACATCTGACCTGGAGTTAGTATCTGGGGACAGTACATCTGACCTGGAGTTAGTTTCTGGGGACAGTACATCTGACCTGGAGTGGAGTTACTGTCTGGGGACAGTACATCTGACCTGGAGTTAGTGTCTGGGGGTAGTACATCTGACCTGGAGTTAGTATCTGGGGGTAGTACATCTGACCTGGAGTTAGTATCTGGGGGTAGTACATCTGACCTGGAGTTAGTATCTGGGGACAGTACATCTGACCTGGAGTTAGTTTCTGGGGACAGTACATCTGACCTGGAGTTAGTGTCTGGGGACAGTACATCTGACCTGGAGTTAGTATCTGGGGACAGTACATCTGACCTGGAGTTAGTGTCGGGACAGTACATCTGACCTGGAGTTAGTGTCTGGGGACAGTACATCTGACTTGGAGTTAGTGTCTGGGGACAGTACATCTGACCTGGAGTTAGTGTCTGGGGACAGTACATCTGACCTGGAGTTAGTGTCTGGGGACAGTACATCTGACCTGGAATTAGTGTCTGGGGGTAGTACATCTGACCTGGAGTTTGTATCTGGGGACAGTACATCTGACCTGGAGTTAGTATCTGGGGACAGTACATCTGACCTGGAGTTAGTGTCTGGGGGTAGTACATCTGACCTGGAGTTAGTATCTGCATGTATTTTGAGACCACATTTGTCATTTTGGTTCAGCAAGAAGCTCAATTACTTCACAGGAATGCACAACAAGAATATATCAACAGATCCCCTGCATGCTGCGTATTTGATAACCCTTTACCTAACTTATTACACTTCTTATGCACACCATTTTAATCTTTCAGTCACAGTGTACTTCACTCTGAGAAATATAAAAAACTCATTTATTTAATATAATAGTACGGCGCGCAACTTGCCCATTCAACAATGTATTGGAAAAATCGCTGTTGAATTGAAATCACACGGGGAAGTGAAATAGCGCGTAACTAATGAAAATAGCACAGAAACCAAGTGGAAACTAAGTGAAATACCATGGTAGCTAAGTGAAATACCACGGTAGCTAAGAGAAATAGTATGGATAAGTGCACACGCGTGCAGCGTTAACCTGGGAAACTTACAGTTCGAGTAGTTTCTAGTTGGAGACAACGTCGTTCTTTACCACAGAACCTCTACCCGTAGTAGACGATATGTATTTGAACAGATTAGTTAGGAGCCATACGTTGAAAACGAAGTTCCAGCGGAAGCTAATCCTGAAATAAGGAGAGACAGTGTAGCTACAATTCCAAATGACTTTTTAAAAAGCTGGCCTATTATTAGCGAGTGATAGCACGGGTAACCTGTGCTATTAGGGATCAACAGCACTCGTAAAGCAATTGAAATAACACTCGACTACGCCTCGTGCTATTTCAATCACGTTACTAGTGCTATTACTCATATAAACGTTTTGATTTTTTTGTTCACAGGCTCCTGAGGTGGAGCTTTGGGGGTAAAATAAAAAAAGAAGCCATCCACCCCTAAGTTGTTTCACAGAGAATTGTTAGCTAGACCACCACCACACAGTACCAATGTTTTCTAGAGGTGGGGGGGGGGGGCCCTCTTTACTGCTGGAGGTTCAATGCCCATCGAAACTTCAGTTGGAAGCTTTATTGAAGCAAGTTTGATTTTTTGCGTTGTTTTGTGCTATCCCCGTAGTTTTAATGGGTGATACAAGGCCTTAGCTTGCCGATATAGCTATGGAAGAACTTCTAATTAGAAAATATCAGTGAATGAACAAAAAGTTATACCATATTTTACCATTTTAGTAAACGGTGTTGGCCGTTTAATCAAAACAGTACAGAACGCAGTGTTAACAGCTGTATTATGGAACTAAATCAGAACTTTGTTGGCACCTACTGTATGATTTTTGGACAGAAAATTTTGGATCGTAAACAAAGAATAAAGAATCTATGTCAAGTTGCATTGATATGTGCTAGAGCTCAAGACATGGGCTGCACAACTGAACTATTATACTTCATCAATAGTAGCTTTAGTCTTCAAACTAGGTTTGAAATGCTCCAAATTTCTTCTCTCACTAGCAATCAATGATAGTTCTCTTCTTGACCGTGTTTCAGTGAAATAGAAACATTTTCTGAAATTTAGATTTTTTTTTTTTGGAAACCCCCAATAACTGCCCCGGTAAATCCAAGAAACATAAACTCAATTTGGTATGGCATTCAATAGATAATGATTACTACATGTGTGTGTGGGTGGAGTCAGTTGTGGTATGGGAAGCAGGGGCAGATCTAGAAATACATGTGTGTGTGGGTGGAGTCAGTTGTGGTATGGGAAGCAGGGGTGTGGGCCATCAGGACCTACCATTGGCCCACATGAAGGATGAGACGTAGGAGAGGCAGCAGGGAGAACAGAAGAAGGAGAAACAATAGAACACTGTGTGTATGCATTGTTGTGTATTTCGTGTTACGGTGAGAGTTGAGTTCTAATGCCAGTAAATAGTTGTGTTAACACGACCGGGCACGTGATCCATTATCTATATATATTGGTGGAGCCTCGTGGCCTAGTCAGTCTAGTCAAATTATACTAACTTTAGAACACCACGGTGTTGGATCCGTCTTGTTGTTTGATTGACTCTGGTGGCGGCAATTATTAGGCTGTCGATCCGTGGAAAGGTTCGCGCATAGTCCCGACTACAGGCAACCCGCCCACAATTGGTAGGCAGCGGTGGTCCGGAGAGAATCTGTTCTTAGCCGGCCAAAAGAACTCTGGAGACGCGTCTCTGGGTGAATATTAACCAGTGGGACTCGTCCCTTTAATACTACTTCAAGGACTCGTCCGACGCACGAGCTGATCCGTCTACTCAACGGTGGAATTTGTTCCCCATTACTCTGGGCTTGCGTTTGGAACTGTTGGACAGTTATTTGTGGTGTTGTTTGTGTGTTCAGTTATTTATCAATTTGTAAATGAGTGGTTCGCCAGTTATTTTTGTACTTTGTCATTTTGGTGTTATTTTTGTGCAGTTGCTGACATTTCTTCTGCTCTGGACGGTTCGCCATGCCCGAGTCGAAGACGGCTGCGGACAAGAAGCGGGCCTCGAGGAGACCTCCGGCGGCCGACGGTAGAGACCCCAAATTCGTACCCTCGCATGTTCCGACATTGGAGGGGAGGTCACCATACCCCACGAGGCCATCGGAAGCAACTTATGTGGAAGAGGAGGTAGACATAGAGGATGAGGCTGGAAGCGGTTCTGATTATGTCGTGGGAAGGGGGGAGTCAAATGGAAAAAATTGTGATAGACTGCCAGCTCTGGGTGTTCAGGTGCGTGGAATATGGGATGGAGCTACTGCCAGTGGGAATGGCAGCAGTAAAGAGTGTGTATCAGAAGGGATATCCCTTGGGGGGGATTGTCAGAGGGACGAGAGGAGTGCTGTGGTAGGCACTGGCCGTTTGGTAGGTAGGGAAGTAGCAGCTGAGGGTGATAGTTGCAGGGGGGTCGGCGCGCCGGGGATGGACACGCAAGGATTCAGGGATGTGCTTGAGTATATGCAGAGGCAATCGTTTGATATGTTTAGACAGATGCGGGAGTTGGATGTGGAGTCGAGGAGGGACAGTGAGTGTAAGGCGGAAGTGGCCAGGAGGGAGAACGAGAGAAGAGCTGAAAGAAGGGAGCTCAGAACGGAGTTGTTAAAAGGTTTGGGGAATTACAAGGAGGGATCCCAGCTGATGGGGTACCTCTCCAAATTCGAGAGAATTATGAATGATTGTTCTATTGGGAAAGATTCGTGGGTTGAGAGATTGTTCGCGCATTTGCCGGACAGGTTGTGTAACAGGGTGGCTGAGATAAGGGATGCGGGCAGTGGTTACCCTGAGGTGAAGCTTGCGTTACTCCAGGCTGTGGGAGAGACGGCCCTCACATATGGTCACATGCTTTTCGAAGACAGAAGCGAGATGCTAAAGAGCAAATCAGCTAGTGAAGTGATCGAGTTTATAGAGAGGCTCTGTTTGGGAGTGTTGCAGGGCTGCACCACCGTGGCGGACTGTGCAGTGGCCCTGGCAACAGCATACACGCGCCGTCTCCTCCCTCAAGCTGGCAAGGGCTACCTGGAAAACAGGAAGATCTCATCGATGGCTGACTTGCGGGACGCCTGGGAGAAGTGGCTCTCTGGGAGGCAACGTGGCAACTTTTACAGGCCGTTGGTGAGCAGTGGGAGCTCGGGAGGAGGTAGCAGTGGGCAGAAAGCTTGTGGTGGAGGAAATTATGGTAGGTATGGTGGTTCGTACGATGGGGGTGACAGTTATGGAAGTGGGGGATTTTCTTGTTTCAATTGTGGTGGTAAAGGGCACAGGGCAGTTGATTGCCCTAGGAGGCAGAGTGACTATGGAAAGAGTGGAAGCGGAGAGAAACCATTAGTGGTTAAGTGCTATACGTGTGGCAAGGAGGGGCACAGGTCGCCTGACTGCCCTTCTAAAAAGGTGGGTGCACCGGTTAAAAAGAGCTTGAATAAGGTTACACTCATCAGAGAGTGTACCAAGGAGAAACAGAATGTGATCATGGGGAAAGTAAATGGGATTGAATGTGGAATTCTGATTGATACTGGGGCGGAGATAGCTATGGTCCCCAGAGGGTTAGTAGGGAATGATTGTGTTGAATGCGGAGAGATGAAGGTTGCAGGAGCGGTGGGTGAGCCGCAAGTGTTCAAGAGTACTGAGGTTGTTTTTGAAATTGCAGGGAGACAGGTGACTAAATTGGCGACGATTGAAGAGAGAGAGTTGAGTGAGTGTTTGTGTATTATGCCATTCGACATGTTTGACGAAGATGAGTGTGCCATGTTCAGGGGTGCTGTGAGTGAGGCCAAAAGACTGAGTGAAGAGAGTATAAACAGAGTTAATGTGTTAACTAGAGCTCGGGCGAAACTGGAGGAAGAGTTAGACATGTGCGAGGATGACGGCAGGGCTGAGAACTTGTGGTGCGTGATTGATGATGAGGTGTCTGTCAAGTTAGATGACGAAGCGGTAGTAGGTGGAAATGATGCTTCGGTTGGAAGGGGGGAGGCAGAAGCGAGGCAAGAGGTCGACAGGGAGTGTGTGGACGAGGATGACGAGGGTTGCACGCCGATAGAACTTGAGAGTCTGAAAGAAAGTGCATGCGAGAATGATGTTAGGTTGTGTGATTTAGCTAAGGAGATTGGACCCATGTCAACGGGCAATGATCGGGAAGAGTGGAAGAAGGCTGTACTGAGTGATGAGAGTATAAAGGTGTGGAGAGAGTTAGCTGATAGAGGGGAAAGGGGATTCAAATGGTGTAAGGGTATGTTGGTGAAAGGTATGATCGTGGATTGGGAGGAGAGAAACGATGTGGTAGTTGTGCCGAAAGATTTTAGGGAAACTGTGTTGACTTTAAGTCATGAGAGAGGTGGACATTTGTGTTCGGACAAGGTGTTGAAGATGGTTAGTAAACATTTTATCTGGCCAGGTATGTCGAGAGACGTTTTGGAGCATTGCAGGGCTTGTTCCATTTGCCAGGTGAAGTCCAAGCACGTTCCTCGGAAGGCTCCAGTGGTTGACAGACCTTTGCTGTCAGAACCTTTCGAGAGCGTCGCTGTGGATATTGTTGGGCCGTTGCCCAAAGGGAAAGGTGGGTGTAGGTACCTTCTAACCTACATCTGCTTGGCCACGAGGTGGCCTGAGGCTGTCCCGTTGAGGTCGGTGACAGCCAAGTCGGTGGCTGACGGGCTCTGGGAGATTTTCTCCAGAACCGGCATCCCCGAGGTCATGCTAACTGACCAAGGTAGCCAGTTCACGGGACGCGTCGTGAAGTGCCTTTGTGACTGGATGGGTATTGCGAGGATTCGCACCTCTCCATATCATCCCCAGACCAACGGGGTAGTGGAGAGGATGCACGGGTCGCTCAAAGCGATCCTGGGTAAGAGTGTGAAGAGTGAGAATGACTGGGTTGGCTTCGTGTCTCTGGCGTTGTTTGTCTTGAGACAGATGCCTCACGCGGACTCAGGTCACAGCCCTTTCGATCTTGTATACGGCTTTCGGGTACGTACGCCTCTGGATGTGCTGCACCATTGCCTGACAGAGAGAGAGGAGGGAGAGCAGTTTGGGATCTGTGACTGGGTGAATCGCATGGCGGAGCGTCTGGATCTCATGCGGGATTCGGCAGCTCTCCAGTCTGCGGTGGCAAAAGTGAAGAGGTACGCTTACCTCGACAAGGGGTCGAGGCTTCGTGAGTTTAAGCAGGGTGATCAGGTTTTATATCGGGTGACGGGTCGTGCTAGTAAGTTGGCCGACTCGTGGGAGGGTCCCTATGATGTACTGGAGAAGAAGAGCGAGGTGAATTACCGGATCGGGAAGAAGGGTTCTCCGAAACATTCCAAGGTGGTGCACATCAATAGCATCAAGAAGTTCAGGGACGAATTCAGGGTTAATCGGTTGGATGTGGTGGTGGAGGATAAGGATGAGAGCAGTTGTAAGTTGGAAGGCATGTGCGGGGGGTATGATCAAGAGGAGCTGGATGGGTTGATGGAAGAATTCAAGGATGTGTTCTCCGCAGTGCCAGGGAACACTTCGGTTGTAGAGATGGGTATTGAAACGGGTGGTAGGGGGCCGGTGAGACAGGCTCCCTACTCGGTTCCCATGGGAATCCGGGACAGTGTGAAGGAAGAGTTGAGATTGCTAGAAGAGCAGGGTATTATTGAGAGGTCGGACAGCAATTGGGCCTCACCCTTGGTTCCTGTCAGGAAGCCAGGGGGTGGTGTAAGACTTTGTGTTGACTATCGTCGGCTCAATGACATTACGGAGAAAGAGCCGTATTTCATTCCATCCTTTCAGGAGACGGTGGAGTTAGTTGGTGGTGGTGGTGTCTTGTCGAAAATTGACTTGGCAAAGGGTTTTCACCAGGTGTTGGTGAAGCCGGAAGACAGAGATAAGACGGCATTTGTCTGTCCGTTTGGCAAGTTCAGATACGTCAGAATGCCATTCGGGCTTACGAATGCCCCATCGGTGTTTCAGCGCCTGATGGACCTAGTGTTGCAAGGGTGCACAGACTTCTCGAGAGTCTATATTGATGATGTTTTAGTTGTATCGGGGGATTGGGAAACACATTTGGTGCACTTGAAGAGGTTGTTTGGGGTGCTTCGTGAGGCGGGCCTCACATGCAAGAGGGAGAAGTGCCAGTTCGGCAGGGTAAAATTACAATTTCTGGGACACTGGATTGGTGATGGTGTGGTCTCTGTTCCTGAGGCTAGGGCGAAGGCCATAAGGGAGCACCCACTGCCTCGTACCAGGAAGCAGCTTCGGGGATTCCTCGGAATGGTGGGGTTCTATCGGAGGTTTGTCGGGGGGTTTCATCGATGGTCGTCAGCTTTGACTCCGCAGACGTCGAAGTCTCTGACTGGGGAACTAGTGTGGAGTGGGGAAATGTTGGCAGCTTTCAGAGGTATGTGTGAATCATTGTCTAATCATGTATGTTTGTTTGTTCCTTGTGCAAGTGATCGTTTTTCGTTAGAGTGCGACGCTAGCAGCACTGGAGTGGGGGGAGTTTTGTCGGTTTGCCGCGAGGGCAAGTTGGTTCCTGTTGGGTTTTTCTCTAAACAACTTCACGGCGCTCAGAGGAGGTACTCAGCTCAGGAGTTAGAGGGTCTGGCTCTGTACGAGTCAATCAGACACTTTTCGTACTACCTATATGGGAACAAGTTCGTGGTGTACACTGACCATAAGGGTCTTGTGAACTTGATGTCGAACAAGCAGGAGAATCGCAGATTATATGGATGGGCGCTCAAGCTGACGGAATATCAGTTCGAGATTATTTACAAGAGGGGTGAGGAGAATGGAGTGGCAGATTGTCTGAGCAGGTGCTTCTCAGACGAGGTGACGGACTGTGCAGTGACGGCGTCACCCGCTCGAAAGGTGGAGGGGGGAGATGTGGGCCATCAGGACCTACCATTGGCCCACATGAAGGATGAGACGTAGGAGAGGCAGCAGGGAGAACAGAAGAAGGAGAAACAATAGAACACTGTGTGTATGCATTGTTGTGTATTTCGTGTTACGGTGAGAGTTGAGTTCTAATGCCAGTAAATAGTTGTGTTAACACGACCGGGCACGTGATCCATTATCTATATATGTGGAGCCTCGTGGCCTAGTCAGTCTAGTCAAATTATACTAACTTTAGAACACCACGGTGTTGGATCCGTCTTGTTGTTTGATTGACTCTGGTGGCGGCAATTATTAGGCTGTCGATCCGTGGAAAGGTTCGCGCATAGTCCCGACTACAGGCAACCCGCCCACACAGTTGTAGCATATCCTTCGGTTCTAAACAAAGTTTGAGTGTGGTACTATGGAAATTTGCGGGATTTAGAAACTACTAAAATAAGGCGCCAGAATTTGTCAGACTTCACAAAGACGGTAAAAAATACCTAAGGTATTTTCAAACTATATTTCTTGGCAAAAAGACGCAACAGTAGCCCCCGGTAAGTGTTTTTTAAGTGCTACCAGGCTTGATTCTAAGTGAATTAGACTCAAGCAATGGACCAATCAAATTGACATATTCAGCCACGCTCTGTTCTAATGGTATATAGACATTACTAGGTAAGGATCACTATACAAGTAATGCAATGTATACTTCAATCCATAGCTTACATTTGACATTGCATTTAGTGCACCAGAAGTAGTTGACAGTCTTGCTCTGAGACTCTTTATAAGTCGTCGCAAAACACTTCTTTGCAAGATCGCTACACACCATTACAAGAGCATTTCACCAGATAATGTGTATGCAAATAAATGTGTGTGTGTGTGTGTAAATTTAGACATACATACATGTACTCACCTGTCCAGCTGTATATTCCCCTTGAATCTTAGCTCTGTTCCAGTTTTCTAAGACAACAGAAAGTTTCCAGTGAGTAATGGCCCAATAGCAAAAAGCCTGCCAGGCCAAACACCACATGCTTGTGCCAATCAAAACTCTCAGGTATGATTGCTAGGATCAGGCAACATAAACAACGGCTATGTTAATGCTTTTTGCGACTAATTACAAAGAAACATTTAAAGTGCTCCTCTGAGCATACTAAGATCAACTACCAAGGGAAGGTTCACTCACAATAGAGATTGAATACCAAATTGCATGTATCATCATATACACATACATATTATTGGCGAGCGAGCGTAGCGAGCGAGACACTTACAGGGGTAACACAATCGAAAATCGGGGATGTTTGTTTATTTATTGGCGAGCGAGCGTAGCGAGCGAGACAGTATTAGGGGTGGATAATGCAAAATCGGGTATATGTTATATGTATATATGTATGTGGGATGGTACGTATGCCCTTTAAACGCGCGCGCGGGGAACTCTTTTCTCCAAAAAACACGGCTTTTTAGGCTTGACCCCAGTTTATTCTGAAACTACAGGATTAAGCAAGCCTTACTTTATACTTAAGCTCCAAATTGTGAGAAAATTTCTTCGAAAATGCTTGCTTTTCAAGAAACAAAAAGTTGATTCGACCGGTTACTATGGCATTGAAGACCCTTTACCAGACTTAATTTCAAAACTTCGCCGTTTTATGGGGGGGATACGGAGTGCCGGTTGTTGGTTGTCAAGAGCTGTTGGTAGTCAGAATGCCGTAGTATTAATGCTAAGGAAGCTACTACTTCTCGAGGGAAGCTGAGGTAAGTACGTAATTCCATATTTGTTAGCTAAATATGCAAAATTAACTCTGGCCTTTCTTTTTTGTAGCTAAGAGCTTGTCAACAGTGACTGGTAAATTCAAATAGTCAGATTGGCTCAAATTTGGTACTACAAAAGTTACCACTGCTCAAGAAAATGAGGTAAGAAAATAATTTTGTATTTGTGTGCTAAAATTGATTGTTTTTGTTTTTGTAGGTGAGAGCTTGTTGTCAAGAATTCAAGGTAATTCAGATGGTCAAAGTAACTTCAATCAGAAGTTATCAACATACTCAAGAATGATGTAAGTAGTAATTCCATATTTGTTGGCTAAAATTACAAATAATAACACAGGTTTATTTTTTATCGTAGCTGAGAGCTTGTTCAAGAGTTACTGGTGATTGAGATTACATCAGAATGGTTTGATGTTTGATAACTCACAACAGGTACCATTAATCAGGTAAGAGAGTGATTTTGTATTGTTCTGAACTTAAAGGTCTAACTGCTACACTAATAGTTTTGTTTCCTGAACTAAGCTGAAAAACATAGTAACAATACTTAGTTTTATGTTACCTAACATGAGGCTCGCTCGCCATTTGTGCTCAAGCACACCACTAGTGTTATATGTAGCTATGTATGTATGGATGGTACGTATGCTCTTTTAACGCGCGCGCTTCTAATTACGTAAGTTAGGTAAAGCGTTCACAGTTCCAGTATTTTCAATTAACGAGCACGGAGAATCATACTGCACTGCCTTACGCAACTTTGTTTCAACCAAAAAGTTTACAGCTACTCTCTTCTTGAAACAATTGTGAAGTCTTTGTCAAGCTGCGCTTCTTTGCCACTGCTTTCGAAGGTTATTCAGGTAATTCTGTTAGTTTAGTCTGGGATCAGAGACTTTAGATTCTCTGATGCTAACTGAGAATGGAAAGGGTTACACTGTGCACTACAGTTAGATGTAATTTCTGTCCTATTTTCTGTAAAAAGAGTCTGCTCGCTCGCCATGCATTTGCGCTATTCGAGCGCACCACTAGTTTATTTATTTATTTATATATATGTTTGGACGTATGTATGTCATTTTGTACTTTGACCCTCCGTATTTTTGTGTTCGCTCGGCGTTCGACCCCGTCCCAAACTTCACTAAACAGAATCCTCTGGTTTTGCGACCATTACCCGTGTCACCTTAGAAATTGAATTGTTTACCGCTTTGAATTGTTTTGCGGGTGCAGTTAAAACTCAAAAACTTATGGGAGCTCCATTTCTATTCGAGTTAGTGGCGGTGGTAAGTTAATACATTATTTGTCACAGTTATAAGCACTACTCGACAGCATTTACTTGACAATTCATGGTCCACTAGACGAACCACGAAGGTAAGTCCTGCGTAGGTATGTTCAGTTGTGTGAAAGTATTGTGCGATACAACTACTATTAAGAATATCACAAAGAAAATTTTAAATAACGTGACTTGATTTTGTTGCTTCTTTTTCAATTCAAACAGTTGAGGGGAGTGGTTACTATGGCATTGAATCCCCTTTACCGTATATGCGCAATTTAACAACTCGACTTTATTTTAGTAGTTTGAATAACGATAGTGTAGTTTAAGGCTCGCTCGCCATTTGTGCTCAAGCACACCACTAGTAACTATAACATATAGTTCCTAGGAAAAACCTGCCTGACGTAAACTTTCTCGACGCGCATGTCTTGGAAATATAAGAGCTCGCAAGCTAGCTCATATCAAAACCTTTGTCAAATTTGCCATACAAAAATACAAGCATTGCCAGCTGTTTTTGAACAACTACATCCCACAGAAAGTGTATGAGCTAAGACCATTTTCTTCGAATATTTTTTACCATATATTTTTTTCTTTGCATGATGTAGCTCAATACTAACATACTTGTAATCTTCAGTCCCAGTACTTCATGATGATACCAGCCATTGACCTTTCTTCTATACCACCACCGCTTTTTGCGTTTCTCTTCACCTCACTTAATGGATCGCTCATTAAAAATTCAACGGACTTGGTACTTGCTCAGCGAACACTGCAAATAAACAGTTTACATCATCGAAAGTAAGGGATAACCCCTTTCAATAGGGTAGCACTAAAAAGAGCCAGTCTTCAGCTGTTTTTTTATACCCGTAGCGGTACAGTTGAGTTAGTTTTCACAGGTGTTTATTAACTGTGTTTGCTTCTATATAGTATGGCTAGGGCTTATATGATCAAGTAAGTTTTTTTGTAGGTATCAATAGTTTGATTAGCAATGAAATGATTCCTATGTTAAAAATTGTTACATAATTCAAGTAGTTATTGACTTAAATATTTTTTCTCTATTTAGCTATTATTTATGGAGCATTTCACACCCAGGAAAAACTGGAATTCCTTGTTTTGATTTGTCAGGAGACAAAAGTACCTATGTATCTGCAGAATACTTTACAGCTACTGAATTACTTTATGAAAGAGTGATTATTAAGCTGTTTCAGCAGTATGATTTACCTATCCAAATAACAGATCCTATTCGGCATGCAATTAGATCAAAACTGTGGAGAATGGGTAAGGCTTTGTCTAAGCTTGGAGGTATTCAGCGCAAAAAGTTATTGGCTACATGTAGATGGAAGGATGGTCTCGATTCTACTTGGAAGTTCGAAGTTTTATTGAAACTGAAGTGAACCTACAAGTATTGAAAAGAAAGCGAAATGCAGAAACTCAATTAAATACTGAACTTACAAAAAGAAGAAGGCTGGAAAAAGAAGTAAAAAAGCTTGAAAAAAAAACAAAAGAGCAATCAAAAGCCATCGCACAGCTGAGAACTGGGCACTCTAGCAATATGAGGGGATTGTCTTTAAAGTCATGGCCTCAGTGTAGTACAGCAGCAATACAATCGCCAACAAAGGCTTGCAGCAAAAGTACAAGGTGCTCTAAGTTTTTGTGAGGATGAAGAATTCGAACCACGTTTAAAATAAGGATACATACAAGTATGATATACTGGATGTTAAAAATGGTACCTATTCTGGCAAGGAAAATATTTCTCCTACACCTGTGAGTCCCCAGTCTGCTCTTTTCATTAAGGATAGTTAAATACCGTTGCTATATTGTTGTCAGGTGTAATAACTTGGCAAGTGTGCAATATAACACTTGCCCGGTATTTAAAATAGTTAAAGCATGAGCGCTTAGTGCCTAGTACATTTATCGCACTCAGTCCTCGGGCCTACGGCCCTCGGGCTGTCGTGCAATAAATCGACTAGAAACTAAGCGCTCATGCTTTAACTATAACATATTGCATATCTAACGAGGCATTCCATGAGCTCAGTGTAGTGTCTAATCTTCCTACTTCTAACAAAGTAAAGAAACTGGCATATGAAATGAATTCCAAATTTGAAATTTGTGAAACCCCAAGTGGAATTGTTGGAGTACAGCAAAGTTTACATAGCAGGCTGATTTTTTGTATATCTCAACTAGCTAAGCAATACAAGACATCCGATAAACTACTTCCAGAAACTATTCGAATTACCTTACTGGAGATGGTACTCAAATTGCTAGAGATTTTACAGTTGTAAATTTGCTTTCACTCTTTTGGATGATCGAGACTGTTGTTCAGCAAAAGGAAACCATACAATAGCAATTTTAAAAGTATCAGAAAATTCTAATGATTTAGCAACTGCACTAAAAGATTTCATTGAAGAAGCTAGCAATTTAAATTCAGTGAGTGTTGATGGAAATATTTATCACTTACAGTATTTTCTCGGAGGTTACTGGAAATTTCTAGCTCTTGTATGTGGTTTGGAATCAGCTACTTCAAATCATGCATGTATTTGGTGCAAGTGTCCCAAGGATAAAAGATGGGATAAGAGCATGACTTGGTCATTACTGGATCAAGAAAAGGGTGCAAGAACAATTTCTGAAATTAATGAAAAAGCAAAGCTTGCTAAATCAAACAAGAATCGCTTTAATTGTTGTAATTCACCATTATTTTCTTTTATACCACTACACCAGGTAGTTATTGATTCACTTCATTTGTTTTTGAGGATAGCCGATGTTCTGATAAATTTACTTATAAGGGATCTGCATACATTGGATGCGATAAATCAAAACAAAAGAAATCTTGATGCCTATGTTGATGTGCTAAACAATTGTAAAATTCGATTCAGGTGATTTACTGACAAAGAAACAAAAAAGTTGACATGGAGAGATTTGACTGGCCCTGAGAAAATGAGATTATTTAATGGCATTAATATTCCTGCAGCATTTCCCGACTTACAAAATAAAGAGGCACTGCAAAAGTTATGGAAAGATTTCTTCAAGCTTATGGCATCACTTGGACATTCTAGTTGTCACAATGCAGTCGATTTTGAACAATCTGCTAAAGCCTGGGTTAAGCTTTTTACCTCTGTATACCAGAGTAAAGATGTAACACCTTACATGCATGCATTTGCAATGCATGTACATCAGTTCCTTAGCTTGCATGGAAATATAGTCACATTTTCACAACAGGGGCTTGAAAAGCTAAATGATATCACAACCATCCACTATCAGCACTCAACCAATCATCGAGAATCTGAAGCTCTTAAACAACTTTTGGAAAAAAGAAACCGCATAGAAGAATTGGAATATGGATACCAGAGAAGCAAACAAGTACAGAAGTGCAGTTTTTGTAAGTCAGCTGGTCACAACAAACGTACTTGCCCCACTATACATTAACAATGCAAAATTTTGTACTTTCACCTTTGAGAGTCTGCTGGTCACAATAAATGCACTTGCCCCACTATGCATTCTCATTTTTTTTTAAATTAATTTTAACAAAGCAAAATTTTGGTATTATATAATAGTATAATAATGTTTTAAACAAAAATTTGTTTGTCTTTTCCAAATGTTGATTCTATGCCATATTTACATACAAAAGAAAATGATAAAGTGTGTCCAGTGTGTGTAACAGTTTTTGAAGGTGGCTGACTATCACTGCTAGGTGGGAAATATTCAACCAGGCTTCTGGATTTACCTAAAAAGAAGCTCACTGTATCTAACTGTACATAACCATAGTCCCCATTGACGTTGAGTCCTCTGTAATGCCAGAAGCTGCCAAGGAAAGGGTCTAGGTCCTGGTAATGTTTTATTCCGTAGTGCTGAATGTTGCAGTCCACCATTAAATTGAATTAAGTCAAAGGGCATGCTTATCTTAATATTTGGTGATACTTTTTGACCACAGTTGAGAGCACACTTGATTTTCACACGTAAAGCATTGTAAATACTACATGGCTGGTAGGGAGAAATAATAGAACTACCTTGCTGGTAGGGGGAAGCATCTACATTTTCTTCATTTAAGCTTTCCAGTTCTTCTTCATAACGCCATTCATCCCATTCACTAGAGTATCCAACGTAATGTATTTTGACCATGGCTCTGTCTCCCTCAGACTTCTCCTCTTGTACGGTAACAGGGTACAGCTTAGTTTTTTGCTGGATGCGGTCAGATTTTGGAAGCTTTATAAAGCTTTCTTCCTTGTAATTAACTTCTTCTCTTTGCCTTTTTGCCCGTCGCAGCGCTATTGGTAGATCACTGGGTAGTGCGTCCTTGACCTCCATACTTATTTTTTTGTACCACACCCACATTATGACGTTTGCCCGTTTTTTTTTTATAATTCATTTACGTTGAATGATTTGACATTCCCGTAGGGTGGGTTTTGATATGCATTACTGTCAAACTAATAAGAGTACACTTTTTATACTTATAGTGTCAATATACGCTCTGGGAATACATCTGGTATGTGTGCTGAATGAAACTCATAATTATATTCTATTTTTTAATTAATTTTTTGTTTTTTTTCATACCTACTGTAAAAGTACATGTAACAACAATAATACAGTGACAATGCTTGTTTCCATCATGCTAAGGGAATGGGTGAAATTATGAGAACACTGTCCTCCCCAACTGGTGGCCCGAAGTTTACTTTTGTTTGGGCATGAATAACCCTGTCAGTGATTTCATCTATCTTGTAGAAGTCATAGTTTTTCTCTAAAGTTGAGGCCCACACTTGAGTTGGATATCCATAGTAAGTCTTACATGGGTGTTCCATGTATGGTGAGCATTTCACCAGCCACAGCTCTGTTGTTTCTTCATGATCGTTTTCCTTTATGAGTATGTAACACTTCACAAATCTCAATATTTCCACCACCTTGTGTCTGGCAATGATTTTTGAGCAGTTGCCGTACCGAGTTTTTTTATGCCAGTTTGATAGTGCTGAGTGCAACTGCATGCATAGTTTTGTGCAGCCTTAAAACTTCAAAGTTTGGATATGAACTATTTAGTAGATTTCTGATGTGATCCCTTTCTAGGTCATCTTTCTGATATTGGAGGTAATGGTTGGATATTGGAACTGACATGTTCCACAGTGGGTGCTAAAGAGCCACACTCCCTTGGAAGTTTATTCAGGACTGAAGTAAACTCTGTTTCAAACTCAGATGGCCACTGTGAAGCATCGGTGACTTGCATGCAAGTGAGTTTTCTCATCAGTTGTACTGGAATTTGATGGTTGTTTGTTGGCATTGAGCCCATAATCCCATTCATTCGCTCAAATGCAAATAGCCAAAAAGAGTACACTGGGCCATGATTCTGGATGCAGTCTGTGATGTGTGCTGCTAGATGCATGTTAGGAGTTAAATTTTTTTCCCGTACAATGTCTCGAAATGAATACTAAAATTTTCTATACTTTTGTCAATAACATCAAGATCAAATCTTTGTATGCTTCGTCTACATATCAGCGAACATGCTTCAACAAATTCGCACCAACAATTATAATATCATGCCTTTCATAGCAAACAGAGAAAAATGCAGAGTCCAATTTTTCCATTGATCAGCCTTTAGACCGGAGAATTTTGATGCAATTTTGTGGGGGGTGCGACCTACATCAGGTGGGCATTTGAAAGAGTTAACTTTGCCCTGAATATTTTGTAATTTTTCGGAACTTAAGTAATCATTTGCCATCCAAACTTTAAAAAACTTCTTTGCAATTCCCAGAAACAGACAATGCATGGGATCAATGATACAGGATGCTAGTACCATACATGCAGTCCATGCGATCGTTTTCCCCATTCTGTCTTACTAAAGCCTGAATAGTCACGATAGTCGCCGAAACTAGGAGTTCAAAATGTCTTATAGCACATACTGCATCCTCTGTAGCCTCTGTGCCCTACAAATCCACCAACTTTACGGGCCGCTGGTACATCACAGGCCAAACAGGATACAGCTGCTCGAATTTTAACTGGTTTTCCATGCAGACATATCGTAATTCCTGACCACAGTTGCTTTAGATCAGTCACCAGAGGCTCAAGATATGTATTGATGTCACCACTCGGTTCATTTGGCCCTCCAACTAAGGTAAACAAAAATAGGAGAATCACGTGAACACATTTTTTTTATTCCTACTGTCTCTGTTTGTGTGTGGTTATTTCTTTCATCATTTTCATGTTGACAATCATCCAATAAAAGTTCCTGAAATAAAATAATGATGATAATAATAATAAGTGGTACTAGTAGTTGTAGTTGTAGTAGTAAATGCATAAGTTCTCACCACATAAGGGCTCTAAATATATCACGTTTTAAAAAATTTAGTTTTAATTTAAATTAAGAGCATGCAAGTACACACACAACATACATAAGTAACACCTGCACAAATTTGCACCCACAGGGACACCTTTGTTATATTTCATTACATGCACCATGCCAATTCCTACCTCATGAAAACTACAATTGTTTGGTGTATCCGAATTGTCACTGTCAGAGTTAGTAGCTCTGGTGTCATGGCTGTCATCATCTGAGTCGCACTCTGTTAAATTATCCACCTCCTGAGGACTGAAATCGGTGTCTGTGGTATAAATAATTGATATAAAGACAATGACATTAGTCAATACACTCCATTTTATGTCGGTAGATGACTAACATTATCTTAGGAAGCAACTATACATTTGAACTTGTACAATGCATAGTGTAATACCATTACATAGAGTCTCGTTACTAGATTTATACCTTCTTCATTGTGCACCAGCTGCACTATTGGATTGAATTCAAATTGCACATCAAACTCTCCCAGATTCTTCCAGTGTTTGTTGTCATAGTAGAGTTGTCAGTGAGTGTAGTAAGTTGTTCTACTGACAAATTCTTTGCAGTGGGGACAGAACACTCTCTTTCTAGGATTTTCTGACATGGTTAGATGTAGTCTGCAGTTCAACTCTCTCTGTAATCTTGTTATATATTAGTCCGGTCGATTTAGGGTTAAACCCGGAAAAAATTCGAAGAAAGCTGATTTTGGTATCAGTAACATGATTAGGGAAAACACACACAACACACTGAACAGAACTACAGAATTGAGAGGACTAAATAATGACCAGGCTGAAGGCTCTATTATAGTTGCCTGAAGCCCTGACAACAGAATAGGAATTGACAATGATACATTACAATAGAATGTTAATTAATGTATGAATGGTTGAATAGTGAATGGATGAATGAGTTAAAGTCTATAGTAATGAATAGTTCTATTGTAAGAGTCTATACATGTGATGATTTATATCATAACAGACTCAGCAGTTTTAATGTACCAGTCATGTCACAATATTCACTCTAAGATACTGACCTTTTGATATAGCTTGATTGAAATGGCAGAAGGTCATGATGCTTGCACTTTCAAGTAGGATCACTGTGTAATATGTAAGCTAGATTTTGAGAATAAGAAACCAGTTCATGTATCCAAGAAGGGAATGCTAACCATTATGGAGAGTTGTACGAAACATAGAAGAGATGATCTTTATACTTTTTAGCTGAATGTCAAAATTCTGATCCACTTGAAGCTGTTTTGGTACACTCAGACTACCGTAGAAATTTCACTGACAAGAAAAGGTGTCTGGGACTACGTCCACAGACAGGTCTTAGAACTATAGAACGATCATTTCCTACTTCCGCTCTATTCCTTTATTATATCATCAATTGCGGTAGAGTTACGAAACCCATCGTAACTCTCTGCTTGTCATGATGTATTTAATGTGAAATTGTATGTAATTATAATTGTTGTTCACCTCTGAGAAACTTAGTTATATTTCACTAAGGTGTGCGCGCTTTAGCTGTCTTGTCAAGACTGCAAGCTTTTGTGGCCAGCGGTTGAGATAAGATACAAGCCTGCGCCTGATCAAGTGGGCATCCTGGTCCTTCGACACCTTTCCTGAGTTCTTGGGATTACCCGGTGTGGGAAGTTACGCCCCCCACATTGTTTGGTCCTTCGAGCCGGATATCCACCGAAGACTATAAGCTCTCCAACGACTAACATCTTCTTCTCTGCAAGCATCTGCTGCCCTTAGCATTTGCAACAGCCCTACCAACTTCAACGTGCGAAGTCTAATTGGCTTTTACTACCAATCCAATCAAACCTAATTACCACCCGGTAACTCTGCCTTTTCCTGCTCTGCTCTACTCTTCTTCTTCTGTCTACTGTACGGAATGGCTGATCCTACCCCTTTAGCCCAGACGTTGGGATCCTCCCTCCATCGAAAACGGGGCAACAAGCGCGGCATGCTCACCAGATTACAGCGGAAGGTCTCCGAACTGTTGGACAAACACCCCGATGAAGTCTCCAACTACGCTGCGGATGATCTCCTGAAAGACTTGGACTCACTCAGACTTGCCCACAGAGGCATCCAGGACCAGATAGACGATCTCGTCCAGGACAACAAGGACTACGAGGAATCGGAGGAGACCGAGAAGGACAGAGACGACGACACCTACGAGAAAGTCAAGACAACCATCAAGGACTTCCAGCAGTTCCACGAGCTCTGGATAAATAGCAATGGACTCAGCAACGAGCTGACCACAGCCCAGAACGTCCTGGCTGTGGACTCCCCTCTCTTTCGAGAATCCTTCATCAAGCTGTCTACCAGATGCAACGACTGGTTCAAGATAGCACAACGCTTCACCAGAGGCCACCGCATCCTCGACAACAGGTTCAAAGACCTGGAGGACAGACTAGCCATACTCACCCGAGATGTCCACTCCTCCTGTCGAGACCATCCAACGACACCGACGTCTACGACACCCGCCGATTCGTCACCATCATCTGCTAGATCTTCGAGTTACAACAACTCGTCTCTTCACCTGGATGTGCCCATCTTCGAGGGTGACCCGTTCAAGTGGGCTAACTTTGAAACCATGTTCAAAGCCACTGTGAGTGCCCGAGCCAAGGGACACTCAAACCTCGAGATCAAAGGACACTTGATCAAAGCAGTCAAGCACCCGGAAGGTCAGAAGATCCTCCACTCCATTCCTGATCCAGACTCCGACTTGGACTCTATGCTCGATCTACTTCGGGAAAAGTTTGGATCCCCTCAGGTCTTGTGCCCTCTCATCATAGCCAAGATCCAGAAGATGAAGCACCTTCGTCTCACAGCCGCAGATATTGCTTCTGCCAGAGATGACTTCATCCTACCCTTGCAGACGTTTCATGCTCTGGTAGGGGACAGTCTCAGCTCATACCTCGCCATGGTCTTCGTCGGCCTGATGGACCCTGACTGCAAGAGGGAATGGCTGCGTCACAAAGAACCCGACTCCGTACCGGACATGGACACCGTCTCGAAGTTCGTTCGATACTGGCAACGAGAGCTCCAGAGCGACTGCTCGCCCCACGTATCAGCTTCCTTGACAGCTCCACCTCCGTACACGCATAGTTCAGGCCACCACCCCATCAAGCAGAAGACACACACCAAGCCCGGCAACAACAAGAAGTTCCAGAATTGCCCAGCCTGCAACGAGTCCCACGGTCTACTCAGATGCCCCGCATTTCAGAACATGGACGTGGACGAGAGGAACAAGCTTGTCAGGGATAAGCGTCTATGTATCAACTGCTTTTCAGGTCTCCACGGATACAGGAATTGCCCAAGCAAGTTCTCTTGTAAGACCTGCGGTGCCAAGCACCACACGATGCTCCACATCGAGGACCAGACTTCCTCAAACTCCGAACCGAAGATTGTACAGATGCTGACCACTCTGGGAGACGCCTCTCCAAGGAAGGACCATGACGACTCCACTTCTGACGTTCGTTTTCTCTACACCACTCTGGTCACACTACAGAATGAAGGACAGACTGTAGTTGCCAGAGCCGTGCTTGACAATGGTGCTGCCGTTAGTGCCATTTCAGACAAATTGGCTTCTGACCTCAGACTCAAGAGGAGACCCAAGGCTCGTACTCTAGAGTGTGGTGGGTCATTGGTCCAATGCAATTTCATAGTCAAGGCGTCCCTCTGCTCCGCAGATGGATCCTTCCAATCTGAGCCGTTCAGGTTTACGGTTCACCCGAAGCTCCCTCACTTGGACTCTCCGACGGACAAGGACAAGATTGCTTCCTCTCCAGCCCTCTCCTCCTACAGACTCGCAGACTCTGATCTCGGTGGACAGGTGGACGTGCTGCTGAATGGGATAGATGCATCCTTCGTCAAGACTGGCCCTGAATTTAGGATCAAAGAATTCTTGGCCCAACCGACCAGGTTCGGACTCTGCTTGTCTGGACCTATGGTGAGGTACTCGAACCCTCCTGTACTCATCATGGCTGTCACGCCCACTGACCTCTCCGAGGACCTACAACGACTCTGGAATCTGGACCAAGTCCCTGAAGCCCCCAGTCACTCCCCAGAAGACGAGCAAGTCATCGAGGACTTCAACAAGTCTTACCAAAGAATCGACGGCGGATTCTCTGTCTCTCTGCCTCGAGTATCCAACCCGCCTACCATTGGCAACACTCGTCGTCAAGCCCTTTCAAGACTCCTGTCGAACGAGAAGTCCCTCAAGGCCAAGGGAAAGCTCAACGCCTTCTCCGTAGTCATGCAGGAGTACCTCGACTTGGGCCACGCCGAGGTCGTTCCCCAGAACGAACTCAACCAGACTCCATCCTGCTATCTTCCAGTGCATGGAGTATTCAAGGACCCCTCCACCACCACGAAGGTGAGGGCTGTCTTTGACGCCTCTGCTCGCTCATCCAACTCAATCTCACTCAACGATACACTCCTGCCAGGACCGAACTTGTATCCACCCCTGCCGGATGTACTCACACGATTCAGAAGACACAACATCGGCATGACTGCAGACGTGTCGAAAATGTTCAGGGAGATTCTCCTGAACTCCGAAGAGAACAACCTCCACCGCTTCCTCATGCGTGCAGCCAACGGCTCCATCCTCGACTGCAGGATGAACAGGCTCACCTTCGGAGTCAAGAGCTCCCCATTCTTGGCTACTCAGGTTCTACACACCTTGGCCAACCTCTACGCCGCCTCTCATCCTGCAGCCGCAGATGCCATCCTCTCCGCCTTCTACGTTGACGACGTCTTGTCAGGTGCCAGAAACGTTGAAGAAGCAGAAGGACTCAGGGCGTAACTCTGTGATCTACTCGCCCAAGCAGGTATGGTTCTCCGCAAGTGGAGGACCAACTCCAAAGATCTCAAGTCCATGATCCCGCCCCACTTGCTGGAGACCGACCCTTCACCAGTCTCTATCACTCCACCGTGCCAAGCTCCCAAAGCCTTAGGCATCCACTGGGACGTGGGCAACGACACTCTCCACGTATCCATTCCGAACCCCACTTCTAACATCTCAAAGACCACGAAACGGTCCATTGCCTCAGGTGCTGCAGGTGTCTTCGACATCCTGGGGCTCTTCTGTCCAGCTATAATCCCAGCCCGCATCCTGTTCCAGGAGACGTGGAAGCGGTCTCTTCCTTGGGACAAGCCAGTTCCAGAGGACGTCAAGACCCGCTGGGATGAGTGGCTGACAGACCTTCCATCCATAAACAACCATGCCGTCCCGAGACGTATCGTTCCTGACGTCGACTCTCCGTCTGACTCCTGGACTCTACACGGTTTCTCGGATGCTTCTGCCGTCGCCTACGGAGCCTGCATCTACCTAAGATCCGTCAGCTCCCATGGACACGTCAGCTCGACCTTGGTCATCGCGAAGGCCAGGGTCTTGCCAGTGAAACCTGTGACCATTCCGAAAGCAGAACTCACTGGAGCCCATCTCCTTGCCAAGATGCTGAGTCGTGCAGCCTCTCTCTTGGACATCCCTCTCAACCGAGTCTATGCCTGGACAGACAGCGAAATAGTCCTACATTGGCTACCCAAGTCGCCCCCACTGCTCAACAGGTTCGTGGCGAACCGGGTCTTCGCAATCCAGCAACTCCTTCCAGACGTCATCTGGCGCCACGTCAGATCGGCCGACAACCCTGCGGACCTCGCCAGTCGTGGTACCCGTGCAAAGGACCTGATCATGTCAGCACTCTGGTGGTCAGGTCCCCCTTGGCTCCTCCTCTTCCAGAAGGACTGGCCTCGGGGCAGACCAGGCAGACCTCCTGCCTCCATACTCAACATTTCCGTCAAGCCCTGTCTTAAGATGACCGAGTCTCAGGTAAACTTCCTATCTGATCTTTGGAACAGGTTCTCGTCCTTCTTCACCCTGGTGAGGACGGTTGCCTGGATCCTCAGGTTTGGTCGTCCGCTCCAGAGACGCCGACGACACCCATCAGACACTCTCACCTACGAAGAGATTGAACTCGCGAAACACAGGATCTACGCCTTGTCTCAACGTGAACACTACCCAGAAGTCTTCGACGCTGTGCAAAAGTCTAAAGCCATACCGTCAGGACACCAGCTTTACCGGTTCCAGATTGAACTGGCCCAACACGGACATCTACTAGTCTGCAGCCGAGTCAGAGACCCCAAGGCTCCTGCTACTCCAACCAAGTTGATCGTCCTCCATCCCAAGTCCGTCCTAACCAAGCTCTTGGTGAGGACTCTCCACATCACTTACAGCCACGCCGGTGTATCCGCCATGGCTTCCATCCTGGCTCACTCTTACTGGATCCCTGGACTCCGTAACCTGCTCAAACTCGTCAGCAGGACCTGCGTCGTCTGCCAGAGAGCCTATGCCAAGCCCCTCTCCAGCTTGATGGGCATGCTTCCTTCCTCAAGGACCACTCCAGCTCCTCCATTCTGCAGGACAGGTGTGGACTTTGCCGGACCGTTCCATATCAAAGTGGGACACACCAGAAAACCCTCCTTGGTGAAGACGTACGCCGTGGTCTTCGTCTGCATGACCACCAAGGCGGTACATTTGGACCTCTGTGCATCTCTATCCTCCAAAGAGTTTCGTGCAACTCTTGACCGCTTCATTGCAAGACGTGGATGTCCAGCAGACATCTTCTCTGACAACGGGACCAACTTCCATGGGGCCCGGGAGGAGATTCGAGAAATACAGAAGTTTTCTGAATCATCAGAAGTGAAGCAAGTGATCACCCACTTCTCCACCAGCAACCAAATCCGATGGCACCACATTCCTCCCAGGGCACCGCACTTCGGGGGACTGTGGGAAGCAGCCGTCAAGGCGATGAAGACCCTACTCAGGAAAATCATCCAACCACACAAGCTACGATGGGACGAGCTCTATAATCTCCTAGCCCAAGCAGAGTCTATCTTGAACAGCAGACCGATTGCTCCGTTACACAGTGAGGAAGCGTCTGAAGGGACCTACCTAACTGCCGGACACTTCTTGATAGGAAGACCTCTCAGGGCTCCACCTCAACCATTGCCCCCACTGGGAAGATATCGAATCTCAGACGATGGGAACTGGTCTCTAGACTTCTGAATGACCTCTGGCGCCAATGGACAGCTACATACCTGGCCTCCTGCGCTCAGCGTTCGAAGTGGAACCGGACTGGACGACCCCTAGCTCCAGGAGACCTCGTCTTCGTCAGGGACGAAACCCTACGCAGTAGAGATTGGCCCGTCGCCGTCGTGGAGACTGCGCATGTCGGTGACGACGGCCACGTACGCGCCGTAACCCTGCGGTGCAGAGGAAGGAAATACACAAGAGCAGTGAACCGACTGATACCTCTCATCACCTATGAAGATCAAGCTCGCCCCAAGACTCTTCAAGCCTCCCCCGGGAGTATGTCTGGGACTACGTCCACAGACAGACTATAGAACGATCATTTCCTACTTCCGCTCTATTCCTTTATTATATCATCAATTGCGGTAGAGTTACGAAACCCATCGTAACTCTCAGCTTGTCATGATGTATTTAATGTAAAATTGTATGTAATTATAATTGTTGTTCACCTCTGAGAAACTTAGTTATATTTCACTAAGGTGTGCGCGCTTTAGCTGTCTTGTCAAGACTGCAAGCTTTTGTGGCCAGCGGTTGAGATAAGATACAAGCCTGTGCCTGATCAAGTGGGCAACCTGGTCCTTCGACACCTTTCCTGAGTTCTTGGGATTACCCGGTGTGGGAAGTTACGCCCCCCACAAAAGGCAAGGACCTGAAAATGATGTGGTACAGCTCCCTTCAACTGGAAGGTTGATTGTCTTCTGTGTGGTACACCTGCCATTGTAGATACCCGACATCCACAGAGACAACCTGTGCACAGGGTGTCTACTATTCCCATGCGTTGCAATCTTCTAGAATGCTGTAAGGAAAGAGGAGACCTGTGGGCATCGGAGGTTGAGAATTGTCTCCAAGGTTGCATTGATTTAGTTGTGGCAGAGGCAATTTATCATGATGGCTGCTTGAAAAATTTTAATTTAAAGAGAAATCCGAAGAAAAAAGTAGCCACTACAGGTCAGTGTACTTAGCTATCTATTAATAGCTACCACTGGTTTGGCCAAGTATAGTATTTTCACTTATTTGAACTATATTTTAGCTATCACTGAATCATTAACTATGTTTTTTTTTCCAGGACAAAGTGGTGAAAGTGAAGATGGAAGTGGTAAGACACAGTTTTAATGTAGCATATTATATATTTTGTCTATTTATCAATGATGTTGTTTGTGTATGTAGATGGAGTGACTGAATTCTCTTTTGAAAAGAACGATTAAAAAGTTTAATTATAGATCATTCATTAACAATTAAATAATATTACTATGTATTTAAATTATATTAATGACCATATTGATTTTTCCTAATATTTTTATATGGTTGTCAAAGTGGTTAACATAGATGTTTCTAAGAAATTAAATCAATTGCCAAGAAGTTTGCAGCCTTGTCAAATTGGTTGCCAAAAAGTTGCAGCCTTGTCAAAGAAGTTGCAAAAAAGTTACAGACTTGTCAAAAAGAAGTTGCCAAAAAGTTGCAGCCTTGTCAAAGTAGTTTGCCAAAAAGTTGCAGCCTTGTCAAAGTAGTTGCCAAGAAGTTACAGACTTGTCATGCAGGTTACCAAAACATTACAGACTTGTCCGTGTGGTTAACAGCGAGTTTTCAGAGAAGTTTGCGAGGTTTGTTAACTAGCTTGTTAACTAGTGTCTGTTCCAGGCGTCAACAACGGAGTTCCAAAACTTGTTAACCGCTCGGTAACTACGCGCGAACTAGTAGTTAACGAGCTAGTTTGCAATTTGTAAACTTCGCTTTTTGGCGCTGTGCTTTTAGTGGTGACCAGATAAAAAACAAACAAAAGACAGCTAACTGGTAACATTGCTTGGTGACTTGCATGTAGCATAGACTACCAGAGCTCCAGAGGTCGCTTTAACTTAAGGTTATCTAGTAGCATCTTTTTATCATTAATACATTAAACAGTGATCATACACTAACAATTATATTTTAAAATGCTTCCAAGAGTTTAACCTTCGTCATTCAGAAAAAAATCTAAAGTATAGTTAAGTATAAATTTACATTATATACAAAAGAGAGAGTGAGAACTGTGTAGGCTCGCGACGCCTTGGCGCCTTGAGGATACCTTAAAGGTAGCAATAGTCGCTGCCACCAGAATATCCAACCTGAGTATGCAGCCTAAGCTAGCCCTCAGTCTGACTTATCAGTTCACTAGGATTTAGTGTAATTGGATACTAAAGCTGCAATCATTGCAACAGGGTTTATATAGGTGACATTACACGTGTATGATAACAAAGACAACTCTAGCTAGCAAGGGCTACCAGCCCACTACTCTACAATTCATTAGTAACACACGCATGCCCCTTGCAGGGCCCTTACAGGAAATATCACATTGTACACACACACATCACAACACATATGAGTTCATAGTTCGTATCATGTGGGAGGACCTCGCTGTTCTCCCACATCTCCCCCCTCCTTCTTTAGACAGGTGCCCTCGGCACAGATTCCTTCAACAGCAGCATGACATCTGCTGAGTTCGTCAGCGACAACATTCAAGTTTCCAGCCCTGTACACCATCTCGAAATCGAATTCGCACAGTTTGAGAGCCCAGTTCAGGATTCTCCTGTTCTCTTGCTTGCCTGACCTGAGGGAAAGCAACCCTTTATGGTCGGTGATCACACTGAATTTTCGTCCATACAAGAAGTACGAGAAATGGCGAATGGCTTCGTACACAGCTAGGCCCTCCAATTCTTGGGCACTATATCTTGACTGAGATCCTTTCAGCTGGCGCGAAAAGAACGCCACCGGTAGACAATTCCCTTCTCTCTTCACTGACAACACCGCACCAACCCCTGTAGAACTGGCATCACACTCAAGCACAAACACATCACTATTACATGGCACATACAGACACACAGACTCACATAACTGGACACACAATGCATGAAAAGCCTCCAACATAGGCTCAGTCCAACTCACGGTCCCAGCCGAAAGCGAAGACGTGTGGGGCGTCAAGAGGGCCGACCAACGGTGAAATCCCCTGATAAATCTTCTATAGAAGTTAACCAAACCCAAAAATGCCCTCAGTTGCTTCCTCGACTTTGGCAACGGATGGTCCCGAATAGCCTTCACTCTGGCTTCTGGCACAGAAATGACACCATCACCAACTTGGTGTCCCAAAAACTCCAACCTCCTTCTTCCAAAACTGCACTTCCCTCTTCTGCAGGTCAAACCTGCCTGCCTCAATACCTCCAACAACTTCCGTAAATGACCCAAATGTTCTTCCCAAGACTTCGACACAATCAAAATATCATCAATATAAACCTTGCTAAAGTCCTCACAATCAACCAAAACTCCCTCCATCAGACGTTGGAAAACCGCCGGAGCATTCGTAAGTCCGAACGGCATCTTTACGAACCTAAACTTCCCGAATGGACAGATGAAACATGTTTTGTCCCGATCGTCTTCCTCCACAGCCACTTGGTAGAACCCCTTCGCGAGGTCCACCTTCGACAGGACACAGCCACTTCCCACGAGTTCTATCATCTCCTCGAGCCCCGGTATGTAGTAAGGCTCCTTCTTCGTAACAGCATTAACTTTCCTGTAATCCACACACAGGTGGATCGCACCATCTGGCTTCCTGACAGGTACTAGGGGAGAAGACCACTTGCTATCACAGCGTTCGATAATCCCTTGTTGTAATAAGTTCTCTAGCTCCGTCTTCACTTGGTCGCGAATCCCCAATGGCCCCGAATATGGCACTTGATGTATGGGATCACAGTCACCCGTGTCAATAGACTTTGTAACTCTGTCAGTGTTTTCGGGTCTGTCTGAGAACACGTCTTTAAAGTCGTCTAGAAGTTCTGTCAGCTCACACTCGACATAACCCTCACACACTCCACTCAACATGCTACTCTCTTCATCCACCTCCTCTAACACTACATCTAATCTGTTTATACGCACTCTCTCCTTAAACCTTTTTATACAATTCACATGCACCACCTTATGGTGTTTCTCCTTTCCTATCTTCGCTATATTATAATTCACCTTCCCCTTCCTCTCAAGCACAACATACGGTCCTTCCCACGAATCAGACAACTTACAACTCATACTCGGTATACGATACATAACCTTATCCCCCTTCACGAATTCCCTCAACTTAGTCCCACTATTTAACCCTTTCGTTCCGGATCCCGCTTTGAAGCGGGTGAAGACCGATTGACTTCTCCGAATTTTTAAAAATAGTTACTTTATAGCTAGAACCTTCAGATTGCATACACAGGTTCCCAATGCATTGGAGAAGCATCTAAAATAGCTTTCAGCCAGGACTGCTTCGACAGTACCTCACAGCAGTTGCGTTTATTTCTTCCTCGGCAAAAAAAAAAACATCGGTTCTCCTTCGAATTTAAAAAAAAGTTACCTTCTTCACAGCAGCTTCATTTATGGATCCAGTCATCTCCAGAGCTTTGTAGAAGCAGCAAAAAATTGCTTGAGCTCAGTAGCCTTCCATAACACATTGAAACAACCGCTTCTTTGCCGCCCAAGACTTTGCGGTTTGACTTACTGTCTTCTCCATTTTTTATAAAATCGCCAGTTCAACTGGGGACCTCCCTATTACGTACAGTCTTAGGTAATGCTTATTACATCATAGGATAAAAGTGAGCGTGTCGTGTGACTCCGGTAACTATGCAAAAAAAATTTTTTTTCAAAGTGATTTTTTGGAAGATTGCTTCTAGAAATTACAATGCGGTGCAACTTGCTTGATGCTGACTCTAGCGACTCAGGATCAAGCGGAGAGAAGGGAGACGACATCTAGGGCTATAGGAGGCCCTGTATCAGGGTTGGTGGATCAGACCCCGTCAACTCTGATACTGAAAATGGGAGTCAAGAAGATGATCGAGGTAAGCTTGTCTTTCTCTTGTCTTTCTCTTGAAAAATAGCAAGCTTCTGTTGTGGAAAGGACTTATTTATAGCTATATTGAGATAGAGTAAGCTGTTTACCTATAATATATATATTTCATTGATTTTTGAGATTTGAAAGTGGCTTGTGGTTTTTTGAACAAATTCAAATTTTCAATAAAATTAAATTTTTTTTTACCACATATACTACTAGGACCAGATGTGAATGCAGTCACCGACCCGATTACGCAGATGAGGCGACAGGAGCAGAGTCTTCCAGTGATGAAGGAGAGGATACCGGACCTGAGTCTTCCAATGATGAAACACGAATAGGCAGCAGGTTACAGTGATGAAGAAGAGGAAGTGGCTCCTCCTGCTCCGAGTTCTGGACGTCCTCGCGGTCGGAGAAGGCGGGAATCGAAGAACAAGAGTCGGGTGGATGAGGTAGGTGGAGAGTGGAAGAAAGATGACAACACACCCATTGATATTCCATAATCTTTTGTGTGAAGGACCACAGACTTTGATATTTGTGGCTGCTCCCCCCCCCCCCTGAACATCCCAAAAGTTGTAATATGTATTGTTATTGTCGTTGTCGTTGTCTGTGTTTTTGTGGTGTTGTAGTGGAGCTTCACACTCGATGTATATGTGTGTGCGTGGAGTTGAAATGTTATTCTGGCGCTTCCAGATCTAACCGGGGAGGGAACGAACTTGGGGGGGGGGAGGGGGGTCTTTTCCAATCGGGGCTACTATGCCCATGTAAGTTGAATTTCATGTATGTGTGTGTGTGTACACCAGTCAATTTATATTATACATTTATTTTTATGATCTGTATTCACCTGTATCTTCTTTTTTCTAGTGTGTGTGTGTGTATGTGTGTGTGTGCATTTGTGGAATGAGAGAGAGCATCCGTGGACAAACAGTATGTGGCGCTTCCGTATACAACCTGGGAGAGAACTCTGGATCTTTTTTGATCGTGACTACTATGCCCATGTAAGTTGAATTTCATGTGTGTGTGTGTGTGGTGTGTACACCAGTCAATTTATGTATAATAAAATATACATTTATTTTTATGATCTGTATTCACCTGTAGTTTCTTTTTTCTTGTGTGTGTGTGTGTGTGTGTATGTGTGTGCGTGCATTTGTGGAAAGAGAGAGAGAGCAACCATGAACAAACAGTATGTGGCGTTTCCGGATCCAACCTGAGAGAGAACGAACTCGGTGGTCTTTTTCGGTCTGTGACATCATCCATGCCTGGTAAGTTGAATTTCATTTTTTCAACTTACTGATATTTGGGTGTCCAGCTAGGGCTGGGGGGGGGTTTATGGTACAAGAATGTCAGTGAAAAGTAATGACGGGGGAGGGGGGGTTATGGTACAAGAATGTCAGTGAAAAGTAATGATGGGGGAGGGGGGGGCTCAATTCAGCGAGGCCAGCTGTTATGTTACAAATGTCATTGTTGTCCTGTGTTTTTTTGGTATTGTATGGAGGTTCCGGATCCTATGGGAGGGATCGTTCAGTCTGTGCCACCATCCATGCCGGGTAAGTTGAATTCCACGTGTGTGCTTGTACTGCTTTTCATTTTCAAATTACACTTTCTCAATACAACGATTGTTTCTCTCATGTACAGTGTGGAGTATACATACCAGGGTTCATACAGTGGGAGGCTAGCGCTGGGTTCCCCCCTAGAATTTTGGGAGTTGAATAGAAATGAACATTTAGGAAGCATTTATTTAGTCTGATATTGTATCCCATTATGTTTTTATCATAACTGAGCCATTTAGTGCATAGGACCGAACACTGATCATCAGTGTGAAGTATAGACTCGTATGCAAAGATGTGCATCAAAGTAGTGTAGGTTCCAGAAAATGGGTGTGGCGAAGTACACTCGGAGCCCCACATGAAACCGCATACAATACATCATAAAGTTGCAATTATATAGGATCATGAATAATTTGTTGTTTGTATTACAAATATCTTTGTTGTTTGTGTTTTTGTGTATATGAAATTGTTTTGTAGTGGAGCTCGACGTCCGATGGCATACGTTCCTTGTGGATACTCATAGATGTCTCCTACATGATCACAATCAGCACCACACACAACAAACAACATATTTTATTGTTGAACTAATATAATATTGGTATAAAATGCATCAAACAATATTATTTCTATTTTATTTTATTTTTTTATTGATGGGAAAAGTGGATTTTTTTGGGAAAAAAAATTTTTTTTTTTTAAATATTAGTAGATGGCTTAAATATTATTCAATTTTCTCAATCCAAAAATGAGGGGAATCCCAAACTCTTGGTCTATTTAGTGATATATGGTTGTTATGGGGTTTTCCCAGCCAGCATCGAGTAAAAAAAATAAAACGGCAATGCTCTATTCCGCGGTAGAAAATTAGATTTTTCCGCGCGCGTCCAAACAATTCAGGAACGAAAGGGTTAAATACTTCATCCTTGTTTCTCTCCCCTTAGCCATCCCCAATGCGGCATAATCTCTCACTACTTCAAGTCTCTCAGACATCTTACACACCCAATCACACACATTTAGATCACTCTCCTCTGTCTCCATCAACCCATGATACAGTGCATCTAGCGGCGTTCTCACTCTGAACCCATATACTAGGTCGAATGGGCTAAATCCTGAGTCTGCATGGGGCATCTGCCTCAGCACGAATAGTGCAAAGTTAACCTGTCCTACCCAATCCAAACTCTGGTCCATGCCCTTCCCCAAAATAGCCTTCAAGGTACCGTGCATCCTTTCCACACAACCGTTACTCTCCGGGAGATATGGGGACGTTCTTATTCTCTCTATTCCCAACCATCTACTAAATTCCCTCATCAGCTTACTGCAAAATTGGCTACCCTGGTCGGATAAAATCAACTTGGGGATTGACGTCCTCGAGAAGATAGACCATAGACCTTCAACCACACTTCTCGCAGTGATGTTTCTCAAGGGCACCGCCTCTGGCCACCTTGTCGCTAGACAGACATATGTTAGAAGATATCGATTTCCACCCTTGCCCTTAGGGAGGGGACCCACTAAATCTATGGCCACCTTTCGAAGGGCTCGGCCATAATAGGCCTCTCAACAGCTGGGGCCTTCCTGGGCTTGGCCTTAGACTTTCTTTGACAAAGCTCACAAGAGCCGCAGTACTCTATGAGGTCTCTAGCCATGCCTGGCCACACAAAGTATTTACTCACCACCGCCTGCACCTTAGCCGCACCCAAGTGACCGTTCCCATCATGCCCTAACTTCATCACTCTTCCTCGATACTCTCTCGGCAACACCAACACTTCCCTAAACTCTTCCCAACCTACATACAATCCTCTCACTAACGCACCCTCTTTCCAACTAAACCCTCTCTCTCGCCTATCACCTAACTCTCTCCACTCCTTAAGACTCTCGTCCTCCCTCACTGCTTCTCTGAACTCTTCCCTGTCCTTCCCTATTGCTACCGGACCTATGTCCTGTGCAGCACTTACTACTTGCTCCATCTCTTCTCCTGCAGTGTCTGCTGATTCTAGTGAGGTTGCTACTCCCACCTCACTTTCCTTCTCACTCTCATCTGCACTCCCCACTCGCTCGTTTGCTACGTTAACAACATCTTCTTTCTCCCCTTCAACACTTTCCCCCATCTCCTGACTCTCTACCCGTTCTGGCACAATCTCTCTCAGCTCCACAATACTCCATTCATGCACCCCTTGGACCTCACTGTCATCTTTTTCCTCTTCCTCCTCAACTCTCTTCATGCTCCTAGTCATAACCTTAACCTCTGCTCTGTCAACCCCACTATATTCCTCAATGGCTCTCGCAAAAGCCTCGTACTCTCCCTTATCAGTAACAGTAAAGGGAATGATGCACACAGCACTCTCCTGACTGTCCTCGTCCACAATCGCTCTCACCCTCTTATAAAATCCCCCTATCACAAAGTCCGCCATAAAACTCTTACACTTTTTCTCCTTTCACTGACCCTTTCACATACACGTCCCCACACATCTGGGCATTCACAGGCACCAGCTCCTGTGGAACAGAACCTAGCTCAGCCCCTGAATCTACCAATATTTCGGCACGCACCCCGTTCACCAACCCTAGGGCAACGTTGCCACTGCTCCCACCTATTCCCAACATAGACATTCTCTTTGGCCCTGACTCATTTCTAACGGGCTCCCCTACTTCCTTACTCGGACACTCCGGACTCCTGTGCCCCGTCTTCCCACAACTGTAGCAGGTAGGAGGCCTGGGTAAGTAACCCTGACTCTGCCTACTTGTGCTCCCCCCACTCTTCCTACATTCAAAGGACCGGTGACCCGTGTCACCACAGTTAAAACACTTGACTACGCCATACCCGGCTCTCTCTCCATTACCCCGTACGTCACTCGTACTCTTACTACTGCTATACCCACTACTACGCCTCTGCTGCTGACTCTCTCCAGCACCCAACGGCTTATAATAATTTTCCCGCTGCCTTCCTGACAGCCAATCCTCTAGGGCTTCTCTCATCGCCCCCCAACTCTCTATCTTTCGCATCTCCATAAAGGTCTTCCCGTGCTGGGGCAAAACCTTCCTCAACAAGGCCATCGCAACGACCAAAGTACAATCCTCCACGCTCTTACACTCTCTATACATACCACCCACTGTTCTCCTCAACCACTCTGCTAACTCTCCCGCACTCATACCCTTAAACGAATCTCCCATCACCTCGAACAGCTGATTCCCGTAGGTAATCGCCGTCTCTCCTGCTGCCTTCAGCAGTATTCCCCTTATCTCTTCATAGCTCGCTCTCGCATCCCTAGCCTCAGCTACTCTAGAGCACAGTATTTCCGGCAACCTAGCATACAGTCTCTCTGGCCACTCTTTCACATTAATCTCACTCTCTTTCATGATTCTTTCAAACTTATCTAGGTACCCCCCTAACTCCTTGCCCTCCGTATAGTTACCCAATCCCTTCAACTTCTCACTCAGCAACTCTCGTCTGTCACGGGCAAAGTCGTCTTCCTTGCGGAGCGTCCGTCGTCTGTCATCGTCTTCTTGACGGCGGGCGACTGCATCTCCCCGTCTTCGGTCTCCTTCCACGGCTTGTAGTTGCCGAAACATGTCCACCAGGTCCTTCCTTCTTGCGTCTTCTGCCTCTGCTAACTCCCGTCTCCTGGCTTCCTCCGCTTCTCGTCTCCATTCCCTCTCGGCCTCTTCTTGCCTTCTCCTCCCTTCAGCCTCCTCTGCTTCCCTCTTCCGTCTGTACTCCTTCTCTTCTGCATTTTGCTCCAACATCAACTGGAACAAGGTTACCATGTCTTTCAGGGGTCCCCCTTCTGTCCTTCTAGCTTGCTTTCTCTTCGGCAGCACCTCTGCTGCAGCCCTATCTTCCTCCATTGTTTCGCACACTTCTGCCTCCTCGCCTTCGCCTTCCTTTCCGTCTGACGAGTGTTCCTTGTAGTCTGCTTCCACCGCACGTCTCGGATACGGGGACCGCTCGGTTCTTCCTGAGGGATAGGTTGGCTTATACTCCTCTTCCGAAATACCAGGCACTCTCCGTGTTGACCTTCCTCTTGACTCCACACGTCCAGCCCCCGACATAGGCGCAAGCAAACCTAACCCAGCTGGGGACCTGTACAAAAGTGAACACAATGACAAAAGATTAGAAAAATTCCACAACTCCAAGCTTTTACAGGTAATCCACGCGCGCAATAAATATCGTTCACAATACAACACAACACAGTTCAACCAGTTTCCCAAGGGTTGGACGAACGATAACTCCTTTGGTCCGAAATCTCCCACTGCTACAGCAAGGTCGATATGATTAATAGGAATGTCTTCCCAGGTAGTGTTCACTGCTTTCTCAGGACGTCTCCCAAGTAGAATGTCTTCCCAGCAGTCTGATCTCTTGGGTTCGGCGGTCCAGTCGGAAGTAGTTCTTCGTCTTGGATCCCACCGCTGCCACCAATTTGTATGCTCGCGACGCCTTGGCGCCTTGAGGATACCTTAAAGGTAGCAATAGTCGCTGCCACCAGAATATCCAACCTGAGTACGCAGCCTAAGCTAGCCCTCAGTCTGACTTATCAGTTCACTAGGATTTAGTGTAATTGAATACTGAAGCTGCAATCATTGCAACAGGGTTTATATAGGTGACATTACACGTGTATGATAACAAAGACAACTCTAGCTAGCAAGGGCTACCAGCCCACACGTGTATGATAACAAAGACAACTCTAGCTACTAGCAAGGGCTACCAGCCCACTCCTCTACAATTCATTAGTAACACACGCATGCCTCTTGCAGGGCCCTTACAGGAAATATCACATTGTACACACACACATCACAACACATATGAGTTCATAGTTCGTATCATGTGGGGGGACCTCGCTGTTCTCCCACAGGTGGGATGAGATGTACACGCTCTTGACACAAGTGGAAGCCGACATGTGTTAAGTACGTAATGTAAGTGAAATGAAAAAGTGTACATACATTTTTGTATTAAAAATTTGATAAACAGATTCACTATCTAATTTCACATACCTGCTTCAAAGCATTTCATACAAAAAAAGGCGAAGATTAAAAAGTGGTACAAGATTTAGGACTAATTCATTTAGCTATACTTAATAATTAGCAGATAGGAGTGTTATGTACAGACAGGTAAACATAGTTTAAGGAGAAAGTTATATTATGACAACTCCCAATTATTTCTTTTCATGAATTTAAAATCATTAAAGATTAGACTCTGTAATTCACACCAAATATTCTGGACATTCACATTGTAAATATACTACTAAAAATGAGAAAAACCTTGATGTGATTGGTTTGACATAAAATCACCATTTTAATAAATAATTTGACAATGATAGTCTCCAATTTGACAACACTTATTACTTAGTAATTACTCGAAATACTTTATCCACCCCTGGATAGTTTCAAATTATTCTAAAGACATTTTGACAACACTTGTCACTAACTCATTCTTTATAAATCATTTGAAAACAAAGTCTAGATGAGAAATATCACTGCAGAATTGTTCCGATGCTATTGAAATTAAAGTTCAATCTACATGAATTATACAGAATAGGTGGCCAACTTTTAATTGTTTTATGTATGATGGCTAATTTCAGAGGATTTGACAACATAACCAAAAAATTTCCAAGCAAAATTCTACAAAGATACTAGCAAATAGATGCTAAACTTAAAAGTTAAAGATACTGTGATTATTGAAAGTCAATCAAGTATTGAAACTTATCATTTTCTTAATAGTCTATAGCACCTAAATTTAAATTATAAAAGTATAAATACCAGAATGTGTTCTGCACTTCTATACTTTCAAAATGTGTCAGTCTAAATTTAACATTCACAAGTGTGAAATTGTAATTTAGTATTCTTGCAAACAAATGTCCAGTATACTTTCTTATAATTAATTATTTTGGCAAACATAATCAAGAAAACCAAAGTAAACAAACAAATAAAACTAAACCAAAATAATGTTATCAGTAGTGGATGCTGGATTTATGGACCTAAAAAGATTGTAGAAACTCTGAACATTAGCTAAAATAGGATATGAAAGTCCCCACGTGCCTCTAAGCTACCTGAGGGTAAACAGGAAGCTCAGATTAGTGTACTTCTTACTGTGTAGCGAGAAGATTTGTCTCCAATGTTCCGTTTCGGATTTCTGCTGAGGCCGTCCCTATACTTATTTTCAGTTTTATATAGTAAAATGTCAGAGTATTCCTGACACGAAGCCATACTAGTGTAGCTAGCGCGCCAAGATGCACCCTGTGGGCAGGGCAATAGGTGGAGCTCAGAGCGCTTGAACACTACTTCGTACAGAGAGCATATGATGAGGAGGCCTTACCCTAGGGGCGGAGCTCTTGTCCTAGGACAGTTACTCCGGGTGGAACTCCCCGTCTTTGTCGTGGGGAGCTGTGGTCCTGTGACACCGGTCCAGTCCGTGTTTTAGTCAGACCCTGTGCGGAAACCGCTACTATAGTGACGTTGGAGTGTTACAATGCAATGAACCTTGACTTAGAGAATGCTTAGTCAGCAATAGCTACGGCTTCGCTAATACTTGATGACAATGGTTGACAACGTTCAGGTAATTTGCTGCCTCAACTACGCACACACGATCACACGAACACACAATTAACACTTCAACAGTTCTCAGCTTACAGTAACAAACATCAAAAGATAATTATATCAAAACAAGGTCTTCAGGCCCGTAGCCAGAGGTTCGCATTGGGGGGTTCGGGTTTTAAGACGCAAAAAGCCACACCTACTTTTGTTTCCTCGTTAATTCTTCTACAATACTAAATAACAAAAGATAAGTGTGCACTAGGTATTCTACTTCAAAACTATAATTCATTAAACAGTGTTGATATTCGAGAGAAAAACGGTATTATTATCGGGTGAGCTGTATATAAAACAGTGCAACATAATAATACGCCTTATTCGTACTACAAGTTGTTTAATAGTAGTAAGGCGTGTAAACTGTCCGTTCGAAATGTATTGAAAAAATCGCTATAACTAAGTGAAATAGCACGGGACAAAGTGAAATGTCACGGTAGCTTAAGGGTGCTCACACATAGCAACGCTCGCGCGAGGCTTAATTGAGCCTTAAACCACGAAACCACGGAGTTGTAAAGGTGGTAGGACGGATCTTAAATACCCGCGCAGAGATAAGAGCTGCTAGGCAGCCCGTGGTAAATTCGCGTGGTTACTGTAGTGTAACAAATTGGCGGGTAACAGCTGTTTATTCAATATAGAAGCTAGTTAGGAAGTCATGGGCAGGAGGCTTAAAACCAAGAAAAAGCAACAATTAATGGACGCAAGAGAAATAAATAAAATTCTCAGCCATTCTACAAGAGGTACTATATTAGCTAATCAGGTTCCACAATTTATTCTTTGTTATTGTTGTTAGCTGTGCTGAGAATTATCGAACAAAATGTACCAGGTGTCAACACCAATGCTCCTGAGGTACAGAGTTTCCTTTTGCCTGAGCCAACAATACACTCAGTGGAAGCTGGAACTGGTAATAAATGCAATATAACATGAAACTGAAACAATTAACACACAAATCAGTCCTGAAAAAGAAATAAATATTAAAAAAAAAACACAATAAATATATAGGTCCTATTAGTATGGACGTCACTGCTGTGGACTCTCATCCAGTCAGGAACCCTGATCCAGCTAGTGACATCACTCGTCCAGTCAGTGATGGGAGTCCTAGTCCAGTCTGGAGTACCCCTGCACTCAGCTTGGCAGTTCCCAGCACCGAGCCGGAAGGTATAACTAGGGAAATTAGCCGAGAAATGATCAATACCAATTAATAGATAATTTCAATAGTGTATGTACATTGTAATTTGGTATTATGTATTTAGGTACTATAGATTATAGGGTGCTAATTTTAGAGTTCAAATTTTTTGGAATTTCCTATGATTAAAAATACTTTGGTAGAGATTGTCAACTTAATGAAGAGTCCAGGTAAAATTATATTTTAAGATTTTTTTCCTATCCGATAAAATTATAAACATTGCGGCATAAACAGCTTGTATTTATATTACCGGAATTGATTGTGAATGATATATACTACTTACATAGTGGATAGCCATATGTACTCTAGATTATTATTATTTGGCAATGATATTGGTAAGGCCATACCTACTTGTTTCGCGGGCAAACTGACCCTTAAAATAGGGTCAGGTAAGCAGGCTTAAAAATGAAAATGACAGTAACGTGATGTATAGTTACCATGGTTAATGATTGATTTAAAGCAACAAAACAAATTATCATTAAAAAAACTCGAGAAAATAATGAATACTAAACAAAAACGACTTCTAGAATGTCTGTCTTGCTTAGCCATATTGTTATGCAGTCTAGGGGCAGGTCTTTTGCCACTGGATCGGCATAAAAAAACAAGGGGCGAACTGACTTAGCAATAATTGATAGGTCGGAGGTCTTTTTTTTTTTTAAATCAAAAATTTTGGGTTGGTCGGGCCGAAAAACAAAATCAAATTGGTATGACCTAATCAATAAGTTATTAATTATTATTACTTTGTATTATGATTGTCATCATCATCATCATGACTTTTTATTTATATAGATGAAGAAGGATGGGGAAGAAGTTCTCCAGGGTGCATCACTATCAATGGAGAAGCTGCACATAAAAATTGTTGGGAGTCCTATTGAAGGTATGCAGCTAGCTACTGAAATACAATCAATACTACTTAATAATAATAATAATTACCTTGTAGGAGCCCATAGAGCACTTCCTGACGTTCTGGCACTGGAAAGAGTCTTCACCCATTCTGCTCTTGCTGGAAGTTTGGCTAACCTCTCTGTTCGGACTCCCCAAGTTCAACTGTCCCTGTGGATCAACCAGAGAAATACATATAGAAGGGCTGCAGCTTTGATTAAGTCACTGGGCAGACCTAACCTAACCTCAACTCAAGCCAAGAAGCTGGACTCCCTTAGTATAGGCTACACAGAGCTCCTCCAGCTTCGAGAATACAGTGGTACCACCGAAGTCTTTCTTACCGCTCTGAAGGACAAGGGGATACGGAGCAAGCCCCTGAGGGAGAAGCTTGCCAAGGCCATCGGCACCCGCTGAATCTTCACAGTTTATTTTATTTTATTATATACCCGGCTCTTTTCAGAGCCACTGCATTCACACAAGATTCCATCTTGTTGGTTCCAGCTGCTCTAAATAGTGCGCCCCGCCCCCACCTAGCTAATACGCGTATAGTTAATTCCGCATACTATGGGCGGGGCTCGATCTTTGCACAAAGGCAAAAGGGTGCGAGCCAATTGGAATCTATTTTGCAGTCCAAGTCCAGAAGGGGGTGGAATTAGTGTTCCATTTTTAGTACAGCGGCATAATTTAACAAGGTAAAGAAAGTAGTCAGACTAGTTTTTTAATAAAGTTTACAGTTGTGACGCGACCGTAAAAAAATCACGTGGAAATGTGAATAAATATAAAGTGAAACGGAATTGAAAAAAACTAATCTGACAACTTTGTAACAATTAGCTAAAAGAAGCGGTGGACGGAATTTTGGCTTCGGTGGTCCTCCACAGTTTCCAAATAGATGCGTTTATTTTTGGGACTTTGAGGCTTCATATCTTTTGCCGCTCAGCGTTTGTGTCTGTCATTCTTGGTAAGTTCACTGTCTGCTGGTACATCTCGGAGATCCCCCTGACTGTGTGGACCTGCAAGGTATAGAATCGGAGTTATTTCCCATAGCAACAGTTAATTGATTTGCGTGGGCGGAACGCGTATCCGGTGTGCCAGCACCCTTAAGTAAGAGTAAGTGCGCAAACATGCAGCTGAAATATACAGTAGTAGCTTCTAGTTGGAGACAACGTCATTCTTTAGCGCAGAAGTTATACCCCTATTAGACAGAGTTTTTTTCAACAGATTAGGAGGAGCCATTGATTAAAGCAAAGTTCAAGAGAAAGTTTATCCTGAAGTACAGAGATAGTGACTGCACTATACATAGTAGCCACACTGTAAATGATCTTTAGCTTACTGTAGTCTCTTGCAGCTTTTATAAAGCTGGCCTACTATCAACGTGTGATAGCGCAATTAACCGTGCTATTCGTGATTAATAGCACGAACTACGCAATTAAAATAACACGAGGCAAATCGGAGTCCTATTTCAATAGCTTTGCGAGCGCTACTTGATCCTTAATAGAACAGGTTACCCGTGCTATCACTGTTAATAGTAGGCCAGTTTTTTTGTTTGTTTTTTTGCAGTGTAGCTACACTAGATAGTGCACTTACTATCTGTATACTTGAGGTTTAACTTTCTCAGACACTTCCGAAGGCTCCCTTTCTAATCTGTTGAAAAAAATCCGTTGCTTGTGCTAATAATATCGAATCGCACGCTTACCGGTGCTGTTACTCTTACTAAAGTGCATTACGTTACACTTTATAAAGAATAGATGTAGCGTAGCAAGCTTAACTCATGCCGATATGAGAGCGAAATTTGTATCCAAGGAGCTGAATGTTTATTAGGTCACTTGAACTCAGACTAGGCCAGAAACAGCAGAGAATTCAAGCGCAGGTTCAGCACGATTGAAAAGATGATGATATTCCAGAAGTTTTATGTGGGGTGTGGCTAAAATATTTACTTCCGGTCACTTTAAAGGGGGGTTCGACCGAACCCCTCGAACCCCCCCCCCTGGCTACTACGGGTATGGTCTTCACGTTGAGTGCAGCCCTCCAAACTGTTTTCGCTTGTTTGAAAGGGGTGGAGTTTGAAGCTGTTAGGATATAAATTTGTTTTGTAGCGCATCTTACTGGTGTGTCTGTCTCACTGGGCTAGAGATTATCACAGTTTAGTGGTAGCTGTCGAAAATAGCCAACAATGAGTAAGTTATTAGGTAAAAAAAAGTGATGCCAATCATGAGCAACAATCTAGCTGGCTATGTTAGTTATATCTTGTCCTACATACGTGATGAGATTGTGAATATCCACATAAAGTTTATTTTCACATCACATTGTAGTGATTCATTTATTACTTGCTGAATATTTGTAGTTTTTTGATTGCTAACGTAGAAACAGACCAAGTAATACTCAACCTAAATATATATCCAATCTATCAATCTATTTTAATTTAGACACGTGTAGAGAGAGTTGATTAATGTATTCAGGTGTTATATACATGTGATATATATTTATACACTCATCTTTCTTAAGCTTGCCTTCAAATGATAATGCACCAATTCTGTTCATATAACTGGTAATTACGAGTAATTTTTACTGGCGACAGCAAAATGAACTGTGTAACTAAAATTTTGTTTATTAAGTTTTAGAATGGCACTTTTCTTTTGTTTTTGTTTTTGGAATGAGCTTGCAAACCTAGATCCATAGCTGCTTACCCATGAAAGTTATTCATTTTTATTGTGAGGCCAACTCAATTAGGACAGAACAAATATGATAGCCAAACTTATTTATATTGTTGTTTATCAGAAAATTTGTATGGATAACACAATATATTCAGTTTTGTACAAAACACTTATTTAAGAATAAATAATGAACTTGAGCTTAATTCAAAAGAATTAGAATTATAATAGATTTTACTATTGAATTTATCAATCATAATTTTTTTAAGTCAGTGATTTATCTTTAATAACTACTATTGTTATCTTGCATTCATAATAACTGTTCTAATTTCTAGACTTTGTAAAACTTGTTTGCATATTCATTTGTATCTCTCTATTTGATGAACTGGCCACTCAGCAATCAACTGTTCACCATTTGAGAGCAGTTCATCGAATTGGCAAGCCATTTCTATATGATCATTATTTTCTATGTGTAACCTATGGTCCAATGCAAGAGTGGCTTCTCAATAATGAAGTGGTCATAACCTATACGATAAGAAATACAGCAGGATCCGTTTTCTCAGGTCCACTGAAGTACAACTATAGTTATTTTTCTTCTCTCATATTGTTTAGGAATTCTGATGACATAAAAGAATTTGTGTCATCTTTGATCATTTCAACCACACGTGATGTGATGTTCAATATAACTTGTTCTAATGCAATAGCTTTCAGCAGAGCAACTAACCACAATTTAGCTTATCGGAGAAGAAAGAGTTTAAATGCTTTTGACAGTAATGGTTTGGTACACCTCCAGTTTTTGGCGGCTGACTCTACAAGTATACCTACCAAGACTATCTACTTTTATATTTGTAGGATAAATGGGACTGATATTCATTGGCAAACTACAGCTCAAATTTTTGGTTTTAATACTAATTATGTTGGGAATGATGAAACATTTACTTCAAGAGATCACACTATTATAACTCAGCAGATTATCATGATGGAATTTAGTTCCTACTCTGTTGTGTCACTTCTGATAGTAACAGATTCAAATGTTGATGTAACCTGTTTAACAAGCTCTCATTCAGCCGAGCTATCATTTAGAGATGTCTCAAGTGCTATACAAGAAAATATGAATGATGGAACTGTTTCTACAGCATCTGTTGTGAAAAGTAAGTTTGTGTTCTTATGTTTAAGTTTATCGTTAGTACTAGAAATTATTAATGTGCCATAATGGATATAAAAAAAAGTTTGGGTGGTTAAGACACTGCAAAACAGTTGCAATTATCATTTTCAATATATCATTTTCATTAGCAATATAGGAGCATTAGCCTTACAATATTAATTTTCTTTGCTCATTCTTGTCATGCTCATAATTCAAAATTCCTATTGTGAAATAAAAGGGGCTTCCCTTAATGTTATCAAACTTATATTTACTAACTAATGTTCTTGAATAAGAAATATTCCTGGGTGACCTGGTATACTCATATTTTCCTTTTTAATTGAAATCATTAGTATAAAATATTTTAATCGCAAATAGACATTTCAACCACTCTACAGTGGCCATAATCATTTGAATGGTATAAAAACTAGAGTGGTTGAGACATCTTTTTGTATTAAATTATTGTAGACTAATGATTATGATTGAAAAGGAAAATATTATAATGTTCTAGAGATATACATTTTTTGGTTTAGCTGAAAATGTGCTTGCAAGTATAATGATAAAAAAATAACTGAAGATATTGTTGAATTTTTTCAAGTTAATATTCATATTTGTATAATTGTATTTCGTGCATCTTGCATACTTGCTTGTAATAATACCGTGGTACTGTTTTTACTTGTATTTTGCACTATACTATCTTTTAATTCAAGATACTACTTATTTTACTTCAACATTACCAACTACTGATGAAAGTGTCGCGGTCTCCAACATTACTTCTACTATAGAAATTAATACAACAAGTGTATCTTCAACACTGCATGAAGTGTGGACTACACATAAATTAGTAGTAATCATAAGTACAGTATTGGCAGCTGTTGTCGGGGCTTGTCCAATTTGTATTCTCTTCAGTTGTCTTCTCATAATCCAGTATGTGAGTAAAATCTATTGTATATTTAGTATAGTTTTATAACTTAATATCATTGAAATTATTTAGTCTCAGAAATATTATGTCAAGTATCTTGTTGTAGTATATTTTCAGCTTAAATTTCATTGGTCTCACTTTTTTATATTATTATTATAATAATGTGATATTTTAATATTGTACCTGATATAACACAGGGGTGTTGAAATATTATTTCTATTAGTTGGAGGTCAATTCAGAAGATGACATTTGCAGAACGACCTTTAGTAAGTACATTTTTTGCTAATAATTGCTCATTTTGTATAAAAATTTCATAATATATTTCTATTTCATACTATAACAATACTATATCAACATTAAAACTGTTTAAGTTAAAACAGGGAAGTAGCTAACAAGATAAATGTCTAATTGAAATTTTCTTGTTGTTACTGTAGTATATGGACTCCTTTAGATGCTATAAGTAAAGTCTAAATTAGACCTTTTCTTGCAAATATAGTGCAGAAAATGTACATTGTCATCTTGTGTCTTATTTTTATCTTTATCTATTCTTGTTACTTACCTGTATTTTATTTGTTATTAATTTTGCATTTTTTTTCTTTCCCCTCACTTAATTTATAGATAAGAACAGAAAAGTAGAATACTCAATCTCATCAGTTAGTATAGTTTAATGGTGAGTATGCTCACATTCTACATAACTACTTGTGAAGTTTAATTATATTATTGCATTAATACTTGTGGTGCCAAAACTTGTTATGGGCTACATTATTATAATATAGAAGAAACCATTTAACAATTTATTAATGATTAGGTGTATTCTCTCTCTTTCATACTAATTTGAACAATACAGAATAAAAAATATTTGGTCGCCAGTGGTAATCAAACCCAGGACCAATTACTTCATGCACAAGTGCTCTGCCACTTAGCTACAACAACCAGCCTGCAAAAAAATAACACTTCAATTCTGTATTTATACTGTTAAGGGATACTGCTGCTAAGCTACAGTATCACTGTCACCAGATCAACAAAATCTCTGTTATTCTTCAAAGCTTCTTTTTATATTTTTAATTCTGTATTGTTTAAAGAACACCTTTGCAAGAGAGAATATATCTAGTGAGTAAAAGAAGGCTGAGATAGAAATTGTGAATTTTATAGTGTTAATCAAAATCTACAGTCCAGACTATTAACCTACTTGTTGCCATTTAGGTAAACCAGAACTCATACCCGAAATGCTAATTTAAGGTTGTTAGATAATCTTAATGATGCCATCATAAAAATATTCCAACTTAACTTATTAACTTTTGAACTAACTTATGGAGGCTGCAGTGTTTGAGTGAGGCAACACAAATGAAAATAAACGATAATATACAACCATTTTCCTGAGATGTTTCAAATCACGATACTGCGGTGGTGGTGGAAAAGTTAATAACCCATAGTTGACACCTTTTTCCATAACCTTAAACCTATGCAAAATGAATAATTACATGGGAAATTGTTTTTATGCATTATGGAGTTCTTATACATTACATAACGAAGTTTAAAGGATACTGGCTCAAATTCGAATTGTGATGAATGATTACATTATTAGTACTAATAATTAGCTAAAGTGTTGGTGTGTATACACATGTGTGTGTTAGGCACAAGTGCATATGTATGTGTCCAGTGGCATGTGTAATAATATGTTTAATTTAGTGATTCATCGTATGTATGGCTGTGTGTACATTTGTTTGTGTGTGACATCAACATGGGTAGTAAGTAACTAGCAGATTTTTAAGTTAACTTCCTATCCTTCCGGTGTTAACAATAGTAGATGTGTGCTTATGATCTTTACAAACCTACAAATCCACAAATGTGAATTTGTATGTTAATTATTTGTCATGTTAATTATTCGTCATGTTACTACACATCATCATTATTTTAAGAAATAAATAAATATGCTTTTCCAAGAGTGGAAACATCACAATTACATAATTTTTGTTTGAGGAGAAGATTAATTGAAAGCTAAGATATTCTAGGCATACATACACATGCAGGTACACATACACATAAATGAATAACAACTCTCATATGCATGAGTAAGTACATACACACATACATAATGAAAATACATGTAGCAAACTTAACACTACTTGTTAGTCACATGGGAGTACTAAAAACAAGAATGAGAACACCTGTTGATTGAGTTCTCTTGACTACTCAAGAGTTTAATAGTGTATGTTATTCAACATTATTGTCTAGTATACTTAAAATATAATGCTAAATGACAAAATCAAGTTTTGTGTAACCATGCACATTTCAATCTGGCACAAATCATCACATGAGAATGTTTGGAAAAGATTACATAATTCCCAAATGCATTATAGAAACACTTGTTTTGAAATGGTTTGAAACTTGAATAGTTCAATGGAATGCCAAATGAATGTATAACTGCAAAAAAAATTGATTGATCCTAGAATTGCACCTGATAAACTTATTTTTCATCCTTTTCTTAAAAATGTGTTCACAATTTCTCCCCTAAAGATATAGTACAGTCTTAACATAGTGCAGAATTCAGTGATGAAGTGCGTTGAACAGAATTTCCTTAAACGCTCCATCTGTTAATGCTTGTGGTAATCATGAGTGCTTTGAGTAACTTCAAATCTGCACTGCTTAGGAAATTCAGAGTGATGTCATATAGTTGCACTGCGTTGTAGGAAGGCAGCCAGAAATTCTGGTGTGTACAGTAATTCATTTTTACCGCCAATGCTGATGGATTAAAGCCTGACCACAGAGGCACTTATGTTTTATGAATTGGTTATTTTTTGGAATTAGAGTGAAACAGAGTAACAGGGATATAAATTCTATAAGCCATTATGTGAGTTTCTTTAGCAGCCATAATATGAAACTAGCATACCTAAGAACTTATTATGACACTGTATATTATTATTCCGCAAGTATGTCTAAGCACGCATGTATTGATCACGTTCACTATGACTATGCTGATGGGGGACAACCAAGTTGTAAATACTGGCCCACGTGGACAAAAAAGTGTTTTGAGCTTGCTGGGCGTGAACCATGTCTGCACATGTGTGGTCAGCATGGAAATAGATCAGCTATTGGGCATTATATTAGAGTACCATGGTGATTGCTCCGTATCAGCAGGATATCCATTGGGCAAATATCAGTTATAAAAAATTGATTATTATCGGAAAAAATTTAAGCTTTCTTCAGATGGCAAGAATTTATTTCATCATCATAAGAATAGCTCGCTTAAACAATAAAATAGGAAGCTACAATTATTCAAAAGACATTTTCTTGTTGGCTCTCATAACTCACAACCATGGAGCTAACTGTATGAATAGCGTTTGCAAGGAAATTGTGCAGTGTTGGTATAAAAAAATAAATCCATTGTTGTGTACTAGTGTGAATTCTATTATAATTCTATTTTATTTATTTATAAATATATACATACAAAAGCGAAAACAAACATGTATTTACAAACACATATAGAGGCTACTTCAGAACTGCTTGATGTTTGCCTGTATTTGCCAGGGTTATTTTTTAAGTTTTTTCATTTTTTATATTTTAGCAATGATTATATTTCTGTAATTGTTGAGGTTGAATTAAACGAATCAGTGTATAGTTTTTTTATGGTTCAATATTTACATGTAACATTCGCTCAAGCAACAGTACCTGGTGTATATAATAAATTGTGGTTACAGACTGAATTAATCATACACTGGAAAAGCTATGTAGGTGAATATGAAACTGGATTGCCATTATCTGTATAGATTGACAGTCATTTGTATTAACTTACAGTTCACAGGCCACATTTTTATTCATAATGTATAGGGTGATGGCTGATAGTATATAAAGACTCTAGAAAGGGTAAAAGCGACACTACAGTTGTATCAATATGTCATTAATTAGCGACTCATTGTACCACATGAAAATTGAAGTTAATACTAGCATCAGTTTACAATGAAAAAAGCAACAAAAAAATCACATTATTTAAACGTCTTCTTTGTGGTATTTTTTTTTAGCTTAGTAGTTTTAACGCACAATACTTTCACATAACTGTACCTATGCAAGACTTAACTTCGTGGTTAGTCTAGTGGACAATGAATTTTCAAGTAAATAATGTTAGGTAGGGATTAAAACTATGACAAATCTTATCACCACCCCTAACTGGAATAGAAATGGAACTCCCGTAAGTTTTTGGGTTTTAGCTGCACCCGCAAAGAGTTCAAAGTCGTAAACAATTCAATTTCTAGGATGATACAGGTAAAGCTCCATAAACTGGAGTAATCTGTTTAATGCAGTTTGGGACCGGGTCGACATGAGGGTCAAAGTACAAAACGACATATATACGTCCACACATACATATAAACAAACAAATATCCCCGATTTTCAATTGTGTTACCCCTGAGAGTGTCTTGCTCACTCCGCTCACTCACCAATTATCTATTTATTGATCATAGGAATTATACTTAGTATGTTGGCATTTATTGGGTGGAGCTAGAGCTAGACACATGGAAGGAACTACGGAATACTCTGCAAAGCAGTTAAAATATATTTATCTTACGTAGCTGTAAAAAGCCAACATGTTAGTGAAATGCTTTGTTTTTTATGTGTGTATATGTGTTTGTTTCTGTGAAGTGCTAGCAGCTTGCATCATCTTAGTGCTTTAGTGCTCATATTTCTTTGAAATTATTTAGCCATGGAATGGTCTCAGTTATATATGCTTACATTCTTTTTTTAATTTTTTTATGTTTTAAGAAAATTTTTGAACTCACCCGTGCATACTATTTAGCTAAGTATAGGGGTTATTGGTATTCATCACCATACTTGGCATTGACAAGCACAATTGTACATCCTTGGTTTTTTCCCACGGTAATTATTTGAAATTATGCTAAAGATAATTTTTAGTAACTTTTCTAACTCTCATAACTTGTAATAAATATATAAAATGCTTCCCATTTATAAACAACATGAAGTACAATAACTCACAGTGGAGTCATAATGCATAAGCTGCTGTTTATTTGTTGCTCAGATATTTACACTGAGAATTTGTGAAGACTAAAATTAACATGTCATAATTAGTAGTAGCAATTATTCTGCCACACATTGGCAAGTTTGCTGATTAGGAATACTTTAGTGTAAGGTATTTTTATCCATTATTATCCTTTACAATTAGGTTGTTAGTCAGTACACATTACATTAGTTGACAGAATACACACACACACCTGTCCTCGTTGATATTGTCATTGTCACTTTTTCTCACATACTTTACTTGACCCATCATTGTGCAATCATTGACGATGCTTTACCAACCCATTACTTATTACGCTTTACCAACCATGCTCAGTTAATAAATTAATTATGAATACACACACTGACAAATTAATGTTATAACTACTATTGATTCTTCCTATTGTTATTATTATTATTTATATGTAATTAATTCTTCACCATTATTATTGTGTAGGTTGTACTAGTTATTTACATGCAGAATAAGTCATCTAGACATATTAAATCAATATTATACAATATTACTAATTAAGTAATTAAAAGTATTATTAGAAAAGTATACGATGAGTATACAGTGACACAGAAATTGCTATCCAAAAAGAGATATTTTTATTATTTGAGTATACGGGGAATATCTATACAATATAATACACTTGTGTGTAAGTGACAATTACAATTAAGGACGATGACAGTGTGTATTCATGGAACAGAGTTCTATTTGTAAATTATAGCCTCAAAATGGATAGTTAAGGTTCACATTTTGTAGAATAAGATGTGAAGGTGAATAACGACGAATTATAGCTAAAAGCAAGTGAAATCAGTGACTAATGGCGAGAGAAGGCAATAGTTAAGGCAATAGTTTTACAAAACCTAAGTCCATAATCATAAAAAGGACAGAGAGTCTGAGAAGATTGAGGAATGATTAAATGGAGAAGAGAGTTCACGGACAGGAGAGGGTGAGGTAAATAAAAGGTAATACGAATGAATAATAATGCCTTATGTTAATGCTGTCATATTTAAAGTTATTACATCAAGTGATACTATGTGGTGAAGAACTTGCTAGTATACTAAAATTTGATTTTCACGTTTATTATTCGAGTACATGCTTAAAAGAATTTTTTTTGTATGTATTTGTATGTATTCTGAGGCTCTACCAATGAATTAGTATTTTTTTCTAAAAGTGCATCATGCATGTTAAGAACACTTACAGTTTCGATCACAATTTGTGAAATAGCATGAATCATTATGTGTGAAGTCACATAAGTGCAGCATGCTATCCATGCCACAATAAATTCACGGTGGTTTATCAAATTGTATAGTTGAGCTTAGGAAATAATGAAGTTATGATTCCTAGAAAAACTATGGGTTATGTCTCACTAATTATTAGTGGTACATCTTCTTGTTATTTATTATTTTTAGAAATATTGCTGAGGTTTAATATTAATGACCTAGCCGATTAGTGCCTACTGTAATCTAAATGTAGCCGGTGATAAATAGTAATTCACTTTTTCATTTTTCTTGTTTTCAGTTAGGATTTACACTATCCCAACATTAATAGTAAAGTTTCAAAGAATTTTAAAGCCAAAGTTTTAATTCAAAAGATGAGTACTACAAAACTGGCATTAATTGTAACTGATGATTCTACACCCCTAAATCACTGCCTTGACACTTGTATACTTCAAAAGTTCAGAACTTGCTATTTAGTCAATTTCAAAAGTTCTGAAAGTTGTCAAACACATGGGACTAACATTGTGTTTGTCTTTCTTGATCTCTAATTATTTTAAGAATCCTACATATTTTTTGAATTAACGCTATGGTCTTAAAATTCTTTGTTTCCATATCTTTTAGAGTAACCTTCAAATTTTGTTCAATTTATGGAATGCAACTTTTTTTTTGTTGCAATCTTTGCGATGAATATTCATATTTAATGTCATTCCAGTTTATTAGTCTCACATGCCAACATTTTAGCATTCACATTACCTTTTTCCACGAAAGCTTCTAAAACAATTCTACACATTTATTCCTGAATGATCTATGTACCTGTTTTCTCCAATGGTAGCTGCAAAATTTATTATGTAGCATCATAAGAGGTTCAAAAGACAATTAATCAATGTTTTTGAAATATTGTTGACTGAAAAAAAAATTATTTTGGAGTTAATTTTGTATAATCCCTGATGGGGTCGTAAATCCCAACACTTGGTTTCGAAATAGTAATCGAAGGACCAGCTCTGTGATAATTCACTGAGCAGTAGAAATAAGTTTCAATTGGTTAAGTCACGATAGTAAATATGAGTATAACATGCTAGAACAACAGTAAGTGAATAAAGTAGCGTAACTAAGGTGAATGAAAAAGTTTGTGCATTATATACGTTCACTTTGACAACTGAGACATCGACGAAGACATCGACGAAGACATCGACGAAGGCGAACTCGACGTTACCCGTTCACGCAGGCGCGGTCTGGTCTGACCTAGACAATCCCTATAAGAAAGGGGTTGTCAGCCCTAAGTAAAAAATGCTACCAGTGTATCTGATATAATTATTTAAAAAGGGAAACTTAATACATTAAATATCATAATTTCTTTTAATATACATGAATAATGTAATTGTTTATGCTGAATTTAAAAAATCAAATAAATAATCAGTATTGATGTCTAATATTTAGTAAATAAACATGTAAAAAAGATATTCAATAACTTCACTCATTAATTTAAAGCTGCTGAGATAATGTCGGTACATTTTAATTATTATTATTGAGCTATCATAAGCTTTATTATTAATATTGAAATTTTTACATAATTAAAAGCAAATAATTATAAAGAGAAACTCCATTTGTAGTATATTTCTTATGATTATAATATACATGTTTAATTTGGAAAATTGTAATCACAAGTATTTTTATTGTAGGTTTTTGATTATGTAACCAGGATTCAATCTGCTTCAAAGAAAATTTCAGTTTTGACATAACTTGATTTTAAATATTAATGTGGACTTTCATTCTGCCAAGCTGGTTAAACACAATGTTGCAACATCATTATAAAATCTTTAGTTTTTTTCTAGTCTAGTATCCGTTCTAATATTTATGTGTTTTGTCCTTGCTTGATTGGTGATCATTACAACATAATGTACTACATATGATAATATTCAAATTGTTTTCTGTAATATTGTAATTGGTATCATTGGACCTCACTTCTTACTGGTTTCTAAATTCATGCATTTAATAATAAAATACCGTTATGCATCTACAGTAGTGTCAAATTTTAATGTTATAATTAATTACAGGTTTGTGGTGCTTACTTATGCACTGAATGAAATGGCATGACATTGGTTGGGTATGGGGTCCACTAGTCAGACTTTAAATAAGTTTTTCTAACTCAATATTTACAAATTGATTTAAGTTGTTTGAAGTATGTAGAATATATTGCTGTAGTACAGTATTTCTCACTATATTATTTTATTTTCATATAAGTTGTTTATGAAATCTATTACATTAATTAATTAATAGGTAAGTTCTCATCATGTCTCACCATTTGTTGTCTTTACTAATTGTAACAATAGTATCAAGCCTGATGTATAGTAACTGAATGCAATTGTATAGAAATGTCACTAAATCTTGGATGACAAAACAGCATTTTCTGCTTAAAGTAAATAAAAATAATTTTATTTAGGCCAAAATTACTGGCAAATCTAATTTTGTGCAGGTCAAGTAAAGAATATCATATCTTTGTTTATGCAATGTCTTTGATAAAAAATATTCCTGACCACTATATGCACATACCTTTCTAATGTCTACTACAAACCTACATTATTTAACTAAGTAGAACAAAGAAACATTTGCTTTTCCACAATGATGTGCTCAGTGAGAAAACAATTGGTCTAACTATTACTGCTTTGAAGTAAGAAATATCAGAACTCAATGGCTAAAAACTAGCTACTATTAATATAGACTCATCAACAGATTAAACTAAAGTACATATACTATACTGAGATTCTATGAAAATACTATTACTGGTGGATAATGCAAAATCGGGTAGCTATATGTTAGATGTACATATGTGTGTACGGATGGTAGGTACGCGGGGTTCCCTTTTTTTTCTCCTAAAAAACATGGCTTTTTTAAACTTGACCCAAGTTTCTTCTGATACTACAGCATTGCAAGTGATACTATAAACTTTGGCTCAAAATTGTGAGAGAATTCCCACAAAAACTTTTTTTTTTTCAAGTCATCAAAAGTTGCTGCGACTGGTAACTATGGTATAGAAAACCCTTTATCAGACGTAATTTCAAAGCTTTGTCTTTTTTGGGGGGCAGCTTGTTCATTGTCAAGAGTCATGTTAGTCAGAATGGCTTATCATTAATACTAAGGAAGTAACCACTACTTGGGGGAGCTGAAGTAAGTACTTCAATATTTTGTTGGATTAAATTACAAAAAAGACTCTGGCCACATTTTTTTGTAGAGCTGAGAGCATGTTCAAGAGTTACCGATGTAGTCAGAATGGTTAAATTTGTGGGGACCCAGTATGTAATTTTGTACTTTGACCCTCTCGTCATTTTGTGTTGGCTCGTTCTCCCACCCGTCCCAACTTCACCAGCTTAGCGTTCAGTCTTTTAAATCTTTTGCAGTGCAATTATAACTAAAAAAAACTTACCTTTTTTTAGTGGCTACGAGTGTTTTTGGTCAAAAAGCTACAGGTAATTCAATTAAAGTGTCGTGCGTTTGCCCGTCTGTCTGTCTGTCGATTCTACAATAGTTGAGAACTAACCTTTAAAACGACTAAGACCTGACGTAGTAGGAGAATATTATTTATGTCGCTAAAATTGACCAATTTCGAGCTAGTTTCCCAGTAAATGCTTAGGTTCCAAACCCGCCCATGCTAGATGGAACGACCCTTATCCTTCGCAAAAACGTTGGTTTAGTCTACCGCAGTCACATGATCACTTATATTTTCGCTCGGTAGTTAGAAGTTAAAGTAATCCAAAGAAATCTCAGTTGTTTTAATAATGGGCTGAGGGTTCCAGCCTACTTGCTGTAGTTGTAAATGCATCAGTTTAAAGTTAATCACATTAAAAAGTTGACAGTTAAAAACAACAACTAATGGCAAGTAAGTTACTTTACACCATAAAAAGCTTAATCTAGAGTCATTTCTCATTAGTTCAGAATAATGTTAGTCTAACTTTAATATTCACAAATGCACATCAGAAATTCACTGCTTCATTTAGTTCCCCTCACTGCTGACAGATGTCCTGCTAGTGATTATTTGCAAGAATCCTTATTAGTATATCCTTTTGTATCAGTGGCACAAAGAAACAATGAATAGTCGAATGTTGCCTCCTATATTATTATAATTAGCTACGTGTAATTTATTAATATAGTGTAATGTAAATAGTACTAAAAGAGGTGTAGGAATATTATTTATGCTAATCTCTCAAGTAGAGCAGGCTGTTATAAGTTCAAATATGCTAACTTAAAATGAATAATATTATATATTATAATAAAAAATGAATAATATATTATATATTATAATAATATATTAATTATAAGCCATACTTTGCTGAGTAGATAAGATGTAATATAATTAATTTATGGTGTGTAACTATACTTGATAGAGCAAGTTATGTTGTAATAAATGTTGGATATGCAGGGTGTACTAATACCAATCACTAGTACACACTGTTAGTGTCCATTGACTGAAGTCTACACATGCAGAGCTAGAGCACAAGGTGCTAAAATCTAATACATAGGATTAACTTCTGTATCCTTCATCATGTTCTTGTCAACAATTCTACTATACAGTTGTTGTATTTGTAATTAAAAGTGTAGAATTATTCGTTTTTATCGATGAATTTCTTTTGCAGTTTCACTGTTTGTGGCTAGTAGTATCCATTCCCAAAATTAATTAAACTGATTGTTTGTTTATCTCGTGTAAGGATCATAGTAATTTGTATTTCACTTTCACTTTCTTTACAACCTTGTGTTATTGTAAAATTAGCGGGAATAATTTGTTTGATTAGAAATGTGTGCAAGATTATTCAAGATGTAGTATGAAACCTCTCTTAATGGACATTCTATGTAAAGGACATCTCTCGGTAATGGACAATTTTAAAAGCACTGATGGGAGTTACCATAACTAAATAAGAACCCTCTATGTAAAGTACACCTCTGTATAATGGACAAATCTGGTTGTTCTTCAAGTGTCCATTATTCAGAGGTTCCACTGTATTATTATTTTCTATCTTTATTTTCAATACAATTATGCACTCTCCTAATTTATTTTTAAACAGTAATTAAACTGACAGAAGAACAAAGCTAGCGATTGTACTTATCTTCTGTAGGAAAATATATTTTTCTGCTAGAAATGGATGAGGATATGATGGCATTATAGATTTGGCATAATGATTTTCCCTATTCCAAAATTATAGATCGTTTTACACATGAAATAGTATGTAATTATTATCATTTTATCCTAGTTCTTAACAATTTCTGTCATGTATTGATCTTTTAAATACAACATTTAATCATGAAGTCATTGATGTACATAATAGTTTAAAGTGGCCTTCCAATACAGTGAAAACAAGACAAGTATCCTAAAACTTTTGTCCTCCCAAATATAAACTATTCTTCAAAGATTGTTAAATGCTATAATGCTAGTTTTCTTTTTCATTGTAATGTTTTCAGATAGTTTTGTGTGCCTTTTGATTTTAATATTTCCTCTAAAATCTCAGTTGTTAGTAAATATTATTGTTTCATAGTCATTACTGTATCTTTTTAAACAGAAACTGTAAATATTTTAGTAAAACTTTGAATACCCAATTTATGCTATGTATGTTGTACAATGAATAGCCATATATCCAATCGATATATGGCCTTAAGCTTGTACATATCCTATATATTTTTTTAATATTTATTACAGTGGAGAAAATATCAAGATTACAAGGCCGTTGTGACATATTTTATTATTTAATACAATTATTTCTATGGCTACTTCACTACTAATAAAAGCATTTAAATTAAGCACGAAAATTATGCTTTACTATCTTAGTATGCGACACTAAGTGGAGTTTATGACATAGAACTAATACATTACATGTCTAAATATGTGCAATGTCAGAACAGAATACATATGAGTGAATGAAATGTTGGTATACCAGAAGATAAAGCAGGACTACTCCAGTGTTTATAAATACAGAAGTGAAAGTGAAGTGTTTCCTCTACTTTCACCTTTATCGAGGGTAGAATTAGCTGCAATATGCAATGTCTTTCTATCTTTTGAGTCACATATCTCTGGCAGTTTGATATCACATCTTGAACCATCGCACAGTGGTTGACTGGTAGTGGTGAGAACTTCCCGTTCCTTAGTATAAGGAGGTAATGGAGGAGTTTCATTATCTACTTATAGAGTGTAGTAAAAATCATGGTTGCAGGAAGTATTGCTATATAATTTAGTATACCTGATGATGAGTCATCAGTGTTGTTTGGATAGATTACGTTTTTCAATGTAGGAGCTACCAGTCTATTCTCTGTCAAGTCTACCTCATTAATAGTTGAATATTGTGCAGGAGCAGTTTGAAGTGATGTAGGCTGCTAGTAGATGTACAATTATATAATATATAATTATTATGGTCAATTGTTAAAGAAGCTATTATATATACATATTATTTAAGTAGGTAAAACTAATTAAGTTATTCATCTAATTACATTTACATAATCTTATTTTGCCTTTTTTTTTACTTTATCACTAACATGGCAGAAGCAGTACATTAGTTTTGACACCTATGCAGTTGTCATCATCAGTGAATAGTACTAATAAGTGAAAGAGGCAAGGACAACTCAAACTAAAATGCACAGATTTGTGCTAGATGTGGATTTAAAAGCAAATGTCTAGTGTCAAAATAATGTAATAATATGTTTGTTGTTAGCTGTTCTGTTTTTGTTTTTGTTTTTGTTTCTTGATTGGGCAGTCATAGAAATTTTGATTGAGAGAATACATTAGCTCATTCAATAACAAATTAATTCTTTAGAACAGAATAGTGTAATGTATGAACTTTTGTGTTGTAGTTGCGAACATTGCATTGACATCAAGATTTCCAATCACTTCAGTAGTTACAGATCATACTATAAAGACAGGTCACAACATTTATTGTAGCAATATTAAGGTTTTATCTGTTCACTAAAAAACCAAGAACAATTTTGTGCATAGAATCCTGGTTACGTAAAATGCTGGATTCAAGAATGAACAGGAATCAGGGCACACTATCGTGTGACTATGATGATAGCTTAATCCAGAAACTAAAAAACAAAACAAAAGCAAACAACAGCAAATTGATTGGGCAGTCATAGACATTTTGATAAAGAGAATACATTAGCTCATTCAATAACAAATTAATTCTTTAGAACAGAATAGTGTAATGTATGAACTTTTGTGTTGTAGTTGCATTGACATCAAGACTTCCAATCACTTCAGTAGTTACAGATCATACTATAAAGACAGGTCACAACATTTATGGTAGCAATATTAAGGTTTTATCTGTTCACTAAAAAAACAAAGAACAATTTTGTGCATAGAATCCTAATCCAGAAACTAAAAAAAACAAAACAAAAGCAAACAACAACAAAACAGCTAAACATCTCGCAGCCAACTCATTAATTAATAATATCATATTTTCTCGTAGTTATGGCCAATATGACGTTAGTTAAACTTAACCCAACATTTTGAACCCTGTTTAGGGTTCGACTGAGGTTGAAGTTATTATAACCAATTTTTCCTAAACACATTTGCTTTTGCATCTACCCTCTTGCACAAACATGTTTACTTTTGTTTAATTCCCTAGGTGTTTCACTTTGTACTATTTATTAATACTGACATCTGTATTGCTTCAGTTTTTTTTATAGTGAAATAGAAAATACATATGGTTATTTATCTGATTACATCAATGAACATAATGCAGACATGCAATACCTGTTCCTTTTTTAAAGATGCAATTTGGGCGTAGTCCTCTGAAATATAATATTGCTTCTCTGTAGGTCGACGTAGGGATGAATACTGTGTGCCGCAATTCTTTAATTAGGAACAAATTATGTATTGTTAGCACTATAATATTATGCATAATGCAATAGAAGAAGCCAATTTATCACCATTATTATTAGTTTTACACAAAATGCATTATTGGCAATGTTTTAGTAACTGCTTTGACATTGATTAACATTTCACAGATTACTTACCAATGACTTTTCATCTCTATCATTTGGACTGGCAACAGTGACCGTGGGATGCTTGTGAGATAACTCTTCGTAAAAGTCTTCATTCTATAAAATCCATTCACTTATCAAACTAATAATTCCAATTTGTCATAATTTACCTTTGTTCCAGTTTTTTCATTTTCTCTTATTTAAAGAAATTACAAATCATTAATACTATCTAATTTTAGATTCTTACCTTTGCATTTTCTTGTTTATACTACTACCTAAAAGAAACAAAAAAAATACTGTAACTACAAGTATTAGTTATTATTAAAACTCACATTTCCAAACTATAAATGCTGTAATAAGTGCAATCATTGCAATTAATATTCCAAAAAAGAACACAACTGATGATACAGTAATGTAAATGAGAGGATTACTACTTTCAATAATCATTTCTTGTAAAGTTTTATGATAGTTGGTAGTTGTGTATGTTGTGTCCCCAACCTTGTTGTCATCAAAATGTTGTGAAGTTGAATTTACTTCACTTACATTTCCTGTGAAACATTAAGGTGGTATTAGTTTTACTCATCATATTATATTATGTTTTGTTTAACCTTCATTTGAACAATTCACAGTTGCATTCCAACTTCCATTTGTACATATGACCTGTACAGGTGGCACATCTATGTCCTCACAGTAGTTGTATATAGTCCATATTCCATTATCAAATCTATAAAGTCTTCTTGTTGTTATGTTGTCACTCATAATGCATGGAGCTGTGGAATTAATTGGAAGGGAATATGAAGTGTATTTTTTTAATAAAGTGCACGATATGCAACCTGACAATAAACTGCTATGCCATGTTCTATTGGTAATAATATTAGGAGAAACTTCGCTTAAAACCGTATTACAGTGGTTTATTGCTTGAAATACTTAAACAATGGTGACATTACCATGTTTGTTTAGTGATTTCTTACTTTATACTGAAGGAGTGGGGAACAACTGAAGTAACGTTATTTATATATTGTTTTGCAGTAGACAAAATTGATGGTAAATATATTCAGTGTAGGTGTAGATTATTGAAGATGTATTGGAGACTTTTCTAGCTAATAGTTATGTGTTTAATAACTCGTATTCTAATAGGAACATTTAATTACACCTGGTATTTTATATTTGTGTTATTGCACTTGTTACTTACTTAATTATTACAATATTTATTTATCTTTATTAGTGGACCATTATGCATTAACTGACAAGAATAAAATTCACAGATGAGTGTGCTAAAAGTGCAGAGCTAAACATTAATTCTTTGCTACAAAGTATTAATTTTTGTTTGCTATTGTAATAATGCTTGTAAGATAGGTTGCCTGATAAAAGGTTGTTGTGGCATATGCAATTGCAGCTATCTTAATTAGGCAAGTTTTTATCACTTACCTAGTGTGATATTTGACAGTGAATGATATACGCTGTCATTTTCAATTTGATAGGAGATATGCATAACATAATCACTGAAATCAATTAAACTACTCCAATTTAAGTGCGTTATAATGCTTCCAAACAACGTAATCTGTAAAGTAAAATTTGTAGTCTTCACTTCCAAGTGATATGTTATGTTTTTGCAAGGTGAATTGATCTGTACTAGTCCATTAAGTGATAGTTGTAGAATAGGTTGAGGATCTTTAAAATATTACAAAAATACAATTATTGTAGTTATTTAAGTTGACTGTTAAAAGTACTAATCTTACATGTCACGATCAATTGAATAGACTCATGATTACACATTATTGTGGATCCATTCAAAGGAATAGGAGTAGGTATTGTTAACTGCACAGCAATGAATGATTCATTTTTGTAGACAATTCGGAATACAAGTTCCACAGATTTAATCACAAATGGCTGTTCAATAACTTCCTCGTGTATGCTATAGCTATAAGGATATTCTGGAAAACCAATAGGCTGTATCACCCAGTTGATAAAATTACTAGAACATATAAAAACTGCTGGTTCATTTGGACAGTTGACACTGTCATTACTACTGACTTGAACTAATCTTCCTAAATTTTGAAACATTAAAACAATTAGTAGCAATGCTAGTTATATACTTACCAAACACAGATAAGAATAGTTGACAAAGAAAGTATATATAGACTAAATGTGCCATACTTTATGATACCCTCCTTGGAAATCTGTCACTATTATCTCTTACTAAATAGCCAATGTAACAAGGAAGGAAGTAGTATGTATTTCCTGTCTCCATTTGAGTAGTATTTTGAAGAAGGTAAGCATAATCAGAGTATTTTTTTAAATTAATGTGCGAAATAGAGAATAAGCACAAACATTGCTGTAATTGTGCTTTTAAGGTTATGCTAAAACATTTTAGTGCCCCAGTGTTTTAAATCATATCTCCCTGTCAAATTTTATCCAATATTTAAAGCATGTGAAGTAAAAGCTAATGTTTGAGGTCATATACTATATGTATGAATTTATACGATATTATTTTTAGGTAGTAACCCTAAGATAACTCACACTATCACACTGTGTTTACACACTGTGTTAGCTCAGGCTGTATTTCTACTAGCTCAAATAGCAATTAATTATAGCAACTGGCCTAGATTACTATATTTTTGAGCTTCTACAGGTACCTTATTCTACTGGAGCCATCCAAACCAGGTAAGTGCTGCTGCTATAATATAAGCTGGGGTTGTGGGGAGCCCCTCATAGAGTTTTTCAACCAACTCAACACCATGACTTACCGACCCTAGTACAAAATACTGTAGTGAAGATATCTAGCATACCACATATTTCACACTCAGGCTGTATTTTCACTTGTACCTGGCTCTTGACAATAAACTAGCCTGCTAGTAAAATATTTCACCATACCACATAACACTCTGACACATGTAATAAATACAATAAACCTTAATGCATTTGTAACCATAAAAAACTTTACACTTTAAGCAAAATTTTAAGCCAGAGAACCTTAGGATTTATTTCGTAAAGTAAGTTCTGTTCTTTACACTGAATGATATTCAGCATTACAGTTGTGACAGCAAGCACTTGATAATTTAAAAATATATAGTAGGATGTTAAGGTAGCAGAGACTATGTGACTTACCACCAATTTGTTATTCACTAGTGAGTTAGTTGTTTATTGTAAACATAACCTTTTACTATGATTGTTATCATAGCCATGAAACAGAATGTCAGGGTAGTGGTGCCAGTGCAACTAGTATACAGTTCACTACTTACTACTAGTCAACACACTCACACTGGCAGAAGTGACTCTATAGTACATTGCCACCAGGATATGAATTGACTGATCTCTCAATCCCCAACTATCTAACTCCCACTATCACCAAATGGAAGGACGTGTAACTAATCTCTATCAGCCAAGTCAGAACAGAGCCAAGTACAAAAAAAATTTTTGTAGCCAATCACTGACTTAATGACACACTGAGGAACAGATTGCACATAGCTTAATGTGATGAATGAAATGTGTTAATTAGTCTGCATGTACTGAATAGAAGTGTTTCTTCTGCAATGTACCCAGAGCTTAAAATATCTTTATCTGTTTTCTCTTCTCTCCCTGACCACAAGTGTGGGAGGGGCCCCACAAAAGTTATTCCCTTTGTCTATAAAGATGGGTTAGTAAATATTAACAAATTATCAAAACACTTTACAATAGTTGAAGTTGATTGTAGATATCAGATTTCTAACTTCAAGGTAGCATCTTGATAAAACAAGTTCGAAATATGAGTAGTTAATATTTTCCCCAACTTGAGAAGCCTAAACGTATTACCACACAACACCGTTGAATCTATTGCAATCTGCAATTATTTTACAGTATTTTCAAACTAGAAAAAATTTAAGTCTTGTGCATCATTATTTGATATAGTGATGATAATAGAATTAGGATCAATGAAAACTTTAAGGATATTGTCACGCCACTAATACATACATTAATTAATTTACTAATAGTAATTTGTATAAAAGTTGCATTTGAATTTTCTATTAACTGTGCTTTTCCTGTATCATTAAAAATGTATTTACAGATTTGATTATCCTACATTTTTAGCTTAACTTTGTACATCAGCATTGAATACTCTCAACAACAATAAAGAAGGATTTTACTATGAAGAAGGCAGGTTTCTTTGTTTTGAAATACACAAATAAATTCAAACTATGCGTAAAATTGGGAGTATTAATTAGCCTGTGTAGATGATTTAGTCCGAAAGTATTGTAATCAACATCTTTGATAGTATATTCTAAAATTACAGTCAACAAACAATTCTGGGAATAAGCACAAACACTGTATTTGTGCGTTTAATTATTTTTTAGACACGCTAGGATAGTGGGGGTGGTAGGTTGTATTCTGTTTTCTCAGATGCAAAACTATAAAATATACATTTTTTGTTAAGTTGCATAATGTCACATTAGCGAAGTATCATTTAATTTTGAAGAAATATTATCTTTGTAATAATTATATCAGTGATTTCAGTATCCTGCATGTTAGCATTGAATGAAATACACTTAAACTACAGTATACTAAGCAGTACTGTAAGAAATTTGAAATTTATAAATAGTATTATTACGATTAGTCTAAGATTGGCTTGCTTAAAACACCAATATCTATACTACTCCAACCTGCACAATTATTAGATGCTCCTTTTTGAATAAATTAATAAGGACTTTTCCTTGTAATGGTTTAATATTTTTGATCTGACAAAATGTACGCAAGCATTGGCAGATTTATAAAATGAGGGGTTACTAATGGCCCCAGGTCATACCCAATGCAATATAGGAAACCACAGTGATATGGATCTCCCTCACCCCCTTCCTGTATTATAGTGACACCTGCATTCAATGATGATTCATGTCACATACTTTACTCCTATCATTATTACTATAAAATAAAATCCAATATTTTGATGTATCTGATACTTTATCTTAGTATTGCTGCTTTCATTTTCAAAAAATTGCAGCATTATCGGGGTGGGATAGGCTGCTGTCATTACTATATGCATTTTTCTATTATAAACAAGTGATAAGTTGTTAATATTGATTTGAAGATTATCCCAGAAACCTATTTTCAGTGTAATCCTGCATACATGTTTTGCGATACAAGCTCTAATACTGGGCACTTTATGGCATTAAGTAGGATATTCTCCAACAAAGTCCTTTTAAATCTTAATATTGATGCCACCATTGCTCATAGCAAAGACTTGTAATGTACAATATATTTATAGTATTAAAAAAGCCATGAGGCAACAAGCATTGGCCCATGTTAAACAACACACTCTTTGTTTAAAAAGCCATGAGGCTATTATTACTAACATTTGATATTTTAGAAACGATAAGATACATGTTAACAACACTTTAACGACCTTTTATGGATTTGGGAGGAAAATTATGACAACTGTTATGAAAAACTAGTCTTCTTCGCATCAAAACGGAACCTAAGCCATTGTACAGCAATGATTGCATGCTTCTTATTATAAAAAACCTATAAGAAAATATTATTACTATTGATGGAAGTAATGGTTAATATTGAAAATTTATTATTCCAGCCTTATTATTATTGTGAAATAGAAGTAGATGTAGAAGGTGTTTATAAACTATATCTATTTCAGTCTAGAGATATAATTCAGTTCTAAATTATAGGTATGTCTTTTTTCTTTGCACTCCTTCACCATGAAAACATTTTTTGATTGTAACTAATATTTCATATATTTCTATGAATAATCCTTGAACTTTGACCTCTTTTACTATGTGACTCATCCACATTATCAAGAAGAGAATTCAGAGTCACACTCTGTAATTGAGTCATGATAATATTTTTACTTGGGTTTCCTCAAAACCTCACAAAGAAGAAGGCACTTAGTGTAACAAGTATGTATTATTTCCATTATGTTTGTATTCTGTGCATGCAAGTCACAATTGTCTATGTAATGAGCAACAGGATTGTGGGTGAAGTTATATCAATGTAATGTCAGCTAAAAATACAGTAAATCAGTTATATGGAATTATGTAGCACTTTCCATGTTTCATTGTTCATTAGAGCCATCAGACTCTGTTGCTGATATGAAACAGAACTGTAATCTTGATATTTTCTGTAGTAATAGAGGTCAAAGTTCAAGGATTATTCATAGAAATAATATAAATATTAGTAACAATCAAAAAATGCTTTCATGGTGAAGGAGATAAGAACCAAACTTGAAAATCATTACACAAACAGTTGAAAGTGTAAACTTTCATGAAAAATTTTTTTTGGTCACTATGATGCATTCCCACGGGGAGTTTTCGGCCCTCGAAAATAGACAAATTTTAAAAGGAAAATTTCGAGTGCATTTTGAGATCTCTGTCAGCCCTTCATAATACTTATTTAGGGTATCGACTCAGCTTGGGTCTTTTGCATGATGTTAGGACAACAGTCACACCAAGTTTTATCAACTTTGTCCAAACCGTTTGAGAGTTACACCCCTCAACATCGCATACACTCTTTAAACAATTATTCAATTAAGCCAAAATTCGGCCAATATTGGGGTATTTAGGAGTACTATAACTTCTTAATGTTAATAACTATCTCAAACTGATTTCATACATTGATAGTTGGGCTCAGGATTAGCCCAGAAACCTATTTTCAGTGAAATCCTGCGTACAAGTTTTGCAATACAAGCTCTTGACAAGGTAAGTAAAAAGTAGGCGTGGCCCTCAAATTAAAAAAATTATATCTCTTTAACGAACATGATTTGTTGCATATAATTTAGACAAGTTTCTAATGCCATTAAAAACAACATATTAAATTTTTTTGAGCAAAATGTGAGGGGGTCAATATGGGAGAGTGGCTGAAACAGTGATTATGGTTTAATTTGATACACTCTTCAAAACGAATCCATTCTTGGCTGAAAAAATAATAATAATAATATAAATATTATATAAATGTATTTTTCTCTGTTCACTTGTAATTATATTTAAAACTAACAAGATTTTTCTACATCTAGCCAAAGTCCTCATTAGAAGTCACTCAGGTCACAATTCTCAGTAATTTTATGCACAAAATACAAACGGCAAGATAATTGGGAGCACATGCTTTCTGTTTAGTGCTTCCTTCAAGCAGTTTCCCTATGTGTATATGTTTGTACATGTGAGTATGTTTGTGTTTCCAAATCTTCATCATTATTGCCAAGAATACAATTTTAAGTGGGAAAATCACTATTCATGGAAAACTGATCCTGAGTCCATAGTGGACTAATCTACTTTCCTGTGTATATAATAAGCGGGTGTATACCTTGACCAGTTGCACTTCTGCATGCCAAAATAGTTACTTGAGACTTTTGCCCCGATGTGTTCGATAACAATTTTTTCCTACCTTTTCTAGCAACAGCTTTTGGAGGACGTGGGCAAAGGAGCATTCTGGTTTCATCAATATTTAATATAGTCTCTGGATGATTTGAAAAGCCAAATTGGTCAAATGTATATTTAAGTAATTTTAAGTAATTGTCAATGTTAGATTAGTTGACTTCATCAAGCCTGGACACAAGCAGTTGAATCACCTACACGTAGTCGAAGAGTTCGAGAATTTATCCCACCATCCATTGCTCATTCTTTCTTTTTTCAATGACCATTGCTACTTCAAGTAGGCTTCAACAATGCAACAATCATCACATCTATTTTTACCATAGCTAATGTCCGAAAACTTCAACTAAGGACTAACTCCATGTATTACTCGTCCACTTATTCGATCTTTCTCGGAACTCCAAGTGCATAATCAGCTTGATTACTTAGTATTTCCTTCTTGACATTACTAATAGCAGCAAGAATTTGATCATCTGTCATTCTTTCGCTTAACCCGTATTGTGTTCATTCAGGAGTACGACCGGGCTACTTTCGGCTAAAACCCTTTTTCTTCTAGTTCGTTATCGTGGAGTAAAGAAGTATGAAGTTATAAATAAATTATGAAAATACAAACCTATATGCTTGACTAATGGCAATAATGATCACAATTGGATGAATGCCAATTTGAAAATAGTTTGTGGATTTCTTAAAACAGAATATCAGCTGGCCAGCTGTAAGGTATAATTGGTCTTAATTTTTTTATGTTTACAATCCTACAATAGTCACAATATTCAGGCTTGCTTAAAAATTGTAGCTGATGTGGGGCCCTAATGGAACACACATTCAAGTCTGACTACTTCCATATGGTCATGTCCATCCATTCTTTATCTGAAAGTTGGTATACTATTGGTAACAAACTTCCCCAGGGGTCTCAAGTGGCCAAACTAATATTGCTAACCAAATTACAGCTAACCCTATAGCTAGATACAGTACACTTACAGTGAGGAATAATAAATTCTTACCATAACGTCATCGCAGAGCTAAGAGCGAGAAATCACACAGGCTATCAGCAATCCGACAACTTCACGCTGAAGAGAAAACGTAGTGCCCCAACTAGCTAGACTATGGTGACAAAAAAGAATACCAGCAGGAGAGCATCTGGCATGCCCCCCCCCCACCCCTCACCCCCCTCCAAGTGATAACCAGCTGGAGGATAATGGAATTGTCTGCGGCCAATAATAGAAGTCCGCCGATGATCGAGGACTTGCGCTGTACAACGTAAACTGTTGTTTGTCTTACCTTTAATAACAAATTCACCTCCTCTTAAACATATCTGCTAGTATATCCGCTAACTACAACCTCAAGTAGCTTTCAGCTTTAAAATTGTCATTTTCTCAACTAAAGATGAACTGACAGCTGTAGCGAGCAAGGCCGATTCTATTGCCTCAATTATGTGAGAAATTGAAAATTAGGGAAAGTGATCATGTATTTACTGATATGTGATGGAAGGGTATGGCAGTCTTTCTTGTATGACATGAATGGGCTGCCATTTCTAGCAGCACCTAACAACTATCTAAATGATCTTAAATTGTGATTGGTTTCGGACATTCAAGCACACACAGTTTTCCATTAATATTTTATATTTAGTTATTGGAAACTTGCCCCGAGAGTTGCGCTACAGGCGAAAACATGATTTTGGTTGTGTATATAGTAAATAGAATGACTATAGTAATCAGAGGAACTATTTTTTGCCTAGCATGTGACATCCTGGCAGCTAGAAAAGAAGGTGGCTCTCTTGGTCATCGAGGTTAACATATTTGCAATATTTGCTCTGAATCCTTTCCCACCCAGAAATTTGGAGATTATCCTGACTATTCTGGATTCAAAAAATCAGAATGGGAGCCAAGATCACATGCATTAGATGTACGGTTTGGCAGAAAAAACAAAAACTGCTAAAACTGAGGTTCAGCGCAAAGCTATAGAAAATGAATATGGAGCCTGTCTATGGCTTAGTGAATTCCAAAATAAGTTTTAATCTTTGCTTCAGGTGACTCACCTCAAGCAGCACCTCAATCATACTGAAAGACATGATCACTTGTAAAAATAGCTGTGGGTACACATCAGTTTTCAACTATAGTTTTGTAACAGTAATACTTTGTAGGGCTGAGACCCCTCCCAGTTAGGGGTGGCCCAGACGAGGCATGAACATAGAACTGTGTGTGTGTGTGCTGTATGCAAACTGTGGTGTGTGTCATTTGTGCTTAGAATGTTCTTGTATAATTTGTGTCGATGTGTACTCATGCGTATTTAAAGGAGTATGTCATGCGTAGTAGTTCAATTCTGTCTCAGTTGTTACTTGTGTGTGTCTGTACCCTATTAGATTGAAATATAACCTTCTAGACTCACTGACAGGGCAGCATAAGCGGGTAGCTATTCTACCATACTACTGAAGCCTAGGAACTTGGTGGCAGCTATAAGGACAAGGAGCGTAATACCCCTCCTCCCCCCAATTCTCTTCCCCACAACTGGCGGCAGCGGTGGTTCTTCTGAGTTCAGTACCTCCTGAAGGATAACCCAGGATCATGATCTCCATCGTCGTCAACATTACCAGGCGATCGTTGCATACCAGCTCATATCGACAAAAGAACTCTGGAAGTACATTTGTGTTGTGTATTTATATTGTACGGTGGAAATTTTACTTGTAACTGCCTGATTGTGTTGTTTTATTTTTTTGTAGAATCATCCTCAAATTTCAGGAAACTAAGGAGACAGTACACATGGCAAGAAGGAGAAAGGGAAGCAGCATGTAGACTGCTTCCTAGACTGGCGGAAGAAACTGGAAGAAGAGGATATTGTGAGGAATAAATTAGATGGTGCTGGGGAAGTATCGCTTGAGGTAGGGCACGACAAAGTAGAGGTTATCACTAGGGAAAGTGGTGGACATGGGAGTGGCACAACTTCAGGTCCGTCAGGTCCTTCAGGTGTCGGACATAACTTGTTAGACTTGTTTGCCCAAACACTTAAGAATATAGGAGCAACAGAGTTTGTTCTGAGTCCTAAAGAGGTAGTGGCAGGAATACCACCTTTTAAGGAAGGGGGAAATTTACCCAAATATATTAAGTCTTTTGAATTGAAATTATAAGCTTTGAAAGTGAACAAAATGTACTGGAAAACCTTATTATTAGGCAAGTTACCTTCTAAAGTAAAAAAGACAATAGTAGAGTTGATGGAAATAGATGAAACATGTTGACTTGAGGAGAGCCTTGTTAGACAGGGAAGGGCTTACCAAACAAGAACTTGACGTAAAACTCTTTATGGATCTTGGAACAGGATACGAAGAATATGGACAGGTAGTAAGGCATATTGTTTACTTCAGAGAGAGTGGGAATGTTATTTACTAAGAAAAAAGATGTGTTAATGTTTTTGGTTAGAGGACTCTATTGTAAAGGAATTTCCGTTATAAATTTAGGAATTTCTGTGAGGACTAGGGATAGCAAAGTTTCCATGGGCTCTGAGAGTGTCAAATGCTATTAAGTTGGGTACAAGGCATGTGACTGTAAGGAAAGAGAATTTAAGTGTTTCAATTGTCTGTGTATGGGACATATAGGTCCTATGATTGTCCCGCAAAGAGGAAGGGGGAGGAGAAGCAGAAAGACGTGGCTAAAGATGCTGGCGTAAGACCCAGTAAGCATGTGAGAAGCCATAATTGGGTTAGGCTTAAAGATAGCAAATATGATCTCAAAGGGAAAAACTAATGGAAATCCCTGCATAATAGTTCCAGATACTGGTACTGACATAACAGTGGTACCAGGACATTAATTTTGATGTTTGAGTATCAGCTGGTTAATTATTTTGAAAGGATTGGGGGTATGACGGGTGAGCCAGTGTTGGTAAGGTGTGCCAAAGTACTCATAGAATTTGGGGGATGGAATAGAATCAGTTGAGTTGGTGGCAGTGGCTAATAAAATGACAAAGTGCTGTTTACCGATCCCTTAGTCAAAGTAAAGCCAGAGATCTTGTTGGATGCAGTGACAGAAAGTAGGAAATCTGTCACTGGGCATTCTGATGATACCTCAGACATCCAGCCACCAGCCTCTCAGACTGGTGCCACTGAAAACAAAGTCAAATTTAGTGACGAAGGTTGAGTGGAAGAGAGGATAATGACTATTTTGAATCGAGCTATGGCAACCTGTGAGGCAGCAGAGAAAGCAAAACTAGCTCTTAGGATAATCAGGGTGTGAGGCCTGAACTATTTTAGTGTGAGCAACATCTAGTGAGAGAGGTAAAAGACCCTTTACCTGCGGGGAGGGTAGAGTTTCTGAGTGTGTAGACCCTTTGCCTGTGGGAGAGGTTACGAGGAATAGAGTTTCTTTCTGTGAGGACTCTTTTCCTGAGGGTAAAGCTGTTTTGGTGACTTCTTCGGAAGTGGACCCTTTACCTGTAGGGAGGGGCAGTAGTAGTGTTGGCAGTGAGGTCAACAAGAGTGGTGCTAACAGAAGTGTTAGTACAGGTGGCGACCCTGTACCTGAGGGTGGGGTTACGCAGCCAGTGATTGGCAGCAGTATCAATGTCTACCCTTTGCCCGAGGGTAAGGCAGCTGCGGTGAGTAGCGGTAGCGGGGATGAGAATTCCTTACCTGATAGAGGAGTTTGTAGGCCAGTAGTGCCAGAGTATAGTAGTGCTGGGTCGGGTCAGTCTGTATAGATTTGGGTGGCCATGAAGAAGAGTCAGATTATGGATGCTTCTTTAGAAACTTCTGGAGGCTTAGCGAAGGTGGCCACTAGAGGCTACAGGATTTGTGACGGGATTCTTATGCATAGAGCAGAGGACCCAAATGGCGAGGTGTGTGATTGTGTAGTGCTTCCCAAATGTGAACGGAAGCGTGTGTTGGAATTAGCTCATGACAGGATGGGCCATGTTGATAAAAGAGGATGAGGGGAATAATTAATAAGAAATTTACCCGGCCAGGATTAAGACAGGATGTGGTTAGACATGCATGTTGAGACATGTGATGTATAACAGAGGCCTGTAGTATTAGAGCCTTTCTCGATTGTGGCTTTTGTCATATTTGTGCCTTTGCCCAAAGCCAAGGGTAGTATTAAGTATGTGCTAACTTATGTTTGCATGGCAACTAAGTGGCCTGAAGCAGTGCCATTCCAAGGCGTTACAGCTACTGAAGTAGAGAAAGGGTTGTTTAGGATAATTAGCAGAACTGGAATACCAGAGAAAATCCTAACTGATCAAGGGTCAGTGTTTTTGGGTAAAGTGATAAACAAATTATGTGAAGTGTTAGGGTGTGTGAAGATCAGAATATCCCCTTGCCGACCTCAAGGGAATGGAGTAGTTAAGTGCTTGATGCCTCTCTGAAACTCATGCTAGTGAAAGCAAAGAGTAATGGGGTGGATTGGTCTAAGTTCCTTCCCCTGGCTCTGTTTTTCATAAGGCAAGTGCCGAACAGGGACACTGGTGTGTCTCGTTTGAACTAGTCTGTGGTAGGAATATGAGGGCCCCTCTAGATTTGTTATATTCAGGTTGGGTTGCTAAGGAGTTTGAGGCAATTGATGTCAGTGAGTGGTTAGTGAGTTTGCAGGACAGGCAAGATGTGCTTTATGACGAGGCATTTTTGAAATATTTGAAGGCTGTGAAAGGCTGGTGTGAGAAATTTAATATAGGTGCTACAGGAAGTTGAGTGTTGGAGACAATTCTTGATGAAAATCCCAGGTATTTGTGCCAATTTGGAGGAGGCATGGGAGGAACCCTATGAGGTTTGCAAGGTGTTAAGTGGTGTGAACTACAGAGTGAGAAGAAGTGAACGTAGTGGTTTAGGCAAGGTGGTGCACATAAATAACCTGAAAAATGTAGGAATTTTTTTTCTTTTTAACAGCCAATATTTTATTTATAATTTAACTCGACATTTCGACTTCTTGCCGAAGTCCTCTTCAGGGGTCAACTGAGATCAAACTCTCCATGGTGATAATAACACAAAGTAAACAGCAAGATTTCTGGAGGGCACACTTAATGCAGGGTATACTGTACACTATGGATGACTCTGTGGTAATAGGTATAGTATCTTTGACTTTAGTAAGATATGATCTTAGTGTCTTACCCGACTTAAATGCTGTTTTGATGTCAAAGTCTTTACACACTCTCTGAATGCTCTCACTCAATCCTGCTATGTATGGAATAGTAAGAATCAAACGTTTCTCTTGCTCAATATTTATGTGATCTTTAGAAGGTAACTCTTTAGAACCTGCCCTAATGGTTGTGTTGTCATAACCATTTTGTGTAGGTGTTTCTCTTCTTCCTTCAAGTTTTCACTCATATTAGTTACCCTCCTAGCTCTCTGATACAAGCATCTCACTACTCTTCTCTTTACATGGTTAGGATGATGAGACTTAAAGTGAAGGTAAGGTTTTCTACACATTGGATGTAAGCATACCATCACTCTCTCTCTTTAATAAGCAATCCAAAAAAGTAGCTTACTATCTTCCTATGATTCCGTAGTAAATTTTATAGAAGGTCTTACAGAGTTTAAATGGTCCAACAAATGTTTTTCACTTCCTTTCTTAACTATGCAAGAGGTGTCATCTGCATATCTCTTCCATAATACAGATTTAACTGGAGCTGAGTTTAAAGCTTCTTCCTCAAATAATTCCATGTACAAGTTGGCCACAACTGCGGAAACAAGAGATCCCATGGCTGCTCCATCTATACTTGTTCATAGACAACAAGGCATCCCTTTCAGTAACAGTCGGCTATGGCCTGTTTTTTTTTGTGCCTCCTTTGAGAAATTAAGGACTGGGATGAAACCATTATTTTGTGCCAGCAAAATAGATTGCATGCCTCCAACAAATGGAAACTGTTCTTCCAATAGCTTATTAGCGAAGGACATGTGTTCATCAGTTAACTCATCTCTGCACAGAATCCCTTGTACTAGACGATCTATCTTGCCACACTGCTTCTTAGGTGGGGGCTTGTCACCACTTTTAATTTTTCTTTTTCTTCCTTTAATAGCAAGCTGTTTTCACTTTTCACTTGATCCATCCCTCTCTATATCACCTCTGTTCTCTTTATCAATCTCATTCTCACCTCCAAAATCTCCATCATCTTGTCTTTGGCTTTCCATCCATGGTATCACTTCTCCTACTATAGCGCTTCAAACGGTTAACATTTACTTAATTCCTGACCACATTTCCTTTCTTGTTGCTAAGTTCATACACACCCTTACCAAAATAAATTTACTAACGGTATATGGTCTGAACCATACTATGTTTAGCTTGCCACCTTTCCTCTGCTTATCAGCAGTATTTTCTACAAGAACTTCTGTTCCTATTGGGAATGCCTCACTTGAATGCTTGACATCATATTGCTGCTTTTGCTTTCTCTGAGCTGCATCTATATTTTCTTTTGCCTTACTAAATGCTTGTTGCCTTCTTTCAAGCAGGTTATCTATGATCTCATCTATATCGACATTCTCCTCTGCCTCTTCATCATGCTCACCATCATGCTGAAAAAGCTCAGCATCAATGGGGAGCTGCATTGGCTTCTGGTATAGCATGTAATATGGTGAATGTTTGGTAGATGCCTGCTTGGAAGCTCTATAAGCCATTAAGACAGTGTCAATCTTTTCATCCCAATTAGAGTGGTACTTTTATTTGGAAGAGGACCTGCTTCTGCCCATTTCGAAAAATAATCAGTAACAGTGATGATGAATTTGTTGCCACCAGGTGTCTCCGTAAGTGGGCTTATTAGATCCATTCCAATTTGGTGCCACAATCTTGGTTGAACAGGGATAGGATGCAATGACCCAGATACTTTCTTCAACTTTTTATTGTTTTTCTGACATTTATCACACGATGCAACCTATATATCAGAGTTTTAACATGATTAGTCTAGCAGCAACAAAAAACAACAACTTACATATGACTGAATATCCTTACACATTCCAGGCCAATAATACTTGCAAGATATCATATCCCTACTTCTATTTATACCAAAGTGGCTGCTATCGTGCACATTTTGTATTATTCTCTTCCTCATATCTTCATCTTGAACAACCAACTGCTCCTCAGACTTTCCATTTCCTTGATTAGAGTAAGAAAATGAGAGTTCTATACTATAGTGATATTGCTACTTGATTAAATGCTACACTTACCCCCATTATAGTACAGCTTAGCTTCTCTGACAAAAAAGAAGCTCGTCTTCAGAAAACACTTATCACATTTGTCAAATCCATCTGGATAGAGGCTACTACGTAAATAATCGTAAATCTGGCTGAAGGTAAACCTCAATTCTGATGAAGCCATAAGCCAACTCTCACAACACACACATGCTCGTCAAGTTTGTCAAGACAGGTAACCCTTACCAACTTGTTTGAGCTAGTTGTATTGAGTGGTAGCTTATTATGAATTGCGTGTTTTTATGGGTGGGGGCCTATTTTCACAGACGGGGGCCCATTTTACTTTTATATTGGGCCCGGGGAGGGGGGGCCTAATATTATGGGGGGCCTAAAATTGTATGAAACCATCACCATTCTGGACTTCATGACAGTACTGCACGGCTACCACCGTAGTTTAGAAGCCGATATTTTGTATATCATTTTCTTACCCTAGTGTGTATGCCATAACAATTGAGTTTTTGTTGAATTCTATTTTACTTTTCTATTTACTCACCTTACCACGTGAACTATTGTCGATTATTTCTATAAATGCTACAATGGTCCAGACCACTACTCCTCCCAAAGGGATTTACACTTTGTCCACACTATCTTTGGATGGACTGTAGCAGGCTCTCTTCCTTCCTTCAAACCTCAGGTGGCCACTGCCTTTACAATTTCTGCTACCATAGAGGAATCTGCTGACCAGATTATGGAATGCCTATGAAATTCCAGAGGAAGAAGGGCATCCCACCACTGATAAACTTTCTGCTGTTCAGCAATATCAGGATACCTTCATCCACAAACCTTCTGGTCCATACTTTGTTAATCTTTCAAGAAAAGTTCCTCTGCCTCAACCTGTTGATTACAGATGTACGCATTACATCGTTTCTCTTTTCGGTTGTGAATGCTGCATTAAACTTATCTACTTACCTGTAGTCTTTGTAGTTGGGATACCCAGAAGGATTAGCAAAATAGTCCCCAAGCTAAGGCCAGTTTAATTAGAAAATATATTATTGAGCAGTCTGTATGTTCTTACATACGCAACCGTCTTAGGAAAGTTAATATGCTTATTTTTTAATTTGTTGGACAGACACCTCACAAACTATTCTATACTTGTCTTTGTCGGACGCTCAATTTAATATTTTGTCGATTAGGATAAGCTGAAAAGTGTGTGTGTTTGTGTGTCAATAAATATTCATACATATGTGTATATCAAGTAATGTAATCAGATGTCAGTGTATATTAGACCAGTGTCCAGGACTACCTGGACAACAAGAACATTTGAACTTGCATATCCATATAAGGACTTGCTCTCTTCAACACTTACCGCCCCCTCCCCCTTTTTTGTCTCTCTTAATGATATTCATTCCAAACCATCATACTCATTCAAATTACTTTCCCATATAAACCGAGCCTTTTTCAATTATACTAACTCTACACTATACTCGCTCTGTGACCTGCATGATTTCTCCGCTTCACCTTTTGAGAGCAGAGCGCAGCGCCATTACTCCAGTCACTCTGACTCGGCAGGCACACGCGTACACACTACTCCCAGAGAGACATACAAATCTCTGTCATGGTCCTTCGAGCCTCCCAGACGATCTGCGAAGTTTGAAGAAGTTCAATACAAGTCCTAGTCGTGTAGCCTAGTCTATTTCTAACTTTGTTTGATTCGTTTCCTAAGTTGGGAATACTACGTACTCTACTTTGGGATTTCTCCTACGTGCATAAGTGCATTTGTTGGGAATACACTACGATGACCGAAGACTCTCTATCAGTCCTGTCCACGGACCCGACTTACACAATGCGTGCTCTTCACGAGGATGATGCAGCGCCAGAGCTCAAGAGACTTAAGGCTCAGCGTGGCCAAAAGCGAGGGTACGCCACTCGCCTAGGCAAGAAGCTTCACACCCTACAGCTGAAGCATCCTTCTGCTGTATCCGAAGCTACCATCTCCTCTCTGTCTGCTGAACTCAAAGACTGTGTCAGCAAGCACGACCTGCTACAACAATCCATCGACGAATGTGCAGCTGATCCAGAAGCCTATACACCAGCGGCAGAGAGGGAGAAACATGACACTATCCATGATGAACTCCTGGCAGACCTAGATAACCTGGCTATCCAATCCAAGGCCCACAGGGATGCCAAACTGCTCGACTTGGAGCTTAGACGACTTCTGGCTCTGGACACTGCGATCTCCTCTCAAAAAGAGGAGTACGCAGCTGTATCCAAGTCTCGTGCGAGCTTCACCACTGCTTGCCTGACACTGCCAGAGGACGCTGAGCTGCAGAATGCTGCGACAGAGCTCGACACTCTGTTCTCAGACCTCACCAGATTATTTGCCACAGTCACTTCATCCACTGCGACTACCCCTCCTACTCCATGTTCCACAGATTCCACTCCGAGACCAAAAATGGCACCACTGAATTTGGACATTCCCAAATTCAACGGGGACCCACTTCAGTGGCAAGCATTCGAAGTCTCACTGGTCTCTCTGCTCAGACACAGGGCAGAAGGTTTCACTCGGGAGGATAAGTTTGCCATTGTGAGGCAGGCAATCACTCCGCTTTCCGGCAAAACACTCATAGCCGAAATGCATCAGTCTGGATCCACTGTCGATGACTTACTAAAAGGTCTTCGTCAGCTCTTTGGTCGACTTCAGTTAGTAGTACCTCTGCTAGTCAACAAAGTCACCAACGTTCCTTACGTTGACAGGACAACAGCTTCCATCAGGAAGTTTAAGGAAGCTGTAATGGGGCCATACAAAACCCTGCAAACACAGCTCGATGACAAGATGTCTCTGTTCTTTCCACACTACTTCAGACCCTTCCTCACCGGAAAAATGAAGGAGGATTGGGACAAGCTTCTCATGGAATCCCTCACCAAGCCGTCAATGGAAGATTTCACCAAATTCCTTGAAAAACGGCTGTTGTGGGCTGACAATTCTGCTGCTTCGGGCACGCCCTTGGCATTTGAACCGACACAAACTGCTCCTACGCCAATGTCGAAACCGACCTCATCACGTCCACCTACCAACAACCCACCACCTGCTAAGAAGAATTTCCAACCAGCCAAGTGCCCTTCATGTGGTGAAGGACACTGGCTGGGGAGGTGCGCCACATTTGCTGCTCTCCCAGTGGATGAGCGCAACAAACTGGTCAGGGAGAAGAGGCTCTGCCTCAACTGCTTCTCGGCTTCACACGCAGTTCGTAATTGCTCAAACAAGCATTCTTGCCGGCACTGCCATCAAAGGCACCATTCTCTCTTGCACATAGATAAAGGACCAGCCACGCCCTCCTCCACACCTCCAGCAACCACGCCTCTGTCGGTGGATATGGTTGCGCTATCTCCTTCCTCAACAGAAGGAAGGTCAGTCGGCAACTTCATATGTTCCGTGACTGCCATGGTAACGTCTGGTGACAAATCAACAAAAGCCCGTGTACTGATCGACCACGGCAGCGGAGCCAGCTTCATGAGCACGGAACTCGCTGACACTCTCAAGCTAAAGAGGATACCCTATGACCGTACCTGCACTGGGGCGGGCTTAGGAACAATCACCACGAAGTTCAAAGTCAGAGCATCACTACGCTCTACGATCTCAGACTTCGAGACTGCTCCTCTGGAATTCCTGATATTTCCAAAGAGAATGAGCTCCTCCCCTCCCCAAGATAGGGAAAGTGTAACCCGCCTGGCCACACAGCATGGCCTGGTGCTCAGCGACCCACCTATGGGCGGTGTGGTTGATATTCTTCTCGGGGAAGAACATCCCTGGAATCTCTGCGGGGGAGTCACTGCCATAGACCGACACAGGTTTATCAGCACCAAGTTTGGTTATGGAGTCATCGGACCATTAGCCACTCGTCCTCACGTGTACACTATTTTGCCTCAAGACACTGACTTACACAAGGACCTCGCCAAGCTCTGGTCTCTGGAGAAAGTACCAGAGAGCTCTCCTTTGACAAAGGATGAGCAGAAAACACTACAACACTTTCATGACAACGTGACTCACTCTGAGCAACGAATTCAGGTCAAGTTACCTTTCAAAGACTCTCCTCCAGCTCTGGGTGACAGCCGTAAGCAAGCTCTCTCCAGGTTATTCTCGATTGAGAAGTCACTCAAGGCTAAGCAGAAGCTGGAAATCTTCAACGAAGCCCTCAGAGAATACATTCATTTGGGTCACGCCCACATTATACCGGAAGAAGAAGTAAACAAATCTGATCATGTGTTTTATCTACCAGTTCACGGCATATTCAAAGCTACGTCGTCCACCACTAAGGTGCGGCCAGTTTTCGATGCCTCGGCTAAGAGTTCGACAGGCATATCTCTGAATGATCAACTGCACATTGGGCCCAACCTTTACCCACATCTATCAGACGTCATCATCAAGTTTCGTACCTATTCGGTTGGCCTATCAGCTGATATAGGCAAAATGTTTCGAGAAATTCTCTTACATCCCGACCATCAAGATTACCATAGGTTTCTGGTTCGCCTACCTTCAGGAATCATTAGTGACTGCCGTATGTCTCGAGTGACATTCGGCGTGGCGTCCAGTCCCTTTCTCGCAACTCAGTCAATCCGTTACTTGGCAGAGAAGTACAAGTCCACACATCCCAACGCTGCCAACGCTGTTCTAAATCAATTCTATGTGGATGACTTTGTTGCCGGTGCGCACTCAGCTCAAGAAGCTATCAGTCTGCGCAACGAACTATGTGACCTGCTGAGCAAAGCGGGCATGAACCTTCGAAAATGGAGGTCCAATTCCATCAACTTCTTACATGACACTCCATCTGATCTACGTGAAGAAGATGTCAATGAACGCTTACATCTATCTCAGTCCCCAAAAGCACTTGGCATGCACTGGGACACGACGACTGATCAGCTGTTGGTTGCTATCCCAGATGTTAACTCATCCACCACAGTGACCAAGAGATTCGTGGCTGCCATATCTGCGGGAGTCTATGATATCTTGGGTATATTTTCTCCTTTCACGATCCAAGCCAAGTTGATTCTACAGGAAGCCTGGAAGAGAAGGCTGCCTTGGGACGTCTCACTCCCTGACGACCTAATGTCAACCTGGTCGTCGTGGGTTGAAGGGCTGGCTACTGTCAGAGATCACGCCATTGCTAGGCCATATTTCGAGTGTCCTTCAGTTTTCCTTTCACTACATGGATTTGCGGACGCCTCTGACAGAGCCTACGGAGCTGTACTTTACCTGCGAGCGGTGCAGGCAGACGGCAGCATCCACACCTCTCTGGTTACATCCAAGGCCAGAGTGTTGCCAGTGAAACACGTTACCGTGCCTCGAGCGGAGTTACTTGGAGCTGTGCTGTTGGCAAGACTGCTCTCATCCACTGCCAAGACACTGGGCGTGGACCATGCCAATACTCACGCATGGTCAGACAGCACAATCACACTCTTTTGGATCTCCAAATCTCCTGCTCAACTGAAGGACAAGTTTGTGGCCAATAGGGTTCAGATTATCCAAGACGAGTTACCGGCCACAACTTGGAGACACGTCTCCACAGACAAGAACCCAGCGGACATTGCCAGCAGGGGCATGACTGCTGTGGAACTCACCAATTCGGAGCTATGGTGGAATGGCCCGCCTTGGCTCTCCCAACCGCCGACCTGCTGGCCAGAGACCCACATAGCACGGCCACAGGAAGATATCAATGTTCTCGCCATTACTCCAGACATGTCGGAGTCCTCAACTCAATCTCAGTTCCTAGACATACTATGGTCCAAGTACTCATCGTTACACAAGCTCACAAGAGTCGTGTCATGGCTCTATCGTTTCGTGACCAATGCGAGGAACAAACAAAACAGAAATTTACAACCTCAACTGTCCTCGGCCGAACTGTTAACAACTCATCAGACGTTGATTGCCCTCGCGCAACAACAATCATATCCTCAAGTCTATGCGGCACTCAGTGAAGGAAAGTCAGTCAGTAAAGGTCACCACTTGTACAAATTCACCACGACCATCGAGGTTGGACGTCTCATGTGCCACAGCCGCATTCGAGATCCAGAAAACAGAACTCAACCCCTTAGACTACTCCCACTTGACGTAAAATCGAAGTTCACCATTCTACTGTGTACCACCCAACATGTATCTAAACGTCACCCTGGAGTCTCAGCACTTCAGGCCACAATTGCGTCGACATACATCATACCAGGATTACGAAACCTGCTGAAGAAGATCAGCAGGGCGTGTGCTCTTTGTCAACGAGCATATGCTCGCCCAGTGTCACACCTTATGGGCATGCTTCCAGCCGTGAGGTCCACTCCCACTCCTACCTTCTACGTTACAGGTGTTGACTTTGCGGGGCCTATGTTTGTGAGACAAGGTCACGTTCGCAAACCGGTGCCAGTGAAGACATACACAGCCATCTTCATCTGTATGGCATCTAAGGCAGTGCACTTAGAGCTATGTGCATCCCTCAGCTCGGTCGACTTCCGGGCGGCCCTCCAAAGATTTATAGCAAGACGAGGCACACCAGGTCACATCTATTGTGACAATGGTTCGAACTTCTTGGGCGCCCGGGAGGAGACTCGAGATCTGAGGGACAGACTCGAGTCAAGGAAGACCACAATCACATTTTGCCAGACCAACAACATAGTTTGGCATCATTCGCCACCCAGGGCTCCACACTTTGGTGGGCTCTGGGAGGCCGCTGTTAGGCAAATGAAGCTGATTCTCAAGAAAAACCTCACTCCCCATCTGCTCAGGTATGACGAGCTGGAAACACTCTTGATCGAAGCGGAAGCAATTCTAAACTCAAGACCCATCACACCAATGACCCAGGAAGATGAGCATACGGGAAACATACTGACCGCCGGACATTTCTTAATCGGCAGACCTCTGCTAGCTACTCCCATGCTAGAAACACCAGAAAAGTTCACGCCCTCCCTACGAAGATGGAGGCTGGTTGCCAAAATTCAGGAGGATATCTGGCAACAATGGCTCGCTAAGTATCTCAATACACTTTATGAAAGATGTAAATGGAACAAATCACAAACACCACTACAAGTCAACCAGTTAGTTTATCTCAAGGACGAGACACTCAGCCACAGGCAATGGCCACTGGCCAAAGTTCAGGAAATCTTCGCCGGTGATGACGGCCAAGTGAGAGCCGCAAAAGTACTCTGTCACGGCAAGAACTATGTCAGATCTACCACCATGCTGATTCCGTGTCTGCCCGAAGAACATCCTCTATCTGAAAAGAAAGATTAAGATTACTCAACTCTATGTTTACTGCTATTCTCTCACTCACCGAGATGTTGATCATCAAACCATTTAACACTTCACGCCTTCCTCGTTTACGAGAACCTACATGTCACAACAATGAACATACAGTCAACTCACTCACCTGCTATCAACCCTTACTTCTTTCTCAGGAGCCCGGGAGTCTGTCCAGGACTACCTGGACAACAAGAACATTTGAACTTGCATATCCATATAAGGACTTGCTCTCTTCAACACTTACCGCCCCCTCCCCCTTTTTTGTCTCTCTTAATGATATTCATTCCAAACCATCATACTCATTCAAATTACTTTCCCATATAAACCGAGCCTTTTTCAATTATACTAACTCTACACTATACTCGCTCTGTGACCTGCATGATTTCTCCGCTTCACCTTTTGACCACAGAGCGCAGCGCCATTAATCCAGTCACTCTGACTCGGCAGGCACACGCGTACACACTACTCCCAGAGAGACATACAAATCTCTGTCAACCAGTACTATGCATGGCTACCATGCAAAATGTGTGAGCCCCACTCCTGATTCTACAGAGAATTTTCCCACAACTAGAGAAGCAAAGTCCCTTGACATACAGGCTAGGACGCAGAGATTTAATTTAGTTTTTGTCAAGAAAACTGAAATCAGACAATGTTCCTTTCTGATGCACCTGAAGCAAAGATTAAAACTTATTTTGTAATTCCCTAGGCCATAGACTACTGTTAGTTGTTTGCATACTTATGAGTTTCCTCATAATTTGTATCGGTATGCTGAGAGTGTTCGCATGGAAAGAACCAGCAATGCCATTCACACAGTTCAAAAGCAAAAAGCCACAAGTAAAAAACAGGACCATGGTTTCTGATACCGTCAGTGTGATGGGCTGCCAAATGCATATTAAGTGATAGTTTTTCCCCATATAGCTCTTCAAACTTGGTGCAAAATTCTTCAACCATAATTTTTTTGCTTCCAGTAATTTTGCTTCCACAACTTGTTTAGAACATAACATTTTGGTAGCATATACAAACCTTTTCCAACATTAATAATGATTTTGAGGCTAAGCATCTTTTAAAGCAGAACAACGAAAAAAACAATGTCCAACTTTTCCATTGATCAGCTTTAAGTCCAACAAATTTTGAATTATTTTATATGGAATCCGTCCAATGTCAGGTGGACACTTCATAAGGTTGACTCTAGACGGTTTTAGAGAATACTGTTGATCATAATAATATTAAGTCATGTGAAATCCATACTTTCAAAACAAGGAATGCATTGGATCCACAATACGAACAGAAATAGCATTGTAATAATATGTAATTTGTAAAGAAGGGAATAGCAGGCTCCATAATATTTTCTATAGTTTTTCGCTGAACCAGAGTTTTTGCAGTTTTTGTTTTTTCTGCCAAACATACATGTAAGGCATGTGATCTTGGCTCCCTTTCTGATTTTTTGAATCCAGAATAGTCAGGATAATCTTAACGGCTCAAGATATGTGTTTCTATCTTTGCTTGGTACATTGGGTCCAGACATTACAACAACAACCAAAATAATGTTCTCGCCTTTAGCGCAACTTTATGGTCAAATTTCCAATGACTAAAATATAAAATACCGTGTGCTTGAATGACTGAAACCAATCACAATTTAGGATCATTTAGATAGTTGTTAGGTGCTGTTAGAAATGGCAGCCCATTCATGTCATACAAGAAAGACTGCCGTACTCTACTATCATATAATATATCAGTAAATATTCCCTAATTTTCCATTTATTACATAATTGAGGCAAAAGAGTCGGCCTTGCTTGCTACAGCTGTCACTTTATCATTAATTGAGAAAATGACAAGTTTTAAAGTTAAAAACTACTAGAGGTTGAAGTTAGGGAATATACTAGCAGTTATGTCGAAGAGGAGGTGAAGTTGCTCTTCCAGGTAAGACAAATAACTGTTTACATTGTACAGCGTAAGTCCTCAATTGTTGGCCGACTTTTATTATTCACTGAGGCAATTCTATTATCATACAGTTTATTTAAAATTTATATCTTTATATGTTATACCTGATTAACTAGAATTAGAAGCTAGAGGTTCTTTAATGAGTTAACATAATAACATTATATTTACTAGCAGCAGCCTATGTCACTTCAAACTGCTCCAGCACAATATGCTACTCTTTATGAGGAGACAGAGGACTACTCGGCTAAGAATAGTATAGCAGTTTCTACTTTGTCATACAAAATGACACAGAATATACTCATCATCATGGTATATTATAATGCAATGTATTTATTATTATGTATATAGCTATGGTTCTCTATGTATTTTGCTACACAAATTAAAAGTTCAATCAGCAATAGATGATGAAGCTACCCCATTGCCTATACTTAACATTATACTCTATTTAATGCCGGTCAAATTTAGTGCGATATTTCAAGATGTGATATTGAACTTGCTGAATAACCCTTCCCTTTTTTGAAAAATATTGCCTATATCCCTGTACTGATATTTTGATTGATTAGCATTGTACTAGGCTATACAGGAGGCATAATGAAACTGAAAAATATTGTTTTAAAAACAAACTAAAGTTGTGCCAGGAGATACAATAAAAACACAGAAAGCCGCCTTAAATTACAAGTTCAAAACTCTGTGTTTACTAGGACACCTAAACAGTGTATACAAAAATACTTCTACTTTCAATGAAAGAGCATGCCATAGTAAAAGTGTGAATGAGATAAAAATGGCATCTAATTGTAGTAGACGCAATTCAATTTAATGATATTCACAGTAATAGTTCACTTTTTTTAGAATATACTTTCAAAGAGATAGATTACAATACTTTCAGACTAAATCATCTACACAGAATAATTAACAGTCCCAATTGCATGTGAAGTGTGAATTTATATATGTTTTTCAAAACAAAGTAACCTACCAATTAACAATAATTCATATACATCAATTTTGCGAAAATATTAACTACTCAAATTTCAAATTTGTTTTATAAAGATGCTACCTTGAAGTTAGAAATATCATATCAACAATCGACATCAACTATATTGTAGAGTGTTTTGATAATTTATATTAATCCCTTCTTTATAGACAAAGGGTATAACCCTGACATTCAGTCTAAACTTACATGGCTATGATAACAGCCATAGTAAAAGGTTATGTTTACAATCAGCAACTAACTCACTAGTGAATAACAAATTGGTGTTCAGTCACATATTCTCTGCTGTCTTGGCATTCTACTATATATAATTAAATTATCAAGTGCTAGCTGTCAGTTCTGTATTGCTGAATAACAGTCAGTGTAAAGAACAGAACTCATTTAAGCCAAGCCTGTGGCTCTCATGGCTTAGAATTTAGTTTAAAGTGAAAGTTTTTATGGTTACAAATGCAATAAGGTTTATTGTATTTATTACTTGAGTCAGATTGTCATTTGGTATGGTGAAATATTTCACAAGCAGGCTAATTTGATAAAATTTGACTGGCAGATATGATTTCAATCACCTAGACACTAAAAGGATTTAACATAATCCTTGATCACAATTATTGCTGTTTGTACTTGTTCTCTAATTCACACATTAAACTTCAGAATATACTTCTAATTAGGCTCACCTTCTTCAAAGTAGTACTCAAATGGAGACAGGAAATACATACTACTTCCTTCCTTGTTACATTGGCTATTTAGAAAGAGATCATAATAACAAATTTCCAAGGAGGGTATCATAAAGTATGGTGCATTTAGTCTATAAATATACTCTCTTTGTCACTTATTCTTATCTGTGTTTGGTAAGTGTACAACTAAGCATTGCTACTACTTGTTATAGTACTTCAAAATTTAGGAAGATTAATTCAAGTCAGTAGTAATGGTAGTGTCAACTGTCCAAATGAACCAGCAGTTTTTATATGTTCTGGTAATTATGTCAACTTGGAGATACGGCCTGGTATAGGATTTATGTCATATTTTAATAGCTATGGCATATTCAGTGAAGTTAATGAAGAAACAGTTGTAATCAAATCTGTAAAACTGAAACTCCGAATTGTCTACCAAAATGAATCATTCATTGCTGTGAAGTTAACAATACCTACTCCTATTCCATTGAATGGATCCACAATAATCTCTAATAATGAGTCTATTCAATTGATCATGACATGTAAGATTAGTAATTTGACAGTGAGATTAAATAACCATTATAATTGTATTGATTTTTTTTATATTTAAAGATCCTAAACCTGTTTTACAACTTTCACGTAATGGACTAGTACAAATTCAAATTAACTCAACTTGCAAAACCTTAAGGTATCACTTGGAAGTGAAGTCTACAAATTTTACTTCAAAGCTGATGTTTTCTGAAAGCATTTCAACACACTTAAATTGGAGTAGTTTAATTGATTTCAGTGATTAGGTTATACATGTCTCTTATCAACTTGAAAATAACAATTTATATCATTTATTGTCAAATATCACACTTGGTAAGTAACAAAAACTTGTCTAATTAAGCTTGTTGTAATTGCACATGCCACAACAACCTAGTAAAATTGTATAGCTAACTACCACTAGCTCAAAAGATTTTATTTGCTATCGTGGTAGTTTAGCTATACAATTTTAGCACACTCATCCGTGTGTTATATTCTTGTCAGTTAATGCATTATTGTCCACTAATAACTTATCATTCAAGACTATATGATTCACTGACTGAGACAAGCTAGCCACTGCAATTACATAATATATGACATACTAGGTGTAATTAAATGCTCTTATTAGAACATGATTTATCAAGCCCATAGCTATTAGCTAGACAGGTCTCCATCACATCTTCAATAATCTACACCTAAATTGAAATTAATTACCATTGCTTTTGTCAACTACAAAACAATATATCTTAAAACTTGGTTATGTCACTATTATTTAAGTATTTCAATCAATAAACACTGTCTAAAAAGAGTCCATTGACAACCATGACAAAATCTGTAAACTCTGTTGATAATTAGAGTTGATAAAGAATTGACAAGACTGTAGAGGTTATCAAGCTAGTTATCAATTATTGATTATACACTAATTTACAATTTTGTTGTGGTTTTCAATGGACACTTTGTGTAGTGAAACCATTGCAATCCTGTTTTAAAGTGAAGTTGCTCCTAGTATGATTATCAATAGATCATGTTATAGCAGTTTATTGTCAGGTTGCATATTTTTTCTCTAATGATTACAATAAAAATAATAAGTAGCAAAACAGTTCCACTTTATCAAAAAAAACTTTATATTCCTTTCCAATTAATTCCACAGCTCCATGCATTATGAGTGACAACGTAACAACAAGAAGACTTTATAGATTTGATAATGGAATATGGACTATATACAACTACTGTGAGGACATAGACGTGCCACCTGTACAGGTCGTATGTACAAATGGATGTTGGAATGCAACTGTGAATTGTTCAAATGAAGGTAAAACAAAGCATAATATAATATTATATGATAATGAGTAAAACTAACACCTTAATGTTTCACAGGAAATGTAAGTGTAGTAAATTCAACTTCACAACATTATGATGACAACAAGTTTGGGGATACAACATACACAACTACCAACTATCATAAAACTTTACAAGAAATGATTATTGAAAGTAGTAATTCTCTCATTTACATTACTGTATCATCAGTTGTGTTCTTTTTTGGAATATTAATTGCAATGATTGCACTTATTACAGCATTTATAATTTGGAAATGTAAGTTGTTAATAATAACTAATACTTGTAGTTACTGTATTCTTGTTTCTTTTAGGTAGTAGTATAAACAAGAAAATGCAAAGGTAAGAACATAATATTAGATAGTATTAATGATTTGTAATTTCTTTAAATAAGAGAAAATGAAAAAACTGGAAGAAAGGTAAATTATGACAAAATTGTAATTATTAGTTTGATAAGTGAATGCATTTTATAGAATGAAGACTTTTACGAAAAGTTATCTCGCAAGCATCCCACGGTCACTGTTGCCAGTCCAAATGATAGAGATGAAATGTCATCAGTAAGTAATCTGTGCAATGGTAATCAATGTCAAAGAAGTTACTAAAACATTGCCAATAATACAATTTTGTTTTTTTTCTCAAAGTAAGATTATTGTGGTGATAAATTTGCTTCTTCTATTGCATTATGCCTATATTATAGTGCTAACAATACATAATTTCTTCCCAATTAAAGAATTGCGGCAAACAGTATTCATCCCTACATCGACCTACAAAGAAGCAATTTTATCCTTCAGAGGACTACGCCCAAATTGTATCTTTAAAAAAGGAACAGGTATTGCATGTCTGTGTTATGTTCACTTATGCAATCAGATAAATAACCATATTTTTTTTAAACTATTTCACTATAGGGTTAATAATAACTGAAACAATACAGATATCAATAAATAGTACAAAGTGAAACACCTAGGAATTTAAACAACAGTAAACATGTATGTGCAAGAAGGTAGATACAAATGCAAATTTGTTAAGGCCAAATTGGTTATATAATTCAACCAACAGGATTTCAAAACGGGTTAAGTTTTATCTAACATTATATTGGCTGTAAAAACAAGAAAATATGCTATTTTTAATAAATGAGTTGTTTGTTGTTAATTTTATGTTTGCTTTTGTTTTGTTTTTTGGTTTCTGAATTGAGTTATCATCATAGTCACATGATGTGTGCCTTGACTCTTGTTCATTCTTGAATCCAGCATTTGAAGTAACCTGGATTCTATGCACAAAATTGTTCTTTGTTTTTAGTAAACAGATAAAAACCATAATATCGCTACATAAATGTTGTGACATGTCTTTGTATACAATGTATGCTGTGTAACTACTCAAGTGATCAGAAGTCTTGATGTCAATGCATATCGATGCTGTTAACTAATGTCTAATGTAGTACTCTTTATCCGTCCAACATATACTTCTTCGCTACTACAAAACAAAAGTTCATACATCACACTATTCTGTTCTAAAGAATTAATTTCTTTGGATGAACTAATTATTCTCTTTATCAAAATGTCCATGATTGCTTAATCAATAAACTTAAAAAAAAAACAACCCAAAGCAGAACAGCTAACGAATTACTTTATATTGCCACTAGGCTTTCGCTTTTAAATCCACATCTAGCACAAATATGTGTATTTTAGTTCGAGTTTTCCTTGCCATTTTCACTTATTTGTACTATTCACTGATGATGACAACTGCATAGGTGTCAAAACTTATGTATTGCTTCTGTCATGTTAGTGGTAAAGTAAAAATAGTTAGATAGCAATGGCAGATTATGTAAATGTAATCATATGAATATCTTTAAAAGTTTTACCTAATAAAAAAAGTAAATCGAATTGCTACTCTAATAATGTACCATAATAATATAATCTTACATCTACTAGCAGCCTACATCACTTCAAACTGCTCCTGCACAATATGCAGCTATTAACGAGGTAGACTTGACAGAAAAAGGTGTGGCAGGAGCTACATTGAAAAACTTAATCAAGCCAAGCAACAAATATAACACATCATCAGGTATATTAAATTATATAGCAATACTTCCTGCTATTATAATTTTTACTACACTCTATAAGTAGATAATGAAGATCCTCCATTAACTTCTTATATTAAGGAACGGGAAGTCCTCACCACTACCAGTCAACCACTGTGCGATGATTCAAAATGTGATATCAAACTGCCAGAAATATGTGACTTAAACGATAGCATGACATTGCACATTGCAGCTAATTCTACCCGCGATACAGGTGAAAGTAGAGGAAACACTTCACATTCACTTCTATATTTATAAACACTGGAGTAGTCCTGCTTTATCTTCTGTTATACCAACATTTCATTCACTCGTATGTGTTGTTCTGATCTGCTATTGCACATATTTAGACATGTAATGTATTAGTTCTGTCATAACTCCATGTTAGTGTTGCAGACTAGGATATGTAAAGCACAAATTTTATACTTTTTTTAAATAATTGCATCAGACATAGTACTAGTGAAGTAACCATAGAAATAATTGTATAAAATAATAAAACAGCCTTGTAATGTTGATATGATCTCTACTGTAATTAATAAAAAAAAAAGGATATGTACAAGCTTAAGTTTATGAACTATTGATTGGAATGTACAAAATACAAGGCTGTTCAAAGTTTTACTAAAATATTTACACTTTCCATTTAAAATGATACAATAAAGGCTATGAAACAATAATATTTACTAACAACTGAGATTTTAGAGGAAATATTGAAAGTAAAAGGCACACAAAAATATCTATATTTACTTTGTTTAAAACATTACAATGAAAAAGAATACTAGCATTATAGCATTTAACAATCTTTGAAGAATAGTTTATAATATTATTGGGAGTAGAAAAGTTTTGGGATACTAGTCTTGTTCTCACTGTATTGGAAGGCCACTTTAAGCTATTACATACAACAGTGACTTCATGATCACATGTATTTAAAAGGTCAATATCATGACAGAAATATTTATGTTTGTTAAAAAAAAAAGAACACATGGAAAATGTTCTCCTTAAAAGCAAGTTTCTACTACTAATTATATAAGAACTGGTATATAATGATAATAGATACATACAATTTCATGTGTAATACGTTCTATTATTTGGAATGGGTAATAGTATTATGCCAAATCTATAATGTCATTATTTCCTCATCCATTAGTAGCAGAAAAATATATTTTCCTACAGAAAGTGAATACAAAAGTTAACTTTGTTCTTGTGTCAGTTAAATTACTGCCACATTTCAATATACATATCTATTCAATTTATATAAAAAATAAATTAGGATAGTGCAGAAGTCATACACATGCTCCAACTAATGTGTCGGCAAGGTACACTGAAGAATCCATTTTTATGTTACCAGGCAACCCTACATGTGATAATTGTATTGAAAATAAAGATAGAAAATAATAATACTTAAGGTGATACTACAACTTGAATAATCTTGCACATAATTCTAATCAAACAGATTATAAATTTGACAATAACACAAGGTTGTATTGAAAGTGAAAAAAGAATTACTATGACCCTTACATGAGATAAACATATAGTCAGTTAAATTAATTTTAGGAATGGTTACTACAACAAACAGTAAAACTGCAAAAGAAATTCATTGATAAACCCAAAGAAATCTACACTTTTATTATAAATACAACAAATGTATAGTAGAATAGTTGATAAGAACGCATCAGCACTATGAATTTGATTTTAGCACCTTGTGCTCTAGCTCTGCATGTGTAGACTTCATAGTCAATAGAAACTAACAGTGTGTACTAGTGATTGGTATTAGTACACTGTAGATATCTAACAATTTATTACCACATAACTTGCACTATAGACAATACCTCAAGCCATAAAATAATTAAATTATTTCTTATCCACTCTGCAAAATGTGGCTAATAAGTGGTTTATTCCACACTAGATATCTTCACTATTGTAGTTAGTACTAGAAGAAGGGTAACTCACAGCAGTAAAGTTAGATGTAGGGGCTACCCCACCCCCAGCTGATATTTTTTGCAGCTGCCCTAACCATGTTGAGCAGGATAAAGTGCAGGTACACCAGAGGAAGGTAGCTGTAAAACCAAGAAAATTTAAAAGTTTGGTCTGTTGCTATAACTACAGGGGTAATGAACTTGAGCAGTATAGCCTGAAATAACAGCATGAAATAGATGAGTTATTTCAAGGGTCATGTACCTAAAAATATCATCGTGAAGATATCTAGGGTGGAATAAATATATATATTCCATGCTAGTAATCTTCACAATGATATTTTTAGGTAAGTGACCCATGAGATATCTCACGATAATACAGAGCGTTATGTTATGGCTGTATTGCACAAGCTCATTACCAGAGTAGTTATAGCAACTGGGCCTGGAGTACAAGTTTTCTGGGTTTTTATAGCTACCTTCACTCTAGTGGAACCTACCCAGCCAGGTTGGAGCAGCTGCTATAATATCTGCTGGGGTTGTGGGGAGCCCCTAGTGAGTTTTCGCCAACTTTATACCTTGAGTTACCAAAAAACTACTTCAGTGGAGACATCTAGTGTGGAATAAACCACTTATTATACTCTTCAGAGTGATATGGCTAGATATTTCACCATATCACACTCTGACTCATGTAATAAGTACTATCTTTTTAGCTAGTATATTTGAACTTATAACAGCTTGCTCTACTTGAGAGAGTTGTATATAGGATAAACTAATGAGGAATCTTGCCAATAATGACTAGCAGGACAGTTGTCAGCAGTGAGGGGGAACTATATAAATGAACTGTGAGTTTCTGATGTGTCTTTGTCAATATTAAAGTTGGACTTACATTATTCTAAACTAATGTGCAATGATTCTAGCATAAAGCTTGTGAAGGTATAGAATCACTTACTTGCCATTAGTTGTTTTTAAACAGTCAAATTTTTAATGGATTAACTTCAAACTACCTGATGCATTTAAAACTAGAGCACCAAGGCTGGAACCTTTAACGCATTATTAAAACAAATAAGATTTTTTTGGATTAACTTCTAACTACGGAGCCAAAATTTGTGAATTGTAAGTGAACAAGTGACTGCAGTAAACCAATGTACTCGAAAGATAAGGGTCGTTGCATTTGCATGCCCTGGTTTGGAACTGAAGTTTCTCGCTTTACTAGGAAACTAGCTCAAATTTAAGAAAATGTTCACTTTAAGGGACTTAAATTATCCTACTGCGTCAGGTCATACTTGTTTTAGTATGAAATCGAATGCTGACAGACAGACAGACAGGCAGACAGACAGACAAACGCAATACTATAACCCTCTTGCATGCACGTTGAGTGTTAGCTAGTGGTGTGTTTGAGCACAAGGGACAAGCGAGCCTGTGCACAAACGAAACACTTCGAAAGCATCTACATGCCCATTTCTAAATGTATAAGTGTAAGTAGCTGTTGTGACCATTATTTTTAGCTAACAAATACGGAACTACTTCCCTACCTCAATTCCCCGAGCGCTGGTATTTCCTGTAGTCTCTGACTATTTGAAATACAAGTAGTTTTTAAGAACAAACACTCGCAGCTACAAAAAAAGGCCGAGTTTCATTACTTACGTCTGGTAAAGGGTTTCAATACCTTAGTAACCATTCGCCATAACATTAGAGCTATTACTCAACTAAAGAATAATGAAAACTTTCAAATAACTTGACTTATTCTGTTTTTGTTTTTGTTTTTCAATTAAAAAAGTGGCGACGTGCGGTTACTACGTAATAGTTAGAGCATAAGCGCTAAGCCGAAAGGCCGTAGGCCCGAGGGCTTTGTGCACTAAATCCACCAGTACCTAAGCGCACGCTCTAACTATTTTAGATCCCGTTTACCCAGAGGCCTGCCCAGTTTCCACTAGCAACTTTGTTTATCATCATTTTCGGTGTCAAGCGAATTCTTCCGTGTTTCCGGCCCAAAATTAAAATTCAATTAAAATTCAATTGAAGCACGCCAGAAAGTTTACTTTAGCATTGTAGCTGCCAGCTGTTCTCTCCAGATCTAACTCTAACTGGGCTGCTCTGCAGTAAGCAGTAAAGCAGCTAGCTATGGTAAATTCCTGTGGTACCAGAGCCACAGGAGAGTTATATGATAGGGCTGGTCCCATATAGGTGGACATGAGAGAGTAGTAGACCCTCCCATATCCAGCCTCACATAACCTGCTCCCTGCTTTATCCAGCCTATTCTATTAAACTAAAACTCAAAAATAGCAATACCCCAAGGGTTGTTAGTATGCACAGTTCATATACCTAAAGGCAAAAAATAGTGCACACTTACCAAGTTAGTACACCTAGTAACAATATATCAACGGGTTCTAAGTTATTGAACTAACAAGCAGCACTTAGGAGCTCAAAAAACGGCGAGTTTTTTACATTACACATATTCGGTAAAGGGGTTTCCATGCTATAGTAAGCACTCCTGTTATGAGAAATTTGGTCCCCCGCCAAATACGGTCCCGCCAGACTGAAATTGGCAGCCAAAATACGTCCGCCCTGCTAATTTCGGTCCGCTTGAATTAAGTAAAAAATTGAATTATAGAGTCTTGGTGGATTCCAATCCTGTGGTTGATATCGACACCGATAAGGACGTACTTTTGTTGTTGTTTTTTTTACTGGGTCCTATTGTTAAAAATTTGAGATAACAACTACAGTCAATTGATAGTAGCTATAACTAAAATTACTCATAATATTGAAGAAAAATTAGCTAAATCTTAAAGGGAAAAAACTAAAACTAAGCGTTTAAGATACGTTTTAGTACTGGAATCTCTCAACCAAACCACACTAATAGCATTATTGGATGATGACTGGGAATTAAAAGGGAGATACTTCAGTTTGGATATACATGAAGGCATTTACAAGTTTCAAAGAATATTTACAAATGTATAAATTTGCAATAGATAGCGATGTACTAGCTTTTTAGATAACTGGGTTCCAGAGTTTCTAACAGGAATATTTGTTGGATATATAGCTATATGTTTTTTCACACCAAAATACATCATCTAAAGTTTATAATTATTGAGACCTGATTAACCAAGGGCTGTTCAGAACATTAAAAAAAAAAAGCTTTAGTTAAAAATGTTACTGTTCCAATTAAATGTTACTATTAAAAATGTGATTAAAAAAGGAGAAAACTTCATAAAGACTTTCATAACTTATGTTCTTACATTACTGATTTGGATAGAGATCTGAATTCTAGCATCATGCCACAGTGATCCCACTTCTGGACATTTAGGCACGAAAAAGACTTTATCAAGAGTTAGTGTGCGGTTTATGTGGCACAGGGAATGGTCAATGATGTTAATAAAGTGGTAAGCAAATAAATAAACTCATACAGAAGTGAGTGGTGGTCAACTGATGACAAAGAGTGTTGTTATTTTTTAATTGTGATATATCCAGGTTAGTAATTGTGATCGTGCCATGGCAAATTAAGCCAATCTACTCCAGAGCTCCATCCAGTACCAGTTGTGTCACCATATTGGTATTGACTTCATTGGCCCAATCTCTCCTGCATCACATCAAGGAAACAGATACATCTTGACTAGCTATAACTGATTATTTCACAAATTTTGTTGAGGAAATTTCTATGAAACGTAAATATTTTGATAATGTAGCTGCTGACATGAAAGAAGTCTATATCGTTCAAAATTTAATGGCGATGGATCTATGTGAACACCTTAAGACGGAATGAACATAAAGTTTTCTTTTTATATCAAATGTTGCGAGGTTTAAAGTACATTCACCCGGCAAATGTCATCCACAGAGATTTGAAACCCAGCAATATTCTGTTGAATGCTAACAGTGAATTAAAGGTATTGAGTTATTATAATGCATTGTTCAAGGTAGTCAAACATATGCACTATGATGAAGGCTTGAAGCTTATAATTTATTGAATACAGTCGAACCTCCTTACAACGGGACTCCGAGAAGCGGTCAGACTCTCAACAACGGTCAGACCGTTGGGAACGGAGTATTTTCTGCATGTATGTAATGGATTTTTTGACTCCAAGTAACGGTTGACTCTCTACTCTGGACAACGGCCAAGTTGTGTTCCCCAAAATGTAATGTCTTGTACAAAATTTACTTCTTGAGACGACCAGTTAGCCACACCCAACTTATTGATGCTGCCATTTTACCTAGCCTTTCAATTTTAGCTTGCCACGCCTAACTAATTTATGACTTGTGTGCCTTTCAATTTAATAAAAGACATAATACTAAATGAATGCTAATACTAATTTTACATTCATTACAGATGTCCCTCTATTATCTAGTTGTCTTATTCGGCAGACATAAACAGGTGGGCCGAACACGCGGTAGATACAGGGCACTTCCAGGCCATAACCGGCGCCTTTGTTCACTCTCTCTCCTTGGAGCACAGCGTGTGCTATCTACTTGATCCACGTCAACATGCGAATCAGAGGAAACTTGAATTGAATTTTGGACATTGAGTGAAAAAGAGGAGCCCTGGACTGATCCATAGACAGATCCATTTAAAAGAAGCTTGTTGCTTTTACCTTTAATGTCCTTTGGGTTTGCACCAGAGGAAATCAAAGACTTTCTCTCCTTTAAGAGAATACTCTCAGAGTTTCTCTTTGAAGGGGTCATATAAGGTTTTATATACACCTTTGATTTGGTCAATTTACTTCGGTTGGATAGGATTACAGACACTTAAGTTGTTCTCAACAACTTCACAAGTAGAGGTTGAGGCCTTACATGAGAGGGGCTATATTTACCCATTCTCGTGCAATCTCTAACAGAAAGCTTAGAGATATCAGGAATAATACTGATATCACTTGCTTTTGATCACTGTCTAACCTAACCTGACGTGAAGTGCCTTGAAGACATTCATCAATATCGTATATCACTAAGCTAAACTTATGTTCCCATATATTTACAAATTCTGCGCATCTTCATTTGCACATACAGTTTCTCTTCTCTTTACTGTCATTATGGAATCTCATTCCATTCCAGCTGACTGGAAGGTACACAAATTATTTCCTCTCCACAAGAAAGGAAGTGTATCTGAAGTTAGCAACTACAGGCCTATTTCTCTCCTAAACATTCTTCATAAAGTACTTGAATTAATAGTCTACTCTAAGATAATAGATTTTATATATCCAAAAATTTCAAAGACACAATTTGGTTTTATCAGAAATAGATCCACTCTTCAACTAGTTTTCAATTCTGTGGAGTCAAAGCGACACACAGAAATTGTGTTTCTTGATTTGCCAAAGCCTTTGATTCAGTCACCCACAATGAACTTCTGTATAAAATTTGGCTAACTGCCGGCATTACTGGTCCTCTTTGGTTATTTTTCAAAGATTACTAACAAAATAGAAATCATTTTGTTGAGGTTGAAGGGTGTAAATCTGACTTACTTCCTGTCAAATCAGGTGTACCTCAAGGTAGTGTACTTGGACCTCTGTTTTCTCTTATTTATGTTAACGACATACCGTCTCTCTGCTCTTTTTCGTCTGTGTTTTTATTTGCTGATGATGCCAAACTTATTGCCTCTCTAAACTCTGCAAGTGAGAATTTAGCTCTTCAAAAGGATCTTGACAATTTATTGTCATGGTGTCAATCTTGAAGACTTTCTTTTAATACTTCTAAATGTGCATACATGAACGTCTCCCTATCATCATCTACTAACAACAATTACACCATCGGTAATGATACAATTAAAACAGTGACTCAACAGAAAGATTTAGGTATTTTAATCTCATATATATAGTTTATCTTGGTCTGTCCACATCAAAGAAATATGCAGCAAAGCTTATCGGTCTCTGTATTTAATTAGGCGAACAATTCCTTGCACATCACCCATTAACATTAAGAAGTCCCTCTATCTATCACTTGTAAGATCTCAGCTGACCTACTGTTCCCAGCTATGGTTTCCCAACAAAATACAAGACATTATCTTATTGGAAAGAGTTCAACCGGGTGCAACTAAATACATTTTAAATAATTATATCATTTCTTACAAATTAAGACTTATTCATCTCAATATTTTACCACTAATGTACTACCTACAATTACTAGACCTATTATTTTTTGTTAAATGTCTTAAGAATCCGTCTGATTCATTTAATGTATTTAATCACGTCACTTTTCATTCTGGGTCCACAAGATCTTCATCTAATCAAAAAACTCCGAAATTAGGTCAAACTCTCTACAAAGGCCAAAGGGTTCGTCCCCATGCATGGCTGTTGTTCGGAGGTTCGACTGTATACTATTATAGGTATTTATGAGAATGAGAATTTGAAAGGTAAACCCATCAACAAGAAGTACTAAAGAGCAGTCTTAACATATAACTATACTGATATAACTCACCATCTCCAGTTAATCACACAATTGATTTTTTTCCTTCGGGGCTAGGTGGGACTAAATTTGGCAAAGCGGATCACATCTGGCAGCCATTTTTAGTCCGCCCGGACTGAATGCAGCAGCCAATTGTGGTCCCGGACAGTTTTTAGCAGCCAATTTCAGTCCGGGGGACCGATTTTGGGTAGGACCCGATTTGGCGTTGCACTCCCCACAACTGTTTCAATCGAGAAAAAATAAAGCAACAAAATAACAAGTCACATTATTTAAATGTTTTCTTAGTGATATTCTTTAGCTAAGTAGTAGTTGTAACGCACAATACTTTCACACAGCTGAAAACACCTACGACAGATTTACCTTCGTGGTTACTCCAATGGACAATGAATTTTCAAATAAATGCTGTTGCGTAGGGCTTATAACTGCGACTAATAGCGTTTTAACTTAATTACCACCGCCAATATAATTCAAATAGAAATGGAACTAGGGCAAGTTTTTTATTTTTTATTTCACCGCAAAAATATTTCAAAGATTGATCTCTAAACCAGCGGATTCTGTTTACTGAAGTTTTGGGACTGGGTCGAACAAGGAGCCAACACAAAAATACGTGAGGTTCAATGTACAAAATGACATACTAGGCCCCACTAATTATATAAACTAGTGGTGTGTTGAACACAAATATAGAGTGAGCTTGCCTAGTTAGGTATCATAAAACTAAAAGTATTGTTACATATATATTTATATTTTAGCTTATTTCATGTAAACAATAATATAGCAGTTAGCCATTAATTTCAGTCAACAAATACCTCTTCTCATACCTCAGTTTCCTTAGTAGTGGTAACTTCTACTACAGTGTCAAATTTTTAAGCCATTCTGATTACCTCAATTACCAGTAACTCTTGAACAAGCTCTCACCTCTATAAAAAAAAAAGTGGCCAGAGTTATTCTTGTAATTTTCTCCAACAAATATTGAATTAGGTACTTGCTTCAGCTTCCCCAAGTAGTGGTTACTTCCTTAGTATTCTGATTACCAGTGCTCTTGACAACGAACAAGCTGCACATCAGTGACCTAAAAAAAAAGACGAAGTTTTGAAACTACGTCTGGTAAAGGATTTTCAGTGCCATAGTTACCTGTCCGAGCAACTTTTAGTGACTTGAAAAACATGCTTTTTGCGGGAATTCCCACTCAATTTTGAGCCAAAGTTCATAGTAAGACTTGCTTAATGCTGTAGTATCTGAAGAAACTGGGATCAAACCTAAAATACTGCGTTTTTAGCAGAAAAAAAGATAGAACCGCATGCGCGTTTAAGGGACAGGCGGACCATATACATATATAACATACACCCAATTTTGTATTATCCATCATTAATAGTGTCCCCATTCAAATTCGACAACACTGTTACAGCATAAACTAAATAGCTATCTAGTTGTCCCTTTAGTTTCTTCTAGTCACTTCTGTCTCTTTAGTCTATTTCAGTCTCTTCAGTCTCTTCTAATCTCTTCAGTCTGATCTATAAGTCTCTTTAGTCGCTTCTAGTCTCCACAGTCTATTCTAGTCTCTTTAATCTCTTAGCCTCTTTAGTTTCTTCTAGTATCATCTACTCACTCTCTACAATCTCTTCTAGTCTCTTTAGCCTCTTCAGTCTCTTCTAGTATCTTCAGTTTCATCTAGTCTCTCTAGTTTCTTCTAGTCTCTTTAGTCTCTTCTAGTCTCTATAGTCTCTTTAGTTCCTAAAAATTAGCTTTCATAGTTCTAATGTGGCATATGCAGCTCATTTGATGACCTTCTTGATGAGCCTGACTCAGAGTGGGAGAATGATGTGGAAACTATTCTCTTCTTAGTCTATTGTGGACATTCCACCTGATGCTGACATGTTGGAAGGATTTCTTGAGAAGAGAGGCTATGCATTAGCTGATGACGTCAAATTAGGTCGTCCAAGGCAGATCCCTACTACAAGCCACGAGATTGCACTGAAATACTACTTGCACAGCAACCTTCTATCCTAGCAGAAATGGCAGGCATTTGCTACTCTAAGGATCATCACCTCAAAGCCCATAACACTGTTTGGCTGGGCAGTGACAGGATCACTCCCAGATGCTGATTCCTCCACTGTCACTTGCCTCAAGGTTGCAGCAGCTGAGGAGCACTTTGACGATCTCTTGCAGCGATTCTGGGAGCAGGAGTCAGTCCCAGGTGACCAGTCTGCTTTGTCTCCAGCAGACCAAAGTGCTATGCAAACACTACTGTCTGAGATGAGGTAGGCTGGTACTATGTAGTCCTCCCCAAGAAGGATTCTGTTCCTGAACTGGGCTAGTCCAGATGTAATGCTGTACGTCGCTACCACCAAAATGAGAAATCTCTGACAAAGAAAAGGACTTGGTTGAATTTCCGTGAGAGTGTTGGTGAGTATGTGTTGCTAAACCATGGTGAGTTTGTTCCCCCTGCAGATCTGAAGAAGCCTCCAAGTGACAGCTATTATTTACCCATGCATGGAGTCTTTAAGGAGACTTCCTCTACCACTAAGCTCAGAGTGGTGTTTGACGCCTCAGCCAAGAGTTCCAATGGGGTGTCCCTTAATGACATTTTGGAGCCTAGGCCCTCTCTATATCCATTGCTGTCTACAGTTATCAACCGATTCCGACTCCTTCTAGTAGGTCTTTCAGCTGACATCTCCAAGATGTTTAGGGAGATTGGCTTGCAGTCCTGAATGTGATCTCCACAGGTTTCTGCTCAGTGATGAGCACAGTCAATTCCATGACTACAGAATGAAGAGGCTGACATTTGGAGTATATAGCTTTCCCTCCCTGGCTACAAGAGTGTTTTATTGACATAAAAAGTTCGTTTAAAATACTCTTCCTATGTATTTGGACCCAAGGAATCTACCAAAAATGAAAGTCAGAGTTGGCTAACAATTGTTTTTCAATACCAATTTTCACTTTATTAACAAAAGAGGAGCTTTAATTTATTGAAAAATGTTCTAATAACACATGAACATTAGTTACACATCATCATCGCTGTCTTCATTTCAATGTTACAGTCTTCATCGTTAGTGCATTCTGTGTCGCACGAACAGGGTTCTGTACACTGTAAGTTATACTTCTTCTGCATGAACATCTTGTTCAGTGTTATGGTTTTACATTGGCATTTGACCATCTCGATGATGGCCTGTGGTGCAGGAAGAAATTTTGTAGCATCTGACCACCTGTATCCTTGTAGTAACCAAATTGAGTGGCTCAAAAGGCTGTTGCTGTGTCATGGTGGCTTGGCACCATACTCGGCATTGTAACCGTACACACTGGATGTGTTCCTCAAGTGCACCAAGTGTAGGTGGTAGCTTGTTGCTTTCAGCGAGTTGTTTGCAGAACATATACCACCTTAGATCAGGTATGCTTTTAATCAGACACCCTTCGGACAGTACCTCAAGCAAACAAACTTCCAGTTAATCTTTCACTTCCTGTGCTAAGTCACCTTCCATGGGCAGTTTCATGAGTGCTCTGGGTAAATCCATGTCAGCTTTTATGTACTGTTGAAACCATTTTGTTTTTACTATTCCTGAGAATTTTCCAACATTGTCTGCTCCAGTGAATGCATGGCACAAGCTTTACCTATATTACATGACATACCCAAAGCTCTCCAGATTTTTCCGATATCCAAGATACCTGAAACCATCGAAAGTGACGTCCTTTTGCAGAGCTTGTCATAGTATGCCACAGCCAGAACCAAGAAATCGGTATCAGGAGTGAAGAATACTAGTTTTGCATCAGGACACCGCTGTGATGCCTAAGCTGCCAGGCAGATCATGAGCGTGTCAGACTCTTCGTGATTGTTGTCTTCAAATTGCAGGCTTTTATTGCTTTTGGTGTGGCCTGATGCTGATGTGATGACTAATCGAGGTGAATCTTTGTTGAAATTGAGGGTTGCTTTGGCAAGGTAGTCTGTCCGATCTGCTTTTGTTTTTTTGTGGGATAAAAACCGTGTGAGCGAGATGTGTTGGATGTTTGTATCATCTGTAATCTGATACTGAACAGGAGCTTTTCCTTGCCGTCGTCTCTCTCTAGTTTTCGCTTTCAGTGAGTCAGGTTTGTATGTATCAAAGACAACGATAACCTGACTGAATCCTGCTGTCAAACTCGTGAGCCTGTCGTTGAAACTATGTGCTAGATCTTTTACTGTGCTGAGTGCCCCCTTTTTCCCAGTCATCTTCTGAACAAGAACCATTCCGTCAACAACGGCAATTTTGGGGGATGCTGCAGATGATAATACACAATCTGTATCATTATCCTGCTCACTGGCAGCTGGATTCTCTCTGTGTTGATTGGTTTCATCTGTGTTTGTCAACTTCTCAAGGTTGTGTATCAGCTTGGATTTGTCAGTGCATGGTAACATTGATCCATATGGTGCAAAAAGTGCTCTTGGAGTCAGAGTGAATTCATAATTACACCGCTGCCTAGCATTTGCATTATTTGAAATGCCCACTAAGACAGAATGGACCTTCAGCATCCTGTTAAGATGCTCACAGGCATGGTCTGCACCTATTGAGACAAATGGGATCTCACTCTTGGTGACAGATATGTTTCCATCTTCAAGCTCTTGCCATGTAGCCGGATACTTTGTCTTCATTTCTTGCATGTCAGTGATGTACCTTGTCCAGAGGCATTTGTATTTTGTTTGATCCAATGCGAAAAACAGTTTGCTAAGTGCCTCTCCAGCTTCCAGATGGAGAGCAAGATTAGCATTTCTGGATGCTTCAACAAATAACAAGATGGTTTCAACATGGCGAAGGTAATTCATCATCGACTTGAACATAGCATTAGATGACTTCTGATCTTCCCGCTTTTTGAGCTGTTGAATGACATCTTCGTTGGTCAGGACTTGAAGCAGGCTGGAGTTAGTGATCCTGAAGGATTCTAGTCTGTCGCTTGCACCAGAAGCTGCGTTGGTGCATGCTTCCTGTAAATACTTTGTTGGCTTTGAGCAGACTTCCTTAAGATGTGGCATCTCTGTAAAGAACTGTTCCAGAGCAGTTTCCTACAGAGCCATGTACGTATGGATGTGTTCACAGAGTGCTCTCTAGTGGCTGCACTTGAGGATCTGTCTTGTTGTAACGGACCCATATACATCTGCCTCAATCCATGCATCATCAATGCCAGAATTCTCTATTGAGGTCCCTAGAGCCCTCAGAGCAGCCATCACAGCATGCAGCTCACCAAGTCTCGGAACAACTTCTTTTTTCAGGTTAGGCCTTGAATCTAGCAACTGTACGGCCTTCTCATACAGTGTCATGTCAAATGTTATGACAGTTGGATGATCTTGACCAACTACCAATTTCTTCAGTTGAGATGCTTGCCACATCACAGTCAGCATCATAGACCACTCATGTGCAACCTCTGGGAGAAGGGGCAAAGCACGCACCAGAGTTGATGAATGACCAGATGACACTAGTGATTTAAAGCCAGCCAAGCCTGGTATCTTGCCTTGTGATCCACTGTCTGCTTATCTCGAGAGAGCAGATGCAATCATCCAACCAAGTGTAGTTAGTTTGCACGATTTAGCAACACTTGTGGAACCCACTTTAAATTCTTGTTCTCTCTTGTCAGGCCCAGGTTTCGGTTTATCACATGGCAGTGTGGATACATGATAAGGAAGAACATATAGGCTTTGGGTGTCAGTAAGTTCCAGATTTGGTGTGATTGCTTGGTACTCCTGGTGCACCAGCCTTCTGATACACTGCTGTGATCGTACCATGTGTTGTGCCTTTGCTGTCAACAGGGTCCTCAGAAAAGTATGTATTGTCAATGGCGAAGAAAACAAATGTACCCTTCTTGAGGAAAGGTGGTACATACACTCCATCAAACTTTCTTGTGTTTTCCACAACAGCATTGGCAATTGCTGTTTCTAAAAGCAAGGTACGGCTGTAAGATACACAGTAATTCTGTGCATGGAGGAGGTCCATCAGCATCTTATTCCTGGTGTCGTGATGAACAGTGAGTGCCAACCCTAAACCTGTGGGTTCTCTCGTGAGTGTGGTGTTCGGAAAGTGTCAGTGGCCTTCATGGGTTTGTGTTGCACTTGTCTCATGGTTTTGAAGGAATACCTTATATTCTGACATATGGTCAAAGCAGATCTGTCAACTTTCCTACTTCTCACCTCTGTTTGCAGCTGTTCCTCAGATCCCACCAAAATCCACCGTATCAGACTGTAGAGATCAGTGGGGACATCATCTCTCATGCTGGATACTGTAATTGCGTCTGCTTCCTTCTCTCCAGCAAATTTTGTGATGCTTTTGCATACCAGCTTGGCTGTTTTGTGTATCATCACTGTGTTTTACATTTCACTGGCGACATTTTGCTTCAAGGAAGAGTGTATCATATCTTCTTCACATGCTTCAGGACAGTAAAGAATTGATGGCTTTCTTCTGTCTTTCTGCCTCACTGACTTCACAGTCGGTAATTCTGAAAGAATTTGATCCTTCAGCCATTGTCGTGTCAGAGTTGGAGTGTGCTTCTTTGCCTCATCAATGCCACCCAGCATAGATATGTAAGTTGTCTCAATGATATTCATGGGTAGTTTTGAGTTTGAAAATCAACAAGGTTGATCAGTTCAATCAGGCATGGTATTTGCATTGGTAGGGAGGTCTTTGTAGACTTTCCTTAATTGCAAGCATCATCCCTCAGGACATGGAATACATGTCATGCCCAGCAAAGTTTGTGGGTATTTCACATCAATCGCATGAGCATCACATGGTGAAATTGCATTGTTTAACCTTGTTGTTAATACTTGGTCTTGACAGATTTCGAGAGCTTGTTGAAGTTCTTTCCCAGCAGTTTCAGTTATTACTATGAACAGAGTCTGGCCATCATACTTTTGAAAAAAAAAAGCAGTATGACTTTTTCAAAGGTTCTGTTGCAGATCTGGTGAAAGGTGTTGAGATGCCTGTGGTGGCAGATTCCTCCATTTGGGATAGTCTTCTTTTATGTCCACGTTTTATATCAACATGGCTTCCAGTAGACTTGAAATGCTGTAAGCGGTCCCTTGCTTGCTGTAAGGATATTGGATTTGTAGCATCAGAATAACAACCACGATGCCACATGGGTTTTTTTTCAATAAAAGTTTCTTAGTTGAATTGTTTCAGATGTTCTTGGCTTCCAATATATTTTCCATCCTGTAAACTGGCCCTTTCTTCCACTGCATCAAGTAGTTTCTGGTATGATTCTGATTTTGGATTTTGAACGAGTGCTCCTTTTCTGGCAGTTGACTCCTGACTGAGAATACAGTTTCCAGTCAACTGTGTCCTTGGCTGATTTTCCAAGACACAGCTTGCTTGCTGCTGTGTTTTCTTCACTCGTGATGATCTAGGCAATGAAAAGAAATCTAACACCCACACCAGTCTAAGTAGTGTGTTGAGTTTGAAGAAAACTCACAGTAGGAAAGTAAGTCAGTAGAGCACTTCAGTCTTTGCCTTCTTCAAAATGCAGGGTCACTGACTTGAATACTGGTTTTAACATGTATGATTTCAATGAAGGTGCTTACATAAAGGTGCTAAGGAAGCAACCCACACCTTGTTGGTGCTAAAGTGCTAAACAATGAATTATTGATCAGGAATAGAGATTTTAAAGTGTTACCAGTGAATTCCTTGGGTCCAAATACATAGGAAGAGTGTTTTTAATGAACTTTTTATGTCAATAAAAGACCGAGATATCTGACAAAACCATGACTTATGGGGGCCATTTTGAATGTCCAATATGGCGGCCTTACGGGCATAAACATTGTTTTTCAGATTCCTGATGTCATAAGCTTTCCAAAAATGTATTACTTTGCTAATCACCATAAATTTTGAACAAAAATACGTAGCAAACCTGACTATTATCACGAAGCATGGAGACTGCTCTCATCACACCTACCACAGATGTCCCTTCAGCTTCATAGGTTCAGTGATGCCTCTTTGGCTGGATATGGCTGTGTCATCTACCTGAGAACTCTCTACAGTGACACTTCGATTGATATCTCTCTTGTTGCAGCCAAACTTCATAATACCAATTCTCTGTCTGCATACTCCCCCTACATATATCCAGGGCTTCAACTATTTCAGCTGGATTATTCAACCGCTCACCCGGTAGTTATTCCTGAAAAGTCACATTTAGCTTTATTGCTGGTCAGGTGTCCAGTCTCTTCATGCTGGCTCGTCCACAGTGATGTCTATGATGACAATGTTGTACTACATTCCCAGGCTGTGTGATTTGCTAGAAGGTTGATGCCAAGACTCTTACCGTACCCATGGGAGAATTGCCAGCTGATGGAGTAACTCCTTCACCTCCCTTCTCCAATGTTGGAATCGACTATGCTGGACCGATTCTCTACAAGTTGGGTCATGTGCGAAAGCCAGTGCATGTCAAGGCATATGTAGCAGTGTTTGTTTGCATTTGTGTCAAAGCCGCACATCTTGAGCTAGTAGAAGATCTCACCACAGATGCCTTCTTAACTTGTGTCTTCAGTGATTTGTTGCACGTCGGGGACTTCCGAATGTGATCTACACCGACAATGGCTCAAACTTTGTTAGTGCTAAGAGAGACCTTGCCGAGCTTAGAGACTTCATCAACAGCCGAGTTACTTCCTCTGAGGATGTTGCTAACTTGTTTTCTACTCAAGAAATTAAGTGGCATTTTCCCCTAGCCAGCCACTCATTTCGGAGAGTTGTGGGAATCAGCATGAAAACCCTCTTGCGCAAGACCATTGGAGCACATATTCTCACATTTAGGGAGCTGAACACCGTTTTGATCCAAATAGAACAGGTCTTGAACTCCACAGACCTTTGGTTCCCATTGATACTTCTGCAGAAGATAGATCAACACCATTGACTCCGGGGCATTTTCTCATTGGTTGTTACTCCCTGCATGTTCTCCCTCATAGAGGAAACACGGAAAAAATTAGCTCTCTACGCCGGTGGAATCTTGTCTAACGCCTCAGTGAAGATTTCTGGAGGAGATGGGAAAAAGAGTATCTGAGATGCCTGCAAAGGAAGTCCAAGTGGATGACTGGAAGCTAAGAGCTATGTGTGGATGATATAGTACTCCTCAAGGATCCTGAAGCCTTCAATCGTATTTGGCCCATGGCTCATGTTGTTAAGTTGTATTCTGGGTGTGATGGCCACGTCAGGGTTGTCGACATGAGCTTCAAGGGCAGGATCTATCATCGGCCTACAAGACACCTAGTGCTGCTGCCTATACAGACTGTTTCTACTACATCTTCTGCCGGAGAGGATGTTTTGGTCAGCCCTCACTAAAGTGGTTGCCAAGGCAACACGTAGAGGAAATTTCTAGAGCTGGACTCATCCTTGTATGTTTGTGACTCCCTAAATTATGTCTGACTCCCTTTAACACTTTAAACACCCCACTGGTTTGTGTCTCCCTCTACATTTTGATTCAGTCACACCTATTATTCAATAACTAATTATCACCTCCCTCTTTAGTATTATTTTTTCCTATATATCTCTGTATATCCTCTCGTTTTCATCAGTCTTGCAAGAAGTTGAAATAACTAGTTTCTGAAATCTAATCTAGCCACTACTTAGCTACTATTCCTGTAGTGTGGTCAAGGTTGAGGGCCTTACAACCACTTTTCATAGTGTTTGCCGCCCCAGTTCTTCAGAATATGAATTTTAGTTAAATTGTGGAATCACAAAGGCCCCTGCAGTGATGAATCTTAATGATAAGGAAAGTGTCATTTCAGGAATTTGTTTGCATTATGGTGTTCTGGAAAGCTTAGGAAAACTAGAGCAATTTAAGAGAAGATTAAAAACTACTGAATTTTCGAGAATCCTGGAACATAGCATTTCAAGGCAATTGTTTGTTTATCACCGAAAGAATCACAGCAGATTTTATTCAAGACCTTTTTGAGGTCCAATATTCTCTGCCTGGTTCCAACAAACAGTTTACAGAAGAAGATAGTTATGAATTGGTTGTCTTATTTAAAAGACCTTGAAGGTAATAATACTTTATTTTGTGACTTAGATCCCATATTTTTGTAATCGTGTAGAATCTCCTGCTTCCACTCCAAATCTCGGTGATATTTTTGTCTTTCTAACTGGAGTTCCGCCATTGGGATTTCCAGATACTAACCCTAAAATTAGCTTCAGTGATACTGCTGTACTTTGATCAGTATTTACATGTACACTTACTTTCATGTTGCCATACTCTGTCCCTAGTGATGAAGAAAATTTTAAAGTAAATATGAACTACTGCATTCTCAGTTCACAAGGATTTTTTGGAGAAGTATAAGTTGTAACCGTTAATAAAAATAATTACTTTTTGAAAAATTAATTGAAAGATCAAAATTGTTTAAACAATTATATTGTTGGCTTCTAATAATTGTACATACAAATCAATTCCATACTCAGTACTGTCTGCCAGTGGATCAATATTGCATACTCAGTAGTGTCGGCCAGGGGATACTCGGTATGTCAGCCAGTGGATCAAAACTTGCATTATTGAAGCCTATGGGGAAAGGTGTTAGAGGTACCTCTACTGTTTTTGTGTCCCGGCCTTTCATATAAAAAGGCCAGTACGCACATGAGTTGGAGTTCGTCCTAGTCTGTATCACCTTCATCGCTTATGGGTTGTCATGTTTGACGTATTAAAAGAGTTTAAACCGTCTTCTCAGAGAACACTGGGGAAGGCCAGCCATAAGGAGTAGCTACCACTAGTTGCCGAAGGGATTGAAGGACTTACAAGGTGGCAGCAATTACTTAATGGGCAGGTCCAGTAACACTTTGGCCCTGACCCCGACAGAGACTAAACAGACTTAGGAGAGACTAAAGAGACTTAGAAAAGACTAAAGAGACTAAATAAACTAATGAGACTAAACAGACTAGGAGAGACTAAAGAGACTAGAAAAGACTAAAGAAATAGAAGAGACTAAATGAACTAGGAGAGACTAAAGAGACTAAAGAGACTTTTCTGAGCATGTATGCACATCTTGTTGCAAAGGTGAACTCGTAAGTCTTGTGCAGAGGGAGATAATGTTCAGGGTGAGGTGATAATTCTTACTACTATCTATTATGCAAAATACCTTATATTTACCTTATTGTGCTAAATCCCATTTTTGCTTATTGTAACTTGAATAATTTTGTTTTGTTGTTACCACATGACTAGTTTTGAATTGGGCACACAATGTAGATGCTTTTCTGAGGAAATGTATCCATAGTATAAGATGTGGGATGTAAAATACATGTTGGAAGTAAGTAACAAATAGCAGTAACAACAACCTTCATTAAACCGTATTTACCGCATTATTATTTCAATTCGTTGTGCAAGACTTGTTCGCGCAAACCAGAACAAAGATTTGGAAGGTAAGAATCGTCGTCAATAAAACTTCGTTAGCGTCCGCATGTGTGTATCGGCAGTCTCTACCTATAAAAACGGAGAGCGTACTTAGAAAATTCGCAGTATGACGACGCTTTTCTTGTAGTTGTTGTTTCTCACATTCCTTATGGTAATTCCGTACTGTACACTTATTCATTGAGGTGAGCTTGAAATACAGTTAATATTTTTGATTATGTTAGGCAAGGAAGTAATGAAAACATTACACCATGTATATTATTATAGCTATGTAAAAGTAACCTTATCATTGTACAAGTTTAATATTTTTAGGGAAAACTGACGATCATACAATAAAGAAAACACCAAACGAATTGACCGCTGTGCTAAATAGTCTCGCTTGGTGTAGTGGATTGGTATAGAGTCTGGCTATGCAAGACCACGTTTCTATAGTAGTCTTAGTGCATCTACCTATTGATTTTGTAAAACGTAAGCTCTGCCAGATTATTGCCACCAAGGTGACCACCTAGCATTTACTGGCAAGACGAATTCACAAACCTTGCTCCTTACCACAAGTGTAACAATTGATAATACCCTGTACCAGACCCCAGAAGTCCAGCATGGTGTTTAATTTTATACTACCTGAGGTAAGACAAAGTCTGTGAAGCTGGTCACAGGGTGAACAGTGTCCATTTACAACCATAACAAAATCCATAAACTGTCTTGGTAATTATAGAGTTAACAAAAAAATTGCAAGGCTGTAGAGGTTAACAAATTAGTTATTAACACATTATACACTAATTTACGATTTTGTTTTGGTTGTCAATGGACACTTTTCAGACAGTGGGTGTATATTATAGACAACCACCAGTTACCCAATCTGTCTGTGAAGAATCTTTATTACTATAGAGAGACCACTTTTCATTATCAAATCACTTTTATTTGAAATTACCAAAATGCCCAGTTTCTACCAGTTGTATTATAACTTATAAAGAAGATGAAGATGTGGTAAAGAATCTGTCTGTTGTGTATAAGTTTTAGAGTAAGAAGGTATTCACTTAGTTCTGAGCTGAACTTGAAATTCAAATCTAACTAGACAAATACTTGGTAGCACTTTCTAAAAGTTAATTTTTTCTAGCAAATTGGTAAAAGTTAGCATATCAGCAGATTTTAAAAACACTGTGATTATTGAAAAAATTGCTGATAAATTTAATAAGCTCTAAACATTAAGAAACTATAACAGCATTATAATAGCTCTCTACAAAAACAGTTAATTTAACAAGTTTTATAGTTTTATATTCACATTCAAAAGCAATGTTTATACTGTAGAGGTACTTTTGCAATAAAAATAACCAAAAATAAGATTTGTATTCTTAACTTTAAGATATAATTTAGTTGAATGAATTAACTGTGTTCAAGATAATCATAAAGTGTTAATGTTACAGCTGTATGAATTATCACAGCTGTTTTCTTTGCTAATTCAAAATTTATAACAGCTATAATTCTTGTGTGGCTACAATATGGTTTTGTTTACTTTGTTATAATTAAGTTGTCCCTTCACCTATTCAATTGCATACTCAAATTGCCTTATTATGTATCTATTATTCCATCCACAGAATTATTTTGCATTGCCAATAATCGGAAAATTTCTATTCTTTGACTCGCACAATGGCCAAATCTAAGATGACTGATTCAAAGTTCACTAAGGATGAAAAGCCACTATTAACGAAGTGGGGAAAGATTGTCACCAGCAGAATTTTCTCTGACAATTCCTTTGTGAATGCTATAAAGAAATCATATTTCCAAGTCATGAAAGTTATTCGATATTCTGAGAACCCTCAGGTGTACATTCAATGACAAAGCATACCTGATATGATGTGCTACTTACCCTATCTCTTAGACTTTGTTTGTGACACTTGATATCTCCATCAGATCCAGGTAAACTTTACCAAACCGATTCTGGTTGTTTCTAATACTATAGCTTATGCTTCTTGCCTTATATGGACACTATTGGTGGTCCACTAGCTTCTGTTACTAAGATACTCCTCAAAACCAAACAAGTTCTGATTGATAGTGAAATTGCTAATGGTGCTCATTACCAATCCTATCTGATTACTGACACTGATTCTATTGTTCCCTCTGATCACAACATCAAATATAATGTTATAGTGTGTACTATAGACTGCCTTCCTCATCTTTCTCACCGTGACTATTCTCTAGTCACTGGACAAGAAGCTTGGGATCCAGCCCTGACTGGATTCATAATTATTGCTGTGTTGTCTTGCTAACATATTCTTCTAGTTCCTGCATCACTTCTCCAACATTGACCAAATGTTCAGGACCTCCCTTGGTTGATTATGCATTGCCAGTGGAGAGTGTCCTATGCCACTACTTTTAGAGCCTCAAATACATGGAGTTGAAGAAATGTTGGATCATTGACTGATTTCAACTGTATTCATATCCCTATTGAAATGAACATCAGCAGAGATAAGGGACTGAAAGAGCTTGTGCATGCTCTGCCTTGCTTGCGAGGCAGTGCTGCCATTAGAAACTCTGGCTGCTTGGATCTTTCGAAGCCTGTCTTGTTCATAATATTACAGATGCAGCAGCTTACAAAACTGTCTCTAGAATTTTGCCTGTCATCCTACCAATGGAGCACAAAGATACAGCAACACCTGATTCCAAGGGACAATACCAGTGCTGTTTGCTAAAGAGTGAATTAGAAGTATGCACTTTTTGTCAACAAGTCAATTCTTCTGAAGTCGTGTTTACTATTGACTGAATTCTCACAAGTCAAGAACAACAATGAAGTAGTAATAAATAGTTTCTACAAGAACATCCCAAGCTACACTCTGTCTGCTGTTGTGACAGTGCAGACCAAATACTTGGCCAATAAGAAGGAACAAGATATAGTCTATCATTTCAGAGGAGTTACTACTATCCTCATCAGATAAAGGTTGTACTAAAAATAGTGACAGTCCAAAAGTGCAGTGCTGAGCTCATTTACCCGACTCCAATGATGCATGAAAATGACATCACCGAGCGATTCCTTCTCAGCTATTCACACATTATCAGCAAGTTGGACTTGCCAACATAGTAGAATGGCTAGGGAGTTCCAAGAGCAACAGTGAAATAAGCTTTATGACGCCCGACATTGGGTTCAAATATGCAGCTATGATGCTGAAGTGCCTACCATCCATGCTAGAGTGGGCAGACAACAACCAATTGATTTCAGATGGAGTCTTGGATTTAAGGAAGCCTCTCATGATCCTCTGTACAAAGAAAGAATCTGTGGACTATCTTTGGAATATAGTGTGTTCCAAAAGTGCCTTTCACCAATCTTCACTCCTCTGTTCTGTTAGCACCTGCAGTGATGGGAAGTCTTTGTCTTATCTTGCTACTGATACAGTGTCTGCAGCTAATACTGGGAGTATAGCCAGACAGCACAAAACTAATTTTATCACACATTGCAATGTCTTGATAACTTGCCCAAAGATGCTTTTTCTCAGATAATTGTGTGAAGGAGCCATATCTAGCAATGAAGTGAATGCAGGCTCAACAAAGTATGCTCAGAAGTCCAATATAATATACTTTATTGCACATCCAGTCGGCCCTATGAAGAAGTTTGAACTTCAGAATCACATTCCATCTAGACTAAAAAGTAACAAGTTTGAACAAAAATGAGCTAGACACCCAGAATGCTGCATCATGTCCTATAGATGTGGAGAAGCCACTTCTCTCTTGCCAGAAATCACAAGAAGTCGAGTTCGAGGAGGAATATGAAGACATGGAGACTATAATAATTATTACCACCAGATATTCAACTCCACAAATGACATACATTAAAAAAGCAGAGGAAGAATTGAGGGAAGAAGATTCATGCAATGTTGAGGTGCATGAAAGCTTTGCTAGTATGGAAGAAACTATTTGTGTAAAAATTCCTGCTGAGTCTATGCCTGATCAGAAAAATAAAAATAAAATGGAGGTGAGTTAAGTATTTAAGAAGAAATCAAAGGTCCCAAAAACTCCTCAGCAAAATTCTTGTTCTCCAGAAGATCCTGTTCATAATTACTACAATGGGTCACTCTTCAGAGCACGCACAGTCTGATATTGATAGCCCTCAACAGAAGAAGACATCCAGGTGGTCCAAATGCAAGAATTTTTTTCGCAACATCCCCTCCAAGAACCAAAAGGGAAGGAAGTGCAGAAGTCCATCAAATAACTGCTCTACCAGTGGATCACATGAGATGTCAGAAGATAATGGTACTGAGAGCCACAGCACTGGATTATTCATGTGCTGGAGAAGGAAGAGCTCAAATCCAGTTCAGATTCTTGAGAGTTCTGATAGAGGCAGAGGTCTAATGACTTAGATAGATCCAGTTACGTATTATCTCTAACATTAAACAATGATGTGCCCAGAAGATGTTCCAGAAGATATGCCAGAAGAAGTTCAGGAGGATGCTTTATCATTTGCACCAGTAGCTTTATCAGACTCATCTTCTTTGGACATTCTAAGCCTCCTAGAGGGAGATACCTCAGATTATAATTACACCTCTCCTACCAGAAATCTTCTAGACACAAATGGGGATATGCGAACAAAATGGAGTAAGTATCTGAACGATGTGCCAGAGTGTTGTCCCGAGGGAGTGAACTATCCCATCTTAATGCCAGTTATCATAATGTTGTTAAGGAACAAAATTAATCTCATTAAAGGTACATACATTATTACTTTATTCACTTATGATTGTGTATGCTATTTATTTATTATTTTATTATTCCAATCCATAAAGGTTATTGAAACTAACGATGCTAAAGAATCATTTTTGCACTAATGCTTTTCACTTCTGTTAATTATCCTTGAAAGTCACACTTAATCCGATAAGATTGGATTATGATACGAAAGCACTAGCTAATTAATGGTGTTTGCAATAACAAGTATCTGTTACACCAGGTCATAATATATTAATCAATAATGTTACTAGAATCTTGTAAGCAAACAATGTTATGCAAAAGTATTCACACAATTTTTACAAATAGGAAAAACACTAACAATAATAAGATTAGTTTAAAATATCATTGACAGTTTAAGCTTCAAACTCTTCAACAATTACCTACAAAAAAATAATAATGTTATTATAATAGTAACAGGGCTCAATGTAAGCTCTTGGTCTTCATTTAAAAAAACTATTAATAGCTACTTAGTTGAGGTATGCAACTAATAGCTATTAATACAGTTTTTTTTATTGAGCTATAGAAGCCATAACATTTTTGATTTACTTAAACATCAATTGTACAGTTTAAATTTTGCATGTAGACAGAACCACTATTTCTGATAGTTGAATTCTATTATCATATGGAAATAATTCTGATATATTAGAAAAAGTCTGTATTGTATGATTTATGTAAAGTTTGCTCCACCAATTGATAGTGTAAAAGTCAAATTTTGAATATATTATAATAAATACTTGCTATGAATATAATAATATCAAATAAAAGGTTTCACGAGACATAAATTGCAATCTCATAGATTTGTGGCACTATTTAGTGCTATGTCAAATTATTCAGTAGGAGTGCACTACTGATAGTGCCCCTACATTGCTATGTGATAGTAACTTTAATCACTCACTGTATATAATATTGCAAATTATAAATAATTGGTCATTTAATGTATACAGTCTTTGTACTTGATACAGAGAGCTAAAGATAGAAAGAGCTAATGAGCTAAATATGATTTAAGACACTATAAGATTTGTGGTATATTAATTTGGTATCCTTGAACTGAAAGTTTATATTTTTTGGAAGGGCATGACAATTGCATATTATTGCCACTTGGACAAGTGATATTCTTCAGGCATAATAAATTATTTAGTGTACTTCACTTAGTTTAACAACATAACCTAATAACTATTATTTTGCCACTGGTAATGTATGGGAAAGGTTCCCTAAGCAAATTTTGTAAGGTAAAAAAAACACACCTCATAACACAGTTTAGTAATAATGTACTATAACATGCAAAATTTAAACTAGTGTTACATGGATAAGGACATGCCAATATTTCATTAGTTATCATCATCTGTTCCAAAATAAGAAATAAATGATTTTTAATACAACAACCTTACTGTTATTGGAGCACATAGCATGCTTAGCTACCAATTAGCGGGAGGGAGCTTGGAGCTTTTTTTGTGAGTTTTATGCACATCATAATATAGAGACAATACAATTTTGTAAACAAGTAGCAAGTTGTAAGCACACTTCCAATTTGTTATAGGTGATAATTAACCCATTGCAGAAATGTACTTATAATTTTAAGAACTTTATAGTTATAGAAACTAGTTAAGATACATGTTAAAAACTTACTTCATATTATGACAAGAAATTCTTAAAAAATTCTCTTGTTGTTGCTATACTTGCTGATTTGAAATATTTTCTAAGAAATATAAAGTATTTTACACAAAATTTGGTAAAAATCAGGTTAACTAGAATTATCAGGTGGTTTTTTCTCATAATTGCATACTAATGATTATTATTGTTATGAAAAGCTAATAAAGTTACGTGTGTGACATTTAAATATGTACAATGAATCCAGTTGCGCTGCAAAATAGTACAAATTAAACATTTCTATAAGTGCATTTTGACCCTTGAGTGGAAAGCATGTTTTTTTTGTCCTTTCAAAACCACCTGCTTACTTGAGCAACTTTTCTTCAAGCAAAGAAATATCATATTAAAAAATAATAAATGCAGTTGCTAAATATTAGATTGACAGTGATATCATTATAGTAATTCAAATAATATAGTTACCACTTATTCCACCACATAACACTTACTTTTTGAAGTATGGCATATTAAAATACTATAACAACTATTATGTAGTACATGCAATATGGAATCACTCTTATGCTTTAAATGTTAGGATATCGTGTGAGATTTAGTGATAATACATAAAAATATAGTAAGTTACCAATACTCACACACATGAGGAATTACTAGTGTATTTTATTCATAGTAAAGGCAATAAATTCATTCCTTACATACTTATTTTTATTTCTAAAAACATGCTATTTTGGCTGCTAATTAAAAAACAAACCATGCAGCACATAATATGTGTACACACAATATTCACATAAACAGAGTATTGTTTGAGCTACAACTTCTGGTCATTTAGGCCTTTTTCTTTAAACTGAAGTAACAATACTGCTGTTTATATGTGCTGGGGTGTGGGGATCCATGGACTGCAGCCAAATTTACTGACTGAGTTACCAACCATAATAAGCACTACTACGGTGCATACATCTTGCATTAGCATAAAATAAACTGTTCAGGCCTGCAAGGATACATGAAGGAAAGCACGCATGCTCATTTAACCGTCGTTGATGTTCGTCAATGTTCTTCGATCACTAACTTGTAATGCATACACTTCTTTCATTTTACCTTAGTTATACATTTTGAATCATTATTCATTTGCTATTGTGCTCTGTATTATCAATTACAAAGTCCAGAACGTCAGTGGGATTTACAACCCCATAATCACATCTCTAAATCAGGACTTGACCGTCCATAAACTATTCCATACACTTATCTGAGGTGGTATAGCAAAATTAATTTACTCTCAAGCTGTTATATTTTTGCTCACCTCTTGCTTTTGAAAGCTGCTCACACTTGACTCATGCAGTAAGTACATATATTGTTTGCATGCGTATAACTACATGAGTAAGCCATGTGTAGAGGACATTGAGTGTAGGTCTCCACAACAGCTTCAATGATTAATTCTAATAAACTTATCTAATGGATATAGATTGCAAATTTTGATAGCAAGAAAAGCAATATAATAAATTATTATTTTGTCACCAAATTGAGATGCACGTGTCACAAAAAAGTACCGAAGTAGTAACCACAATTAATTCAATTCTAAATAAATATTTATAAAATACCACAAATTCTTTCTTAATATGTACATACTTTTTCATAGGTAGAACTTTGTGATCACGTAGATGACTTCCTGATCTACAAGAATATAGCTATATTAAAGTTAAGATTTATATTACTGTAAAATAAGAAAAACTTTTACAATAATACATTAATGTATACCCTTATTAAAGTTATGTACCAATCACAGTTACTCCACAGTTTTGATCATGAATTATCAAAGAGGTTGTTACACAATAATATAAATGATGTAATTCGGAAATCGTATTGGTACAATAAATAATAAAATAATGACCAGCGAATAAGTACATGATATTATGATAGCCATTGAAATATACTGTGTATATGGCAGTATATCTGTTTGAAACTTAGTAAAAACCAAAAATGTAAAATTAATGATTTAAAGTTTCCAAAGAAAGTATGAGCAATAAGAAAGTCTAAATTTCTCTAACCGTATCCATACACAAAAAGTCACCTTCTCCCTGTCAATGAATCTATATATTTCCTAAACCTATCCTCCATTATCAGCAAATAAATAATCCTTCACTTTAAAATAGTGCTGTGATGTAAGGATGCACAAAAATCTCACGAAGAAAGTGACTTTCCTGCTTCTGTACATGTATTGTTTTTTTTTTTATTGGACGTACTCTTTGTCACTCTTTAAAAATGGCAAACTGCTGTCATCTTCACATGGAGTAGTTGCACCATCCACATCAGTGCTCTTTTCTTCATTCTCGTTTCTAGAAAGATTTTTGTTCATATCCAGAGACATTAATAATAAATTTGTCACTGAAATACAGTAATATTCATAGTAATCAAATAATATAAAGCATAGCTATACCACGTTTAACATAAAATTACTACTAATAACATTTATTTGAAATTTCTCGAAAGTTTTTCTATAATAAATTCTTTATATCGTATACCTACCTCATAATATTCAAATTGCTACTCTCCTGCAGATCAGAAACCCCAGCATTATGCCTTTTCTTCATAATCAAGCTGAAAACATAAGTAATTAATGTCACACTTAATAATGATTACCAATGATTAATGAATAAAATAATGAACAAGACTTCATTGCATAAAACTGGAACACTAAGAGTGCAAACTTTCAGTATTATTTAGTTCATTCAAAATATTCAATAATTTGTAAATGAAATCACTAATGTTGAATAAAGTTCTTAAAATTATCAGCGTATAATAGCAATGATGGTTTTGATCTATTGAGGGATTTTTTGATCAGATATTGCATATGAAGTGCATTTGTGAGACACTCACAATTGCCTGCTTTTTATGGAGAGCAGGCATAATGTTTACTCTCACAATAAGTAGTAGTTTTAAAAATAACTGCTCATAGTAATTAGCTATTATTAATACACTTAAAAAAAAACGGTGAAGTATTATAGTAAGCACTGCTAGTTTACCATAGCCTTTGGCTAAAAACATTCATATATTATTAGCTATATATAATTTTGCAACTCAATCACTTACAGTACAATAATTTGTATCACTTAATTCACAAGCATGTTTTAGTGACTGCTATAGCATTTTTTTTACAATTCACTTTTCAATATTCACATAGCTTAGATTACATTATGGTAGTAGCTAGCTACACACTGAGATATTACAGTAAAGCATCTGTAGTTAACTTTCATTCCTTTTTATAAAATAAAATGTGCAAGTCAATAAATAGTCTGATATAAGCTTTCAACGTAGTAACTAAAATAATTAATATATATTACTTACTCTCGTTTCAGTTTAATTATGTATATTATTAATAATCCGATAGACATCAGGGAAACCACCAACAATACGCTAAAACCAATCAAAATTGTTGTACTTCTTTCTTGGTGACTATCTACTACATAAAAATATGAATTAATTGTAGTAAACAAATCATTAATTTATCACTATTATTTTGTATTTTCTTGCACTCTTTAAAGCACTCCAGAAACTCTATATATGATATACGAGTTAATTGATCAACCTCACCTAAGACATTTTACTTATTTAATTATAATAGACTATGATAAGCATTCAAAACCTAGTAATCAGACATAGCTAAACAAACATTTGTCTCATACTTTTTTTACTGATTAGCTACTGCACACAAAATGTAGCTCTAGGGCTTCAATTATAAGCAACTCGGATTGTCCTGTAACAGTTTATAAGTTATGGCTTAGTAGTGAATACCTGAAATTTCAGTAAACATCATAATTGTAGGAGTGACAGATACTGAAGAATTACGTAATGTTTCAGTTGTAACGATGTCATCCGTTGTGGCTGGAGTCGATACATGCACAGTATCCTTTTCCGATCCACAAACTACTGTAATTCCTGAATAATTTGTAATCACCAGTAAACTGACAAATGGATATGGCTCACGGGCAATGAGGATGGCCTGTTCCTCTACAACACTACGTCCTCCTTCTGTATACAATTCTTGTCCACTGGCTCCAATTACATCACTTAATCCAAAATCATAGTTAGCATTAGCCTTCCAGCTCATACTCAAACCATCAACCTCACAAAGAAATACACTAGTAAGGGCTGTGTTACTCACAATATGCTCATTGAAGACATATTGTAGATGAACGAAGTGATTTGCTTCTTTGGATACGATATGTGTCAAGCCTTTGACATTGGAAGTAATTTCTTGTTCTGACTCAGTTCTGCATGCCACTTCTAGGTGAAGTTCGTATAGTGCAGATATCAAAAGAACAGATGTGAAATTTAACTGAGATTGTGTTAAAGTCCTTTTCGACAACAAACTTGCTGAGTACGTGAAATTTGGCCTAAAACTTGTTAAGAGATCCCCTGCATTTGATCCAGTGAAGAAACCACCAAGGCCGAGTCGATTCACACTCCATTGCAGGGTCTGCCCAACGGCAGAGCAACTAAAGTAGTAATCTTTGATCGCTGACGAATTATACCGATAATTTCCCCTCAGGTACTGGACAAGAATAGCATCGGAGAAATGTCCCAACACAAGTAAAATTAAGCACTTGAGATAGAATGTAATTGCAGCCATCAAAATAATTACAGTATAAACACTTAGCGACTGCTTCATGAATGTCATTAGAAATAATTTTTATTGTTATGTAGTACAAACAGAAATACCAAATAAGCAAAAACGATTAGAGAGTGAGGATTAAAGTTAGCCATCTTAAAGAAGCAGTTTAGCAATCTAGAAGCGAATATTGAGGTCAGGCCGAAGGATTTACTAGTTTCTTAATTCTTTTTGTTAGAGTATAGCTACGGAAAATAAGCACAAATATAGCTAAAAGCTACCTCCAGCGATATCGTACGCTACTCTAAAGATTTGGACGGGCAAGAGAGAATAGTGAGTGAGAGTTGCCATGCCACAATCAGTACATTAGTACTTTTTCTAGCACATGCTCAGTACATAATATAGTCGAAAGTTAGTTGTGTTTTCGCTGAGTAATCCAATACTATGCTTAAATATTCACAAGCTGTGTGGTTAGCTACACAGTTAAGGTATCATAATATTTGAGTATATGAGATGTCGGCATATTTGGAAGTTATAGTGTCTATATTTGAGCTTCATCACTATAATCATTTGAAGTGTGGAGTACAAACATACCATAAGCAGCAGCGTCCTGTGAGTTTGATACTCACACTATTCATTTGCTTATGATATTAGCTAAGTTGCTGTTAGCTATAATCATAGTTCACATTGTTTGCGCTGTAAACAGCAGAATAGAACATAATAATACTGTTTGTTTGTTTTTTAACCATAAAAAAATCACATCAATCTGTCTTTTATAACAATGAAAATTTTAAGTTCATAATACACTCTGTAGTTGTCTGGCTTTTATGTGGCCATGATGCTCTAAAGCATTTTCCAACTGCTTCTTTGAAGATCTTCAACTTTAGTGAAAGAGAAAACAAATTGGTTGTCACTATCATTTTTATCTTCTCATCCAGTTGATTCAAGCTGGATTCCCTCTCAGTCATTCATGGAGCTGTTTAACGGACTAAAAGTATGCTAATAACTATAAAATATCATTGGGAAGTAAGCGCAAAAGAAGGGGTCGCTATAATATCATTATGTACCCTGCTTACACGCACTGTGCAAGCACAACTTGCCCTGTGTAACGTCTGGTAAAATTATGGCTACGCGCGAGAGTCGGCTGCGGGTTAGAAATACAATTCATCAACCGCCACTGTGGATCCATGGTAGAACTTGTTGGTACGTTAAAATTATAGTTTGATATGTCAATAAATGTCCATTAAGTGAAGCCTTTATGTGTGGTGTAGCTAGCAATAGTTGGAATTCTGTTCTGTCCTTTATCCTGAACTCGGACGGTCCGCATCTCAGAAGTTCCTAATAGATATAATTTTCAATAGGAAATCCATCTGTAATTTTGTGTTTGTCCGCTGCAACTTGGTTGTCCGTTATTTCGGACGGTCTGTTGAAGGAGGTCTGACTGTAGTGACATCACCAAACAGTATTATTTTTAAGAAACATGCTATCAGAAGCTAATATAAATTGAACAGAGTCTCACTCTGGGTAGCTACTCTACACAAGAACATTTAGATTTATAAAAACCTTATAGAGAACAACACAAGATTGAGAGAGCTTTAATAATAGGAATCAAGAAAATTATTGTAGCTATTACCTGTTAGACTGAAGCATTATGAGCATTTCAGGTGTGTTGAAATCATTGGCAGTTAATATCAACTGATTGATAAAACTCACTGCAATGGCTGAGTATGAAAGTGATCCTGATAGCTTAGCAGAGTAAATAATATAGGCTGACCACCTTGAAGCTGATGGTTGCACCAGTAGCTGCAGGCATTTGGAAAAAATGTACCTGATAGTGAAGTGAGGGAGTTGCATTGCATATTTCTGCTACTTGCCAACTGATACTGCTATAGTACAGCCTTTGCAGTTGCAGAGTGAGATTTTTTCATTGCTAGAATTTATTTTCCAATAAGGAACTGCAAATAAAATAATATTGTATCAAAACTTCAATTAGCTAGTTGTGTGCTCCAATACAATTAGCTATAGGAGTGAGTGAAAACAATGTTTTGAACTTCTATTAAAAATATGAGAATTTTATGTAGAATTTCAAGCATTATAAGTAGAATTAATTCAAAGCATTATGGGTTGAGTGTATGAGAATTAGGGATAGCTAGTCATGGAAAACATGAAGAATATCTAATTGAGCCACAAAGATTGGTGCAAATTGTAACTTTTAGACAGCATGCCTTAGTTTATATCATGTTGTGTACTTTTATTTCTGCATTAAAGTGGGTGATTAAAGTTGCCCTAGTTTGTAGTAGTTTTTTTTTAGTCTGGGGTGGTCAACCCTTTACCAAATCACGCTTTGGTTTAATGGTCTGCCTGTGCCGAAGTTTTCCCTCAAAGAATCAAGTCATACTCAACTGTGCCTTCCTCTTTAGCAGAACGCTGAGCGTAACTCAAGTACTCATTGGTGGACCTCTATTATCGGCCACGCCCTTTAATTAGCGACCTCCTCCCCTAGCTCGCGTAGGGCGGTTATCGAACACTCCGCAATAATCGCCTTGTAACTGGTTTCTAATAAGAATTCACTTAAATTCCACTGTAATCTATGTATATGAAAACCCTTTATCACAAGATTTCAATAAATTCTTATGTCACAATTTTTTTGTAGTCAACTTTTTAAAAATAATACAATAAGGGCATAATTTGTAGTGATAACTAATACAAAGACACTGTAGCTTCTCTCTTTTAGTGGTTTCTTTTTTGTAAACATATGCATCTTGGGAGAGAAGGATGAAAGCAGGTAAAAGATAATTTAATTTTCATTCTGCTCTCTTGAGTCCTTGTATTAACAACAGAATTAAGGTAAAGATGTGGAATAGAAAAAGGAGTTGTGTCAGCCAGCTGGAGATGGATGCAGCAGTAATCCCTTGAGAGGAAGGTACTTGAGACAGAGGTGAGCCTTCATTGAGATGCAGGTTGTGGAAGTGTTACATTGATTCCTATTATTTACTATAATTCATTGCATGCAATCAGCAAGTTTTACCAAGCCAATTATTAAATATTTCATCATATCACACTCTGACTCATGATCATGTAATAAGCACTATATTACTTAATACAAGGCCCTGTCGGATTATGCTAGCACTTTTTCTGGAATAATGGACAAGAAATAGAATAGTGATAATTATTCTAGAATAATAGGGGTACTTAGAAGAATAATAAAGGGAAAACGAGAATAATTAGTTCATATAATCCTTAGTTATAAAGAAAATCAATAGCGCTTTTTTTCTCTTGTCTTTTTTCTTATACAACAAGGGATATAAATAGCTATTTAGAAATGTGGTTATAAGGTAGATTTTCATTACTTGATTAAAAGAGCTGGGCTTGTGTTTGTACTTCCAAAATGAAAAAAAAATTGAAGTACTGGGAGAGCTTTCAACTCAGGCTCAGAGTCAGCAAGTCATCTGGAGAATGGTTTCTCAAACCTTTTTCAGCTGTAGCAGAGCATGTTTTCTCCATTCTTTGAACATCTTTATTTATCTCACTTAGCTTGCATCCCTGTGGTATAACCACCACACTTTCTACAAAACACTAAACAATTATGTTCTGTAATTAGCTATCACTGATATTGCATTCATAAGAACACTAAACATTATGTTCTATAATTAGCTATTACTGATATTACATTCATCACTTAATATATTCCCACACATCCAATTAACACCATTACTTTTGTGCCATGTCATCACTCACTTAGCTTGTGCTGCTCAGACATATATAATGACTTGGCAATGCAAGCAACCTTCAGTGTAACTTCTTGCTATTCAGTGAACCTTAATTTCTGCAAACTACTTAAGCATAGTTTTGAACCTCTGTGTTTTGGCTATGGAAAAGCATTTAAACAGCTTTTGATAAACTGTCTAGTTGTTGCATTCTGGTGGCAGCCCATCTTGGTTGTTTCCCAGTTCCCCCACATCTGGTGTCCAGCGGTGGTCCAGTACTTCTCAGCATTGGACTAGTGGAAACAACTCACTCCATTGAACATTGCTACATTTGTGTCCCTCCATTCCTGGATTTTGGAAACTGGATTGGACCTCTCAACATTTTCTCGATTATTGAAGTTGGAATTCTATTTCTCTTATTGAAGTTGGAACTATTTCTCTTTCTTTTACATTGTGAAGCTCTCCATTCCTGGCATTGGAAAGCGGACTGCATTCAAGTTAACGAACATTTCAAGATTTGAACATTTCTTCACATCACTCCATCTAATCAGACGAAGTTCTCTCCTCTCTACAGGGATTGTCTGGAGCAGGCAGCAGCATTACTGTGCTTCATCTCTCTCTCTCCAATATTGGCAAGTTATCATAATTAATATTTATATTCATTTCTCAATTAGTATTTTCCTTGCTTTCTTTCTTCTGATTAGTTGTCAATTTAATTTAATTTTTCGAGTCAAGCCCACTAGTAACTCAGTTACTATTGTCATTGCACAGGTCATACCTGTCTGGGTTTTGGTGTAGAGGTTTCCACCACATTATCATTATCAATTTTTTTTTCTTTCTATCATTATGTCAGGCAAAGGTAGAGGCAAGAAAAACAAAACATTCCTCAGATCAGCAGCTAATCTAGCACCAAAGCTCTCACAAAATTTGTCTAATCCATCTCTTTCCCCTAAAGGTGACTCTCTCTTATCTTCACTATCACCAGTCAGTACTCCCTCCACTGTGGTTAGCCATAGCGTGGATGATTTTCAATCAGAAGATTTGGTACAGCCCTTAGACAAGACTGCACCTGGAGCTAAGGGATCTGCCTCAGGTCCATAATGATGAAGTCCAACAGTTGGCCGATAAGGCTAAAGAGCTAAACGTAGACCCAACTGTTTTGGTTGTACAACAATTGATTCAGCAACTAAAAACACCAGCACAACAGCCTCAACCATATGTACCACCTCAGCCTAAGAGGAGGGTAGATAAAACTGTTTTAAAGGCTGTCTATTGGAGAGCTGAGGAGGACACTTTTGTATTTCTCCACAGATTCGAGTATAATATGAAGGCATTTGAGGTTCCAGTACATGATTGGGTTATTTATCTGCCTAGCTTACTTCATGGCCCCTATAGTGAGGCTTATTACAATAACATTACCAATGATATCACATTTCAAACCATGAAAAGCATTCTGTTAACAACTGGTGGATATTCATTTGCAGAGTGTATCAATTCATTCCCACTTAAGTATCAGACCAATGGTTCGAAATCCCTTCTCCAATGGTTCAATTCATTGAGATATAAGTTCAGTGTAATCTTGGAACATTGACATTTTTTTGGTGATGCTGATCCAGCTGATCTGGATGCAGTTGCACAGACTTTTGCAACAATAGGTGTTTTGGCTGGTATGCCCACTGAGTTGAGAGAAACTGTTTTAAACAGAGACTACGATGACACTTTAACCTTTATCAATGACTGCAACACTGTTTTGTCCCACTCTGAACACAGTTATAAACCAAAGTTTAGTAATAACTCATCACAGAGGCAACATCAACCAAAATTTTCATCATCCACATTTGGTCCCAACTTTCACTCCCATCACTCCAGTTCTCTTCCCTCAAATTCATATCATTCAAACCCCATAAATTATCAGTATCCCAAACCCAATTATCAAAGTCAGCAGCATCAACAATCAAATAACCAGCATGGTAACAGGCAAGCTACACCTCCTGCTACACCCATTTATTCTCAGCCATTTAAAGATTTGAACTCAGTAACATGCTACAAATGTAACCAACTAGGGCACTACGCTGACAAATGTCCATTGCAATCACAGCAAGACAGTCAAGGTGCAGCATCATCACAACCACAACAATATAACAGACCCATTCCTGTGCCAAGGAAAAGTCACTCAACAAGGTGTGTCACTGTCATTGACAAAGTTGATGACCCTCAGACAGCAACAAATGTAGTAATCACTCCTCTGAATTGTCATGAGGAAGAGGATATTGTCACTCAAGGCATCATAAACGGCATTCACACAAGTGTTGTCATTGACTCTGGCGCTAAAATTTCTTTGATTTCCACAGATTTTGTCACTGATAATCTTACCCCTATTTCTACAGTCACAATTCATGGTATTTCCCAAATCCCTCATTCTGTGCCAGTGTATCAAATGTCAGTTGAATTACCATCTATCAAAGGTGTTTGCCAGCTTGCAGCTGATGACAGATTACCAAATAAAACAGTTTTAATAGGCACTGATTTTGGGAAAGACAATATGCTCTCACTTATTCATTCTGTCAAATCCACTCCCATTCTTGTACTCACTGTCACAAGGGCTATGCACGCTAAAGGTGAATTAGCAAATCAAGTTGCAGACACATTTCATGCTATAGAAGGAGCCAAGCCTTTGTCATTAGACAATATTCCTGATGTCACTGCCATAGCAAAAGCTATAGTTACATTGGAGAAAATTATAGAAAATAATTAAAAATAAATTACTAACAACTGTATATACATTAAACATCGGTAATGAGCTTATATTTCCCCTCGTAACTTTGGAATGTACTACGTTCCTACTGTGGCAGACTTGCCCTAGCTATGCTCCAAACTAAATTTCTGGATAGAATCCTGACTTGTCAAATATGTTGTCGCTAGATATTTTATGACCTCACATAAGTAATTGTCCCCATTCCATATATATTAGTTTTAGTTAAGTAAAATTTACAATCTAGAATTTAATTAAGGAATAAAAATGCAAATAGCAACAAAAAAGGACACTCTTAAAAGTTTATATCCTGTTCAACTGGAAATTTCCTAATTACACAAACAAAACAAATCATGAATAAGTAGTGATTATGAAACTGCTATCAACCTCACCACAAGTATGTAGATCAAAGTAACAAGAGAGTAAATTATTAAAAAATTGCATAATATAGAAATAATATTGTGGAAAATTATCCTTAAACCATAATTACCCAATACCAAAAAGTAAATTGTAACAACATCAAAGAATAATTTTGGACAGCCACTAAGATATATCAATTAACATAGCCCAATGCTTCAAAATAGCATGACAACTAGCCACACTTCCATGGATGAGTATCACTAATTTAAGAAATGCACAATTGTTTTTTTAGATTTCTTATTTTTTAACAAGTTAGCTATCACTAATTTAGCTATGTGAGTCTACTATTATTATACTTGCGTTAATTTTTTTTGAAAATGTTTTTTTTTTTTTTAGTAACAACAATTAGCTAGTGCTTGTTAACACAGTGAGTGTCTGCCGCTTAGTAGTTTTCTTTTGAAGAAGTAAGAAATTAAGAGACCTTTATAAACAACGAATATTAACTATTTAGGTTCAGGTGAATAGCATTAAATTGTGTGGACAATTTTTATATTGTCTAAGAGAGAACATAAAAAAATAAAATATTTCATAATAAAATTCAACAACACACTATTCTGGTTTGATTTATATTTCATTAGGCCAGGCCAATTCAGATTTTAGTTTCCCATCCACCAATTTTATAAAAAGCATGAGGGAACAAGGCTTCACTACCATTCTCCATTATTATGTATATCATTAAATAGCTATGAATGTTGTTATAGTATGTGCAAATATTTAATTAAAAAATCTAATCATGTAATAGTATGAATATGTCATGATTTACGCATGTCTAATTTATTAACGTCTAAAGTAGAGCAATATGTGATAAATATATTATATCTTCTATATTCATCATAAAATAACTATAAACAAGTTATAGCACTAACTTGCCAAGTCAAAATAATTAAATTTTATATGGCAAAATCTTAACACAACTCTAAATGCTTAATACTCTATAAGACCCTGAAAAGTGCAATATGATGATTCACTGCTTTGTCGGAGTTAAAATAATACATTTTTAACTACTAAAATACGTACATGGAGGAGGAATGTTTTCCGCATCATGAATTCTACTTCTATTAGTTGACCTAAAACATCAAAATAGACAGAAAACAATTGCCTTTAACATTGTATAGTAGAACTAAAATAATGAGACCAACCAAATAACTGTCCAAAATGGTCTTAATTTTGTTGTGGTCTCTATTGTCATTTTTGCCAACTCAGCAGTAATTTAATAGCACATACATAATTAATGATACTGGAGTGTTATATAGATTTGAAAATGTCAGTAGTTAGTTTACACTTATTCCAGAATGCAACCTGAAGTTTAAAAACTGCTGTAATATCATACATAACTGTATCCATTCCCTCTTCTAAAACAAACATTATATTTTTTGCCCATTTTATAGTGCCATGATAAGTGGTAATGAGAAGATTAGGTTCATCTTACATCTGTTCATAATCTTCTAAATCACTTCCATCACTATTCTCTGCAACAAAATCATCCACTAGTTCTTGTTCTCACCTTGCGTGTAATCATTTAGTAGTGAGGGCTTCAACGCACATGAAGGACTAAGCAGTTAAAGGATCAGAAAACTTGAATATATTTTGAGAGCTTTAGGATTAAATCTCTCAATTCATCAGTTTCATCAACATTCACGGTGACAATGGTTACATCCTGCTCATGCTTTACACCCACTTTCCTAAAACAATGCTCGACTGTAAGAGGCTTAATTTTATCCATTTCTCCCTTAATCCAGTTGCAACATTAATGTTGTTGGCCACTACAAATCAGATGTAGTTTCTAGTTTAGTTGTGTTACATAAAATTCTAAATAAAATTATGATTCAATTTTTATTTGAAAAACTACAATCTTACACATCACATATGTACATGTGAACATATTCAAATTCCCAAAATATTCACTCAAATATTAATTTAACATACCTCAAACTCTTATTAAACCAAGATGAGATACTAGATTGACCTTGTTTGCTATTATAAGTAATAAAACATAATTAAAATTTTTATTTGAAAAAACTAACTTTTATAACGTACATAGATATAACCATAATACCTTTATATCATAAACGCTTCATACTATAATTTAATCATTATTGATAAAACTGATTACAACCCTTATACTTTAAAAACAGCAATCCAAGCTATTGCATGCAATTTCACTTCAAGTGAGATAGATTTAAAAAATTGTACACGAGCTGTGAATCATAATAAAACTACATACTTTAAACTAACATTATAAAACATATCTTCATGAGTTAAAAATCTGTCATCCTGGTCGTGTTATCTATTTGACAATATCTACTCTTAAAACAGAAGCTTGCTTAGCTGTTGGTTTGTACTCGTGAAAATGGCTAATTGACTTGCTATATGTAAGTACTGTATTGCTTGTTAACCTTTCCAGAACGAAGCTACAAATATAATCACTACTTAGTCTTACACAATTATATCTACATACTTAGATACACTTTCTATTAGTGGCATAGATACTTCCGCTTCTTTACTAGAAAAATAATCGTCTTCATGTTCTTCTTCACTGGCATCCAGTTTGTTTCTATCACAATATAAGAGCAAAATCATGAGATAAAGGAACAAAACAGTGGTTGATACAAAATTACAACATAATAAAAATGTTATAACCATCATTATGACACATAAAGTTTAACCGATTATCGTCTAAAATTAAATTCGCGATTATGTGCACATGATCCGAAATTGTTTATATAAGAATCATGACGAGCACCTTGAGGCTTGAATGCTGAGCTTTTTCTTGTCTAGAGGTGAAAAACTTCGAAGAAATCGATGGTGATGTGTTAACAAATTGAAGCTAAAGCCCTCCTCTACCCACGGGCTAAGTTTTGTTTAGTTTCTATGCATTTGAAACGTGTGAAGTTCGCACTCATTGGAAACTGCAAGCTTCAAAGTATGTATTATAGCTATATATAGCTAGGTTTGTTATGGTATCAAATTGTGACAAAGTGGACTAAAGCACCAAACTATTCACAATTATTAATTAATGCAGCAGGCTAGGCGGGGTTAATACCAAGCAGAGTACCAGCAGTGGTCGGTTGGGTAAGGGGTTAGTCAGGTAAGGGTTGGTGAGGTTATGGCACCCACATGTACATGACAGTGCACACATTCAGGTGAGGAACTAGAGGGAGAGCGTTGCAATTGATGGTGGAAGATCCAGACCCCAAGCGCAGGAAAGTAGGCGAGGGAAGCTCCTCCAGTTCCAACAGCAGTATGGAGACAGGCGGTGTTGACTTCGAGAGCAGGGTCAAAGCTTTGGTAGAGGAAGTCCTCTAAGGGCAAAAGGAAGCTGGTGGGAGGTGCTCAGCTTTGGCTCCAACAGGAGGAGTCTGGCAATAATGGTTCATGTTCAGGAGTTGGCTGCTCTGCTGCAGCTGGTATGTGAACAATACTGTCAGTAAAGTGTTTAGGGCAGGGTAACTATGCTGTTAACTAGTGTGGGTTTATTGTTGTCAGCCTGCTGCCACTGAGAATGGCTGTGGAGGGTGGCTAGGTAGCCACTTACTAGTTGGGGAGTACTTCTTGGTGGGTGGCTTTATAAGTGTGTGTGTGTGCAGCGGGTAATGCGCCTATTATGTTTTATGGCATTATAACTGAGTGTTTCCTTGTTGGGCCGCTTTAGGGGCATGTAGCTCCATTTGTACTAACCATGGTATAAGATAAGGCAGAGCTAGCTGCAACCTGCATGGGTGCACTTGTTTCAGTAGGGGAGGGGCTCTCACTTAGAGGTGGCTCTTCCTATTGGATATAATTTGTGCTAAGAGCATGTGGCTCACTTAGTAGCACCTGATGTATTGGGGAGCATATGGTTCTTTCTATTGGGTATAATTTGCACTGAGAGCACATGGCTCACTAAGTAGCACCTCATGCAGGGTGTGGTTCATGTAAAAAAAACAACAACTTGTAGTAGTGAGCTTGCTGCTCACCTCATGTGTTGATGAATTACTGTAAGGGTGTGTGGCTCTCTAGCGCTTGTGTAGGGATCAATGTTTTTGGGTACTATAACAAAGAGTTGTGGCTCACTAGCTCAATAGTATTAATCCAAGGTCGGTAGCTTCGGGGACTAGCTGTATGGCCAGCATGTCTAGAGGGGTATCTGATGGTAGAAATAATGTGCTGTAGCTGCACAGGGTCTCTACAAGTCCGCTGACAGTGCTAAGTTGGACGCTATGGGCGACAAAAGCTGTCCAGCAGAAGGGGCCAAAAAGGAGTAGCCCAGAAATCCTCAATGGGAGTGATACTACCCACAGATGCTGCCAGGATGGTGAAACGTATCTTATCGGGGGGATTTATGGACATGGGGAAGTTGTCCCAGGATGCTCTTCAGGCAAAGTTCCGAAGAAGCTCATAGGGAAAGAGCCAGAAAGCTTCAAATCCAAGGACATTTAGGCCTGTGGTAGACAGGGATGCGAGGGTGGCAAGATTTGCCCAGTACGCAGGGGTGACATGCCACACTGACCCAGAAAAGGCTATGGGCTTGTGAGGGCACCTGGCGGTGGTGATATCCTGCCAGAACCGGATGACGTCAGGCTGACGGAAGGGCGACGATGTGTCTCTGAAGCATAGTTATTATTCCATGGATGAGCCAAATTTCCTGTTAAACCAGTGTCTGTTCATGCAAGCCTGGTGGAAAACTCTGAGCCACTACAGCGTGTCACCACTCCTGGGGCCATGCCAGTGCCCCCTAAAAGACCCAGAAGAGAGAAGGTGCTGGCCTGCTTCACATGGAATGACAGCAGGCCTTCCACATCATTGCCATGCCGGTTCTCTCACACCTGTGTTCGATGCAGTGGGGAACATGCCAGAGGATTTTGTCCCGCAATTGATGTGCCTACTGGAGATCTTAGTCGGGGGTGGGGGGTGGACAAAGAACAAAACTGAACAATGTCTGTATGTAGCGTTGGGCGGTATCGCGGTGTATAGTCACGATAAGATAAAAAAAATTATACCGAGTAACGCGGGAAATACCGCGATAAATTGCGCATGTGCAACGCATAGAGTTCCAGCTGTATTTTACCGTTCTTTTTAGTGATGGCGTCTGGACAGCAACTTACCGAGAAATGTGGTACAAAATCTGCTGTATGGAAGTATTTCAGTTTAATCGTGGATTATAGTGGCGGAGGCAGCCAACAGGACAATCCTGTTTGTCAAATTGGCGGCGTGCAAGTTAGGGCGGCTACTGGGAACACTTCGAACTTGCTATCGCACCTAAAGAACTTGCCTTACCACACCAAGAATTGATATGGAAGCTGAGCCCCTAGCATGGTGGCAACATAACTGCACAGTTTTCCCTTTGCTAAGCAAACTAGCAAGGAAGTACTTGTCTGTGTGTGCAATGAGTTGTCCTTCTGAGCGGCTTTTCAGTTCAAGTGGCCATATTGTGAATTCCCTAAGAGGAAACATCAACCCTGAAAAAGTCAACATGCTTGTTTTATTGAATAACAACTTATAACTAAAATACTTGCTGAAAAAAAACTTTTTCTATCATTATTTTGACAATGGCAATTCTCTTATGTATACACTTTAATTTAAATTTAAAAAAAAAGTTGTTAATTACTCATACCACAATTAATTTTAAATATACTATAAAACATGTATATTTTGATTCCTCCTAAGGCTTTAGATGGTCAGAGGATCAACTCTCCCAGTTCATTGGGTCTCTGGTTGTTCTTAGGTACCAAGACTCTAGCAAGCACCTCTGGATCAACAAGAGCACTAAGAATGCAAACACTCAGTGTTAGTTAAAAAAGCATTAATTTTCAAAAGATGTCACTATTGTTGAATAACCATGTTATTCAAATGTTCAGCGTATAACAGTAATAGATCTGTTCTATTCTTGTATAAATATTTTAACTTGTCTAGCAAGGGCATTTTAAAACGGCCTGCTTGCATCGCTGGGGTTCTTCAGACATCTCAAGGGCTTTGTTATGGGCATGAATGTTTAGAACCAGCCGTTATACACATCTGGGACTGATCCATACTTTCTCAAGCTGTTTTACGAGCTTGATACTCAGCAATATGGTTTTTACGACTTTCTGAGAACTTCATGGCATTATTTGGCTTATTAACCTTGTCTTGGTTTAAAAAAAAAAAATAGCCACAAGAACATTTAAACTTTCTGACATGCACACTACACCAACACTTAGGGTTCATTTTTTTTAGAGCAGGCATACTTGCAGTTGATGAAAGAAGCGCACCTCCAGCAGCAGACTTCCCAACACCAGATAAAGAAGTTAAGCACTGGAACTATAGAATGCAAGCAACACATCTGAACTGGGCGCGGTAAAATTTGTATGCTCACGTGAGCGCGTGTGATTCTCAATGGCAGCTATATGTAGTCTGCCTTTTCTGTCATTTTCTCAAAAAAACTAAGAAAAAATAAAAAAAGTGGCAAATTAAAGGGACTTAAAATTGTCATCTACATAGTTGGAGTTCCTCTTCTCTCAAGGAATACAAGTGAGCCATCATTGAGATCCGCCATTGACAGAGTTAATGAATGAATGACAAACAGACTATTATAACCCCTCGCACATGCGAGCTGAGGGTTAAAATGTTCACTAAATATGGTCTTTAAACAATTCTTTAAAATTTATCAAAAAACAATAATATACACGAACCTCATGTCAGGTGAAGGAATAGCAGAAACATTACCAGGAACTTGCTGACCATTATCATCTGCAAGCTTCAAAGGGGCAAGTCTACATATATATATGTATATATATATAAATTAATTCAACAATACAATTACAAATATTAATACATTAATGTACAACTAATTAAAAACGTGAGAAATATATATATACTCTATATTCATCATAATTGCAGTACAATAAAATAACTATAAACAAGTTGTAGCATACACTTGCCAAGTCAAAATACAGTCAAACCTCTCTTATCTGGACACCTTGGGACCAAGGGGTGTCCGTAACTAAGAATTGTCCGTAACTTAGAACATGTTAAATGTTTTAGGCATAAAATAATTACTTATGATAGAAAAAGAAGTATATATGCATACATCAAAAAATATTTATATTTTACTTAAAATATGATGTAATTTTTGTTTGTTTCCTAGATTTTTCACGACATTGAGCCGCTCGATCCCGCCATTTCTTGACAAGCATTAAATGATGTGCAGGGTCAGTATCACCTTGTTGTTCCAGCCATTCGAATGCACTGAAATGCATCACAGGCCTGTGCATGAGTAACAGGCTTGGTTGGTGGACTTGGGTCGTCATCCTCAGAATCAGAACCTTCTGGGTTCATCATTACTGTTTCTATAATATCCTGGTCACTCATAAGCTGATAACCCGGATCAGACGCATCCTCATTCAACCAATCCTGGGGAGTTGTCCAGCTTGGATCATCCTTGTTGTAGCCCAGGTCACGGAAAAGATGATCAATATCTGTTGCATGCTCTTCCAAGCTCCCAGTACCTGCTATGTCTGCAGCAGAGGTGATGGTCTCCTCTACAGATGAGGTTTCAGCAACTGCACCATCAGCAGCACTAGATGCTGAAGGTAAACTGGTCTGGGCTGTCTGAAGGAGTTTATTCCAAGGTCTGGCCAATGAGGAAGAAGAAGCTTCTTCCCAAGACTGTGCACTCCAATACACTACATCCTTGATAGTTAATTGTTTTAAAATGTTAGGAAGTGGTAAAGATGATGATTCATTTTCAAAAATAAGATGTCGTAGAAGGCGTTTTTTATATCGTTTTTTTAATGCTTCTAGAACTCCCTGGTCCATAGGTTGTAAAATGGATGTAGTGTTGGCAGGTAAGAACATTGTGGTCACCTTTCCATCACTGGACTGCAAAGATTCTGCAGAGGGATGTGCTGGGGCATTGTTTAGAAGTAACACAATTTTGTATTCAATGCCATTATCATTGCAATACTGTTTTACATGTGGCACAAAAAAATTATGAAACCATTTTTCAAATATTTCTGAATTCATCCAAGCCTTCTTCTGAGAAAAATAGTGCACAGGAAGCTTACTCATGTCCGTCTTCTTAAATCAACGAGGTTTAGCACTGGTGTGCATGAAGGTTAGTGGAAGTTTACAAAGTCCTGTCGCATTAGCACACCCCATAATGGTTACTCGCTCTTTTGCTTTCTTGAAATTTTTTGCCTGTTTTTCACCAAAGTGGACAAGAGACTTAGATGGCATCAACCTCCACCACAAGCCAGTTTCATCTGCATTAAAAATCTGGTTAAGTGCATAACCCTCTTCTTCCATCTTACCCAGCAGCTCTCTCTGAAAATAAGCAACAGAAGATGTGTCAGCTGACAGAGACTCTCCCTGAAGAGACATTGCCCTTATTCCATGCCTACTACAAAATTTCTGCAACCAGCCTCCGCTAGCCTTGAATGAATCTGCTGCTTTCTCTGGGTACAACTGAGGAAATAACAGTAGAGCTTTTTCTCTCAGTAGTGGTCCTGAAATTGGAGCCCCTTTTGAGCGTTGCTGGAGAAACCATAGATGGCATGCTTGATCTATCTTCTCAAAATTTGCCTCTCTCACAATACATCTCTTCTTCATTAAGGAAGGGCACTCACTTGCAAAGACATGGGCTTCAATCTTTTCTCTGTCCTTCCAAATATCCCCGATCATACTCTTTGGAATGCTACACAATTCAGATACTGCCCTCACTGATTTGCCTTTCTTCATGTGTGCGATTATCTCCAGCTTCTTCTCAAAGGTAACAACACTACGCTTCCTTTTCAGCAGACGCCATAGTCAACGAAAGGTTAAAATAATGCACGCCCGTTCACGCAGCTGCAATCTTGTGGTACGCGCGTGTGCGCTAATTGGCGTACCTTACCATCTAAAATTGAATTCTCTTACAGCCAAAGCTGTCCGGGTAATAGAGGTGTCCGTAACTTCGAAGGCCGGATAAGAGAGGTTTGAGTGTAATTAAATTTTATATGGCAACATCTGAACACAACAACTCTAAATGCTTAATACTCTACAAGACCCTGAAAAGAGCAACATGATGATTCACTGCTTTGTCAGAGTTAAATTAATATATCTTTAACTACTAATAATATACGTACATGGAGGTGGAACGTTCTTCAGCATCATCAATTTTACTTCCATTAATTGACCTAATATTTTAAAATAGATGGAGAATAATTTTAACATTGTATATTAGAGCTCAAATATTGAGACTACCCAAAGAATGGTCTTAATATTGTAGTGGTCTCTATTGTGATTTTTGCCAACTCAGCAGTAATTTAATAGCACATACATAATTAATGATAATGGAGTGTTATAGATTTAAACAATGTTATCAATAGTTTGTGTATACATATCACTATTCTGTGCAACAAAATCATCCACTACATAGTTCTTGTTCTCACCTTGTGTGTAACCCTTCAGTAGCAAGGGCTTCAACAACGTACAAGAATGTCTCAGCAGTTAAGGGTGCTGGTACACTCTTTGAGCCAGAAAAACCTGCCTAATAGGCCATGGTTGAACTTACTTCTGCTTTACCCTGAGTTATTTTATTTATGCAGACCAGCAAGTACTACTAGGAGAAAGCACCTACCAGGAATGAAGACTGGTTGATCGCATCTCAAGAAATATCCCCGTCACTATTCTGGACTTCACGGCTGCACGGCTACCGCCGTAGTTTAGAAGCCGGTATTTTGTATATCATTTTCTTACCCTTGCGTGTATGCCATAACATTGAGTTTTTGTTGAATTCTATTTTACTTTTCTATTTACTCACCTTATCAAGTGAATTATTGTCGAGTATTAAAATTCCGTATATTAAAAATATCTCAATGTTATAGGGTTGATCCCTTGTGGCCCTAAACGTTGGCAAAGTTTGAACCATAGCTGTTCGTCCATTGAGCAGTACGCGAGAGAATATTCTGGATCCATTACTTTAGAACGCAAGGATTTTTTTAATTGTAAGTTGACTCCGTCCCGCCCTAACCGTACACACGTAGTGGTGAGTGAGGCACAGCTGCATTTAACAGACACTAATTTGTTTCAAAGCGCGCATGACATTGTGATAGATAACGCGCTGACTAGAAAATTGTAAAAAAAATTCGAATGTTTTGGGATTAAATCTCTAAATTAATCAATTTCATCAACATTCATGGTGACAATGGTTATCTCCTGTTCATGCGTTACACCCACTTTACTAAAACAATGCTCAACTGTAAGAGGCTTAATTTCATCCGTGCTCCCTTAATTCTGTTGCAACATTAATGCTGTAGGCCACTTAGTTTCTACTTTAGTCATGTAAATTCTAAATAAATTTACGATTCAATCTTTTAATTTGAAAAACTACAATCTTACACATCACATTATGTACATGTGAACTTATTCAGATTCTTAAAATATTCACTCAAATATTAATTTAACATACCTCAAACTCGTATAAATCCGAGATAAGATACTAGGTTGAGCTTGCTTGCTATTATACATAAGTAATAAAATATTATAATAAAAAATGTTTATTAGAAAAACTAACTTTGATAGTGTACATAGACATAATGATGATACTATAATACCATAAACACTTCATACAGTATATTATTGATACAACTAATTACAACCCTAACTTTAAAAAAGTATTCCAAGCTATTACATGCAATTTCACTTCAAGTGAGATAGATTTTAAAAAAATTGTACACGAGCTGTGAATCATAATAAACAACATACTTTAAACTAACATTATAAAACATATCTTCATGAGTTAAAAATCTGTCATCCTGGTCGTGTTATCTATTTATTGACAATATCTACTCTTAAAACAGAATCTTGCTTAGTTGTTGGTTTGTACTCGTGAAAATTGACTCTAATTGACTTGTTATATGTAAGCTATATTACTTGTTGACTTTTCCAGGACCAAACTAAATCCTACCACTTATACGTCTTACACAATTATATTTACATACTAAATTAACCTTTTAATTAGATGCTTAGATACATCCTCTTCTTCATCACCTTCATTTTCTTCTTCACTGTCATCCAGTTTTGTTTTGTTTTCATCACAATACATTAGCACAATCATGAGATAAAGAAACAAAATAATGGCTGATACAAAAAAGTACAAGAAAATTATGATAAAAATGTTATAACCTTCATTATAACACGTACAGTTTAACATGTAATAAAGTGCCTTAGTTAGCTAAGACAATTATTGGAATGATTTTGGCAAGAAAATTTGTAGTGAATTTATTAAAATGCTTGACCATTATTTACCATTTTAATAATTAACCCTCAGCGTGCATGCGCGAGAGGGCTATAGTAGTCATCCTGTCTGCTTGTCTATTTGTCTGTCTGTCTGGCACACTCTGATTTTGGAGATTACTGACAATTAACAGTTGATTTAAGTATGAACTTACTCAGGACGAAGATTTAAGACCTTTTACTGTGCTACTTTTTTGAATTTCGGGCTATTCATTGAGAAAAAGTGAAGCTTTCAACTCCATGTAGGTACCAGCTTTTATGGGCAACGCCCCCTAGCGTCATGTCATAATCACGTGAGTAAATAATTTGTGCAGCCAGTGGTGTACTTAGCTTTATGCTCAGGCTCCTAAGCGTTACTCCGGAGAAGTTAACGGACTTGAAAGAAGTGAAGTTTCGCGTTGAAAATGTATACAGGTGAGTGTTTCTTCTCTTATGAAGACAGCGTTTCCATGACCATTTTCATTGGTCGAGCTATTTTGATACCTCATTAAAAATAGCTAACAGATTGCTTGTTCTTTTGGAAGGAGATTATATTGTAATAGCTAGGTAGTGTTTAATAGTGCTGAGGGTTCCCAAAGTCAGCCCTAGTACGGAAGCACCAACGTAATGGTATGTCGCCATTTCTAAAAACTCAGTAGGAAGGGAAACCAGTAATTTAATTAAAGCAGCGTGGAACGCAGCCATCATTGAGATCAATTGTTGACAAAGTGCTTGTTCTTTTGGAAGGAGATCATATTATTGTAATAGCTAGGTAGTGTTTAATAGCGCTGAGGGTTCGCACCTTTGGTGCTTCATTAATTAAAACAGCGTGGAACGCCGCCATCATTGAGATCCTTTGTTGACAAAGTGCTTATTATTTTGGAAGGAAATTATATTGTAATAGCTAGGTAGTGTTTAATAGCGCTGAGTTCGCACCTTTGGTGCTTCATTAATATTAGTAATTTAATTAAAACAGCGTGGAGCGCAGCCATCATTGAGATCCATTGTTGACAAAGTGCTTGTTCTTTTGGAAGGAGATCATATTGTAATAGCTATAGGTAGTGTTTAATAGCGCTGAGGGTTCGCACCTTTGGTGCTTCATTAATATTAGTAATTTAATTAAAACAGCATGGAACGCAGCCATCATTGAAATCCATTGTTGACAAAGTGCTTGTTCTTTTGGAAGGAGATCATATTGTAATAGCTATAGGTAGTGTTTAATAGCACTGAGGGTTCGCACCTTTGGTGCTTCATTAATATTAGTAATTTAATTAAAACAGCGTGGAACGCAGCCATCATTGAAATCCATTGTTGACAAAGTGCTTGTTCTTTTGGAAGGAGATCATATTGTAATAGCTAAAGGTAGTGTTTAATAGCGCTGAGGGTTCGCACCTTTGGTGCTTCATTAATATTAGTAATTTAATTAAAACAGCGTGGAACGCAGCCATCACTGAGATCCGCTGCTGACAAAGTGAATAAACGAATGAATGACAAACAGACTATTATAACCTCTCGCACATGCGCGCTGAGGGTTAATAATGTTCACTAAAAATGGTTTTTAAACAATTCTTTAAAATTATGAAAAAACAACAGCAACAATAATATACACAAACCTCATGTCTAGTCGAGGAATAGCAGAAACATCACCAGGAACTTGCTGACCATTATCATCTGCAAACCTCAAAGAGGCATGTCTACACATATATAAATATTCAACAATAATTATTATTATTAGTATCATAATAGTAATTTTTTTTCTTTTTAACAACCAATATTGTTAATTATAACTTGATGGCTGAATCATTATTACTATTATTATTGTTACTATTATTATTTTTGTTAATACTACTACTACAAATATAATAAAGATCTGAGTCCGAGAGAAGTGATATTTACAGTAGGCAAAAAAAAATTCGGATTTATTCTGTAAAACAGCTATCACACAATAAGGGTAGGGTAAGAATCTACGGCTGTTTGGTAAAATACTGCCATTCTGTACGATCACATCATTGTTTTAATCTTTCTCGTTTACTGTATGCCTCGCTCTAAGAAATAAAAAAAGAGTTCATCCAATAAAACATTCTGTCTTTTGTATACAGGCTCATGAGGTGGAGCCATCGTGCTAAAAATTATTGAAGCAGTGAAATTCAGATTTGTTTACAGAGAACTGTAAGTTCGGCCTGCACATATGTAGTATTGATGGTTATTCTATAGTTAGGGTCCTCAACCGCTTTAATTTTTTAACTATTGGAAATCTAATAGTAGCGAGTAGAACGGCAAACCTGGTAAAAGCGGTGTGACTGTTGAAACTTCAGTCTGCTAGCTTCATTGAAGCAAAGTTATATAATTGTATAAGTTGTTATTGTCTCTGTAGAATTTAACAGGTGATACTGTACAAGCTCTCAGTTTGCTGATATAGCCATAGAAACGTTTCTACCTAAAAAAATAAGCATTGAATGGAGAGAAAATAATTACTGTGTTTTTTTTACTACTTTAGCAACTGTTTGGTCTGAACAGTACAGTATGAAATGGTAATAAATCGTTAAAAAAATTCAGCAAAACAACATTATATGATTGTACTGCAGATAATAAAAAACTTTTTAGCACTAACATTAAAAAAAAAGAAAAAAAAAAAGGGAGAAACGATTAGCTAAGCTATATCTTCAGGACGGTCCAATGGTAAGTGCCCATCCTGGCAAAGATGGTTATGGACTCTAATCCAACACAGAGGTATTTTTTCTCTTGTTTGTCATCTTTCCCATTCAGATAATGGTGATGCTTTACCAGCTTCTCCACTCGTGAATTATCCTTGAATACACACACTGTCGGTCACCGTCGTCAGCGTCCTGACTCACAAGTGTATTATTATATAGATAAATAACAATAATAAAAAAATTAATAATAATAATCAAATAATAACAATAAAACAATAACAATAATAATAATTCTAATTCTAATAATAATAATCAAATAATAATATTATTAATAATTTTATTAATAATAATAATACCATAGCCGAGTCATTTTTCAATACAAAAAAGTTTGGTATTATTTTGAAATACAACAGCATTGGAAAACTGAAATAATGATCTGATTGGTCACGGCCATATCTTCGTGACCTAGCTGCACTTTTACCCGCTAGGCAATATCGCAGCGAAATTCAAGGGAAATGATTTTTAGCAACGGTAAGAACAGTATGAATAACAGCAGAACCAGGATGAAAAAATTCTTTGTGGGGAAACAAAATACAAGATTATGGTTTACTTAGCTGCAGAAATGAACTGTTATCTTTCGCTATAGTATTAACATATGATAGCACAGAAACTGTGGTTATTGGATAAATAGCACTCGTGTGGCAAGAAATTTCACAAGGCTTTATCTCATGAAAATTTTCTCACTTCACAGTTTTCCATGCTATTATATCTCATAATAGTACGGCGAATAAGTAATGAATGGGAAAAAAATCGCTGTTCAATTGAAATCGCACGGTGAAAGTGAAATAGCGTGTAACTTATTGAAATACCTCGGTAACTAAGTGGAAACAAAGTGAAATACCTCGGTAGCTAAGTGAAATAGTACAGGTAAGTGCACAAGCGTAGAGCGTTAACCTTGGAAACGTACAGTTCGAGTAGTTGCTATAGTTGGGGATAATGTCCTTCTTTACCACAGAACCTCTACCCGTATTAGACGAAATGTTTTACAACAAATTAGGAGGAGTCGTACGTTGAAAACAAATTTCCAGCGGAAGCTAATCCTGAAATAAGGACAAACGATACAGTGTAGCTACAATTGCAAAATACTTTTTAAACAGCTGGCCTACTATTAGCAAGTGATAGCATGGGTAACCTGTGCTATTAGGGGTCAATAGCACTCGTAAAGCAATTGAAATAACACTCGGCTTCACCTCGTGCTATTTCAATCATGTTACTTGTGCTATTCCAAATAGCACGGTTACCGTGATATTACTCATACTAATCAAATAACATAAAAGTAATAATTAATATTGATTTTTATAATTATTATAGTTGTTGTTGTTATTATTATTATTACTATTATTACCATATTATTATTATATTACTTTATTATTATCTACATACATGGCAGTGTGTCAGTAACGACAACAATGATAACGGTGAGTGTATTCATGAACATTTTATTAGTTGAGGCGACGAAACGAAGTGAGCGGGTAAAATCTGGAGTTCAAAAAACGTACCTAGCAAACATATATCAAGTGAAAGTACATGTATCGTTCAACATTTGTGGTCAATTTGGTTGCCTAGCAACAAGCCACAAAGTGTTTATTATGACCAAAACATAACTATCTTGTAACAATGTGATGTGTATAAGTTGGAGTGCCATATTAGCAATTGTGTGTGCATGATTAGATATTATTTACAGTTATAATAGACAGAAATCTCAGCCAGCAATGCTGTTGCTCACTGATGACACCAGGGGAGGCGTGACTGATAGCTGGGCAGAAGAACATCAAGAATAAAAGAATATTTTGCTAATAATTCCAGTCCTTGCACACACTCATTCCTCATCTATCAATTTTCTTACTCATACTCCTCATTTCTCATCCACTCGTTACATTGTCAACCTTCCTGCTTTCAACAATATCAGTAGTACCATCATCTCAATAATATTTGACCTTGCAGAAGTAAAGACATCATCCTTTGTATGAATAGAAGAAATCCAAAGCTATTCAGAGAGCAAAGGTAGCTCATCAAATCATTACTCATTGCTGGGAGTTTGAAGAAAGTTTACAGCTGTGACAAATTAATTAGCACCATTCCCTGGAAAGCTATTAGGCATAATAAAACGTACCGCCATGTCCCAGGAAAAACTATTTCTTACTTTTTCCTTTCTCTGAATATACAGTGTAACAGTTGTTTGTCTTACTTGGAATACCAGCTTCCATTTCCTTTTTGACATAGCTGCTGGTATCTTCGCTACCTACAGTGCTCTAGTAGCTCTCAAGTTGAAAACTAGTAGTTTCCTCAGCCGGAATGAAATGACAGCTTTAGCGAGCAAGTCCAACTCTCTATCCTCGACAGTAGTACCTCTGCGGTAGCTATATAGCTCCTGTACCCCTTCCCTCTCACGTTTGCAGTCGAAAACGTCGTCGCAGACAAGATCCACCGCCTCAGTTGCAGACAAATTTATCGCCATTTTTCGAACTAACGTTAAGTTTATTTTTAGCCCGACTACCTTAGTTACATAGTAGCTATATCTATTCTAAAAATACATGTAATAGAACAACACATTAGCCGTGCTCTGGACACTGCAACTTAGCTTTAGCATTTATCGTTTAGGGAGAAAATATTTTCCCCGCATTACATCAACCTTGAGCGCCTATAGGTGCTTGTGTTGGTGAAAGTGAAAGCATTATGTCAATGGAAACAAATGCTTGTGCTTGTGCTTAAGTACTTCTATAAATGCTTGCAAATGAGACTAGAAGCACATGTGCTTGCCCGAGGTTTGATACAGAAAATTTCGCTGGGGGGGAGAATCATTAGCGTTAGAGGATGGGACTATATACTTTGAGATGATTGCACACATGTAATTATACACACAATCTCAAACAATTGCTGCTTTGAACATACAGTACGTACCTGTTGGGATTACTGGGAGTGCTTAAGTGAGCACCACTAGATCCAATGCTTGTTTTGTCTTGTGAAGATTCGTTCCTATTAAGAAAGTAGCAAAATCAGGACAGCTATACTGTAACATTGTTGGTATGTAAAACTGTTATATATAATATATACAATGCTTTCTTTGTTTTGCTTGAAAATAAGAATATATAATATATAATATTAAACTGTCTAATTGAAGTTGTCATAAGTGTATACGCAACAAGAGACAAGTTCATTCTGAAACAGCAACTTAAGAGATACCAAGGTTAGTTAGGGACAAACAGGTACATGTAAATATCCTGAAGGGGAAAGGTCACAAATAAATGTGGTTAAAAAAATTATAGAGTTAACTGATTAAGAAAAAATACGAAAATTTCGCTGGGGGGGGGGGGGTGGGAGAAACGTTAGCGTTAGAGGGTGGGACTATATACTTTGAGATGATTGCACACATGTAATTATACACACCATCTCAAACAATTGCTTGCTTTGAACATGTACCTGTTGGGATTACTGGGAGTGCTGCTGTGAGCACCACTAGATCCTATGCTTGTTTTGTCTTGTGAAAGAGTTGACTGATTAAAAGAATGTCCTCAACTGATCAGGAATGGGAGAGAAAGATTATATCCTGGCTAATCTTGGGATTCATGTTGTTGGGGGTGACAGATTACCACGCCATTCTCATTCCACCTGCTCTATGTGGACGAGTGATATTTCCTTGTATCAGTCAGGCATAACTCTCACTGTTAGTCGCAACCTCGGAAATTAACTACCACAATTATTAAACTATGACACATGATTATAATTAAAAACTAAAAAAACACACATCAAGGGGACTACAAGGACATAAAAAGAAATAATTGAAGACAAGATGTCTTTCACAAAAGAAATAAAGAAAGGGAACCTACAGGATTCAAGCACAAAAAAAGAAAGTGATAGATAATGATGACACAACAGACAGAGGTTGACAGTGTACACAGAAAATGGAAAAAAAAACTGAAACCTAACTAGAAGTGCGTGTGAGCAAAACATTATATAGTAGCATGGTAAATGTGAGGGGAGGAGTTCACGTCGACCAATCAAACAGTGCCATGAAGGCGAGTTTGGTGGGGAGAGTGAGAAAGAACACTGATTGCATGAGAAAGATGTAGGACTGTGCATAGGTTCAAATGGAGTGTCCCAGTGTGGTGTATGGAGTGTTCACAATAGTTACTCTTTACAACTCCAAATTCTTCAGCAATTGATGCTAGTGAACTTACCTGGTCAATCATTTTTTTTTTTTTTTTAAGATTTCCAACTTAATTTTTCTACAGACAAGACAGTCCTCTTTCATTTGTTTTCCCGTAGTAGACGCCATAGTAGCAAAAATGAACTTGTACACACATCTGTGAAGTCACCTGCACGTTAACAATACTTACCATACCTCGGAATTCCCCCGCTCATTTACGATGATCCGTACCGATCTCAATTACTCCGTTCAGTTGACCGGTATCTCCGAAACTCTGAGGTCCTACTGTATTATTAAAGAGATTAAAAACCATCTTTTTCATTTGTTTATGTTTCCCCATTTCACCTCATTCATGCTTCTCAGAAATTCCTGCAGGATTTTTTGCTTGGCGCTTATGAGTGGGAGAGGAGCGGACTAAGTGGGGGGGGGGGGGGGGTTGGAGGAAGAATTGGGGAAGATATCACGTGCATTAAAGTATGTTGTGATTCCGAGGAAGTATTAGACTGAAATTCCATTTAGTCAAAGTATTAAAAACTGCAATCCATTTGTTATTAATAGTAGTTATCAATCATTTCTAAAATTCTACCGAGAGGGGGGAGGGAGGGAGGGAGGGAGGGAGGAGGGAGGAAGGGAGGAAGGGAGAGGGTTACTGTGGGCGGAGTAATGAACATATTCATTTATAGTAACTCTTTTGTTTGTATTATTTTAGTGTTGTGTTATTTATCTTTACTGTATCATCTGCTGAGTGCATGCATGTTGTGTCATTGTCCGGATGTCAATCCGTGAGCATTTCTATTTTTGCGCATGCGTGTCTATGGCTATAAAAGCTTGGGCGCGCCTGTGTATCGGCAGTTCTCTAATAATCTTAGTTTGTGTAAACACTGGGTTAGTAGCCAGCTTGTCGTACTTACCTGAGTGAGGAGGACTCTGGTGGCAGCGTGTCACAGAGTTCGGGCATCTTCTGGTTGTGAGTCCTTTGAGCCGTGACCTACCTTTCCTGTGTATACTTTCCCTGTGCCGGTTGGTGGTTCGAGAGCGAGTGATTCCTCCAGAGCCACCCCATTAAACCCACAATTGGCGGCAGCGGTGTTGAGGTCTTCTCCTCGTTCGTCGAAATTTCGTTACCGTGTGTTGAACTTTCTACCGATTTAAAACTCGGATCAGATCGTCTCCTTGTGTTGTGTGCGTGTGTTTTGTCTGGATTTTGCTGTGTGCGTGTGTCTACTTCGTTTGTGACCGATTTAAAACTCGGATTCCATTCGTGGATTGGACTTCTGCGTGCATCTTGCTATCTACTGGATCGTTGGATTGACATTCTCCTTCCTCGATTCCTATTGGAGCGCCGTACACGAGGCCTAGTCGATTCCTATTGGAGCGCCGTACACGAGGCCTAGTGTGATTTTCGTCTCGGACTTGTCAATTTTTGTGTTTGTCACCTGTTAGCGTGTTTCCATTTTTGGTCTTGTGCCTGAGTGTCTTGTTATTTCTGTTAGCATTTTGTACTGTGCCGTGTGCAAGTTGTTTTGTCTTTCCTTTTACGCTCACCTGTGTTTTACTTGTGTGTTGTTTTCGTGTGTGTGTTCTCCAGGAACGTGTCCTTCGATTGGATTGCCTGGATGAGCCAACGTGAACAGCCGGGTCGAGTGTGTAAGCGTGGGAGGCAGAAAGTAGGAGCAAGTGGTGAGTCCGTGTGTTTGGATACTGATAGCCTGAGTGTTGCTTCTGGGCTTTCTCCTCTGCTATTTTCGGGCTCTTCTTTGGGTGCGGTTGAGACAGTTCGTGTTTCCCCCATTTCTGAGTCTGACGTTGAATTTAGTAGTTCTGTGGGTAGTGATTCCCCAGCTAGCACAATGATGGGAGATGATGAGCGTCCCCATATTCCTAATGAGGTGGATCAGATTTCCACAATGATTGATACTAGACTGAAATCCTCATTTTCTGAGTTCTTTAATGGTTTAGCAAGTTCTGGTTTGTTATCTGGTAGTAGTCGTAGCAGTGTTGACTCGATCGATGCTGACATGTCTCGGGAGATCGGTCAACTAGCAGCCCACAAAGATGGTATGGATATTGCCAAGTTTGTCGCCAACCTGGAATCTAACTTAGCCATAATGGGTTGTCCACGTAGACGGTGGAAGCGGGTACTGTTGCAGAAGCTCCACTCGGAGTCTGCTTTGGAAGCCTTGTCCACCTTGAATAAAGAAGTTGCTACATATGACGAGATTAAGGAAAGGTTGTTTGAGTCGTTGGGCTCCAACCTGGTTGCTCTTGGGGTGCAATATAGGGAAGGGTTTTCAGCACTTCCTTTTTCCACAAACCCCAGTGAGAAGTTTAAGTATCTCAGTCGTATTGTTAGTTCGTTGGAATTGTTGTGTAAAACTAGAGAAGAAGTTATCATGTTTCTGGTATGTTCTGCCTTTCGGTCTTCGTTGTCTCATTCTCAGAGGGAAGTGATGGACCAGAGGTCGTTTGAGTCTTTGAGAGAGTTGAGTAAATTCACTGTTTCCATTTCCCCTACCCGTACGGCTGCTTCTTTCGAGAAGTCCAGCTCGACCGGTAGTAGAGTGGGTCGTGGTTTCTCCCCTTTAGTGTGCTTCAAGTGTCTGAAGCGGGGACACAGAGCGTTTGAATGCCGTAATAGTAGCAGTGGTTCATCCACTAGTGGTGAGGGTAGTAATGGTAGTGGTAGTTCTCCAGGTCTTTCAAGTACTAAACCTGCTGGGTTGGTGTGCTATACTTGTAGAGAGCCGGGACACAAGTCCCCTGACTGCCCGAAACGCAATATCAAGACAGACAATAAGGATGGTGTAAAGAGAAAAGTATATAATACAAGTTGGGTGGCAGTTAGAGATCGTCCTTCCCATACTTTTGGTAGTGTGAACGGCACGAAGTGTGAGATTGTGCCTGATACTGGAGCTGAGATCTCCATAGTCCCTGGATGCCTTGTTTACGAGGACCAGCTGACCGGGGAAACGGTTGAAGTGAAGGGTTGGGACAGTGATCCTGTTACTTTACGTGTAGCCATTGTCAATTTTGAGTTTAAGGGTATGTGCTTTAAGCACAGAGTGGCTGTTGCCCACCGGGATAGTTTGGCCGGTAGGGTACTGTTTTCCATACCAATGGAGCCGAGTACGGCTGAGCACCTCTTGTTGGGTGCCGCCACTCAAGCAGATCAGTTGCTTGAGGAGGTGGGGCACCTGCATGATACCTGCAGCACCCAACCAGCGACTGATGAAGCTGCCTACTCTGGTGGGGAGACATTGGAGGCTGTGTCCTCTGCTCTTGTCACTACCCAGGATGAGGTAGCCTCAGTAAATGTTGTGACTAGAAGTGAATGTGCTAAGAAAAAGCGCAGACGTAAGAAACGTAGAGCTCGACAAGTTGAGCTAGCTGAGCCTGTTCCCCTTGTTTGTGATGAGGAACTTGCTCGCTTAGCTGCCATTGATGTTTTCCATAGTCCTTCTCTACCTTCCGTAGGAGTTGGGTCTAGTGCGGCGGAACCTTCGGTTTCTGGGCTTCTTGATGGGCCTGACGAGGATGGGGATGGGGCAGTGGTTGATGGTAGTGCAGGCAGTGACGGGGTTGAGGTTGTGTCTCTCTCTATACCTGATGTGTCTTCTCCCTCTGTTTCGAATGATGTTGTTTCTGATGATGTGTGTGTTGATGTATCTGAAGTAGTTAGTGATGTAGTTTCTGAACCTGTTATTTCTGATGTTGTTGTTGTTCCTAGTGAACATGTGTCTAATGATAGTGTTGATATTGTTGTGCCTGTTCCCACGTCCAGTGGTGGCGTTGAGTCTGTTATTTTGGCTCAAAAGTCTGATGACTCCCTAGCTTCTCTCTGTGAGTTGGGTCGTAAGTCGTTGAACGGGTACTCTTTCAAAGATGGGTTACTTGTGCTTTCAGTGTTGGTTGATGATCAGCCAGTTGTAAAGATTGTAGCTCCTGTTGCTTTCAGAGAGCGGTTGTTGACTCTCGCCCATGACAAAACTGCCCATGTTGGGGTACGTGGGATGAGAAAACTGCTGGGTAACAAGTTTACTTGGCCTGGCATGCACTGTGACATTCGTGAATTTGTCAAGTCGTGTGACGTGTGTTTAAGAATGAACAATGCGGGGAACAAGAAACCCCCTATGGTTGAACGTAGAATCGTGAGTGTTCCGTTCGAAAGCGTGTGTGTAGACCTGGTGGGTCCTTTACCGAAGGGTAAGCGTGGTTCTAAATACCTCTTTACGTACGTGTGTCTCGCTAGTCGTTGGCCTGATGCCATCCCTATGCGTACAGCGTCCGCCTCTGAAGCTGCTCAATGTTTTCTCGAGGTGATAAGTCGCACTGGGATTCCCCTTCGTGTGTTGTCAGACCGTGGTACCATCTTCTTGTCTAAGTTAATGACTGAAGTGTGTGACCTGTTGGGAATAGATAAGTTAGCCACTTCTCCGTACCGTCCCCAGTCAAATGGTGTTGTTGAGCGGATGCACGGCAGTTTGAAACCAATGCTTTCCAAGGCTGTGGACGCGGGGGTGGATTGGGTTGATTTTCTCCCTCTGGCGTTATTCGCTTTGCGCCAGGTCCCAAATCGTGCCCTCGGTTATTCTCCCCACTGTATTGTCTATGGTCGAGATGTGTTAGGCCCTCTGGACGTAGTGTATGAAGGGTGGGTGGAGAGACCTTTTGATCCTGTCGATGTAGATGAATGGCTAGTGTCGTTGAACGACCGGTTGGCAGTCATTTCTGATAGTGTGGCAGCCAATCAGTCAGTGTCCAGTGGTAAGCGGGCTGAGTGTGCTAAAAAGGGTGTGCGTGACAAACCTTTAGAGATTGGGTCCTTAGTGCTCATGAGGATCCCGGGCATCAAGGCTTCCCTACAAGCTGCATGGGAAGGTCCCTATTCTGTTGTCAGTAGGTCATCTGACGTAACTTACAGAGTGTCCAAAGGTGATGACCACCCAGTTAAAGTTGCCCACAGGTGTAACCTGAAGGTGTATACCCCTCGCCCTGCGCTACAAGCCAATGCCATAACTGTTGTTGCCGAAGACTGCGGCATAGATGACTCTCTTTTAGTTAGTAAAACTTCTTTGGATAGTGATGTGTGTACTGGTTATAGAAAGTGTGATCTTGATTCTTTGTTATCTGAGCTGAGTGAGTATTTTAGTACGTCCTCTGGCTTGTCCAAGGTAGGATCGTGTGTCATTATTTTGGAAGATGGAGCTTCTGTTGTCTCCTTGCCCCCAAGGCAGATACCGGTAGGCATTCGTGATGCTGTCAAGTCTGAAATCGACTCCTTGCTTGCCGGCGGTATTATAGTTGAATCAGACTCTGATTGGGCTAGTCCCTTGGTTCCTGTTCGGAAGAAAGATGGCGGTGTCCGACTTTGTGTCGACTTTCGTCAGCTGAACGCGGTGACTCCCTTGCGCCGCTATTGGTTACCCTCGTTAGCCGAGATTTTGGACTTAGTTGGTCCTTGTAGTTGTCTCTCAACGCTTGATCTGACTGCTGGGTTTCATCAGATTCCCATGGATGTGAACTCCAGCGAGCTCACAACCTTTGTATGTCCCTTTGGAAGATTTAAATATGTACGTATGCCGTTTGGACTTAAAAATGCTCCGGCGATCTTTCAGTCTGTAGTTGAGAAGGTGTTGGAACCTGTGTCACACTGTAGTAAGAATTATGTGGACGATGTAGTCGTGTTTAGTAAGTCGTGGGATGAACATCTTGCCCACCTGAAGTCTGTTATCGAGTGTTTGGGTGATGCTGGCTTTACTATTAAGTTAAAGAAGTGCCACTTTGGCAGGAAGTATTTAGTTTATTTGGGCCATAGGATTGGGTGTGGTTCCCTTTCTGTGCCTGAACATCGGGTGGAGGCTTTGAGATCTTTTGCTCGCCCTGTTACCAAGAAACAACTCAGATCGTTTCTTGGGGCCATGTCTTATTAAGGCAGTTTGTTCCCTTGTTTGCCTCTCACTCGAGCCACTTGACTCCGGCAACTTCATTGAGGGCTCCTCTCCGGGTGAGCTGGTCGGAGGACATGGACTCTGCTTTTCGTAAGCTCAAATGTGGTGTGTGTGATGCTTGTGTTTTATTTATTCCTGTAAGTCATGATGTTTTTGTGTTATATACCGATGCCTCGGGCTCGGGAGTCGGTGGTTGTCTCCATGTATGCAGAGATGGGAAAGAACTTCCCGTGGGTTTCTTCTCGCGCCAACTGAGACCGGCGGAGAAGAATTACTCCGTCACGGAGTTGGAATGCTTGGCTATTGTGGCTTCCCTGAGTTATTTTGAGTTCTACCTCTACGCGAGGGACGTGACTGTCATTACAGATCATCAGCCTTGTTGCTCCCTCGTTTCAGGTTGTCACCTGAATAAACGTTTACT